>ERZ795054.137-NODE-137-length-118408-cov-21.569128_pt1 | contig 118408 bp, 96 predicted proteins | sample MGYA00375138_ERZ795054 | MGnify/ENA primary metagenome ERZ795054 (study PRJEB30183, sample SAMN05720215) | anaerobic digester metagenome | isolation source: active sludge of municipal wastewater-treating anaerobic digesters | place: USA | collected 2014-12-23 ... | reverse complement strand
CGGCTTTTAACGATATGTTCAGCAAAATGCTTAAAAATGACTGGGTACTTTTATTCTCCACTCTGTTGCTTATGGCGATAGGTTTAGTGGTACTTTATAGTATCTCCGTGGCAATGCCTCAGGATGGAGGCTTGAGCATATTTTGGCGGCAAATTATTTTCGCAGCAGTAGGCATAGCGGCAATGATTTTTTTTTCTCTCACCAATTATCAGATTTTTAAATTAAGAAGCTCTTTGATATATTTTGCAACTCTGGCAGCATTAGTGTTGGTTCTTGTTTTCGGAACCACTATAAGGGGAACATCAGGATGGATTGATTTTGGCTTTTTTAATGTCCAGTTAGTTGAGGTAGCAAAACTTTCCATGATTATTTTTCTGGCCAGTTTTATTTCACAGAAAAAGATGGAATTAGGAGAAACAGGCCGATTGGTTGCTTCTATAATTCTCTGTGGAATAATGATAATCCTTGTTGTTAAACAGCCTGACTTTGGAAGCGCTATGGTGCTGGTCGGAATTTGGCTCGGCATGACAATCATTTCCGGCGTCAGTGCCAAAAAAATGGCCATCATTGCTTTGGCTGGAGTTATCATAGCAGTTTTAGGGTGGTTCCAATTGCGGCCATATCAAAAAGATCGTATTTTCAGCCTGGTAAAATTCGGAGTCGTTGACCCGCAGGGCAGCGGCTATAATGTCATTCAATCAATTATAGCCGTCGGCTCCGGCGGTTTTTCGGGAAAAGGTATTGGTCATGGATCGCAATCGCAACTCAATTTTTTGCCGGAAAAGCACACGGATTTTATTTTTGCCTCTATCGCTGAAGAACTGGGACTTCTCGGCTCTTTCTTTGTCATCGGACTTTATGGGATAATATTTTATCGTATCCGGAAGATTGCTCTTAGCGCTCCCGATAATTTCGGTTATTTGATTGTGGTTGGAATTATGTGCATGTTGCTGGTTCAGATTTTGGAAAACATAGGCATGAACATTGGCATTATGCCGGTAGCCGGAATTCCTTTGCCTCTTTTAAGTTATGGCGGAAGCTCTCTGGTTGTAGTTTTGGCTAGCATTGGAATTTTGAACAATATATATTCAAAAAAGGAAACAATCATTCAACAGGAATAATTTTAATGATTAATGGGCATTATGCTCTTAACCGTACAAGTACTTGGAACGCAGACATTTTTGGCTTAAAAGAGGGCTAATGCTGATCATATATAATTATTAATTGCAAAAATTGATTTTTTTAGTATAATAAAAGAGTAATTCAGTAATAATTAAAAAACATTATGAAACAAAAAACAAAGCTGGCGTATCTGTTTGTTATTGTTTTGTCGGTGATGTTTGGCTGTGTGTCGTTAGCGGCAGTTGCCAAAAGCGATAATGCCAATAAAAACGACAAAACAGAAAAATCAGTCAAATCACAAGAAAAGAGCAAAACGGTAAATCTTAAAAACTTTGAAAAAGCAGATCAGACCAAGAGTACAACTAACGCTAAAATTCATAAAGAAAAAACAGGCAAGGTAGTGGAGGTTTTGGAACAGGTTGCTGCTCAAGAAGAAACTGCCGGCAATACTGAAGTTAGCGAGCAAGTAGGACAAGTAGCAGAAACTCAGGATCAGGCTCAAGAAGAGACTGTAGCCGCTATTGAAGAAGTGGAAAAAAGAGGAAAGGTTAAAACATTTTTAGTCGGAACTGACTACAAAAATTTAGGCCAGCTCAGGAGCAGTTTGGTTCATAATCGCAATGAAATAAGACAATTGACCAAGTCATTGACTCAAACTCAAACTCCGGAAAATCAGGCTCTTATTGAAGCGCAGTTAGCGACTTTGATGCAGGAAAGGGAACGTATCAAAACTGTCATCACTACCAACGAAAGTGGCTTCAGTCTTTTTGGTTGGGTTTCCAGATTCTTGTTTAATTATGAGCAAACTCCAATCAATGAAACAGAAGAAGCCGAGCTAACCGATGAAGTGGAAACTGCGATTGACGAAGCTGCAACTCCCGACGCAACAACTCCAGCTGCGGAAACTCCTGCAACCACAACGCCAACCACAGAAACAACAACTCCGGCTACAACAACTCCAGTAACCACTGATTCCGCAAGTCCAGCTGCAGAAAACACCGGCGCGGAATTATAAGAACAAATATTTTTCTTTAGTAAAAAATAGAGGCTTCTATAGAAGCCTCTATTTTGTATAAGATAAATTTTCTAATTTTAATTATTTCAGCAGATCGTCATATTTTCTTTTGAGCTCCTGGAATTTTTCCATTTCTGCTCCTGCCAAGGGATTGCCCTTGGGCAGTTTGAGCGACATGGGATTGACCGGACTCCCGTTGAGTTTCATGCCATAGTCCAAATGCGGACCTGTTGACCAGCCGGTTGATCCGACATAACCGACCACTTGTCCTTGCGAAACCGCAGCGCCTGATTTTATGCCTTTGCCATAAGCGCTAAGATGTCCGTAGTGAGTGGTAAATCCGTTGTCATGTTTGATTCGCACCATATTGCCCCAGCCACCTTCCCAGCCGGCGCTAGTCACTGTTCCGTTGGCAGTCGTCACGACTGGCGTTCCGGAAGGCGCGGCATAGTCGATTTGATAGTGGGCAGAAATTGTTCTAGTGATGGGATTACGTCTGGCGCCGGTATAGCCGGAGCTGATTCTGCGATAACTGAGTGGTGCTCGCAAAAATTGGCGCATCAGTTCATGTCCCTCGGCGTCATAGTGGCCGAATTCTCCATTGGAATAAAAAGAATAGGCGAAATATTCCTGACCTACGTTTACAAATTTAGCAGCAATAATTTTTCCATTGGGCGCCGGTTTTCCATTCAGAGTTCTTTTTTCATAAATCACTTTCATTTTGTCACCGGATTGGATCTCAGTGTTAAAATCTACGTCAAAAGAAAAGACATCGGCAGCTTCTAAAATAGAGGCTTCCGAAAGTCCGGCATCAATCGCGTCCTTATAAAGAAACTCATCAATCTCGATACTCAGCGTTTCTTCCTTAACCGCATATGGAATATTTTCTTTTTTCACCTTGAAATTTTCTCCATCTGCTTCCGCCACAATCATATTTTCACTATCCGGATAATATCTGATCTTTTCAATTTTTTCTCCATTCTCGCAAAACACAAAATCCAAATTTTGCCCTATTTTTATATTGGTAAAATCATAAACATCCTTGGCGGCATCTAAAAGGGTAGCTGTGCCATTGGCGTCCAATTTCCCATATTTGGCAAAAACTTCCGCCGGAATGTCGCCCTCGCAGATTGTGTGGCTAACAACATTTTCATTAGGTTCCGGCAAAGATTCCGCCTGAATTTCCGCAGATTGGTTGTTGATTGATGTTGGCGAAGTTTTTTCTGATTTATGCCGCCAAGCAAAAAAACCGCCGGCAATCAAAATCACCAGTAAAGCCAAAATCCATATTTTCGAGCGTTTCGGCTTGTCCGAATTTGTTCTTATTTTGATGTCTGCTGAAAAGTTGCTCATAGAAATAATTACCTTATCCATTATGGCACCTCTTCGCCTAGATGACAATCGGTGGAAATGGCGCTTGTCCTAGCTGAGATAAGCGTTGATTATATAAAAAGACTGTCCCATCTAGGCGGGACAGTTTTTTGTTTGGCTTTATTTATTGCAGCCACATTCGCATTCAGGACCGCAGGTGCATTTTTTCTCTGGACATCCGCAATCACATCCACAGCTACAAGTTTCTTTTCTGTCTTTTTCCATATATTTAATTTATTTAATAAATTATTTTTTAAAATGGCCTAATAGTTTTTTTCGCGACGTAAAACTATTAGATGTTCGACCTTTGGCCCCTGATTTCAACGCGGGGCTACCATTTTCAATTGATTGTCGCCTCATATGTCTTGAATATTTCCGCCGAGGCTATTTTTTCCGGAGATGTTGCATTTGCATCGTATTTTATTTTGAAAATGTCAGGAGTATCAAATTCCACGGATTGGACTCCGCTATCTTTTTTAATCTCATCGATTATCAAAGGGGCGTGACCGGTGCAGGGAATTTTGACTTGCAATAATGCGCTGGCGGAAGTTGCTCCCTGCACGGCCGCAGTTTCTTGGTTCATGTTGGCTAGAGCCGGGAAGAACACAAAAAACATGAGCAGGTTGGCCAAGATGGTGGCAGAATAGACGGTGGCTATATATTTCCATTGTCTTTTCAAGCCCGAAGCGCAAAAACATTGGCTTCTTTCCAAATAGATTGCCGAAGACAGAGTGGCCAGAAATATTGAAACGATAACCAGCAGAAAGAATAAATTCGGAATGAGCAAAAACTTTTTCATAAATCCGCTGATAGTCACTGCGCCGATGATCGAAAACAGAGCAAAAGCAATGCAGAAAGAATGGGGCAGGAGACCGAAGAGGATGCCAGACAAAATCCCTCTATTTTTTCTATTTATTTCTGAGGCGCAGCAAGATTTTTCTTGTTGTTCCATATTTTTGTTTACTTGTTATATAAATTGGTTACTTTTAGAATTTCTTCCGTCATTTGTTTTTTTCTTTTTTCATTTTTGGAAGCCATGGCAGATCTGAAACAAGTGTTCAGGTGATTTTCCATCAAAGCTTCGTGGGCAGAGCGGAGCAGTCCGATGACAGCCAGGTTCTGTTGCATCACGTCGATGCAATAGCAGTCTTTTTCCACCATCTCGCTGATTTTGGAAAGCAAACTGGAGGCTTTCTTGAAACCGATACGTATTTTTTTCTTCTTATCTTCTTTAATCATAATTTTCTGATTATTTTTTAATTAGCATACCTAGGGGGTAGGTATGACTTTATCCTAACAGATCCTGAAAAGATGTCAAGATCCTCGCCGGTTTTGCCTTTTGTCCCAGTGGGGCGTAGAATAAAATAGAGGCCTCTATAGAAGCTTCTAATGCCAAGCATTTGCAGGCGTTTTATTTTTGTCTTGTTTTCAGACAGTTATTGACTTTTAGAGTTAATTTCTATATTATAAACAATCAGGACGTCAGTAACTTAACATGATTAATAGTATTGAAGATAAAACAATAAAATTCAGGAGGGAATCGGTATGCCGAAAAAGAAAGAAATCGAAAGGCGGTTTTTGATTGGCAGTTTTCTTATGTGTACGAATATTTCCTACAACATAGCCCAAGACAGGTTTAGGAAGGTGGATATTTGTCAGGGTTACATTCCTGATAAAAGAGGTACACGTCTGCGATTTGAAGTTGAGGGTAAAATGGAGCGATGTTTTCGCGCATGGAAAAATGGAAAGGGTGCTGAGCGTGAAGAAGATGAAGTAGAAATATCCAGGAGATATCTCATTCGCAAATGGAAAGAAGTGGAATGGAGCCTTGAAAAAACACGATATTTTATCAAACTCCAAAATGTCAAACAAACATTTGAACTTAACCATTTTGAATATCTTATCAACGGCGTTCGGCAGAACTTTTGGTTGATTGAAGTCCCATTTGAATCGATCGAAGAGTGCCAGGCTTTTATTCCACCGGATTTGTTTGGCGATGAGGTTACAGACGACGAGCGATATAACAGTCATAATCTTGCTCATCATGGTTTTCCCAAGGAGGATGTATGAAATATACAGAGATTGACGGAAAAAGGATTCCCATCTTCGGACTGGAGGATGGAATTGAATATGCAAAAGAATTTGCGCAGTGCCATCTGGAACAGTATAAGCATTTTATGCTTTTGGCTGGCGCCAAATCTTCTTCCGGCAAAGGGCAAATCGAAAAAGGATTGAGAGATTTTTTCCATGACGATTTGCTCTGGCTGTGTCTGGATGACTATTATTTCGGCGAACCCTGGATGTCAGAAAATCAAAAAACATGGCCGGATCTCAATTGGGATGATCCGCGCGCGGTGGAACTTGATCTGGCCGCTCAGCACGTGATGCAACTGAAAAAAAATGTTGAAATCATGAAACCATGTTACAAGAAAGAAACTGCCAGGCGGGATAAGGAGCCCGAAAAAATAGATCCGCGGAAAGTTTTGTATGTCGAAGGGAATTACTCGTTTGCCAATGAAAATTTGCGCAATCAGGCTGACTTGAAGATTTTTATCAAGTCATCAAAACATTCCCGCCTTGTCAGGAGACTTTTGCGAGATCAACTGTTGGGCATGAGCCCGTCACAGACATTTCAATATGTTTTGGATGTTGTTGAACCCATGGCTGATAAATATATAGAGCCGACAATGAAATGTGCTGATATCATCATTGAAAATGAATTGATTCCTGAAATCGAATGTGACAGAGCCGGGCTATTTCAGCAGCAGCTGAAATTTCGAAAACATTTCGATCCCGAGCAAATGCGCAGGAAAGGCGCGGAGTATATTATTTCCGGAAAACAAACAGACCGTTATTATAGCGCCTCGGATCAAAACATTTCGAATACGAATCAAATAGTGCGGATTCGGGATGAAAGCGCAAATTCCTTGTTTACAATCAAGGGTCCAAGGCGGGAAGTTGATCGCGCGAAATTTGAATTTCCGATTTCGCATGATGTGGCTCAGCGCTTCCCTGAATTTTATGGGAAAGAAATTTTCAAGATTCAAAAAAATCGCACCTTGTACTATTTGAGAGGCGCGCTTGTGGCTGTTGATTCGAATGTTGAACGTATAAAAAACGGCCGATATGAGAATCTTGGAAATTTTGTTGAAGTTCGCATTGCACACATCGGCAGCATGGGCAGGGAAAGAATTGAAACGGCGGTTAGCTGTTTGGGTTTATCCATGTCAGATGCAACTGCTGAATCGTATGTAAACATGTAGTTTTTCAAACTTAAAAAGTTTTTTTGTAGGCCTTCTGTCTTTCTTTTGACAGAGGGCCTTTATTTTTACCTTGTTTTTTGTCCCAACGGGCGTAGAATAAAATAGAGGCCTCTATGGAAGCTTCTAAAAATATATGGAAAAAGAAATCAAAATTGAAGACTTGGGCTGGGATGAATTTTTTGCAGCCAATCAAGAGAAACTTGGATTGGATAGTTTTGAAGTTGCAAGGATTATCGCCCAGCATAAAGGTGCGTACAAGATAAAAAATGCCGGCGGAGAATATCTGGCCAAAGTGACCGGCAAGCAAATGTTTTCTGCCGAGTCGCGGGAAGACTTTCCGGCGGTTGGCGATTGGGTAGTCATTGCGGAAGCCGACAAAGAGCAGGCCGTGATCAAAAGCATCTTGCCGAGAAAAACGGTGATGAAAAGAAAATATGGCGACAAAAATAGGATTGGCGAAAAAAGTGAAATCCAAATCATCGCGGCCAACATCGACGTGGCGTTTGTCATTGAATCGGTTGACCGAGATTATAATCTAAATCGCATCGAAAGATATTTTGCCATTGCCACTGACGGCGGCATCAAACCGGCTGTCATTTTGAACAAAACGGATTTGATTTCCAAGGAAGAATTGGAAACAAAAATCAGTGAAATAAAAAACCGGCTGGCAGATGCCGATGTTATTGCTACCAGCACTTTGACCAATGAAGGCTTAGCAGAATTAAAAAAATATATTATCAAAGGAAAAACCTATTGTTTTTTGGGTTCATCGGGTGTGGGGAAATCGTCGCTTATTAATAAACTTTTGGGAGAAGAAATTATAAAAACCAAAAGCATTGGTGTAGCTTCCGGTCGCGGTCGGCACACGACGACTGGACGGGAAATGTATTTTCTAAAGAGTGGAGGAATTGTGATTGATAACCCCGGAGTGCGGGAAGTGGGGATGACGGACGCTAGCGCTGGCGTCAATGATTTGTTTGACGAAATAATTGAGCTCGCTAAAGATTGCAAATTTGTGGATTGCACGCATATGCACGAACCGGGCTGCAAAGTTTTAGAAGCTGTAGAAGCAGGCCAACTGGATCAAGGTCGTTATGCCAATTACATCAGCCTTAAGAAAGAAACCGAACACTTTGAAATGACGGAATTTGAAAAAAGGGAAAAAAATCGTCAGTTTGGAAAATTCATCAAAAAGGCAAAAAAAGGACTTCGGGAAGCAGGGCATAAGGATTTTTAACCTGCTTGTTTTCTACTTCAGCAGTCAGAATTATAATAGAAGCCTCTATAGCGGCTTCTATTTCTAAACACTCAAAAAGTGTTTTTGCTTTTTGATTTGTTTTTATGTATAATATGCGTATATAAATTTAATAAAAACAAAAAAATGGAAAATAACGAAAATCAAAAAGATTTGGAAGAAAAAAAAGAAATTATTTTTTTAGAAAATGAGAAAAAAATTAAACTTGATTCGCATACGATCAAGCTGGTGCTTGTAGTTGTTTTTGCAATAATTGCTACTGCATTTATCAGTTACTTCACTACCATTAATTTTCAAAGCGAAAGGCAAGCCCAAAAGGACGCTGAATATCAGAAACAGCTTTCCGATTTGCGTTCAAAGCAACTAAGTCAACTGCAGCAAAACCAAAATCTGCCAATTTCGGCTGTTAATAATCAAGAAAATTCCACTTCTGAGCCGATTCCATCAAATAAAATAGAGCCCGGGATGATTAAGCTTGATAAAATTAATGTAAAATGGAAGGACGAATTGACTTCATGCGATGAAAATTATGGAAACGGAGGAAGCTGTTATTTGGTCGGAAATATTAAAAGCCAAGGAACGATTTATGATGGTCTTCCGTTTTATCTCGAAGTAACCTACGAAATGGCTTATTCTTTCAGGCATTTTACGATGTTAAATGGCCAGGTTTTATATGCTGAATCAGAAGACCCAGATACAAAAAGCTCTATTATTGTTGGCATAAATGATATACCGGAAAAGATATCTTTTCCGGGATCAAGTTATAAGCTTTTAAAAAATAGTTATGTCCGGGATCTTTTTTCTGAATTAGGAGGTGAGAAAAAGATTTTTTCAAATGAGCTGGGAGATTTCTTTCTAACAGAAAAAGGTTGTTTGATGGTAGAGCTCCCAGACCATACTGCGATTAGTTATAATTTCAATATTCCTTTTGTGAATGAAGAAAAAAGCGAATTAGATGTTAAATTTAATAATGGGAAGAATAATAAAGACACTTATGGATTTATCATGCATACCTGTGGTTCGTCTTGCACACTGTTTAATACTGTGGATGAATCCGAACTTAGCCCCGACGAAAGACTTGAGATAGTGGGAAAAACTTCTAACGGAGAAGACATTTATGGAATGAAAAACCCTGCAGATCAGCATTTGATAGATTTGTATAATAATAAAAATACAATGGCTTATATAAATACTGATGGAAATAATAATTATGCAGACGAAAAAAAGAATAAATATACCTATGAAGAATTTGTAAATTCTCACCCGTATCTTTATTGGAAAGATCCGCTGGGACGTTGGGTAGAATTTTTGAACAGAAAATATGATAGTGCCGCAGAAATGTGCAAGCCGGTCGTGTATTTATATCCCGAAAGTAAAATAGAGTTAAATATGAAAGTTAGCCCAAATGGGGGATTTACTCACACGGAGCCTGCTTATGATAACGGATGGAATGTGGAAGCTAATCCTAATGGAAAAATAAAAGACCTTAAAAGTGGCAATTTCTATGATTATTTGTTATGGGAAGGATTGGGCATTGACTATCCGGATTCCAGTAAGGGCTGGGTCGTGGAAAAAGATAACCTAAATTCGTTTTTTGATGAAAAATTGCATCAACTCGGACTCAATAGAAGAGAGATAGGAGATTTTAAAGAATATTGGCTAGGCAGGATGAACGAGAAGCCGTATTACAAAATATATTTTCTAAGCAATGCTGAATTTAATTTGCTGGCACCTGTTGAATTTTCTCCGACAAAGCCCGATACTTTTATCCGGGTAATGATGACAGCCAAAGGTTTGGATAATTTTGAAAATATTCCTCAGCAAATATTGCCCAAAATGATTCCTGAGAGGAAAGGTTTTTCAGCTGTAGAATGGGGAGGAACTTTAAATGAATAAAAATAAAAAAAAATACTGGATTTTTTATGCAGCCAGCATGTTTTGGGTTCTTTTTGGCGTATTTGTTTGTTTTAATTTAAGCATAGGCAAAAAAAACAAAACCGATTCGTCTGATTTTTTGCAGATAGTGGAAAAAACCGATAAATTGCATTATGCATCATATTTAGATTCCCAATTTTACGGTGACTTGGAAAATGCCAAAAAAATGGATGTACCGAATAACAAAACTTATGGTGGGATCGTATCTCATCATTTTTTTGCCTTTAATGAAATTGCTAGTTTTTTTCAGACCCTTAGATCACAAAAACCGAAAAGCATAGCTATTATAGGCCCGAATCACTTTAATCTGGGAAAAGCGGATATTTTAGTCTCTAAATATTCTTATGAAACGCCTTGGGGAGATTTACAGCCGGATAATGAAAATATTCAGAAACTTTTGGATGCTAAAGTTGTGTATCAGGACGAAGTTCCTTTCGAAAAAGAACATTCAATAGCTACGCTGGTCGGATTTATAAAATATTATTTGCCCGAAACAGAGATTATTCCGATTATCCTGAAGCATGATGTTAAAAGGGAAAATCTGGAGAAACTGTCTGAAAAACTGGATGAAACATTGCCCGATGGCTCTGTAGTATTGGCCAGTGTGGACTTTTCCCACCATCTTAACAAGGGCGCATCCGAACTTCATGATCAGATGAGCATTTCTGCAATCCAAAATTTCGATGAGGAAAGAATTTATAGTTCAGAAATTGACAGTCCAGCCTCGATTTATGCCCTTCAAAAATATTTAAATTTAAAGCAGGCCAGGAAGATTTATTACAAAAACACGAGTTCGGCAAAGATATCCAAAAACGATTATACGGAAGACAATACTAGCTATCTTTTTGCTTTTTTTACCAAGGAAGAAATGATAAAGAATGACGCTGTAACATTGCTGAATTTTGGCGACATGATGCTGGGCAGATACATAGGCGATTTATTTAAAAAAGGTAACGATCCTTTTGAAAAAATAAAAGGAGCAGAAGGAAATTTCTTAAAGGGGGTTGATATAATTTCTGCAAATTTAGAAGGGCCGATAACTGAGCAAGAAAGCTGCAAGGAAAAAGCATACAGCTTTAAGTTCTCGCCAAAAATTGTAACGCTTATTAAGGAAAACAGCTTTAATTTGCTTAATTTGGCAAATAATCATGCTTTTGATTGCTGGGAGAATGGATTAAATGACACTAAAAACAAATTGATTGCCAGCAAAATAAATTACTTTGGAGAACCAAACCTGGAAAAAGGCTATTTTACTAAAGAAATAGGCGATAAAAAAGTTTCTTTTATCGGAATAGATCTGACTAGCCGTTCTAACAATATGGAAGAATATTATGCTTTGGCCAATAGATTGAAAAACAGTAGTGATTTTTTGGTTGTTAACCTGCATTGGGGTGTTGAATATGATTTAAAACCGTCTGAAGAGCAGAAAGACGTGGCTCACAAACTCATCGATAATGGAGCTGATCTTATAATTGGTCATCATCCTCACGTGATTCAGCCAGTAGAAATTTACAAAAATAAAGCCATATTTTATTCATTGGGTAATTTTGTTTTTGATCAGGTTGGTCAAGGTGTAAACGATGGGCTTGGAATCGGGGCTGTCCTTAATGAGGGAATCGCTAAATATTTTCTGTTTCCCTACAATATTAAAAAATATCAGCCAGTGCTTCTTTCGTCAAAACAAGCTGAGATTTTTTGTGGTCAATATTTAAAAGGCATTCAAAATCAAAAAGAATGTTATTTTGAGATTGAATCTTAATTTAAAATCTCGTGACTTTTCTGGATATGAAGCAAAATAACCGAAAAATTGAAATATAATTTTTTGATAGAAGCCTCTATAGAAGCTTCTATTTCTAAACACTTGGAAGGGCGTTTTTTGTGTTATAATGAAAATATAAATTGATAAATAAAAACTATGAACGATGATTTTTTTAAAGATGACAGAAACTTTATGTCTCCAGCGGAAGTTAAATCTGCTAACGTCCCCAAGCTTATTAATATTATTAAAATTTTTTTGTTAATCTATGGTGTTGGATATTTTATTTTCGGGGCAATTTTTGCTTCAGGAACCCTAATGATTTTCTTAATGAGTTTAGGTTCTTCGGAGGAAAGTTATTTATTAGCTATAGTGGCAATACCCTTTATTCTTGGGTTTGAGTGTATTTTTGATGCTATATCAGCTAAAAAGAAAAGAAAATCAATATGGCTTAGGATGTTAATTTTATCTATAATGATTATCGCTGCATCAGCTTTTTTTATTTCATCTATCGGTATTCTTGATTTCGTGGCAAGTTATCTTGGAGGAGAAGTTATATTTAAATCAGCCTTGTGTATCCCAGGCGTAATTTTATTAATTTGTTTATTGACTAAACAAGTAAGAGATTATTATTTTGAAGACGAATTAAAAAATCGATTTTTTGATTTATCCTCATGCTTAACGATTGGGTTGCTTCTTGTCCCAGTTTTGCTGGTAGGTTTCATATATTTAAAATTATATACAACATCTCACGATAAGTATCTTAGCTATTTAATTGATAAAATGGGAATTGAATCAGCTGTATCAGAAGAAGGGAATGGAATTATTGGACAATGGTATGACACACATAATAGGCTGCCAGAATCAATAGATGAATTTATTTTTTCTGCGCCAAATCCAGAAACAATAGAAATAGATGGAATAACATACGCATACTTTTCTTTAACATCTGAAGAAAAAGAGCGTTTAAATGTATTTTTAAAAAACAAAGAATTAACTTATCAAAGAAATGGGGAAAAATCTTATACCATTTGCGGGGCTTTTAAAACAAGGCGTATTTTTGGAGAAGAGGATGATTTAAGTAATGATACCAATCCTTATTATCATGAGCGTGGACTGAAATGTATCCAGAAGTCTATTGAAGAATAATTTTTTAGGGAATGTTTTTTGTTATACAATGAAAACGTAAATTGATAAACAAAAAATCATGGAAAACCAGCCAACAAAAACAAACAATATTATTAAGACCTTCCTTATAATCGTGGCCTTGGTAGTGGCTTTGTTAATTGCTTTATCAGTTTTTGCATGGTGGCGTGTAATGGGACATCGCTATGCCGATAAAGATAAAACGGAAGAAATAACGAAAGAAATGAAGACAAGATGGGAAATAGCGGAAGAAGAGCGAAAGAAAAAAGAAATGGCGAATCGCCCCAACGAACAAGAGGTGGCTTATGCCAAAATGGATAAAATAGAAAGCATGAGTGCTGAAGAATTGAGGAGGGCTGAAATTGCTTTGGAAAATGGAATTAAAATTGAAGATGAACAAAACGATTTTTTTATCGAAACAGAAGAAAATCCTAAAGAAAAAAATTACAACAATCCCAAACCATATCAATTGCCATATCTGGATTACAAGAGTTTTCAGATGGGAGCTGACGGGGAAAACATATACTTCAAGCATCAACTCTATGGAATTATTCCAACCGAAAAGCCCAAACCGGAAGGAGATTTATTGCATGGTTTTGTCATCCAGGTGGATGACCTATCGGTTGTTGGCAAGGAAAAATATATAAGCTTATTTGTTGACGGAATTCGTTTTGATCTTGAGGACTACAAAAATATTTTTTCACACTATGCTTTTATTGATTGGACAGCTGAAAAACAAACATTCGAAGAACAAAAACAAACAGCCGCAGAAAAAGCAGGCGATAAAAAATTTATTGGAGGGGCTGGACCGGAATTGGATGGAGTTGGAAAAGTAGCTGGCGGTCCGGGCTATGATTACATCATAAGTTCTTTTCCCTTGGATAAATCTAATTTAAAATATGGGCAGAAAGTAATTTTCAGAATTTCGGTAGAATCTGGGAGCGATAATTGGCATCATGCAACCATAGATGAGGTGCTGGGGATTCCAGGTTCGAAATTCGGCAAGCAGGTTGTGTATGTGATTGGCGGGAACAAATACGAATTAGTTTCTCCACAGAAATAAAAGGGACTTCGGGAAGCAGGGCATAAGGATTTTTAAAAAATAACTTTATGAAATTATTGCTAACATCGGGTGGGTTGTCTAACAAGTCTATTATTGATGCGCTTTTGGAATTGACTGAAAAACCATTTTCCGAGCTTGATCTCGCGTTTATTCCAACTGCATCTAATGTTGAAGAAGGCGATAAAGATTGGTTGATTGATGACTTAATAACTCTTAAAAATCTTGGTTTTAAACAGATTGATATTGTGGACATTTCTGCTATTCCGCAAGATGTTTGGAAACCGCGCTTAGAAGAAGCGGATGTGCTATTTTTTGAAGGCGGAAATACTTTTCATTTGATGTATTGGCTGGAAAAATCAGGATTAAAAGAATTGCTGACTGAAATGTTAAAAACCAGAATATATGTTGGAGTTAGCGCTGGCAGTATGGTGGCTTGCAGGAATTTGGATTTAAGCACGTCAGAGAGATTGTATTCTGAAGCAGTTGAAGAATATGCAAAAGATGAGGGAATGGGATTTGTTGATTTTTTGATCAGGCCGCATCTAAATTCTCCATATTTTCCCAATGTAAACTTAGAAAATTTGGAAAAAATGTCAAAGGAACTTCCCGAAACTTTTTATGCTATTGATGACAATACAGCTATTAAAATTGTGGATGGAAAAATGGAAGTCATTTCCGAAGGTGTTTGGAAAAAATTCAATTAAAAAATTTAGAAGCTTCTATAGAGGCCTCTAAAATAAACTCTCATATATATTTTTTGCAGGAAAAATTAAATTAGATAATAAAACATGTAATATGAAACAATGGGACAAAGCATTTAAAGAACGAGGAAAAATTTTTCTTGAACCACAGGAAAATATGTTGGAAATGATTAAATGTTTCAAAAAAAATGGTGTGAGAAAAATTCTAGATCTTGGCTCTGGAACCGGAAGGCACATAATACAACTTGCTCAAGAAGGTTTTGATGTTTACGGAATTGATATCTCCGAAGAGGGCATTAAAATTACAAGAAAATGGCTCAAAGGGGAAAAATTAAAAGCTGATCTAAAAATTGGTTCAATGTATGCGAGACTGCCATATAAAGATAATTTTTTTGATGCAATTATTTCAATTCAATCTTTTCATCATGAAAGGATAAGGAATATACGAAAAGGAATCTTAGAAATTAAGAGAATATTGAAACCAAATGGATTTATCTTTATGACTTTCAGAAAAAGAAAATTTGGAAAAGTATATCCGAATGGAACAATAGTTGAAAAATACGGAAAACAAAAATCAAGGTATAAAGTTATAGAAGCTAGAACTTATGTGCCTATTGAAGGAGAAGAAAAGGGATTGCCCCATTATCTTTTTAACAGACAATTAATAAAAAAAGAATTTAACAACTTTAAAATTTCTGAAATCTGGGCTGATAAAAAAGGCCATTATTGTTTTTTGGGAAAATTAATTAAATAATTAACCCCAGTTAAATAGTGCGGGGTACCGAAATTTAACGGGGCAAGAATAAATATGAAAAACGAAAAGAAAGTTTACAAGCTCAAAAAGAGCAGCGCGTATAGTTATTCCGTAACTATGCCGAAGGAAATCGTGGAAAAATATAAGTGGCACGAACATCAAAAACTTTCCATTGTCGACAAAGGGCAAGGGAAAATTGAAATCCGCGATTGGCGTAAAAGATAGACTATTCTGGTATTCTCCCTATAGAGGCGGACGCAGTACTACGTAGCATGTTACGTAGCAGACATTTGAATTCTGCAACTGGCGAAAGAAAAAAGGACATTGCTCAATGTCCTTGACTTTTAAATTGGAACATGGTATAGTTAAAATCTCGAAAATTGTTCCATGGATTTCCGGACTAAGCCCTGACATCTTACAGAACTATATCGGGCAAGGTAATTTGTAAGATAAGAGCAATAAAATGTCCAAAATTAATGGCAATCGTTTTAGCGGCGGAAACTCTTCTAAGAAAAGAAGAGCTTTTTTTGGCCCAAAAAGAAAAATGGCAGGCAAAAAGATGCGTGGCGAGTATATTGACGTGTCCAAGTTTGTGAAAAAGTCCGTAGTCGGCAAAGTGTCCGAACCAACAGTAATAAAAAATGCTTTTTCCGATTTTAAGCTTTGCGATAAGCTGCAGAAAAATCTGGAAAACAGAAAATATCTGACTCCAACACCTATTCAGGATCAGACCATTGAGCACGCGCTAAAGGGCCGCGATCTAATTGGTTTGGCTAACACCGGCACAGGCAAAACGGCTGCTTTTTTGCTGCCGATGATCAACAAGTGTTTCCATGACAGAAATCAAAAAGTTTTGATTGTCGCTCCGACCAGAGAATTGGCTATTCAGATTGATGGTGAATTGAAAAAGTTTACTTTCTCACTCGGTATTTTTTCCGCTATCTGCGTGGGCGGTTCGCCAATATTTCGGCAAATAACCGATATCAGGCGCAATCCGAATTTTGTCATTGGCACGCCCGGAAGACTTAAAGATCTGAAGGATAGAAAGGTCATAGACTTTTCAATTTTTCAAAATATCATTCTTGATGAGATAGACCGGATGTTGGATATGGGTTTTGCTCCGGAAATCAAAAAGATTCTAGCTGACATGCCGAAGCAAAGACAATCTCTGTTTTTTTCGGCCACGCTGCCTCCAAAAATAAGAGAACTTTCGCAGCAATTTTTGACTGATCCGCTGACTGTCAGAGTTTATAGCGGAGAAACTGCTGAAAACATCGAGCAGGACATTGTGCGGTTCAGCCGGAATACTAAATTTGATAAATTGAAAGACTTGCTCATCACGCGCGATCTCAAAAAAGTTTTGATCTTCTCGGAAACCAAAAGGGATGTTGAAAAACTGACGGAAAATTTGACCCGCGATGGATTCAAAGTTGATTCGATTCACGGAGACAAGCGGCAGAGCCAAAGACAAAAAGCACTTTTGAAATTCAAAGAAAATCACGTGCAGATCCTGGTGGCGACAGATGTTGCGGCCAGAGGACTGGATATTAAAAATGTCACGCATGTCATCAACTATACGGTGCCGCAGACGTTCAATGACTATATCCACAGGATAGGCCGGACCGGCCGGGGAAACGAAAAAGGTTTCGCCCTGACTTTTATTGAAGGAAATTAAAAACAAACATTGCTTAAAAAATCAGTTTTTCCAAAACAGTCCCGCCTAGGCGGAACTGTTTTTTGTGATATAATAAAAGCGACCTTAAATATTAATATAAACTAAAAAAATGAATAAAATATTAAAAATCGGGGGAATTGTTTTGGGCGCGTTTGTGTTTATTGTAGTTGTTTTAGTTTTCCTGAGTGCTTCTCGAAATATGCTTTCATCCTCTAGCGATAATTCTTTAGGCGTGGCTTCAACAGGCTTGCCATCAGCGTCGTTGCCCATGAGTTTTTCCAGCCCGCTATCTTCAAGATCGATGATGAAAGAGGAAAGCATTGAATCTTTGCCTGTTCCGTCTTATGACGCGGGTACTTCACAGGATATGGCGGAGACAGAAAAGAAAGTTATAAAAAATGGAAATCTGACGTTGAAAGTTGACAGTGCCAATAATGCTGCTCAAAAAATCACTGAAATTGCCAAAAATAATAAAGGGGAAGTGTCTTCTTCCAGTTTTTATCAAAGCGCCAACAATGTTAAAAGCGGTTCAATGGAGGTGAAAGTTCCGGTGGCTGATTTCGACAAGGCTTTTGCGGAAATAAAAAAGGTGGCTTCGCTGGTTGTTCGCGAATCAACTTCCGGCCAAGATGTGACGGAACAATATATTGATCTCCAGGCTCAACTCAAAAATAGGCAAGCGGAAGAACAATCTTTTGTGAAAATTCTTAATCAGGCTCAGAAAATTCAAGATGTTCTGGATGTGACGGCAGAGCTGGCGAGAGTCAGGGGCAACATCGAGCAGTTGCAGGGGAGAATCAAATATCTTGAATCACAAACCGACATGTCGACAATTTCCATAAATCTTTCCGAGGACTCAAACATTACTGTCATTGATTCCTGGCGGCCGTGGCAAGTTGTCAAGGATTCTTTCAATTCACTTGTGAAAAGCCTACAAGAGTTTGTAAACTTTTTAATCCAGTTTGTTATAGTAGTAATTCCGTTCCTGATTATTTGGGCGGTCATTATCTGGGCTGTCTACAAAATCGGCCAGAAAATATATTTTAGAATAAAAGACAGGAACAATTCTTCGCAATAAGAGAGGATCTATCTCTTTTCAAAAACAGCCCCGCCTCGGCGGGGCTGTTTTTTCGTGGTATAATTGAAATATAAATTGATAAACAAAAAAATGAATAAAAAAATTGTTTCAGAAGTTGCGTTAGGAATTATTATTTTAGTCGCGATTTTCTTTGGTGTGATATTTTTCTTGAGTGAAAAAGACAAAATAACAGATAATAGCGTCAACACCGAAAACATTCCGCCAAAAGTTGAAAATATAGAAAAGATTGATCAGCAATACGAAGATAGATCATCTAGAAATCCTATTGATGCTAATTATGATTTGAGCAAACATGAAGACTGGAAACGCCAAGATCCAATAAAATATAATTTTGCTTTAGCAAAAAAAGGTGAGGCCAGCAGTTCTTCCAGTGGGTGTAAAGAATTTCAAGGCGGAATCGGATTCTGCGTTGGCGGATACGCTGGGAAGAAGAATGACCAGTCTATCTGTGAAACATATGATTTTAAGTCTTTGTATATGATGTATTCCATGTGCATGGAGGATTGTGGCGAGCAAAGAAATTTTGCTGGAGGCAATTCACAATTTGAAAATTGTTATATCGGATATGGAATAATAAATAAGGACGAAACAGCTTGTGATAATATGCCTGAAGCACAAAGCGATAAAAATATTCCAAAATATGAAGATGACAAAACTCCAGCCCAGCAAATTAAAAAGGAAAGTTGCTTATATGGCGTTGCGATTGGGAAAAATAATTATGAAATATGTGAAAGTGCAGGATTTTTTAGGGATACATGTTACAGAGACTTTGCAGAATTAAGAAAATCTGCAGAAATTTGTCACAAGATAAACAATGGTGATTTTAAATCAAGGTGTATTCAAATTGCTGCTCCTCTTAGTGGAGAAGTTGAACAATGCATGAATATCGAGCCTCAAAAATATGAGAGTGGGCCAGTCGCTTATTCCAACATTAAAAAAGAACCATATCAAGAGAAAAATGAAGAAACGGAAGATAGAGATATGTGTATTTTTGATGTAGTTGATGAGCAAAAATTATCAGACAAAGCGATTTGCGAAAAGATAGTCTCACCTTATTATAAATATTTATGCAGACAACGAGTAGCAATGAACCTAAAAGATCCGTCCCTATGCACTATTGATTTTTTGGCCTCACAAGGCAATGTTGATGGTTGCATTTATACGCTTGCCAAGGAATTAAGAGATCTTTCATTGTGCCAAAGATCATCCGACATTGCTCGCTGCACATCGCTGTATAATGGAGAACCTGTTCCTACTAAACTTGTTTTTTAATTTATAAATATATGAAAAAATTAAACATACTGATAATATATGATTTAATCATTATAGCTCTTTTTTCACTAGCGGCTATGGGGATTGTTATATTAAGTCTTTGGGCACGGTCTATATGTGGTTCTTGTGTCTTGGCAAATTTCGGTCCATTAATTGGTATTTTTTTTAGTTTATTATTCATAGGATTATTGCGCTTTTTAAACCATTCAATACATAAAAAAAAGTTTGTTCTAAAATGGTATTGGTTTGCTCTTTGCCTGATAGCCGCTCTGGTTATTTTTGTAATTGTTAGCATAAGCGCTATAATAATTGCCGACAATTTTCTTAGTCCATCTATAGGGATATAATTTTTAATTATCGGTTTAGAATAAATAACCCGCCTTTCCAGCGGGACTGTTTTTTCGTGGTATAATTGAAAAGCATAATTTTTCAAAATGAATTTGCGTTGCCGAAAAGGTCTTAAACAGCCAGCCTTGAAAATTGAAGAATAAAGGGGTAAGATGGAATAAATAATAATAATCGAATAATTTCATGCATATATCCAAAGTTATCAGAAATGTTGCCTTTTCGGGTCTCTTTTTTTTGTTCCTAATTTCTCCAATGAGCGTTTTTGCGGAGGCGGGAAAAAGTTCGGAGCCGATCTATATGTTTACCAGTCCGACTTGTTCTCATTGTATCAGCGCTAAAAAGTTCTTTGAAGATTTTCAGAAGGAACAGGGTCTGAAATTGGAAATCCATGATTTCAACATGGCGCAAAGCACTGACAGGGCCAAGGAATATTATGAAAAATATTCAGTGCCGAAAAGCGAACAAGGATTAGTGCCGGCTATTTTTATCGGAGATAAATACTACATCGGCTTTAGCGAACAAATTGGAGAAGAAATTTCCACTTATTTGCTTGGACAAAAACAGGAAGAAAAAAAAGTAAACGATAATTTGGCAAAATTGCCGATTTTAGGCGAAGTTGACTTGTCAAAATTTTCCTTGCCCGCGCTGGCAGTAATTTTGGGTATAACAGACGGATTCAATGTTTGTTCACTGGGAGCCTTGCTCATCATTTTGGGGCTCGTGATGGCATTGGGATCGCGCAAAAGAATTATTTTATTTGGCGGCGCCTACATTCTGACCACTGCTCTTATCTATGGGCTTTTGATGTTTTTATGGCATCAGTTGTTTTCTTTGATTGCGCCGTATGTTAAAAGTTTTGAAATGCTGGTTGGTCTTCTGTCTTTGGTTGGTGGGGTCTATCTGCTGCGGGAATTTTATAAAGCCTACAAGAGCGGCCCGATTTGCAGCTCCAACAATTTGTTGTCGCGCCTGTCGCCGAAAATCGAAAGAGTTTTCGAAAACAAAAAAAACTGGCTGATACTCCTGGGCTCCGTGATTGCCTTTTCCATTGTGGTAACTGTGGTTGAATTTCCTTGTTCAGCCTTTTTGCCGGTTCTTTTTTCCAGTATTCTGGTCGATTCCGGAATTTCACTGGGAATGTCGGTCTTTTATATGTGCATCTATTTGCTATTCTATATGCTGGACGAAATAATAATATTCTTAATTGCCGCTTTGACGCTCAAAATAAAAATCGCGTCTCCTAAATTTATAACTTTTTTTAACCTATTGGCGGCTATAATATTTATTGTTGTTGGCATCTATTATTTTTTTGGTCCGCTACTCTTGGGATAAACATTTAAAATTAAAAAAAATAAATTATGGGCAAAATTTCCATAAAAATAGACGGGCGGGATTTTTCGGCTGAACCGGAAAAATCTATTTTAGATGCGGCTAAGGAAAACAAAATAGAAATTCCGTCACTTTGCTTCCATCCGGACATTGAAACTAAGCATCATTGCGGAATGTGCGCGGTCAGGATTGCTGGAGAAGATGAACTCAAATATGCTTGCGCGACGCCGATTAAAGAGGGGATGGAAATAATCACAGATTCGGAAGAAATAACTGAAGCCAGAAAAAAAAGTTTGGACAGAATTTTAAAAAAACATCTTTTGGAATGCGATGATTGCGTGTGGTTTCAACATTGCCGGCTCTTGGATTTGGTCAAAAAATTTGAAGCCAAACCAATTGCGGAAAAAGATGACAAAAATCAAGTTTTTCAAGTCGACAAAATTATTTTTGACCAGACCAAATGCATTGGTTGTGAAAACTGCATAGGAATTTGCCCGACTAAATTTTTGGAAATGGATTGGCGCGACAAAGTCAATTGTTCGGCTGACGCGGACAAAGATTGTATAAACTGCGGCCAGTGTATTTTGCATTGCCCTGTCGGCGCAATTGAAGGTGTCGGCGAATTTGAAGAACTGGACAAGATTTTCAAAGACAAGCAAAAAATTGCCGTGGTGCAATTTGCTCCCTCGATCAGGACCAGCATCGGCGAGGAATTCGGCATGAAAACCGGAGAAATTGTCACCGGTCAATTGGTTTCCGGACTCAAAAAACTGGGATTTGATTATGTTTTTGACACGGCGGCCGGGGCGGATTTTACCACTTGGGAAGAAGCGGACGAATTAGCTGAACGACTTGCGAAAAATGAAAAACTGCCGGCGATGTCTTCTTGTTGTCCAAGCTGGGTCAGATTTCTGGAATTTGAATTTCCGGAATTCATTCCTAATCTTTGCACTTCGCGTTCGCCGCAAACCATGCTGGGCGGGGTTATCAAAAGTCACTGGGCAAAACAAAATAATATTGAATCAAAAAATATTTTCGCAATTTCCATAATGCCATGCACAGCCAAAAAATACGAAATCAAAAGGGAAGAACTTAAGATTGACGGAATTTTTCCGGTAGACATGGTGCTGACTACGCGCGAACTAGTGCGGCTTTTTAAGAAAAACAATATAAATTTGGAGGACATCAATGAAAGGGAAACTGACAATCCGTTTGGGGCTCCATCCGGAGCAGGCGTGATTTATGGATCCAGCGGCGGAGTTTTTGAATCAGCTTTTCGCACGGCCTATTTCAGAATGACCGGAGAAAATTTGCCAAAAGATGCAGTTTCAGAAATTAGGGGAGAAAAGGGAATTAAAACCAAAGAAATAAATGTTGGAAAGCGGGTTGTCAAAATATGCGTGGTCAGCGGCATCAAAAATGCCCGAAAAGTGCTGGAAGAACTAAAGAAAAATCCCCAACTGTATGACGCGGTGGAGGTCATGGCTTGTCCGGGCGGATGCGTCGGCGGCGGAGGGCAGTCATTGCCGACTAATAAGAAGATTGTGGCGGAAAGGTCAAAATCACTGTATAATATTGATGAAAGAAAAACGATCAAATGCGCGCACGAAAATCCGGATGTTAAAAAAGTCTACGCGGAATTTTTTACCAGTGAGGAAACGCGCAGGAAAATTCTGCACACTAATTTTTCTCCAAGAAATAAAACTTTAATAAATAAAATAAAAAATTCAAGAGAAACTTATGAATAATCAAAACGTGTTAGCGATGGACAGGAGCAGGATCATTTCGGCTGTTTGGGTTGTCACGCTTGTTGGCGTGGCCATGCTGGCGCCGCTTTTGCACCAACAATTGATTACGGGGACTATCGTCAATGCCACTCTTTTTGTCGCAGCGATAATCCTAGGCAGGCGGATGGGAATTATGGTCGGAATCATTCCGAGCGTCATCGCGCTGACCGTCGGCACGCTGCCGGCAGTTTTGGCGCCGATGGTACCATATATTATGCTCAGCAATGCTCTTTTAATTCTTGTTTTCATTTTTCTGAAAGATAAAAATTACTGGTTGGCAGTCTGCGCGGCCAGTTTCTCTAAATTTATTTTCCTTTATATGGTCAGCGCATTTGTTTTTGGTGTTCTCACGCAAAAAGTCTTGGCAACAATGATTGCTCAAATGATGAGTTGGCCGCAGCTGATCACGGCCTTGGCCGGCGGAACATTGGCGTGGATAGTCTATTACAAAAAAGCAGAAAAAGGATACAAATAAAATGCTATGAATAAAAAAACAGATTTTAATACCGAAAATATTGATATAGAGCAGCTGAAAAAGATGAAAAGCCCATTGATTATTTTTGTCTTAATAATGTTTTTTTTGAGTCCATTAATAAATTTAATTAAAATAATAAACAACACTATGGGACCAATAACAATGCTAATTATTTTAGCAATCGTGATCCTGCTGATTTCCATCAAGCAGATCAATCAATATCAGCGCGGGGTAAAATTTACTTTAGGCAGGTATACGGGCATTATGGAACCGGGCTGGAGAATTATTATTCCGATTTTTCAGAGCTATCAAAAAATTGACATGAGAATCAAAGCGGTCAATGTGCCTGATCAGGAAGCTATCACTAAGGACAACATCTCCGTGACGGTTAACGCGGTTATTTATTACAAGATCAAAAGCGCTGAAAAAGCTATTATTGAAGTTGAAGATTTCTACTACGCGGTTTCGCAGTTGGCGCAGACAACTATGAGAAATGTGGTTGGAGAAGTCAATTTGGACGAGCTGCTTTCCAATCGCGACGCGATTGCGGAAAAAATCAGGATGATTGTGGAAAAAGCCGCTGATGCTTGGGGAGTCGAAGTCAATTCGGTGGAACTAAAAGATGTGACTTTGCCGGAAGAAATGAAAAGAGTCATTGGCAAGCAGGCGGAAGCGGAAAGAGAAAAAAGATCGGTCATCATCAAAGCTGAAGGAGAAGTGGTTGCTTCAGAAAACTTGGCCAAAGCCGCCAGAACTCTTTCCAGTGCCGATGGGGCATTGCATCTTCGAACACTGGCCACTCTAAACGATCTAAGTTCTGATCAGTCCAACACGGTAATTTTTGCTGTTCCAATTGAGGTTCTTAAAGCGCTGGAAGGTTTCAAAAAGGGGTAGGCAATTTTAACTGGCATAGATTATTTTTCCAAAGCACCTTCTTTTCGAGGGTGCTTTTTCTTTTTTTAATAGCATGAATGGTAAAATACAGAACTTGCGTTTTTATTAGATAAAAAAGTCAAAAAACGGAGTGTGGAAACTTCGTTTTTTGTGGTATAATTATAACAAATAGGGTAAGTATTAAACGTGAGCAAATTCTCGCATTTTTTGCTATATAAAAAACAATTTGTGTTCAGTAATACGTTCAGTAACAAAATAAAAAAATATTTTAAAAAAATTTAACCCATTAAATCATTCAAGTTTTCAGAACAAGATTATGTTTAGCAAAAAAACAAAAAATTATCACAAAACTAAATTGGAATCATATTTGACCGGGGCTATTTTCTGCCTAATTTTCTTCAGTAGTTTTTTGATGTGGGGAAATGCACAGGCGGCGGATTTCTATATCGCTACTGATGGAAGCGGAACTACTTGCTCTAAGGAATTGCCCTGCTCAACTGCTAGTATCCCGTGGGACACCGTAGATGACGAAACCAGCACGGTCTATCTTAAAGGAGGGGCATATACTACCCCCTTAAATATCACGCATAACACAGTTGCTAATACCCTCACAATCAAGCCGTGTTCAGCATCACCCAATCCAGCAGAATGCGAGGGTGGGGTTATTTTCTCTGCTAATACTACAAATCCGCAGATCAGCATAGCAGGGAATAATGTTGTTATTGATGGGCGAACAACTTCGGCTAGCACAACCCCATGCGATGATGGGGAAGTGACAAGCTGCAATATTAAGGTGGATATAACTGACATTGATTATGGGGCTGTCGGCGCATTTCGGGCTGTCTTACTTCCAACAAACGGGACAAACAATGTTCTGAAATGGATGGAATTAACGGGTAAGAATGTAGCATCTGCGAGTTTCTATTTCGTGCAAGGGGCTGATGTTGGTGATGGGACAGTTGTGTCGAACAACTATATCCACGATAACCCTCAAGCCCATACCGACATCAACATTGCTGCACCAAATACAATAGCTTCTTATGGCACTATCAAGGTCCATGACAATATCATAAGACGTGGTTCGACTAATTATATTTTTGGCGGTAGGGGGGTTGATATTTACAACAACATCTTTGACGTTTCTGAAGCTTACAATCCTTATGATGTACTCCATGCTTACTATGCAGAAGGAATTAAATACATAAGGCTCTTTAATAATTTTTTTGACTCAAACGACCAGATGATTTTTTTAGAGTCATTTACTTCAACTCAATGTAATGGTGGTCCTTGTCCGACAGAACACATTAAAATTTACAATAATATTTTTACTTGCACGGCCCCAGATGGAGAGTTTGTCGGCAGACCGATTATAATTGAGAACGTACACTATTCTGGTGGGGAGGTAAACGGTTTAGTCGATGATTTTATCGTAGTAAACAATGTTTTTATCAACACTAATTATGTCATAAGAATGGCAGGAGCGAGTGGGGAGGGACTTACAAACACCTACACCGATTTTAAGTTTGTGAACAATATTTATTCCGATACTAGCAGTTTTGCTTACTTAAATAATAGTTGGGTAATCTCAGTGGAAGGAAATACGACATGGGCAAATGAGACTGATGCTGTATTCAATAATAATCTCCTATACGATAATGATACTTTAAGAACATACTGGCTGACTGCCGGTATATCTAAGTTATATACGACAAATCTTACGACATTTGAAACCGATCATCCCGACTATACCGATAATTTAATAGGTGACCCTAAGTTTGTCAGTGCAACAGATTTCAACATCCAAACCGATTCTCCCGCTAAAAATGCTGGCATGGATTTATCTGCACTGACTGACATGGGGGCAGGTTGGCTTAACGACAAAGATGGTAACGCCAGAGGGGAAACGTGGGATATTGGCGCATATGAATATACTGGTGCAGATGATGTTGTGGCACCCGCTAGTCCGACAGGACTTTCAGTTAGTTAAAAAATAAAATCTCAAAGTTGAAAATGACAAATCAAAATTCAAAATTTATTCATTTCAGATTTATATTATTTTTTTCAATTTTCTTCAGTGGGTTTTTGATGTGGGGAAATGCGGAGGCTTTTATTGTTAATCATGAATCTGTGGCTGATTTTGATGAAATTCCAGCTCAATACATAACTGATGCCAAAAACAATTTATTGATTGCTTATGGGCACACTTCTCACGGAAGCCAAATTGTTACCGGAATGGAAATGTTAAGTTCGGAGAACGTTTTTTACAGCTATACTACTGGTTCAAGCGGTTTTCTTTGCGATGGATGCATGAGCGGAGCTTCCGATTTGGGCAATCCTGATCTTACAGCTTGGGCAACAGCTACCCGAAACTATCTCAGTGGAACAGGTTCAAATCGTAATGTGATTATATGGTCTTGGTGCGGACAGGTTTCTAGTGCTTCTTCTTCTGATATTGCCGATTCCTATTTGGCCAACATGAACCAATTGGAAGAAGATTTTCCCAATGTCGACTTTGTCTATATGACCGGGCATTTGGATGGAACAGGCGAATTGGGCAATCTAAAAATTCGCAATCAACAGATCAGGGAATATGCTATTCTTAATAATAAAATATTGTTTGATTTTGCCGACATTGAAAGCTATGACCCGGACGGCACATATTATCCTGACGGTTCTGATGCCTGTGAGTGGTGCAGTGCTTGGTGTGCAAGCAATCCTTGCACTTCTTGCGGTAGCTGTGCCCATTCGCATTGCTTTAATTGTTACAACAAAGGCAAAACCTTTTGGTATTTAATGGCACGCCTGGCCGGATGGGATGGAGGAATAATTTCAGACACTCTTGCGCCGGCCGCACCGAGCGGACTTAGCGTGAGTTAAAAATAGATAAAATAGCGAATTGCTTAGATATTATAGCCATATTTAGTTCAGGCATTTTCCGTTTTAGATAAAGCATAAAAAGGAAAAAAGGGGTGTGGATAACTCCTACCACAAAATTTGATTTTGTGATATAATGAAAATAATAAATACATCAAGTCAAATTTATATTTTTTAGTATATGTGCATTATTTTAATGCAGATATGTTTTAGTTAAAATAAATAAACTTTTAAAATAATTAATAATTATAATTCATAATTTAAAAAAATGAACAAAACAAAAAAAATATACTTCTTAATTTCAGTTTTTGTTTTCAGCGCAATTTCGCTGGTGGCTGTTTCCCAGCAAGTATTAGCCGCTCACGGAAGAGCAACTGTTTCATGGGTTGCGCCAACAACAGATGAAGGGGCTGGCGATTTGACAGGGCTTAGTGGCTACAGAGTTTATTACAGTTCTACAGCAATCGACTGCACGGCTTGGGACGCAGCTACTTCAGCCGCTCGCCTGGCAGATGCTGGCACACTTTTGCCTGCAACATCTAGGACTGTTTCGGACGGAGCAACTTTGAGTTATACATTCAACAATACAGAACTTTTAACACCAGGCACAACATACAATTTCGCGGTAGTTGCCTACGACAATGCTGACGATATTAATCTTAGCAAATGCGCAGTGACGGAAGGAGCAGCTACGTTTGTGAGCAAGGCTGTTACTTATGCCGCTGATTTTGATAACAATCACGCAGTTAATGGCAATGACTTTACAACTTTCGCTGACGATTATGGAGAATCTATTTGCGGTCCTGTAAATAAAACTGACATTAATAATGATTGCCGTGTTAACATTAATGATTTTACTTTACTAGCTGATGATTACGGGCAATCGTTCTAAAAAAGGATGCGAGGGAATTGAATAATTAAAAACAAAACAATGCTCAAAAACATAAAAAAAATCGGAGCCATATCAATTGCTGCAATTTTTTTGGCAGTTTCCTTTATGCCAGCAGTTCCAACTGCCAAAGCTGCCACAGATGCTGTCTTGTCTTTTGACCAAGCAACTGTTTCGGTCGAAACAGGGGATACTGTAACTTTGGTAGCTAGAGTTAATCCCGGAACTAACGAAGTTGGAGCTGTTGAATTGGATGTGACTTTTAATCCCTCTGTTCTACAGCTAGATAGCATTACTCGATCCGCCGCTTTCAATATGACACTGGGTGGGCCAACAATTGATAATACTGGAACAGAAGATACTGATGGAACCGGTTCCATTGATGTCGGATTACTGACAAGTCCCGCAACCTACATCACCACCACTTCCGATGTCGCGACTTTTGTTTTCACTGCTCTTTCAACAGCAACGAACTCGCCGGTGGTTTTTGCCGCTACCTCTGACGCTTCTGCGCATGGAGAATATGTAGTTTTAACCAGAACACCCTCAAGAGTCACGGTGACTGAGCCTGATGTGACTCCGCCATCCATAACCGCAACTGCCCCCGCCACCAGTGCCTATATAAACAGCATAACTACCAGTTCTGATGTTTCATACGCACTAAGCGAAGCAATTCAAAGCGGAACAATTGTTTTCACTAGAACTGGCGGTACGGCAGATGCAACTACCCATACGTGCACGCTAACAGGAACCGCCTTGAATACGGGATCCCATAGTAATTTAAATCTGTCTGACACAACAAATGCCTGCACAGCCGCTCAATCTCTAGTGAGCGGAACAATTTATACGGTCACTTTCAATGCCACTGATTTGGCTGGCAATCCAGCAACTCAAGTTTCAAATACCGGAGTTACATTCGATTCAACTGCTCCAACCATCACTTCGACTGCCCCCGCCACCAGTGCCTATATAAACAGCATAACTACCAGTTCTGATGTTTCATACGCACTAAGCGAAGCAATTCAAAGCGGAACAATTGTTTTCACTAGAACTGGCGGTACGGCAGATGCAACTACCCATACGTGCACGCTAACAGGAACCGCCTTGAATACGGGATCCCATAGTAATTTAAATCTGTCTGACACAACAAATGCCTGCACAGCCGCTCAATCTCTAGTGAGCGGAACAATTTATACGGTCACTTTCAATGCCACTGATTTGGCTGGCAATCCAGCAACTCAAGTTTCAAATACCGGAGTTACATTCGATTCAACTCCGCCAGAGGCAGCAGAATCAGCTGCTGTTACCGCTATCGCCAGTGACAATACGCCGAGTTACACGTTTAGTTCTACCGAAGCCGGAACCATTGCTTATAGCGGGGGATGCACATCGGCAACAACGGCGGCAATTTCTGGAAGCAACACTATCACATTTAATGAACTAACACGCGGAAACGATTACAATTGTACAGTCAGAATAACCGATGCAGCCGGAAATCAAAGTGCAATTTTAAATATAACCGAGTTTGCAGTTACTTATAGGGGAGATCTGGACAATAATCGGGCAGTTAACTCTAATGATTTTACAACATTCGCTGATGATTATGGAGAAACTTCCTGGTGCGGGCATACTACTGATATTGACGGTAATTGTATTGTAAATTCTAACGATTTTACCATTTTAGCAACTGATTATGGAATTTCATTTTAAAAATTTATTAATAATATAAGTTAACATATAATTTAAATATAAAAAAATAATATGAATAATGGAAAAACAATGCTCAAAAACATAAAAAAAATCGGAGCCATATCAATTGCTGCAATTTTTTTGGCAGTTTCCTTTATGCCAGCAGTTCCAACTGCCAAAGCTGCCACAGATGCTGTCTTGTCTTTTGACCAAGCAACTGTTTCGGTCGAAACAGGGGATACTGTAACTTTGGTAGCTAGAGTTAATCCCGGAACTAACGAAGTTGGAGCTGTTGAATTGGATGTGACTTTTAATCCCTCTGTTCTACAGCTAGATAGCATTACTCGATCCGCCGCTTTCAATATGACACTGGGTGGGCCAACAATTGATAATACTGGAACAGAAGATACTGATGGAACCGGTTCCATTGATGTCGGATTACTGACAAGTCCCGCAACCTACATCACCACCACTTCCGATGTCGCGACTTTTGTTTTCACTGCTCTTTCAACAGCAACGAACTCGCCGGTGGTTTTTGCCGCTACCTCTGACGCTTCTGCGCATGGAGAATATGTAGTTTTAACCAGAACACCCTCAAGAGTCACGGTGACTGATCCTGAAGAGCCAGGTGACTCAACTGCACCGGTTATTTCAAACGGAACTCCGAGTGGAGAACTATCAAGAGGAACAACAACATCAACAATTTCAGTAACTACCAATGAGAATGCCACATGTAAATATTCCACTTCGTCAGGAGTTGCCTATGCGTCCATGACAGGCACTTTTACGACTACTGGGACAACAACTCATTCTTTTGCTGGAACAGGTTTTTCTAACGGAAATGGTTATAGGTATTATGTAAGGTGTCAAGACTCAGCAACCAATGTGAATGCGAGTGATTACACGATTTCATTTTCTATTGACAAAAGTAGCAGCAAGAAGAAAGAAGTCAAAAAGAAAAAGCGTAAAATTTATAATTCCCAGAAAAAACTTAGACAAGGAGAAGTGCTAGTTCAACGCGGCAAGAGATTTTCCAAAAATTCCACGGTAATGCTCTATTTCTCCAAATACGGAGGCGGCTATTATGCGCCAGTGACTATTAAGACTTCCGGATCCGGAACATTTTCCGTGTCCTATCGAATAAACAAACCAAGAGGAACATATTCGTGGTATGCCTTGGACGTAAAAACTGGCAAGAAAAGTAAAATAAAGACTTATCGGGTAAGATAAAACATCTTTAAAATTCCAAATGGTTTTTTCTTTGCTGGCAGAAGAATCGTTAGTTTGAATAGATATTTTGTCGATAAAAAAGCGGAAATATTAAGAACACAAAAATGTCAAAAAATATAATTGGCAAGATTGTTTTAGCTATTTTTCTGGCTATTGTTTTGGCGGGCTGCTTTTTGTATATAAGCAAAGATAAAGATAGTGATAAAAATGGCAGTTCAGAAAAAAAAGCGATTACAGAAAGCAAAATAACCCAAGAAAAGACCCCTGTATATTTTCCGGAATATGTAGTGGTAAAAACGGATACTACCGTAGAAAGAGCCTATGTTTCCACGGGAAAAATTGAACCGGCCGATATGCTGGAACAGGAAAATTTCAATGGCTTTTCCGGAATGCCAAAATTGGGCATAAGCGCGAGCAAAAAAGAAAACCTTGAGCAAAGCGATGTGTTTGTTTCCAGAGATAGAAGCAAGGCTGTTGTAACAATTATCGCGTACGACGCGAAAGATGTTTCAAATAAAGCCGATGAATCGCGGCCGATTTTACGTTTGGAGGATTACATATGTTCTATTGCCGAAAAAAGCTGCCAAAAAACCGATATTTTTACCCAAGATTATCAAGGCATTGAACCGAAGGAAAAAGAAAATCTGCTGTGGTCAACGTGGGATTCCGCAAGCAATTTATTGTTCGGTCATCTCGTCCTGAATGGCATGGATTCCTCTCCGGTTTATGTCTGCGATACGCAAAACAAAACTTGCGATAAGACGGAAAAGATAAATTCATTGGCAGCTGCTTCTGATCGCCGGGTTGTTCCGCAGGGGTCGCTCAGTCCTTCGCTCGATAGTTTCATTGTCATTAATCAGCACGATGTTCCCTATATGGAAAAAGGCAAACTTTGGGAATTGAATTTATACGCCAGTAACAAGCTTTCGGAACCACTACGAACCTATGACATATCAGCCGCCATAGAAACAGACGAAAAATTTTCTTATGACAGCGTCTATTCAATTGTCTGGAGCCAAAATGAAAAAAGCATATTTTTCGCGACTATGCGCAAAATTTTCAAATTTAATTTGGAAACGGAAGCGCTTTCCCTGATTTATACCGATCCATTCGAAGAAGAAAACGACGTTAGCGACAGCGTTGAGTTGAATTTGGACAGCAGTGCTCTCTTTTTGTCGCCTGATGAAAAATATCTAGCCTTTGTTGATTCGGCAATAGATGAAAATGAGGAAGAAGACGCAACTATTGAAGAAGATCCTGACGAAGCGTCTTTCAATACGCTGAAAAGAATCAATCTCGGAAATAACAATGAGGTTATGGAAATTTTAAGCGATAGAGGCTTAAGCTTGAAATTGCCATAAAAGAATTGACAAAATTGGATTAATAACGTACAATCAATTGCGACATTATAAAAAGATTTCCAATAAGGAACTCTTTTTTTATTGGTCAAAGTTTTGCCTAACTAGAGCGGCAAAATTGAAGTAATAATTAAAATAAACAATATTTGTAACAAAAACAGAAAGGTTTTTCAGAAGTTTTTTGCGCTACTATTAATTTTATTTTCTATGTTTACGGCAATGCCTTTTGCAGAAGCAGAAGACGTTCAGCCGCAAAAAAACGAGGCCGCAACCCCGGAAACAGAAAGCAATCTTGATGAGATAGAAGAAGCCGCAGATTTCGCCAGTGAAATCACGGGAGTAAGAAAAGAATTTATCATGGGGATGCTGGTTGTCGAGTCTGACCTGGGACGCAATCCAGGAAAATGTACCTACAGTGAGGTCGAAGATGGAGCAGAAAAAGCCATGCAAAATGGGCAATTAAGCCCTCGCGCGTGGGATACTTTTCAAGAAAGAAGGGAGGTTATCAAAGAAATTGCCAATGATCTCGGATATGATCATGAACAGCTCAGGGTTTCATGCAATCCTGACGGAGTCTATGCCGGAACAGGCGGAGCCATGGGAATCCCGCAATTTATGCCCGACACGTGGTTGGAGTATAAGGACAGGATTTCCGAAATTGTTGGGAAAGACAATCCTGATCCTTGGGATCCTAAAGATGGCGTAGTCGCTATGGCACTCAAGCTTTCAGACGTATACGGCGTGACAGATCACAATCTATACGCCGAAAGAAATGCGGCTAAATTGTATCTTTCAGGTACCACCTCCTGGCAATATGACTGGTACGCGAACCAAATCATATATTGGTCGAAAAATTACAAGGAACTTATCGGATAATTTTGCAAAAAACCGTCTTAATCAAATAGGACGGTTTTTCTTTGCTTAGCTGAAATTATTATCAGACTTTTTAGCTTTTTTGTGCTATAATATGAATAAAGCTATGAAAAAATATCTGGCTATTTTTGCGGTTGGACTGGCTGTTTTTGCGGCAGGATATTTTTGGTTTGGGCAGAAAACGAATGAAGAAAAAATACCAATTGAACTAAAGAAACAAGAGCAGCCGGAAAACAATGAAAGCAAGGCGATTGAAACAAAAACTGTTCCTGAAATCACAGAGTCAAAACAGACCCCAGAAATTCCAAAAGAAAATGCCTATAAAAAAACCAAGCAAACAGTTCCTTTCATTGTGCAGGCGCCGTTTGGCAAATGGAAAGATCAAGATTTTCAAAATGGCTGTGAAGAAGCTTCGATGATAATGGCTATGGGCTGGATCCAAAAAACTGCTGAAATTTCCGCGGAAAAATCCGAAACACAAATCAAGGATATTATAAAATTTGAAGAAAAATTATTAGGTTACAGCGCGGATACTGACATTTTTGATATGCAGAAAATTTTCCAAAAATATTTTGAACACAATGGAACCGAAGTCGGAGAAAATATAAAAATTGATAATATAAAAAATGAATTGCAAAAGGGCAACATTGTTTTAGTTCCGGCTTTCGGCCGGGCACTGAAAAATCCAAATTACACTTCTCCCGGACCGATCACGCACATGCTGGTCATCATCGGTTATGATCCGGAAAGCCAGAAATTTATTACCAATGATTCCGGAACCAGAAAAGGCAAGGATTATGAATATGCCGAGAATGTTTTGTTCGAGGCTATTTGGCAATATCCCAGCGGCAAAAAACATCCCGAGCCTCCCAAAGGAACGCTAAAAAAGGGTATGCTGGTAATAAAAAGTTCGTAAAGTTTTTAAAGTTTTAAAGTTCGTAAAGTAGAAATGAAAAACGACAACATAAAATTTAAAATTATTTTTTTCTGCGCATTTTTCCTGAGCGGGTTTTTGGCGTGGGGAAATGCGCAGGCTGATACGCATACAGCGGCAACGTGTTCATATGATAATGTGAACGCGGCAATCACATCTGCAGAAACAGGCGACACGGTTTCTGTTCCTGCCGGCGAATGCACTTGGGCAACATACGTGAATATTCCAAGCGCCAAAAAAATAACACTCCAGGGTTCAGGTTCTTCAAACACAGTCATTACTTTTTCAACAGCTAATGCAGTGAGACTCAATGAATCAGGATCACGGATAACTGGTATTGGATTTAACCAAGGTTCTGGCACGGCTACACAAAACATAACCACCCAAGGAACCGGATGGAGAATAGATCATTGTTCATTCACAAATGCTTCGGCATCCTCAGTCACTGCTATTTATATATACGGTGATAATATTACCTATCTTCCTTACGGTCTTATAGATAATAATACCTTTAATAATGGCAGGATAGATATAAATGGGATGACTAATTTTTCAGAAGCAGGGGATGAGTGGTCTGCTAATTCAGTCTTAGGAACCGCGAATGCTGTTTATATTGAAGACAATACATTTTATAAACATATTAGTTTTACAAGTAATGTTATAGATGCGAATAGGGGGGTTTCGTATGTAGCCCGATACAACTCAGTATCTGGAGACACCGGCTTTATGACCCATTCTATCCATTCCAACAATCAGCGAGCAACAAAAAATTGGGAAACTTATGGAAATTCATTTACTGCTGAGGACTCAACCTATTATGGCATTGATTTTAGAGCTGGTACCGGAGTTATATTCGGCAATTATTTTAGTAGTGGTATGACCAATCCAATTTTATTTGATAATGTTAGGAGCTATGCCTACGCTGGAAGTGGGGATTGCCAACCCGATGATTGTTCGGTTGTAGGGTTTTGTGATGGAAGCTCCTACATCGACGGAAATGATTCGTCTAATGGTTGGCCTTGCCGTGATCAAATCGGAAGAGGCAAAGATATCTCTAAGTGGTCGGTATATACCGATACGCCTACTGGCCAAGAATCACAGCCTGCGTATTCGTGGTTGAATAGAAAAGTATCAGCAATTGCTTCTCCAACTATTGCAAATAATTGCGGAGCATGGATTCAAGCCAACAGAGATTACTATACTGAAGGCGCATCATTCAACGGCACTTCTGGTGTAGGTTGCGGAACGCTTGCTAATCGTCCATCCTCGTGTACAGCCGGAGTTGCTTATTGGGCTACAAATCAATCTTGCTCTGATTTAACAGGTATGGTTGGCGTGAATCCTGAAACTCCGATTTCTGGAACATTATACAAATGCACAGCGACGGACACTTGGACAGAATATTACGAACCATACACCTATCCGCATCCTCTGCGAACTGAAGCGAGTGATGTTATTGCACCCGCCAGCCCAACAGGGCTCGCGGTGACTTAATATAAATCAATACAAATTGATATAATAAAAATGAAAAGAATCTTAAAACAAACCTTTTTCTTCTTAATTTTCCTCAGCGGGTTTTTGATATGGGGAAATGCAGAGGCTGCGACATACTATTCTGATTTTTCAACAGGAGCAGATTCTAATAGTGGAACATCAATTGGGGCTCCATGGAAATATGCACCGGGAATGTCCGGCTGGTCAGGAAGCGCAACACTATCAAGCGGCGACGTAGTTGTTTTAAAGGGTGGTGAAACTTGGACATTCACATCAACAACGGCAAATTTATGGACAATTCCAGTATCAGGAATAACTATTCAAGGTGGTCAAAGACTTGAAACTCCCTGGGGAACTGATTATCCAGTTCTTGATGGGGCTGGAGCCACCGTAAATCGCAAGGGAATAAATTTTTCCGGTAGATCAAATATTACTATCGACGGGATTAAAATTCAGAACACAGTAATCGCCGAGACTGATAGTGGTGACGGCATATACGCGGTTGCAACCAGTGTCGCAATGTCTAATATTGAGATAAAAAATTGCTACCTATCAAAAACAGGGGATCATGGAATATCAATTCAGTATGGCACTAACAGCACTGGATCAAACATTAGAATACACAGGAATACATTTTTAAATTCTTGTCAGGGCGTAACATCGTATATCGACAGCACGGCTGTTGTTAGTGGATATTATGTCTATAATAACGATTTTCAAGGTCCGGGGAATAGTGTCAGTGGTTTGCATTGTGACGGTATTATGTTGGGTTCGGCGTGTGCTGATGCCAACACCTGTTTAGACACTATTGAGATATATAACAATAAGTTCAGTGGTGATTGGGTAAGGGATGCGACAGGATTAATTAATCTCCAAAACGGGACTGCACCGCAACCGACCAATGATTATTATGGCGGTAAACAGGTTAAGATATATAACAATCAACTCGCAGCAGATACAGACGGGATGATGCCGGGTCTTATTGCAATCTACTCAAAATGGGATGATGTTAAAATATATAACAACACTTTTGGTGGATATAATGCAGGTGTTGATCCACGTCTAACTGGAATAATGATTAACGACAACGCAACAAATATAGATATTAAGAATAATATATTTAGTGGTCTTAATCCTGATAACAATCAAGCAATCTCTGGAAAATCCGGTACATATACATCTGATTATAATTTTTTCAGCACTGACATCTTAAGACTTAATATACAAGGTAGTCCTGATTGCAGGACATCGGCTTCTTGTTTATCGCAATTTGGGACTGAAGAACATAGTGCCGAGGGCGATCCGAAATTTGCTACATCTCCAAATGGTACTGTGGGAGTGGGTGATTGGACAATTCAATCAGATTCACCAGCGATTAATATCGGAACTGATCTATCAGAATACTTTACGACGGATATTTTAGGCGCAACCCGTTCCGGTGCGTGGGACATTGGCGCTTATGAATATGTAGGGGTAAGTGATATTGTCGCGCCCGCCAGTCCGAGTGGACTAGCAGTTAGTTAAAAGTTTATAAAGTAAAAATGAAGAAACATTTTAAAAAAATAATATTTTGCACAATTCTCCTCAGCGGATTTTTGGCATGGGGAAATGCAATGGCAGCGGATTATTATATTGCCCAAACAGCAGGGGGCAATAATGACGCCACAAGTTGTGCCAATGCCAAAGTGTATAGCTGGAATTGGACTAACCCAAATGTTGTTGCCGGTGATACGGTTCATCTTTGTGGGACATTTACATCAGCCTTGGTAATCCCGCAGAGTTTTAGTGCTCCCGGCGTAACTGTAAAATTTGAATCTGGCGCAAAGTTTAGCACATCCTATTGGGGATTAAATGGAGCTATAACGATAACCAATAAAAATTATATTACGATTGACGGTGATGATGTTGGCGTTATTGAAGCAACAGCTAACGGAACAGGGCTAGCAAACCAGCAAGATGGAAAAGGAATATATATTAACGGCGGATCAAATATAACTGTCAAAAATTTAACAATCAAAGATTTGTATGTTCGCACGCCGGACTCCAGTGATCCAAATAAATATCAGAAAGCTATTCAGGCAGCAAATACTGATAGTGTTACCCTGGATGATTTGATTATTGAGGATGCTTATTATGCAATCAATGCTTATGCATCAACTGCCAATAAGTCCGTATTGAATATATCCAATAATGACATTTCTCGTGTCTCTACGGGGATTATTGCTGCTTTGGATGGCAACGTAAACTATTCTGACATTTCAATACACGACAACAAACTCTATGATTTTTATGTTTGGGATGGGTGTTGGGGTTCCTGTACTCTACAAAGCGAGTGGCATCATAATGATGGTATCCATATATGGGGGGATTTTTCCGGTAATGCTGTTGGTCCTATATATATTTATAATAATGAAATTGGCGGTGATTTTGGTTTGCATACGACAGGGTGGATTTTTACCGAACATTATGTTTCTGAAATATATATCCACAATAATTTGCTTTACACTAGTGCGGAACCGCCGACTGATGGTTTTTTGATCCTTGCGTCGTCCTACACGGGCGCAACAGCTAAGATTTACAACAATACTATAAAAGGAGCAGGAACAACCAGCGGTGGTGGTAATGCCGCATATCTAGGGTCTGCATTTTCAGCTGATTTGCAAAATAATATCTTCACAAACTGTTATACGGGGATTTATAAGCCCAATGGAGCAGCTCCGACAACGGATTATAATTTATTCTATAATTTGGGGTACATTGGGTGGATGAGTAGTGGTGCAACAACGCTTGCATCATGGAGGACTCAACTAGGTGGCTGCTCTGATACGGGAAATGATTGCAGCAGTATAACCGATGAACCTATCTTTGTTTCAATATCTGATTTTAGTTTGCAATCAAATTCACCGGCGATTAATGCCGGAACTGATCTATCAGAATATTTTACGACGGATATTTTGGGTAATCCCCGCAGTGGTGTTTGGGATATCGGTGCATATGAATATACTGGAGCAGATGATATTGTGGCACCCGCCAGCCCGACAGGACTTTCAGTTAGTTAAAAGTTTATAAAGTTTTTAAAGTTCATAAAGTAAAAATGAAGAAATATTTTAAAAAAACAATTTTCTGCCTTACTTTCCTCAGCGGGTTTTTGATGTGTCAGAATGCGCAGGCAGCGGATAAATATGTTGTTAGAGGTGCAACAGGAACAGGAGCTAGTTGGGCTGATGCAATGGAAATGCCGGCGCGAGGTTCTGAATCCATATGTAATTTTGACGTGGAAACTTGGACGAAAGGCGATACATATTGGATTGCCGGTTCGGATATGGCTTATGGAGAAATTTGTTTTCGCAACACTACCGGCAGCGGAACCATAACACTCAAGAAAGCAACAACAGATTCACATGGTACAGACACAGGCTGGTCAGCAGATTATGGAACAAAACAAGCCGTTTTAGGAGCGATAGGTAACCAAGGAGTTTCGGATGTTGTAATTGACGGTTCGACAGGTTCGGGCAGAAGCGGTTACGGATTTAAAATAATCGGCAATACCGGGAGCAACTCTTTTGCAATAAGTTGGCAGTCCGGATCAACTCACAATAATTTGACAGTAAATTATGCAGAGATTACCAGTCCAACTGAGCCAATTTCTGATGGTTGTATTGACGGAAATACTTGCACTGCCGCGGGAATATATCTTCATAATGTGACAGGGGCAAGTCTTGAAAATTTATGGATTCATGATGTCGCACTTCCATACCATGTTATTACCCCCACTAATTTTGTAGTAAAAGATTCAATAGTGGAACGCAACGACTCGACGGACGCACATCACTCCGAAGCATTCAGTTTTGTTGGTGGCACCAATGTCGTTATTAATAATAATGATTTTGTGGATATAGAGGGTACGGGCGTATTTGCTTTTATGAACTACGGGACGGCAAATGGGGTTAAAATATATAACAATATCATTAGATATACTACCGATGCAACACAAACAGGTCTTGGCAACGGAATATTTACTTGTACCAATAACAATACAATTTGTAATAATGTAGAATATTACAACAATACACAGGTCAACCCAAAAGGAATCAATGCCATGATAGACATTGGTGCAGGCGGGGCTGCCTCGACGTGGATAGTTAAAAATAATATTTGGTGGTGCGCGGATGGAGTGGTTTGTGCTCCTGCCAGCAATGAAGTTAGCGACCAAATAACCTACGACAACAACTGGTATGGTGGTGTCACCTACAATAGTTCTGAAAATGGGGCTATATATCAAGCAACAGAAAATCCATTTATTGATGCAGTTAATTACGACTTTGCTCTTGGGGCCAATGCAACTGCTATAAATGCAGGCACTGATTTATCAGCAATATTTACAACCGACTTTTTGGGCAATACACGGTCAGGAGTTTGGGACATCGGGGCATATGAATATGTTGGATCAGCAGATGTGATAGCACCCGCCGCGCCCAGTGGACTCGCAGTTATTTAAGGGTTAAAATTAAAGAAATAGAAGCTTCTATAGAGGCCTCTAAAAAATAAATATCAATGACTAAACATTTTAAATAAACTTGCCCCGTTAAATCAGCTGGGTTTTCAGAATAAAACTATGTTTGGTAATAAAATAAAAAAATATAGCAAAACTAAATTAGAATCATATTTAACTGGGGTATTTTTCTGTATAATTTTCCTGAGCGGGTTTTTGATGTGTCAAAATGCGCGGGCGGCGTGTACAGGATCCAGTCCAACTTGGACGACAGATGGAAATGAACAGGCTGATGTGGAGGAATGCATTGCTGCTGCTTCAAGTGGAGATACGATCAATGTTATAGCTGGTGACGGTGAGGCAACTTGGGTTAAACTGACAATTTCCAAACCACTAAAAATTATTGGACCGGGCGCAAGTAATTTAAGAGTACTGTGGGCTCCTGATCTTGATCCGATAACATCCAATGCGATAATGGTTGCAGATATTGATGATTGGGAAGTTTCTGGGTTTACGTTTAAGTCAACGTCGGATGTATTCGGGTACTGTTTATTTGTACGAGGATCAAAGGGTTGGCGGATACATCACAATACATTTGAGACTTATAGCGCTGAAGCACGGGCGCATCTCGTGTGGGTGGGTTTGACTACTTCCAACGATGTGAATGGTCTTATTGATAATAATATAAGCTATAACGGGCGAATATATAACACAGGCAATAGCGCAAACCAAGCTATGTGGGGTGCGTTATGGAAAAATGACTATCCATTAGGCATGGCAGGCAATGGAAATGCTATATATATAGAAGATAATACTTTTTTCAGCAATCAATCTTCTGAAACTGCAACAGGAAATGTTCTTGATGCGAATAGGGGATCAAGAACTGTCTTTCGATACAATACTGTTCGCAGATATTATGTAATGCAACATGCAATTAGTGATATTGGACGTGGTCCAAGAACTTGGGAAATATACGGCAATGACCTTGATAGAGTAGATTACAACCCAAGTTCGGGTATGTACGGAATATTTTTTCGCGGTGGGACAGGTGTAATACACTCCAATAAAATAGTAAATTATAACGAGGGAATACGGCTTAATGATGACAGGAGCAATTATAGCGATGCACTGAAGCCGGCAAGTGACAACACTTCTGTAACAAGCAGGTGCGATGGCGATAACTGGATTGATGGAAATGTCACAAATCCCGCAACGGGTTATGTTGACGGCTGGCCATGCCGAGATCAAATAGGTCGTGGTGCTGATGCAACTTTATGGACAACTGTTAATAGTACTGCTGGTCCGGCTCAAGCCTCGCAGCCAGCTTATTTGTGGTTAAATTATGATGACTCTGATGCTATTATTAAAGCGACTTTTCCAACTGACACTAATACCAGCTGGGACAATAATGTTACTGGTCTAACTGCCGCACATATAAAAACAAATCGTGATTTTTTTGATTATAATCCAGACAATACTACTGGTTCTATTGGCACAGTCGGTAATAACGCTACTGGCGGCGTAGGTTGCGGTCCTGCAAGACCAGCTACTTGCACAGTCGATGCAGGTTATTGGGAAACAACTCAATCATGCTCGGACATAGCAGGTATGGTTGGCGCAAGTCCAATAACTCTCATTTCCGGAACATTATATAAATGCACAGCGACGGACACCTGGACAGAATATTATGAGCCATACACTTATCCGCATCCGCTCAGAACAGAAGTTAGTGATGTTGTTGCACCCGCCAGCCCGACAGGACTTGCAGTAAGTTAAAATTTACATGACTATTTTGTTACTTAACAAAGAAAATTTTGTTCAGTAACTAGTTCAGTAACAAAATGCAAAAACATTTCAAAAAAATATTTTTCTCCCTAATTTTCATCAGCGGATTTTTGCTGTGGGGAAATGCAATGGCGGCGTGTGATTGGACTGGAAACACTGGAACGGTTGCTTCGCCATACGATCATGTTGATGTGCAAGATTGCGTGACGGATGCAGCAGAGAAAACAGGAGTTGTTACCATATCGATACCAGCGCGTAATGTGAGTTGGGATGATCGCGTCTTAATTGATATGAGTTCTGGCTGGACGAATGTAACATCATTAATAATCCAAGGTGCGGGCGCAACAACAATTATTAATGATATTGGAACAGATACAACATTTAATCGGGCAAGACTTTTTCAGCTTACAAGCGTAGCGGGTAAAAGTATCAGATTAACAGGAATGTCGTTTGCAGACAGTTCTGTTTCTTGCTCGTCAACTTCCGGGCAAATTTACATTAATGGTACCGGCACAGTAAACCGTATAGATCATATTAGTTTTGCAGACGCAAGATGCGCTAATATAAGCATACATCCATCAGCAGAAGGGTTGATTGATAATTGCACATTTACTAATAACTATGCTGGTGGAAACGTAATCAAACCATTTGGCAATGGCGATGCTTCCTGGACTGCGCAATCTTTCACGCCCGGAATGGAACACGCCTGGTATATAGAAGATAATACTTTCAATTATTTCACGGGTGGTAATGGAGCATACGATGCTTACAATGCGGCACGGATAGTCTTTCGTTACAATACTGTCCATGGAACCGGAGTTGGCGGTCACGGCAACGATAGTGGCAATTATTCCGCAACTCACACGCAAGAAATATACAATAATACATTTGACAATACCTGCGGTGCAAGCGAATGCAATAACGGTACCAACATATCATTTGCGGTGGATTGGCGTGGCGGTACAGGCGTTATGTTTAGTAACACCTTTGATGCAAATATTAATGCGCCAACAAGGGTAGAAAATTACAGATCAAATCCTTATTACGAAGGCACTGCTGCTAATACTGACAATTCAAGAACGACATTACAAGATCCCACCGCTAATTTTGGCTCAAATGTTATGTCAAATTCACTGGCTACTATTTATAATCAAACAAAAAGTGCATATTGCAATGTGACAGGGTACACAAGCACAACAATAACTTGCTCAGGTGGTTTGTCAGGCGGTGCAGTTTGGAGTACTGGAGATAAATATATACATACATATTATTACAATGATGATTTAATGTGTGACGGCCTCGGACCCAATGACGGCAATGTGGCCGGACAACAAGGTTGGCCATGTAAACAACAAGTGGGAACAACTTATGATGGTGGTTATATATATAAACCTGTTTATGCTTGGGATAACAACTGGAATGGTTCTGTTGCCGGTCACTTAGCTAATTACCCAAGCAACAGCACAAGATCAAATACTTATCATGTAAAAGAAAACCTGACCTATTTTAATTGTGACAGCGCGGCTGATTGTAAATCAAAAACAGACGCGGTAAATATTCCTGGTTTTGGAACTAATCAAGGATGGACATATACGCCATACATTTATCCGCATCCACTGCGAACTGAAGCGACTGATATTGTCGCACCAGCGGCGCCAAGCGGATTAAGCGTAAGTTAAAAGTTTATAAAGCAAAAATGCAAAAACATTTTAAAAAAATTCTATTCTGTATAATTTTCCTCAGCGGGTTTTTGGTGTGGGGAAATGCAAGTGCGGCGAATTGGTATGTTGACAATGAAGCGAGCGGTTCTGATAACGGCACATCCTGGACTAATGCTTGGCCATCTTTCGCTTCAATCATATGGGCATCAATACAACCTGGTGACACTTTATATATCAGTGGAGGAACAGAATCGAAAACATACAGCGAAAGATTAGTAGTAGGCGCAAGCGGTGATGCTGGTAATCCCATTACCATACAAGTCGGTCAAGACAGCGGTCATAATGGTGTCGTTATTATTGATGGTGCAACTACTGGAAATTATAGCGGCATCACCATACAGGATAAGCACTACATTAAAGTTTCTGGTCAGGTTGGGACTGGCAGTAGCCAAAATATCAAAGTTCAAAACTTTTATTTTAATGGAGTCTATATAACGGGGGCTCCTTCTAATCTTGAGATTGCTTATATTGAGACAGAACAAAATGATCGGGCTATGGCCGCAGGGGCATATGGTTTTCGCCTATCTTCAACTGCACTCGCAACGGGACTTCAAGCCGAAATTCATCATTGTAAGTTTCATAATAATCAGTGGGACTCGGAAGTTATTTTTAATCAAACATATACAGGAGCGAGGACATCTTATGATCAGATTAAGTTTCACGATAATGAAATATACGACGCCCATAACGATTGGCTGAATATACAAGCAGAGGGCGTGAGTGTTTATGACAATATATTTGGACCTCGCGGAGTTAAATATGTTGGGCACCCCGATGTAATACAGGCATGGAGCGGGTATTGTAAAATCTATAATAATACATTTGCTGGGGTTCACATAGCAGAAGATAACGCCGGAAATTCTATGATTCGATTTAATCCTCAAACCTCCAATAATCCCGATCCATCGTATATCTGGATTTACAACAATCTATTTCATCAGGAACAAGTCGCGTTTTACGAGAGTGAAAATTATCAACGCGGCATAGAACTATCTCCGCAACCCGGTACGACCTTAAACCATCTTTACTTTATGAACAACACAATGGTTGGCGTAAACTTTTTCGGTTTTATTCTGATTTTTAATACAGACCACACGACCTCTCAAGTGTCAGATATAGTTATTGCTAACAACCTATTTCAAGATTGTTCGATAGCCAATAATAACACTCGTGGTGCCAATTCCGTTATCTCTCTTGGCGAAGGCGGTGATGGAAGCATTACATTTGGCAAATGGGGGGATTCCGTTGATGTAATCTTTGATTACAATACTGTTTATGCAAGCTCAGTGGATTGGAGCACAAATTCAAAATTTGAAGGAATTAATTATTCCTGGGCAAATTTTATAAGTCAATCCGGCACAAACACACATCCCGCAAATGCCACACAAAACCCCGCACTTAATGCAAACTACAAGCCGACAGTAAATTCTCCGTATAGCAATGCTGGTGTGGATTTATCTGCTTATTTTACAACCGACAATGATGGCAACGCGAGGTCAAACTGGAGCATTGGAGCATATGAATATACTGGAGCAGATGATATTATCGCACCCGCCAGTCCGACAGGACTCTCTGTAAATTAGATTTAAGATTTATGAATTATGATTTATGAATTAAGAAAATTTAAATTTATTTTATTACTGATTTTTTTCCTCAGTAGTTTTTTGGTGTGGGGAAATGCAATGGCGGCGTGCACTGGAGAAAGTCCGACTTGGTCATCAACTGCTGATTACGATTCAGTCAAGACCTGTGTAGCCAGTGCATCATCGGGGGACACTATCCAATTGTCCGATGGGGATGCAACTTGGGATACGCCATTAATAATAAACAAAGGTTTGATATTTCATGGTGGTGCAGGAACAATAACTGTTTCAGGCACTCAGAATGATTTTGCAATTCGATATGAACCAAGCAATCCATCGCTGGATGAAATGTTTGAAATGTATGGATTTACAATTAATGGAACTTTTCAAATTAAAGTAGATAATAACTCAACTAGCCATGTTTTAACTAAAATTAAAATTCACGATAATAATTTGACAACCGGAGATACATACGTTTTGCGGGTTGTTGGAATGGTTTATGGCGTATTTTATCATAACATAATCACGGCGACCGGCGAAGCAATTGATATTGTTGGAGGAGGGAACAGCGCAATAACTCTTCCGGTTTTTGCATCGCAATACGGCAATGCTAATAGTTTTTTTGTTGAGGATAATATATTTAATGCTGGCGATCTGGTTGTATATGGAAGCGATGCTGCTAAGTATGTTTTTCGTTATAATAGTCTAACTATGAATACAGGGAATGTTAGAACGATGGTTGATATGCATGGTACCTATACGCAATTTTGCAATACAATGTCAGCGGAAGTTTATGGAAATAATGTGACACATAACGCTGCTTTGTTTTTTTGGAATCAGCGTGGCGGTTGGAATCTCGGTTTTTATAATTACACATCGTCAACGGGCACTTTATATCAGAGGATTAGAGATGATTATTATTTATCCGCTTATTGCGGATCCGAAGAATGGGACACATGTAATACTTGTGATGATAATATTGGTCTAACACAAGCTATTCATCCAGAAAATTCTTATTGGTGGAATAATCGTGGCGGGACAGGAAATTTAGCTACAATAAATATTGACAGCATTAATATTACTGAAAATATTAACTTTTGGGCGCAACGAGCAGGTGTGTTTAACGGAAGTGGCAATACTAATAATGGCGGTGGTGTTGGTTGCGGCATACTCGCAAATCGTCCAACAACTTGCACAACCGGTGTTGCCTATTGGGCTACAAATCAATCATGCACGGACATGACAGATATGGTTGGCGTGAATCCGGCAACTCCCATTTCTGGAACATTATATAAATGCACAGCGACGGACACCTGGACAGAATATTATGAGCCATACACTTATCCGCATCCGCTCAGAACAGAAGCGTATGATATTATCGCACCCGCCAGTCCGACAGGACTCTCTGTAAATTAGATTTAAGATTTATGAATTATGATTTATGAATTAAGAAAATTTAAATTTATTTTATTACTGATTTTTTTCCTCAGTAGTTTTTTGGTGTGGGGAAATGCAATGGCGGCGTGCACTGGAGAAAGTCCGACTTGGTCATCAACTGCTGATTACGATTCAGTCAAGACCTGTGTAGACAATGCGAGTGTTGGAGACACTATCAATGTCGCCGCTGGAACGCCCCCTACATGGACACAAACCCTCACAATCAATAAGGGCATATATCTAATTGGTGCGGGCTCAACAAATACCATAATAACAACAACAGCACATCCTGGCATTGCATATGCACCAGCAGTAGGAGCAGACGATGATCCATTTCGATTGTCAGGATTTAGATTTAACAAGGCAACCGGAGATAATCTTCCGATTCTCCAATGGGGAAATGATGACAATGTAGCGACCGATGTGGGCAATAATAAACTGACCAAAGGTAGGGTTGACCATTGTATATTCAATGCGACAAGCACGGTTTCACCACTTGTGTGGATGTATCCCGGAAATTATGGGGTCTTTGATGATAATACATTTAATGCTGATACTTATGCTTTCAGGGCAACGGAGGGCGGTGATTGGACTGGTGCTGGATGGCAATACTGGGGATGGACACCCGGCACATCCGATGCTGTTTATATTGAAAACAATACATTTAATTATGCGGCTTCTGAAGATAATGTTGGCACTTCAAGCCAAGGTTCTCATAGATGGGTTTTTAGATACAATACTTTCAATGTTAATTCTTCAAGCTATTCTTTATTTGATGCCCACGGCAACCAAACTTCATTCTTTGGCGCGGTACAAATATCCAACCTGTACGGAAATAAATTTGTTGCGGGAAATAACACTGGACAAATACACGGTCAGCGTGGTGGTCAATCGTTTGCGTTCTTTAATGATTGGCAAACCACAGGCAGTATGCCCACTTTTAAAATTCAAGAAGAAGATGCAGATAGTAATGGCCCGGGGCCAGCGACAAACGCAATTACAGGTCAACCACAGCATGTATATAATTCTTACTATTTCAACAACAGAATCAATACGGCAGGGAGTTTAATAGATATTGATATAAATAAAACGTTAGGTGCAATTCCAGCGGCTAATGTTGACGTATGGACTCAGACAGATTGGCAATCTGATGCTTCGGCTGGTGTTGGTTGCGGAACTCTTGCAAATCGTCCGGCTACTTGCACCATCGGAGTTGGTTATTGGGCAACATCACAGGGGAATTGTTCTAATCTCGATGGATATACCGGAGCAGGCGCAACCAAGATCGAGGGTACTCTTTACAGATGTTCATCAACAAATACATGGACAGCGTATTACACGCCGTACACATATCCGCATCCGCTCAGAACAGAAGTTAGTGATGTTGTTGCACCCGCCAGCCCGACAGGACTTGCAGTAAGTTAAAATTTACATGACTATTTTGTTACTTAACAAAGAAAATTTTGTTCAGTAACTAGTTCAGTAACAAAATGCAAAAACATTTCAAAAAAATATTTTTCTCCCTAATTTTCCTCAGCGGGTTTTTGGTGTGGGGAAATGCAAAGGCGGCTTGCGAGGGTTCTTATGTTTCAAATGGAAAAACTGTTACTTCTTATGATGCAACAGCGGGATGTATTCAGGAGGCAGTAGATGCTGTAATTTCAGAAGATGAATGGTGGACGGTTGTGGTTCCAGAAGCCACTGTAACCTGGGGAGCATCAGATACAGTTCTTATTACAAATAAAAAAGTTAAGATTATGGGTGGAGATAATGATCCTACTTTTGTAAAAAAGACTGTAATAAATCACGCCGATGCTTCTCAGCCTTATAATTTATTTAAATTTGCTATATATACATATCCGATAGAGATAGCAAATTTTACTTTCAATGGTGCTGCTGCCAGTGGTCATTATCCTATTCTTGTTGATAAATATTCATATGGCAATAACACAAAAGTTAATGGTCTTAGAATACATCATATTAACAACAACATGAATAATAGTATAGTTTCCATTAGTGGCCAAATATATGGTTTGATTGACAATAATACGCTTGCTTATCAATATTCCTATCCTCTTATAAGAGAATGGAGGCAAGAGGATGCCTTAACCACTTTGTATAATTGGGCTGGTACTGCTTCATGGAATGAGGGTGTTGACTTTGCATCTTTTGAGGCTGACGCAGTTTATGTAGAAAATAACACTTATACTAATCAGACCACTGGCCAAATTTGTTTTATTACCGATTCATCAATGGGGGGAAGAGTTGTAGCTAGATTTAATACAGCCACTAACTGCATTATGTCATGGCATGCTATAGCACAATCCGGTGGAATGTCCAGAGGATCATTTCTAAATATATTCTATAATAATGCACTAGCATATACTTATGTCATATGGCATCCTTGGATTCTCAAACTTGTTGGCGGAACCGGATTTACATTTAATAATGTCGTTACTTCTATAAGTGGTTCGGCTACTGGACCGCCAAAAATCACAGTTCAGAATTATAGAGATAATCCTAATGATGCTCACATGACGGGTGAAAATGCTTGGCGGACTGTATGTTCTGGAACTAATCAATATGATGATGGAGGCGTTGATGGTCCAGAGTCTGATGGTTATCCCTGTGGTGATGGCATAGGATTAACTGGTAGCCCGGATTCAAATGGGCAAGAACACTCCCCTTACTATATATGGAATAATACATATAATGGTTCATTAGTTGCCGCAGAACAAGAGGCATATACAGCAGCAGCCCACCATACTCATGCAGATCAAGATTACTATGTGCAAGACGATGTTTATTGTCCAACCAGAGTTGATGGATCCACTAATTGTACAAAAGGAGTAGGAAGGGGAGATCAAAGACCTGATCTATGCACTCCTGGAGTTGCATACTTTGAAACTGACGAATATTCTTTGTATAAATGCACAGCAGCAAATACATGGACTAAACTATTTACACCTTATGATTGTCCGCATCCTTTGGCTGGATTAAGTGGTTCTTGTGATTACTCCGAAGTTGGAACAGCGGGATATAATATTTCTGGCAGCGACACAACGTCGCCCGCCAGTCCGACAGGGTTATCAGTGACTTAAAAATTATGCGTATTATTTTTGCTACACACAATCAGGGAAAAGTAAGGGAGATGCAAAACATTTTATCCGGCTTAGATGTGGAAATTGTGAGTGCGGAAGAAGCGGGAATTTTTGAAGATGTAGAAGAGGATGGAAAAACATTTGAAGAAAATGCGCTCAAGAAAGCAAGATTTATTATGGAAAAAACTGGAGAGTGGGCAGTGGCAGACGATTCAGGATTATGCATAGCAGCGCTTGATGGTGCGCCGGGAATTTTTTCATCCAGATGGGCCGGAGAAAGCTCTTCCGGAGATGAATTGGTTAATTTCACTTTGGAAAAAATGAAAAATATTCCGGCAGAAAATCGCAGCGCGTATTTTGAAAGTGCAATTGCTCTAGTTTCTCCAGAAGGTAAGCACTGGACATTCGCTGGAACTGTTGACGGAAAAATTGTAGCAATATCGAAAGGAGAAGCGCATCCGAAACTTCCTTATGATGTCATTTTTGTTCCGGAAGGATATGAAAAAACATTTGCTGAAATGAGCCAGGAAGAAAAAAATAAAATCAGCCATCGTGGCTTGGCATTTTTGAAATTGAAAGAATTTATTGAAAGCAGTGATGAATTTAAAAAATAATTATTAAAAATAAATTATATGGCAGTAGAAACAATCGGCGAAGTATATCGCTGCAATGTTTGCGGGAATGAAGTTGAAGTCATCACTGTCGGCGGCGGCACACTTGTTTGCTGCGGACAGGACATGGAGAAGATTGAAGAATAAACATAGCTCATAGCGGATAGTTATTAGCTTATAGAAAATAAAAAAAAGACATTCTCATATTCTCAAGAATATGAGAATAAATGTGTGTTGATATTGTTTTGTTACGTAATATGTTACGTAGCAATTTTTTAAATTAGTGAAAAAAGATAGGTGAAACAATTTGGACAATTTCAGTAACAAAAAATTGTGCCACGTAAAATAAAATTTTTTGAAAACAGGCTGTGTCGCGTAAAATAAAAATTCTTTGAATTTTTATCACGCGACTACAACGTGAAGAATTGGCATAGCCAATTCTTTTTACGTTGTGGATAACTTTATTTAATGGCTAAATCAAGCCATTTTTTTGCTGTCTGAAAAGTGTTGACGTATGTATGCTAGTGGAGTAAAATTACATTACAATGTCAGAAAGTGGAATAAAGTGGGGAATTAGTAGTATAATATAGTAATGCGAAATTAGTACCTGTTAAATATTTGGCACGAATAAAGATAGAAATATTTAACAAGACACGTGCTGTCAGGCAAATATGCAAACGAACAATGTATTTGCCGATAGCGTATCGCATTTATCAGTTTTCTCAATGCTATAAAGGGGTAGTCATGTTTTTGCGCTCTAAAAATTGCGTTTTTCTAATAAGCTAATGAAGCTAGTGAAGCTAAAAGCTATTCCATATGTTTATCGGAGAATATCAACACAGTATAGATCCAAAAAAGCGCCTGGCGCTTCCTTCAAAGTTCCGCAAAGAGTTGGGAAAGAATGTGGTGGTGACTCGCGGTCTGGATAAATGTTTGTTTGTCTATCCGGCGAAAGTCTGGAAAGAATTGGCGGAAAAATTGGGAACACTGCCTATGGGAGAATCGACAACGCGCAGCTTTGTCCGTCTGATGTTGGCCGGTGCGGTGGATAGCGATGTTGATAGCCAAGGGCGAGTATTGCTGCCGGAATATCTCAAAGAATATGCCGGACTGAATCGCAGCGTGGTGGTGGCCGGACTTTTCAATCGCTTGGAAATTTGGAACGAAAAGAAATGGAATACCTACAAAACAGGCGCTGAAAAAAATACCGATGAGATTGCCGAGCAATTAGGAAAACTGGGAATCTATTAACAGCACACAGTAAACAATACGCAGTAAGCAGCAAAAAATATAACTGATGCTGAATATTGGATGCTGACTGCTGATTACTGTTATGACTATTCACAAAACCGTACTCTTGGACGAAACAATTGAAGCTTTAAATTTAAAACCGGGAATGGTGGTGGTTGACGCGACACTGGGAGGCGGAGGACATAGCCGCGAAATCCTTAAAAAAATAGGTAGTAATGGTGAATTGATTGCAATAGATGCAGATGTCCAAGCCGTAGATAAATTCGCGGAATTTCTAATTTCAAATCTCAAATTTCCAAATAAACCTCAAGCCATAAATGACCAGCCTCGCATCGATGAGCAGTCATCTCTGCGAGTCGAGGCGGGCAAAATTCAAAAAATAGGAAATATTTTTCTGATAAACGAAAATTTTGCAAGTTTAAAGAATATTTTAGTTGATTTAAAAATAGAGAAAATTGATGCAATTGTGGCGGATTTGGGAATATCGTCAGATCAGCTTCAGGACAGTAATCGCGGAATAAGCTTTCAGAATGACGCGCCTCTCGACATGCGCATGGATATGACCAAAGGCCAGACTGCCGCGGATATTTTGAACACCTATGACGAACAAGAATTGGTCAGAATCCTGAAAGAATTCGGCGATGAACGGCATGCGCGGACGATTGCGCGGAATATTGCTTCTGAAAGGAAAAAAAATCAAATTTTACGCACATCGCAACTGGTTTCCATCATTGAACGTTCGGTTTCGGGAGAATATAAAAGAAAAAAAATCCATTTTGCCACCAAAACATTTCAAGCGCTAAGGATAGAAGTGAATCGGGAGCTCGAATCTCTTAGTTCGTTTCTTTCCCAGGCAGTTGAACTGCTGGAATCTAGTTGTAGGCTTGCAATCATCACCTTTCATTCAGGTGAAGATGCGTTGGTAAAATATAAATTCAGGGAAAATGCAAGGGGATGTATTTGCCCTCCGGAATTTCCGGTTTGCCAATGCGGAAGAAAGCCTGTGATCAAATTGATTACCCATAAGCCTATTGTGCCAAGCGAAAATGAGGTTGAAGAAAATCCTCGCTCTCGCAGCGCAAAACTTAGGGTGATAGAAAAAATTTAATCCTTATTTTCAAACGAAGTGAGTGAAATATTGCGCTGAGTGCAATATTTCCGAGCGAGTGCTGAAAACAAATGTAATCATTTATTTCTCTGGGGGGATCCATGAGAAATGATCAAAAGAACCGTTGTCATAAGAAGGAAATCCTTCGGCTGGCAGCAAAAAACAAAAAGAAAAATACAACCGATGCTAGAAGTTAGATCGCATTCAGCGGGATTTATTAGCCCTGTGTTTATTGTGCTTGCTTGCACGGTATTTTCCGGATTGTTTTATATTTATTTGGTAAATCAAACGGCGGTTAAGGGCATTGCTATCCGCAATGCGGAAAAAGAAATTGAGAACCAGAAAAAAGACAATGAACTTCTGAAAATAAAAGAAGCCGAGCTCAAGTCATTATATAAAATTGAAGAACAGTCAAAACAATTAGAGATGATTAATTCATCCGATGTTAAATATATAGAAGATACTTCTTCTGTTGCTCTTAGCGATAATTCAAAAGCAAATAAAATTAAATAAGTCATTGTTAGTCACAGGGCAAACTCTGAAGATTTCGTGGGTTTGCTTTCTCGCCAAGGCGTGTCTTATATTACTTGATAATAAACACAGGCAGGATTTGATTTGAAAGAATTATGGTAATGAATCCAACAAAACAGAAAATGCCGCGCTCATTATCTTCAGGTGGTAATTTTAGGATATACAGCCTGGCTTTTTTTGTTTTGTTTTTGGCAATCTGCATTTTGGGCAAATTGTATTTTTTGCAAGTTGTCCGGCACGAAACTTTTGAAGCCTTGGCGGAAAATCAGCATGAAAAAACTATGACCATTTCAGCCAATAGAGGTGAAATTTTTTTGCAGGACGATAATAATGAACTTTATCCTTTAGCAATCAATAGAAAATTGCAAATGGCCTATGCGGTTCCGCGGGAAATGAAGGATATCCAAGAATCAGCGGAAAAGTTAGCAGGCATTTTAAGTCTTGATAAAGGATTTATTGCGGACAAAATAGATGACCCGGATGATATGTTTGAAATTCTTAAACATAAACTGTCGGACGATGAAGCGCAAAGAATCAAGGACGCGAAAATTTCCGGAGTTTATTTATCTCCGGAAAATTTCAGATACTATCCGGCCGGAGAACTGGCGGCTCAAGTTGTGGGATTTGTGGGATCTGACGGAGAAAAACAAAGAGGCATGTATGGACTGGAAGCTTATTGGGAAAATGAACTTCGCGGACAATCCGGAAAAATCGAACAGGAAAGTGATTCGCGAGGCCGATGGATTCCCGCGGGCGATCGCAAAGTGACGGAAACTCAGGATGGTTTTGATCTTGTTTTGACTATCAATCATACCGTGCAATTTGAAGTTGAAAAAATTCTCAAAGAAGCGGTGGACGGTTTCAGCGCTGATAGCGGGACAGCTATCGTTATGGATCCAAAAACCGGAAAAATTTTAGCTTTGGCCAACAGACCGAGCTTCAATCCGAACGAGTTTTCTTCGGCAGAAGATATTTCTGTTTTTAGCAACCCTGCTGTCAGCCAACCTTATGAATGCGGATCGGTTTTCAAGGCTTTCACGCTGGCCATCGGTCTGGATGATGGGAAAATAAGTCCGGATACGACCTATGTTGATACGGGAGTGGTGCGGGAAGCCGGTTATGAAATTCGCAATTCAGACTTGAAAGCCAACGGACTCAGAACTATGACGCAAGTTTTGGAGGATTCTTTAAACACGGGAGTAATTTATGTCGAAAAGCTTGTCGGTAATCGAGTTTTTGCTGAATATATTCGCAGATTCGGTTTTGGAGAAAAAAGCAATGTTGAAATTCCGGGAGAAGTTGCAGGAAATACGAGAAATTTGAATAATCCCAAAACAACTATCAATTTTTTTACGGCGGCTTTCGGCCAGGGCATTTCAATCACGCCTCTGCAATTAGTTTCTGGCTATGCGGCTCTGGCAAACAAAGGCATTCTTATGAAACCGCAGATTGTTGAAGAAATTCGCCATGACGATGGCAACGTCGAAAAAATCAATCCTCAGGAAATTCGGCAAGTTATTTCAGAAAATTCATCTCAGCAAATATCGCAGATGCTAAGATCGGTTGTTACCAACGGTCACGGAAAGAGAGCTGATGTTCAGGGCTATTTAGTTGGAGGGAAGACGGGAACAGCCCAGGTTGCCAAATCTGACGCAAAGGGTTATGAAGAAGGTATGAATATTGGTTCCTTTGCGGGCTATGCCCCCATAAATGATCCGCGATTTGTTGTTTTAGTTAAAATAGTCAATCCGAAGGGTCTGCAATGGGCAGAATCTTCAGCGGCTCCGACTTTCGGACAAATCATGAAATTTCTGCTAGAATATTATAAAGTTCAACCGACAGAGGATTTTTCATCCAGTCCTTTGGCTAAAATGGCTCCTGCTATGTGGCCGCCAGGACAACCTGCTGTCCAAACAGCCCCTGTTTCCAATGATAAAAAAGACACGGATAACAAATCGGATAAAAAGAAAAAAGACGGGGAAAAAGTAATAACATCAGAGGATTAATGTTTTAATTTACAATTTGGTTTCTTGAGTTTTGCATGTTTATTTTTTCACTTCACTACTCGGCGCTGTGAATTTTTCTGCAACCTATTGAAACGGCAATCTAGAAGATTATTAATTAATTTTACATTTTGCTAGCGCCTGCGAAGAGTTCCGTGAAAAAATAAACATGCAAAACTCTCATTAGCATATTAGTAACTGATTCGCCTGCCTCGACTCGTGGAGACTACCTGTCGACGCGAGGCCGGGTAATTTTTTAGGTTTATGAAATCGAAAAAAATAATATTTTTAGAAAAAGTGCTGCGTTTTATGGCGGTTGCCGTTCTCAAACGGCATAAACCGAAAATAGTGGCCGTTACAGGTTCTGTTGGAAAAACTTCCGCCAGAGAGGCTATTTTTACTGTGCTTTCTTCAAAATATAAAGTGCGCCAGAATCTTAAAAATTATAATAATGAAATCGGAATTCCACTGACAATCATTGGCGCGGAAAGCGGGAACAAAAACATTTTTAAATGGATGTGGGTAATTTTAAAATGGTTTTTCACTCTTATCTTTCCTAAATATCCTGAGATTCTGATTTTTGAGCTTGGCGTTGATCGTCCGGGAGATATGAAATATTTCATGTCTTTTATCAAGCCGGATGTCGGTGTGATTATTAATGTTTCAATAAGCCATATCGAATTTTTTAAAACGGTTGAAAATATTGCCAAGGAAAAAAGAATATTGGTTGAGTCTCTGCCGCCGGACGGATTGGCCATCTTAAACGCGGATGATGAGCTGACTTCCCAAATGAGTTTACATACGAAAGCGCAGGTTCTGACTTATGGACAAGATAAAAATGCGTTGATTAACGCGTCGAATTTGCTGTATAACTATCAGGATGGACAACCTGATGGCATCAGTTTTAAACTGAATTATGAAGGCAAAAATATTCCTATACGCCTGAGAAATTTGCTAGCCACTCATTATGTCTACGCCGCCTTGGCAGGAATAAGCGTGGGAATTTTTTTCAAAATGAATATTGTGGATATTGCCAAAGCGCTTGAGTTTTTAAGAGCGCCTATCGGGCGATTAAATCTTATTGATGGCGCCATGGGCAGCTATATAATCGACGATACATACAATGCATCTCCGATTTCAACGCTAGCCGCGCTGAACGTGCTGGAACAACTGGAAGCGCGGAGAAAAATCGCGGTGCTGGGTGATATGTTGGAACTTGGGGAGCAAACCGAATCAGGCCACAGGGAAGTTGGCAAAAAAATATTTTCTGCCAAAGTTAATTTGTTTGTGGCTGTTGGAAAACGCATGCAATATGCCATCAAACAGCTCCGGGAAATGGGATTTTCCAAATCCAATATTTGGTATTTTGAAAGTCCGTTGGAAGCGGCGAAAAAAATTGCTGAAATTATTCAAGAAGATGATCTGATTCTGGTCAAAGGCTCTCAGGGCATGCGGATGGAAAAAATAGTCGAAGAAATCGTGGCTGACAAGTCTCAAGCCGAAAAAATTCTTTGCCGGCAAAACAAAGAATGGAAAAGGAAACCTTTTGTCCCGCTTGATTGAACAGAATAACTTTGATATTGTAAATTTTGTGCAAATGCCGCGTTCGTCTAGCCCGGTTAGGACGCCAGGTTCTCATCCTGGAAATCATGGGTTCGAATCCCATACGCGGTACCAAGACTTTGTCCCTTTAAAATTCAGAATAAAAAATTAGAATTGGGCAAATAAAATAAGGAAGGAGAAAATTTATGCCAAAACCACCGATGACAGACGAACAAAAAAGGGCCTTAAAAATTCTTGAAAAAGGTTTAAAAAATTTGGATATGAAGGCGTTTACTTTTAGATGGATGAAGGAATATCTTCCTGAAGCTGAGGCATATCGTATAGCGCGTGCCAAATCTTTGGCTGCTGCGCACAGAACTGTTTTTATCTAAAACGCAAAACAAATTGCGGAAGGCTGCCCAACCTTCCGCCCGATTCTAATTTTTTATTGACTTGAAACATTATGTAGCAAGATTTAAACCTTGTTTTATTTATTGACTTGATTTTTAATAACTGAAATAATAGGGGAAGCTAAGCATAAAACAAATTCTATGGATTTTAAAGAAACTTTGGCAGGTTTTAAAAAGAAAATAGACAAGGAATTAGAATTTCAACTTAAAATTGCTATTAAAGACGCGCAAAAAAAAGATGATTTGATGGCTAAGGCGCTAGTCCAGACAAAAAAAATAGCTCTGGCTGGAGGAAAAAGAATGAGAGGAGCCCTTTTGTGTCAGGCCTATTTTGGCTTGGGGGGAAAAGAAAAAAAGAAGATTTTGAAAATTGCAGCTGCCATTGAGTTAGCGCATCTTTTTTGTTTAGTGCATGATGACATTATCGATCGCGGAAATCTGCGGCATAGGCAAACAACATTACATAAGTTTTTTGCAGCTAAAAAAGCGAAGGGACCTTTTTCAAAAGATGCGATGCACTATGGAGAATCCATGGCTATTGTGGTGGGAGATTTTATCTATGCACTGGCTATAAAAATAATTACCCAGGCCGGATTTGATGATGAAATTACAGTTAGAGCGATGAATCATCTCCAATCAATTATTTTAACAACAGTTATCGGGCAAGGACAGGATATTGAAATTACATACAAAAAAAATGTTGCTGAAAAAGATGTCTTCGCTATGTATGGAAATAAAACCGCACGTTATTCGATCGAAGGTCCGTTGCATCTGGGTGCTATTTTTGCCGGTTGTGATAGTCAAAAAATGCTTAATTCGCTCAGCAATTATGCAATGCCAATAGGGATAGCATTTCAGATCCAGGATGACATTTTAGGAGTTTTCGGCAATGAGAATAAAATTGGCAAATCGACAGCATCGGATATTTCCGAGGGCAAGCAGTCGATTGCAGTCGTAAAAGCCCGCGAATTATCATCTTCTGAACAAAAAATACAATTGAATTCAATTTTGGGAAAAAAGAACCTGACAAACAAAGAAATTAAAAAATTTCAGGATATTATCAGATCAACTGGAGCGCTTGAATATTCCAAAAATATGTCAACAAAATATCTGAAAAAGGGAAAAAGAGAAATGGAACGAGCAATCATTTTGCCGAATGCAAAAAACTTTTTTATTAAATTAGCTGAATATTTAGAAAACAGAGAAATATAAAAGTTTATTGATTTTTATAATCTTTCCATTGAAAATTGCGGGTTTTTTATGCTACAATCAAAGGGCGCAACTTCTGGAATAATTCTAACAATAATTGTATTTAAAATATGGAGAATAATATAATACCAAATCATGTGGCGATCATTCCGGACGGCAATCGCCGCTGGGCAAAGCAGCGCGGACTTTCTCCTTGGGAAGGTCATTCAGCTGGAGCGGAAAACACGGAACAACTTTTGCGCAAAGCCTTGGAGTTAGGCATAAAATGTTTTTCAGTATGGGGATCTTCTCTTGATAATCTCAAAAAAAGACCGCTAGAAGAAAGCCGCCAACTTTTAAAAGTATATGAAGAATATCTTACCCGATTGCTCGGCAGCAGCGATATTCATGAATACCAAGTAAAAATAAACTTTATCGGCAAATGGGAAGAACAACTCCCTGAAGCGTTAAAGAAAGTTTTGTATGACTGCATTGAAGCGACAAAAAATTATTCTGAAAACGTGCTGAATATTTTTCTAGCTTACAGCGGTGATGATGAAATGGAGAGTGCGATTAAGGAAATTATAAAAAAGGGAATTCCTTCTGAAGCAATTTCCAAAGAAACAATCAAAGAAAATCTTATGACACGCAATCTGCCGGAAGTTGATTTCATGATTCGCACCGGTGGCGAACCGCATCTTAGCGCCGGTTTTATGATGTGGGACACGGCCAATGTTCAGCTGTATTTCTCCGAGAAATATTATCCGGATTTTGGAGCGGCCGAATTCGAAGCCGCCATCGAGGATTTTTCCCAAAGAGGCAGAAGACTTGGGGAATAAAAAATAAATTTTTAATTTCAAAAATTATGTTAACGGAATTAACTGATCAAAATTTTGATCAAGAAGTTTTAAAAAACGAAGGAATTGTGGTGGTTGATTTTTGGGCTCCTTGGTGTGGCGCCTGCCAAATGGTGGGCTCGATTATCGACGAGTTGGAAAATGAAATGGGGGATAAAGTGCAAGTTGGGAAATGCAATGTCGATAAAAATGAGGATATCGCTTCGAAACTTTCTATAATGTCGCTTCCGGCAATCAAAATTTTCAAAGCCGGAAAAATAGCCAAAGAATTTACCGGAGCGCAAAACAAGGATGTGCTCAAAAAAGCTATTGAAGAATTAATTTAAAGTATTGGCTGCTGGTAAAACTTTGTTCAGTAACTAGTTAAGTAACAAAAAGATATATGTACGATCTTATTATCATCGGCGCGGGACCGGCAGGGTTGGCGGCTTCGATTTATGCGTCGCGCTATAAACTGAAGCATCTTATCATCGGAGAAGAAGTGGGCGGTCAGATTATGAAAGCTTCTCGGATTGAAAATTGGCCGGGAGAAGAATCAATCACTGGCATGCAGCTTACTGAAAATTTCAGAAAACAAGTGGAAAAATTAGGCGGCGAAATAATAAATATCGGCGTGGATGACATTGAAAAGCTTGAAGGTGGATTTAGAATTGTGACGGATGATGAAAAAGTTTTTGAAGCAAAAACTATTATTTTTGCCTTAGGGATGAAGCCGAGAAAAATGAATCTGCCGAAAGAAGACGAGTTTATCGGCAAGGGTATATCCTATTGCGCAACTTGCGATGCCATGTTTTTCAAGAAAAAAGACGTTGTTATTATCGGTGGCGGCGACAGCGCTGCTACGGCAGCTTTGCATTTGGCGGAATTTGCCAATTCAGTCCAGCTTTTGTATAAGAATGGCACTAAGATTTTTGAACCGGTCTGGGAAGAGCGCATGCTTGAAAATGGCAAAATTACGCTGGAATCTTTTGAAAATATCCTTGAGATTATTGGAGAAAGTAAAATCGAAGGCATTGCGTATGAAACTCAGGACAGACAAAAAAAAGAATTGAAAGTCCAGGGCATCTTTATTGAAATCGGTTCAACTCCGGGAGCGGTGATCGCTAAAGATTTGGGCGTGGAAACCGACGAACACGAATTTATAATCGTCAAACCCGATCAAAGTACTAATATCGAAGGGGTTTATGCGGCTGGCGACATTACAACCGCTTCCAACAAGCTGCGTCAAATTGTTACGGCAGCCGCTGAAGGCGCTATTGCGGCCAGTAGTGTTTATAAGACAATAAAAATGGATAAAAAATAGTTTGGTAAAAAATCCTAATTGTGGTAAAATAATGACAAACGCATCGGATCTATGTATTAAAAAGTATTTGTCCGGTGTATTAAAAATAACATGCTGCGCAACGGGGCAATAAATTCATGCCTTACGCTCCATGTTTAAAATATTATGCTAAGCATAAAAACACACAAACAAAAAATAGATTTAGAAAGCAAGAATCAAATAGAATTTTTTGACATAACAGATAGGGTTCAAAAAATTGTTGATGATTCCGGTGTGCGCGAAGGAAATGCGGTTATTTTTGCACCACATACGACCATGGGCGTTGTTATCAATCACAATGAAACTATGCTGCTTCAAGACTTTATGCGCGTACTTTACAAATTTGCGCCGACAGATGACAGATATTCTCATGATTTATTTGAACTTCGCAGGGCCTCCAAATCAGATGGCAGAAGCAATGGACACTCTCATTGCAAGTCTTTGCTGATCGGGGTCAGTCAGTTTGTTCCGATTGAAAAAGGAAAATTGATGCTTGGACCGAAGCAGAGTATTTTCGCAGTAGAGCTGGACGGAGCTCGCGAACGCGATGTTACGGTTAATGTGTTGGGAATCTAACTAACAGCTTATAGCTTTTAGGTTTATAAAAAGCTAGCAAAGGTAATTATCTAAAAGCTTTTTCTATGGGTCGCCTTATAAAGGATTTGATAGCAAAAGGATACTTGCGCAGCGATATTATTATCGAAGCTTTTTCTAAGGTGCACAGAATTGAGTTTGTTCCCGAGGATTTAGCAGCGCAAGCTGAGGCAGATATCGCTTTGCCAATAGGCTATGGTCAGACCATTTCACAACCGCTAACTGTCGCTTTTATGCTGGAACTTTTAGATCCAAAAATAGGTCAAAATATTTTGGATATCGGGAGCGGTTCGGGTTGGACAACAGCGCTCCTGTCTCATATTGTTGGAGAAAAAGGCAAGGTAACAGCCATGGAAATAGTGAAAGAACTTTGCAAGATTGGAGAAAAAAATGCCAACAAGTTTGGTTTTACCAAAAAAGGAATTGCTGAGTTCCATCATGGTTCTGCGGAAAATGGTTTTGCAATCAACGCTCCTTATGACAGAATTCTTGTCAGCGCTTCAGTCGATGAGATTCCACCAGCCCTCAAGCAGCAGCTAGTTTTAGGAGGAAAAATGGTAATTCCTGTCAGAAATAGTATTTGGTATGTTGAAAAAAGAGGCGAAGACGATTTATATATAGAAAAATTCTCCGGATTCGCATTTGTACCTTTTTTAAAAAAAGATTAATTTTTTTAAGTTTTTGCATATATTTGTTTTTTTATTGCACTGCTTAGCGGGTAAATTTTTTTATTTTATTATCATATGACTATGAGAAGAAAAATCAGTATTGCTATCATTTTTTTGGTTGTAATTGCCGGAGGTTTTTTTTATGTTTACAATCAAATTTATTTTTCTCATGGCAATTATCGCGAGAATAAAAATTTTGAAGTAATCAAAGGTGAAGGTAGCACGGAAATTGGGAGCAATTTGAAAAAGGAAGATTTGATTTCCGGCAAATTTTATTTCTACTTGTATGTGTGGAAAAATGATTCGGCGAAAGGTTTTTTACCGGGCAAATATGAAATAAACGGCAATATGACCATTCCGGAAATAGTTAGATTTTTGACTGATCAGGAAAATATTCTGCCAGGCTATGTTACCGTGACTTTTCCCGAGGGTTGGACAGCCAAACAGATGGCCGAAAGACTGACCGCTAAAGGTTTTGACGGAGAATCTTTTCTTAAAATTGTGAATGATCCGCCGCAAAGTATTTTAGATTTTTTTCCGATTTTAACCAAAAAACCAGCCAAAGCAACACTGGAAGGCTATCTTTTTCCGGACACATACAAATTTTCCAAAGACGCGACGCCGGAAGGCATCTTGAAAAAAATTCTCAACAATACGGAACTTAAAATATCGGAGGGAATGCGAGCTGAAATAGAAAATCAAAAAAAATCGGTTTTTGAAATTTTGACAATGGCCAGCCTGCTGGAAAGAGAAGTGACGACGCCTGAAGATTTCAAAATCGTTTCCGGAATTTTTTGGAAAAGAATAAAGATTGGTTTAGCCTTGCAGTCATGTGCTACCTTGGCTTATGCGCTCGGCGAAAATAAGAAGCAATATTCTTTGGAGGATACGCAAATTGAATCGCCGTACAACACTTATAAGTACAAAGGCCTGCCGCCGGGGCCGGTTTCTAATCCAGGTCTGGCAACTATCCAAGCCGCGCTTTATCCGGAAACAACCGACTATCTCTATTTTCTAACCGATCCCAATGACCCCAAAAACACGGTTTATTCCAAAACTTTTGAAGAGCACAATCTAAACAAGCAAAAATACGGATTGTAAAAATATATTTTAATTTGCTTGCTCCATTTTTTTAAATAAAAAAATCCCGCCAGAGGTCATTTTTTGACATAGCGGGGAACAGTTTCACTGTTCTGTTTACACGTCAGGTTTAAGTTCACATTCTCTAACACCAAATCCACCTCCATCGAAAAACTCAATAACATATTCCGGCTCATCACGACGAGACCATTCCTCTTTGGGTTTCAACCGAGTAATCTCGCATTTCTTGCCGTTATGTTTAGCAATACCAGAAGTTCCCTTGTTGGTGAAAACACATATTTGCCCAAGTTTATAAAAATGATTCATCAGCTCCTCCTTTACGTTTGTATTGTTAGTTTACAATATTAACTAGACAGTACAGTAAAGCATATTTTTAATCCAATGTCAATATACTTTCAAAGTCAAAGCTTAAGGCTTTCTTTTTTGACATTTGGGCTTATTTTAAGTACTATAAAGAGAGGTTAAATATAAACATACAACAGGCAAAAAGCGAAAATCCTCTCAGGATGTCTTTTTGTGCTTGTCCAGGCACCAAATTTATAAACTCAATTTTATTGAATTAACATATATTGCAAAGTTAATACCAATAGGAGGGTTAAAATAATTTTTTGGTGCAGGATTTATTTCAAATAACTATAATGGGGGAAAAAGTTAAAAATATCTTTCAACGGTTTTTCGGAAAATTTCTCGGCAATATGTCGAGGGATATTGGCATTGATTTGGGGACAGCCAACACACTGGTTTATGTCAAAGGCAAGGGCATTGTCATCAATGAACCTTCTGTTGTTGCCATCAACAAACGCACTGGACAAGTTTTAGCCATTGGGCGGGAAGCCAAAAGAATGGTCGGCAAAACTCCTGGGCATATTATAGCGACGCGTCCACTGGTGGATGGCGTGATTAGTGATTTCGAAGTGACGACTCAGATGTTAAAATATTTTATCGATAAGGTTAACAAGGATTCCTTTTCTTTAGCGCCTCGCCCGCGCATTCTAATTGGAATTCCATCGTGCATTACGGAAGTTGAAAAAAAAGCCGTACTTGATGCTGCCATGAATGCCGGCGCGCGCGAAGCATTTTTGATTGAAGAACCAATGGCGGCCGCAATCGGCGCTCGTCTTCCCGTAACAGACGCTAAAGGTAATATGGTTGTGGATATCGGCGGAGGAACATCAGAAATCGCAGTTATTTCTCTGGGTGGCGTGGTTAGTGCCAGAAGTTTGCGGGTGGCTGGCGATGAAATGAATGAAGATATTGTCAGATATTGCCGCGATGAGTTCAATCTTTTAGTGGGAGAAAAGACAGCGGAAGATATAAAAATTGCGGTTGGCAGTGCTTATACGCTTAAAGAGCAACTAAAAATTTCTGTACGCGGCAGAGATTTGGTTAGCGGTCTTCCTAAGGAAGTTATCGTTAATGATGAACAAATCAGAGAAGCGATTTCACGCTCAATTCGCATCATTGTGAATAATATAAAAACAGTTATTGAGGAAACACCGCCGGAACTTCTTTCTGATATTATGCAAAGAGGCATAATTTTAGCTGGTGGCGGAGGCTTGATTCGCGGACTGGATAAGTTGGTGGCCAATCAAACGGAAATGCCGGTGCGCATGATGGAAGATCCTTTGACAGCGGTAGTGCGCGGTGTAGGAATAGTGCTTGAAGATATGGAAACGCTCAAAGATGTTATGGTTGAAGACCAGCGCGAAAAAGCCTTTAGATAAACCACGAATATACAAATTGACTACAAATTTACAAATATTCATATTTGTTTCAGTTATTTGTATTTGCATATTTATAGCAGATTTGCAGATTTGTGGGAAAAAATATTGAATATATCGGATTTGATTACTGAATGACATTTTTTATAAATTATAAGAAATAAGAAATATTAGGATGCAAAGATTTACTTCAACAAAATTATTTAAAGTAATTATAATTGCAGCCATGTTTTCCGGGCTTATTTTTTTAAATCCAGCAGGAATTTTTAATCCGACGAGATCGATATTTTTTTCTGCCCTAGTGCCTTTTCAAAAGTTTTTTTATTCAATCTCGGTGGGAATCAACGGAACGAAAGAATTTATTAGTGAAATAGGCCAGCTTAAACGTGAGAACGAAGATCTCCGAAAAAACAATCAGGCACTGCTTTCTGAAAATGTGATGTGCTCGGACATGAAAAATGAAAATGCCAATCTTCGTGAGCAGTTGGGAGTTCTTCCGCGGGATAAATATAATTTAATCCCGGCTTTTTTAGTGAGTCAGGATCCGAATGGAACAGGCAATTGGATTGAAATTGACAAAGGAAAAGATGATGGCGTAGCTCCAAATATGCCGGTTATTATTTCAAAAAGCGTTCTTATCGGAAGGGTGCAGGAAGTTAACGCGAAAAGCTCAAAAGTTATGCTACTGACTAATCCAAAAAGCATTATAAATGTTGCGACAATAGAAAATAATGTGAAGGGAATTGCAAAAGGTGAATATGGATTGGGAATAATTTTAGATATGGTTTTGCAAGCCGATTCAATTAATGTCGGCGATAATGTGGTGACTTCGGGTGTTGGCGGTGAAATCCCAAGAGGACTTTTCATTGGAACGATTCAGGAAATTCATCGATCAGATGATTCTCTTTTTCAACAGGGCGTGCTGACAGCTCCTATTCAGACTTCAAAACTTCAGATGGTTTTTGTGATAAAAAGCATTAAATAGGGTGGAATATGAAAAAGAAAATTGTCTATGCGTTAGTTTTGCTATTTGCTGTTATCCTGCAAACCAGCGTGCTGCCGGTGTTTTTGAGCGGACCTGCTTTGGGCGATGCAGTCTTGATGATTGTTCTGGCTTGGGCCGTGATTGATGGATTTAATAATTTTATTGCCTGGGCGATTGTTGCCGGAATATTTTATGATTTGGCTGCGTATTCACCAGTAGGGGAACACGTACTGATTTTTTTGGTAGTTATCTATTTTGTAAGTTTCTTTTCCCGGCGCTTATCCTTGGATTTAAAAGGGTTTGGACTGGTCTTATTTTTTATTTTTGTAATTGCTGCTACTGTTTTTTCAGAAATTATTATTGCACTGGTTTCAGCCCGGGAAATGCAAACACTGCATGAATATTGGAAAAAATTCGGAGATCCAGGGTCGGTAGCACTTAAAATAATTTGTAATGAATTTTTGTTTTTTGGCTGGTTTGCTTTGCTCAAAAAGATAAAGAAATTTTTTAAGATAGAAACCTAGGAAAAATGCCAATTTGAAATCCTAAACTCATTTTTTAAACGCATGTTCAATTTTAGGCGCAATATCAAAAAATTTTCCGGAATGGAAATTGAAGATTATGTCATTATGGCAACCGAGAAAGAAGCTGCCAGAATGGAAAAGCCCTTAAAGAAAAAATGGTTTGATGTTTTGTGGTGGGCAATAATAATTTCCATGCTCATTCTGGCCGGCAGAGTTTTTTTTCTGACCGTTATTAAAGGTGCCTACTATCGGGATATTTCCAAAGGCAACAGCATTCGTTCGGTCGTCATCAATGCCGCCCGTGGCAGGATTCTTGATCGGGGCGGAGCAGTTTTGGTCAACAACGTGCCGAGTATGGACGCGGTTATCGTGCCGGCGTATCTGCCAAAAGATGAAAAAAAAGTAAAAGAACTTTCCAAAGAAATTGCGACGGTTTTAAAAATGAACGAAGAGGAAGTGCAAGATAAGCTCGAAAAAAGCAACTCCAATTCTCTGAATTCGGTGTTGCTTAAAGAAAACATTTCTCAAGACGAATCTTTAATATTACTCGAAAAAAGCAATAATATACCGGGGATTAGCATTGAAAAAACAGCTATTCGTTCTTATCCGGATGGCCCGATATTTTCGCACATTCTCGGTTATGAAGGCAAAATAACCAAAGAAGAGCTGGGAAAAAATAAAGGCTATTTGCTGACTGATTATATCGGAAAAGAGGGCATCGAAAAATCATATGAACAATATCTGCGGGGCGTGCACGGCGCAATACAAATTGAAGTTGATTCAGTGGGAAACATTAAACGCGAGGTGGGAATTATTAATCCGAAAGCAGGCAATGATCTCGTTCTTAGCATAGACGGTGCTTTGCAAAAGAAAATATACGATAGTCTTAATGACATTTTGCTAAAAACGCAGACAAAAACGGCGGCAGCCGTGGCGATAAATCCGCAAAATGGAGAAGTGCTGGCGCTGGTAAGCATTCCCAGCTACGATAACAATTTATTTGCGCAAAAAATATCCAATGCGGATTATTCTAAATTAATTAATGATTCTAATCTCCCTCTTTTTAATCGTGCTATTTCCGGAGAATATCCTCCCGGATCAACGATAAAACCGGCAATTGCAACAGCAGCTTTGTCTGAGGGCACCATAACTCCATCAACAATCATAAGCGGTTTAGGCGGCCGACTTTATATCGGCAGTTATTCTTTCGGCGATTGGAAAGCCCATGGTCCGAGCGATGTCCGCACGGCTATAGCGGAAAGCAATGATATATTCTTTTATACTATTGGCGGCGGCTATGGAAATATTCAGGGACTTGGCATGAACAGAATGAAAAAATGGTACAATCTATACGGCTTTGGTGAAATGACGGGAATTGATATAAATGGTGAAGCAGACGGTCTCATTCCCGATGAGCAATGGAAATTGGAAAAATTCAAAGAAAAATGGTCCATTGGCAACAGTTATCATGCCGCAATCGGACAGGGATATATAACCGCCACTCCGCTGCAAATTGCCAATTATACCGCGGCCATTGCCAATGGAGGAACGCTTTTCAAACCGCATATCGTTTCTCAAATAAAAAAAAGTGATGGAACAATTTTGCCGGTCCGATCTCAGACTATTCGTTCAGGTTTTGTTTCTAACGACGTTCTTTCTGTTGTCAGGGAAGGAATGCGCAAGGTTATCACAGACGGAACTGCTCAACCGCTTAAAGACATGCCAATCGAAGTTGCCGGCAAAACAGGCACAGCCCAATTTGGAACGGGTGATCAAACGCATGGCTGGTTCTCTTCTTTTGCGCCTTATAATAATCCGCAAATAGCTATGCTGGTTTTGGTTGAAGGCGGCGGGGAAGGCCATTCAAGCGCTTTGCCGGTGACCAAAGAAGTTTACGAATGGTATTTTAACAGGTAGCCGGCAGCTTCTAGTTTCATAGTTTTTGGGGAATATACAAATTTAATTATGATCAAAAATAAAATTAAAAAAAGAATATTGCAGGAAGCCAGTTATATGGCAGGCAGCTATCTAGTTTCTCCGGAAATCGCAAGCCTGGTTGTCACGTATAAATGCAATTTCAAATGCAGAGCCTGCACTGTGTGGAGAATGGAAAATTATCCGGAATTAACCCAGGCAGAATGGGAAAAAATTTCCCGAGATCTTCAATCTTGTCTATCTAAAGAAACATCAATAGAAATTAGTGGAGGCGAGCCGCTAATACGCAAAGACTTAGTGTGCTTTATGATCAAACACCTAAAAAAGTTTTTCAAAAATGTCGGAATAAATTCCAATGGCTCCATGCTTGATGAAAAAACAATTTCTAATTTGAAAGAAGCCGGCATTGATTTCGTGAAAATTTCTCTCTATAGCTTGGACGAAGCAAGGCATGATGATCTGCGCGGCGTGCCTGGTTCGGCCCAAAAAGCGAAAGAAGCGATTGATTTGCTGCAAAAACAAGGCCTGCGAGTCGATATTGGCGTGCTGATTACGGCAAAAAATATTTCAGATATTCCAAACATTATAAATTATTACAATCGTCCGGAATACGGCAAAGTTTCGGTTGTTTTGCAGTCGCTGGATGAACCGATAGGAACAGAACCGGCAAGCGGTCAAGACAAAATCGCAACAATTGAAAATTTATGGCCGGATAGAAAATCGATTGAAGAATTATTTTCTTGGCTTGGCAAAAATAAAACACAAAAAATAAAAAATTCCCAGGCAAGCCTTTCTGCGATCAAACAATATTATCTTGATCAAACAAGTGCTCTTAAGCGCCGTTGTTTTGCCGGCCAACGCAGCCTGGTTGTCTATCCGAATGGGAAGCTAGCGCTATGCTACAAAGGCGCGATAATTGGCAATGTAGCCCAAGAAAATTTAGAAAAAATTCTTTCCGGGGGAAAAGCGCAAAAAGAACGTCAAAATATCAAAAAATGTTCCAAGAGTTGCCGCATTATCGGGTGTAATTTTTCCAAAACAATTCCGGAAATTATCGGGTTTAATTAAGATTGCCAAACAGGTCAGGTTCTAGCGTTTTTTTAAATCTAGGAATATTGTTATAACGGTAGGCAAGTAATTTATTACGTAATTTTTTGATGTAAAAATTTTTCAAATCTGCTATAATTAAAATATGATTAACCGAAAAGATTTATCATCATTATTCAAATATCTCCGTCCCTACAAAAAAACTGTGAAAATTGCAGTTGTTTTTGTCATTTTGGAAAACGCAGCCTATCTTATATTGCCGTTAATTTATGGCAAGATAGTCGATATCGTGACTCAGGGAAAATTTTTTGAAACAATGGTTTTCATTCTGCTTTTTCTTTGGGCATGCATGGAACTTTTAAGCAACTGGTTTATGCGGATAAGAATCAGAAAAGCTAATAATATTGCTTGTCGGGCTTCTAATGATATTATGACGAAATCAATTGAACATCTTGTCCGTCTGCCATTATCATTCCACAAACAACAAAAAATTGGAGAAATTATTCAGCGCTTTTCCAGGGCTGACGGATATATGTATAACATAATCGATAGTGGATTATTTCAAATATTTCCAAATATTCTTTCTTCCTTTTTAGCCTTTGTGATAATTCTCTGGATCAGCTGGCAATTGGCGGTAATCTACCTTTTGTTTATATCTGTTTATGTTTGGATGACTATTAAAAAAACTGAGCCTATTGTTCATTGTCAAAGAAAAATAAATAAAGTTTTTGAAAAAGCCTATGGTGATATATTCGATCGTACGGAGAACATCATCAGTTTAAAATCGAATTCAACCGAAGATTTAGAAAACAAACGCAATGTGGAAAATTTTCGTCGCGGATTTTTTCTTAACAGCCGGCAAGTTGAGCTATGGATGAAATTGAGTTTTTGGCAAAGCTTTATTTTTACAATCAGCTTTTTGATGCTGTTTGGAGCCGGAATTTATTTTGTAAGCGTTAAAATGGTGACAATTGGACAGTTTGTCATTCTTTTGGCCTATATTAATGCGGTTTCGGCGGCAATGAATATGCTGGGCGGCAATTACAAACAGCTGCAGGAAGGGATTGTCACCATCAACCGTTCAGAAAAAATATTCGATGAAATCCCGGAAAAATATGATGATCCGAATGCCAAAAATATTGAAAATGTCTCCGGCAACGTTGAATTTAAAAATATTTCTTTTTCTTATGAAAAAGAAGCTGTTTTAAAAGATATTTCTTTCAAAGCTGCTGCTGGTCAAATGGTGGCTATTGTTGGCAGAAGCGGGGAAGGCAAGTCAACTTTGATGGACTTGATTTCACGCTACAATATTCCGCAGAAGGGTAGTATTTTTCTCGATGGAGTAAATATTAAAAAAATAAAACTGAAAAGTTTGCGGGATCAAATTGCTATTGTGCCGCAAGAAGTCGATCTCTTTAATGATACGATCAAAAACAACATTGCTTATTCGCGGATCAGCGCGAGTGAAGAGGAAATTCTCCAGGCTTCCAAACTGGCGCATTGCCATGAATTTATTGAAAAATTTCCGAAAAAATACGAACAAATTGTCGGTGAAAAAGGCGTGAAGCTTTCAACAGGCCAAAAACAGCGCTTGGCTATTGCGCGGGCGATTTTGCGCAATCCAAAAATTTTAATCTTGGATGAAGCTACCAGCGCTTTGGATAGCGAGTCGGAAAAATATGTGCAGGAAGCGCTTCAAGAGGTGATGAAAAATCGCACGACTTTTGTCATTGCGCATCGTCTTAGCACTATTCGCAAAGCTAATTTAATCTTGGTTATTGAGAATGGAACAATAATTGAATCAGGGGATCATGAAGAACTCATAAGGCACGGGGGAGTCTATCAGAAGCTTAGCGAATTGCAGAAGATAAGCGTTTAATTTAATATGAAAAAACCAAAAATAAAAGCGGAAAAGCGGGAAATAAAAAAGAAAACAAAAATGCTGGTTTCCGGCAAGAGCGTGTTTAAGCTGAAAGAAATTATAATAAAAAAAGCCAAAAAGACAGAGAAATAATGAAAAAAGAACTTTTTTTAATTTTGCACGATATCCGCAGCGCCTATAATGTGGGCGCTATTTTTCGCACAGCCGATGGGGCAGGGGTCAGCAAAATTTATATTTCCGGTTATACTCCAATTCCACCAGATGAGAACAAATCTTACAAAACTCAAGCGGACAAAATGATTGAAAAAACAGCTTTGGGCGCGGAAAAAAGTATTCCTTGGGAAAATTGCAAAGACCTTAAAAAACTTTTAGAAAAATTAAAAGAAGAAAAAATAAGTATTGTGGCTTTGGAAAAAAATGATGGAGCTACGGATATAAAAAAATACAAAACAAAATTTCCGATGGCGCTAATTTTGGGCAATGAAGTTGAGGGCGTGCCTGTAGATATTTTGCAAAAATGCGACGCGGTGGTTTCGATTCCCATGCGCGGACAAAAAGAATCGCTTAATGTTTCTGTGGCCGCCGGCATCGCAATGTACGAAATTCTGGGCTAGTTTTGGCTGACTTTAGCCTTGATTTTTTCTCATATTTTTGTTATGCTTTATTTTGTATATTGGGGAGTAGCCAAGCGGTAAGGCACTGGGTTCTGGTCCCAGCATGCGGGGGTTCGAATCCCTCCTCCCCAACATGGAAAAAACAACGACAAAAAATGAAATCAGCTATCCAATGCGGATTAACCGCTATTTAGCCTTGCATAAATATAGCAGCCGGCGAGAAGCGGATGAGCTTATTGCTAAAGGAGTTGTCACAATCAATGGCAAAAAAGCTAAACTGGGGGACAAAGTCAATGAAAAAGACGTGGTTACGGTCAATATGAAAGTGCAGGGAGCGGCCAAAAAATATGTCTATTTCGCATATAATAAAGCTAAGGGAGTTGTAACACACACCCCCAAGGATGGGCAAAAAAGCATCAAGCAAGTCACCTATCTGGCGGACGATGTTTTTCCGGTTGGCAGATTGGACAAAAATTCACATGGCCTAATAATTCTTTCCAACGACGGCCGCATTACTGACAGGCTGCTCAGTCCCGAATATGATCATGAAAAAGAGTATATAGTGAAAGTCAACAAACCGATTACGAATATTTTTTTGAAAATCATGGCGCGCGGCGTGCAGTTGGAAGATTTCAAGACCAAGCCATGCATTGTTAAGAAAAAAAATGAACAAACTTTTAACATAATTCTAACTGAAGGCAAGAAGCATCAAATCCGGCGCATGTGCGCCAATCTGGGCTGGGCAGTGAACGACTTACAGCGAGTCAGGATTATGAACATAAAATTAGGCAATCTCGGAGTAGGTCAGCAGAAAAAGATTGAAAATGAAGAACTAGCCATATTTTTAAAAAGTTTGGGGCTCTAGCTAAGTTTATTTGAATATTTATAGACGGGATAACAAACAAATGTTATCCCGTTGTTTTTTTGGATGTTGTCCGGATATTATCGCAGACGTTATCCAAAATTAACCATATTATCTAAAATTTTTTGCTTCAATAAGACAAAAATTTGTTCTTAAAAAGAACTCATTTTTGTCTTGCTTTTGCCCACATTTTTTTGGATTATGTGGGCTGCATATAATGCTACGTTTTTTCAAAAAATTTATTTCATCATTTTATGATTGAAAATATTGCTGAAAGTTGCTAGTATGAAGCATAAGTATAAACAAGGCATTTATGCGTATTGCAATCCACGCGGCTGATCTTGATCATAATCGTATTGATGGCACCAGAGTGTATCTTTTCAACATGCTTAAAAATTTCGGTAAAATTGATTCTCAGGATTCTTTTCTGATATATCACCAAAACGATTTCAATCCTCAGCTCAAACCCCCAGTATTTGCGAATTATTCGGTCAAAAAGTCTTCTTTTCCTTTGCTTTGGACGCAGACCGCGTTTGCCTTTAAAATCTGGCGTGATAGGCCGGAGGTGTTGTGGATGCCGGTTCATAACTTGCCAATATTGCATAGAAAAAATCTCAAAGTTGTGGTAACAATCCATGATCTGGCTTTCAAAATATTTCCTGATTATTTCACAAAAAAAGATTTATTGAAGCTAAACAAATTGAGTGACATGGCAATCAAAAAAGCTGACAAGATTATTGCTATTTCACAATCAACCAAAAATGATATTTTGAAATTTTATCCGGAAATTTCGGAAGAAAAAATCACCATCATCCATCACGGATTTGATGCTGAAATTTTTCAGAAAAAATATTCGGCCGAAGAATCTGATAAATTGCTTAAGAACTATCAGCTATCAACTAAAAACTATCTTTTATATGTCGGCGCTATTCAACCGCGAAAAAACCTGGAAGTTTTAATTGAAGCTTTTGCAAAGATAAAGAGAGAATCAGCCAGCTGGCGGACAGACCTGAAATTGGTCATCGCCGGAGCACCAGCGTGGAAAGCGGAGGCAACACTCAAAAAAATTGCCGCAAGTCCGTTTGGAAAAGATATTATTATAACCGGTTCTCTTGAATTTGAAAAAGTGGCAATATTTTATCAAAATGCCAAAATATTTGTTTATCCTTCCTTGTATGAAGGTTTCGGTATACCAATCCTGGAATCCATGGCTTCGGGAACGCCGGTTATTTGCGCTAAAAATTCCAGTCTTATTGAAGTTGGGGGAGAGGCTGCATTATATTTTAAAACAGAAGATTTCAACGGTTTAGCGGATTGTATAAATAAAATCATTGAAAATGAAGCACTTGAAAAAGAATTGATTCAAAAAAGTTTTGAACATATCAAAAAATTTTCCTGGGAAAAATGTGCCCAGGAAACGCTGGATTATTTATTGAAGTAGCAGTTTTTCACTTTTCGTTTTCGAAGATTGCTTGATAAAACAGAAAAAATAAAAATAAAATTACTAAAGTTATAATAATATTTTCCCAAAAAGCAAACTTGAGCAGGGAATTGCCGATAAGCAAAAAAGCCAAAAATATCAAAGCGGGCAATAGCCTGTTTTTTTTGACTGCCTGCTGGCTGTAAGTAATGTTTATATTTTTTCCAACAAAAATTGAAAATCCCAGAACTAGAAAAATTGCCAGCGCAATCTTCAGCAAGCTGATATGGGATGAAATAATTCCCGGCAACAATCCTTCGGCTATTAACATGGCAACAAAAGAAATAAGCAAAAGAAAAAGCGCATCATGCAGAAGCTTGTAGGCAATAATAAATGTGTCCTTGTGTATGTGCGGTAAGTTTATATTGAACATTATTGTGGCGGAGTTATATAATTATTTTGTATATTATTTTTAATTGTCGACAGAGACAGCATTAAATTTTTCCAATTTACAGGAGTGGAAAGTGTTGTATTTATGTTTTTTATTTCAGCTTCATTCGCGAAGCGAGTGTTGACTTCGTAGTCGTTGCCAAAGAAATTAGCTACGGAATCAAGAGGCATTTCGCAAAAATATTTATGGCTGTTTATCCGGGATTTTTTAAGCTGGCAATGAATCGCGTCATTTTCGTTTTCTTGCAAGTTGGCCTTAATCGGATTTTTTTTAGAATACGATTGAGCAATAGTCTGGGTTCCGATAGGAAGTTTCTGGTTATCTTTAATAATAAAATATTTTTGTGCTGTCTCATCGAAAAAAATGGTGCCATCCGGGTGTACTTGATTAAGCGTAAAAATTTTCTGTTTTTCGTATAAACTCAGTTCTTCTGAATCAATAGGAATAACATCTTTCCATTCGAAACCCATGCGAACAAATGTATTCGCACTGTTTATAGGATAGCTCTTATCCTCGCTGAGAATGTAGACGGAAATATCATATGAAACTAATGTTCCGTCGGCAAATCCGAGCAATTTTTCTGAAAGCGCGTAGTGAGAAAGAAAATCCTTGTCTTTAATTATGGCCTGATTCGCATCAAATTGCGACAGGAAAGCTTGTGCACTAATAAAGGGGAAAAGCTGTCCCTCTTTTAATTTATAATACGTATCTTCTACGGCGAACAATGTGTCATCAGGATAGCCATTTTTATCAATTATATCAGCGCCAGGCTTATTATATTGCAGATCTGCCTGTTGGATCTTAAGAAAAGATTCTCTGGGATAGCCAAGACTGAGCAGTATTTCAATGCTTTCAAATTTTCTTAAGACGCCATCGGAAACTAAATAATATTTTCCATTTTCAGTTGTTAGTAATGTTCCATCCTTAAAACCAACAGGTTCGCCGAGTGGATAGAGAAATGCCTGATATGATTTGCGAAGATACACAGAAGAATCTTTAATATCTGCAGAGTTATCCTTAGTTGTGAATGTTAATAAGACATCGGAAAAATTGCCGAAAGCGGTTGAATAGAAAACAAATTTATCTTTGGCTGAAATCGGATTTTTGGCCGGATTTTCCGGTGCGGAAGCAACATAGGGCGGGTTGATAGTATTTTTGAGTGAGTTCGCATTATCAAAAGAAAAAATAAGAGAAACAGAAGGAAAAAGGACGCGGTCTGCAATAAAAAGAGCAACTATAAAAAAAGCGGCATATAAAAAACCTCGCGCAATGTTATATTTTTTTTGCATTTTTTGATCCAATTTTATTTCACTTGTCAGATCAAACATATTTTGTTATTTAGTCACTTTTAATATCTTGCCTTTTATTTCGTATTCTTTTATGCCCGGCAGGGAAGTTGTTATTTCCAAGGAGTCATCTTGCAGACTGTCCAGCTTCGAAAATTTAAAAGAATAATCTTTGAAAAATGTTAGACGACTTCCAATTATACTTTTTTGGTAATTAGGCAGTTGATGATCTGGGGTGATCAAATATATATTATCAAATTTTTGCAAATTCAATCCCATCAGATCGGAAGTATTTAAAAAATAGACGGAATTTTTGTGAAAAATTGAATTCATCGGACCGCTGATCATCGACCATCCATCGCCGGTTGTTTCTCTGTCAATTAGCACAAGATCATTTTTAGAAAAATTTTTGCTTAAAGTTTGAACCTGTTCCAAAAGCTGTTTATTTTCGGAAAAAAACAAGTATTTGGAAAAAGCCGGCAAGTTTCCTCCTATCAGCAGGATAATAAAAAATCCGCAAATAGCCAATCGTATTTTTTGTGATTTTTCTTCAAATTGTCGGCCAATCAGCAATCCGGAATAAAAAATTGCAGCTGGAAGAATTGAAAACATGAATCGTCTGAGCATCCATGGATGGTCGTTGCTGATATGTGAATCAAAAAAATAGATAAATGTCGGCAGAATAATAAAAAATGGAATAAGTTTGTAGAACTCCTTTCTAAAAAGCAGATAAGCAACAGAAACAGCTCCGACAACAAAAAATCCAATCATTCCATAAATTCCGAATATTTTTTCAAAATAAAAAGCGGGTAGCGGTAAATCGCCCGTGAATCCAAGAAGCTGCGCCTTGGGTATAATGTCTAATCCCGACAGCAACGCTTTTGCCAGTTCGCGGTAAAAATTAAGATCCTTGATGGCGTTGGCGATAAAGACGGCCAAAAAAATACCAGCCGGCAGAAAAAATCTGAGCATCGGTTTTTCCTTGAGATATTGCCTAGCCTCCGCGCTGGAAAAAATTATTATGATTGAAACTGCCAAAAAAGCTAGACCCTCAATGCGGGTCAGCGCGAGCAAAAAAGCAGAAGCCAGAAAAACTGCGAAATTCAATTTTTGGAAATTTTTTAAAAAAACCATCAAGGCTAGAATGGAGAGCCAAAGAAGCGCGATAGCCATGTTTTCACTGAGAGTATATTTGGTAAACCACATAAAAGCAAAGGAAGTAATGGCAAACAGCATCGTCGGCAAAGCTGAAAGCGTTTTGAGAAACAGGCGGGTAAGCAGGTAGAATGATATAAGAAAAATGGATAACAGGATTGCGTTAGCAACCGCAAAACCGGTGAGTCCAAAGATTGCATAAAAAAGAGCCAGCCAAACCACATAGGCAAGAGGGAACTGAGTTATTAAGTTTCCCTCCGCGGTATAATAGAACCCAGGAAAATTAAGAGCGCGTCCTTTTCCATATATATTAAAAAATTCTTGGGAAACTGGAGTCGAAAATTCAAATGTGTGATTTTGAGCTAGTTGAATAGCGGCTTCGCTGATAGAACCTTGATCCCGTCCGGAAAAAACAGTCGGCGTTGAATTAAACGAAAAAACAATCGCCATTATAATAATAAGGCTGCAAACTATTAGCATCTCCCATGACAAAGGAAAGGAAATTTCATTTTTTAGGTTGCTATAAAAAATCCAAAGACCGATAATTATAGCTATGACCCAAACGGCTTCCGCATAGAAAAAGCCCAGAAGTGCAAGCAAAAAACCGATTCCTGTCAGGATCAGCCAAAACAGGGATTTAAGAAAAAAAACCTGATAATCAGCACGGGAAAGATTGTTATTCATCCAGCAGTAAAATTCGAATGAGCTTTGCTCAAGTCGCAATTTTATGGTTTTTAAATATTTATCTTTTTATATCCAGCCTTAGAATAGCACAGCCTATTTTACTTTTCTTTCGAATCTTACTGCTGGATTCATGTTTTTCATTATACCTCTCATTTTTTTATTTGCAAAGCGGTTTTTTGTGGTGTAAAATTGAATAAACTGAAATAAAAACAAACACAATGGATAAAGAAATTTTAAAAAACGGCGAATCAGGTTCTGAAAGAAAAAGGCCTAATTTTTTTTATTGGTATTATAATGACGGTATCCACGAACTTTTGGAAATTTGGAAAAATTATCTTTTTTTTGTTTGGCGAAATTATTCAATTTTAGAACTTTTTAAAACCCTCTTTTCTCCCTGGCGGCGCGATGTCACCAATAAAAACTGGCGCGGCTTGCATCCAATCAAAACTCTAGAAGTTATTTTTGAAAATCTTTTTTCTCGTCTGATAGGCGGTGTTGTTCGTATCTTTGTCATTCTTTTTGGCCTGATTGTATTTGCTGTTGTTCTGCTTCTTGGCATAGCTGCCACCTTTATCTGGATCAGCGCTCCGCTACTTATAATAGTAATTTTTGTTTATGCTTTTAGATTTAAGGGGCTAGCAGGCCTGCCTTTTGCGGGGGGACTTTTTTTACTCTGGGCAGGTATTTTAATTAGCTGCTATTTGAAAGACACAAAGAGGCAGGTGATTAATATGGGGCTTGATGAAATTCCCGCGCATCCTGTTTTTGAAAGGATTTGCGGACGGCTCGGATTGGATGCCAAAAGAGTTCCTAAAGAAATATTTCCGAATCCTGAGCTTATGGAAGATTTCTTGAAAACGCGAGGGCTTACAGTCGATGATTTTGGAAAAATTTTAGATTGGGAAATTCAAAATTGGCAAAATAAAGAAGACTCAAAAAGGTTTTGGCATTGGGAAAATTTGAGAAAAAAGAAGCCAATAGGCATGCAATGGCGCTATGCGTACACGGTTAATTTGGACAACTATTGCCAAGATTTGTCTGCAGACGATTTTTCCGAATATTCAAAAACGGAACTTATTGGACGCAAAGATGAATATGAAATCATGAAGCTCATTTTGCAAAGACCTGACCAGAACTGCGTCCTGTTGGTCGGAAATGCCGGCATTGGTAAAAAAACCCTTATCCATTCGCTGGCAAGAATGATCCGAACGGGCGAGGAAAAATCTCTTGAGAATTTTCGGATTCTTTCACTTGATTTAGGAAGAGCAATTTCGGAAGCCTTGAACAGAGGACATGATGTGGAGGATTTCATGCGCACTCTTTTCTTTGAGGCCAGTTATGCGGGTAATGTCGTTTTAGTTATTGAACATCTGGAACAGTTTTTAGGAAAGGAAGCAAATACTTTTCATCCCGACATCTCGGCGGTGATTGCTGAATTTCTGGAAGTTCCGACTTTCCAAATTATTGCCACATCCACAACAAAAGAATATCATCAGCTGATCGAAAAACAGGAGCAAATCGTAAAATATTTTGAAATTGTCGAAATGCGGGAACCATCGGAAGACGAAGCGATGAGAATTGTTCTGGCGCAATTGGAAAAATACGAGCAGAAGCGCATCCTTTTCACTTTCAAGGCAATCAAAGAAATAATTGCCGGTAGCGGCAAGTATAATTGGGATTTTCCTCTGCCAGAACGCGCGCTGGATCTGGCTATGGACGCTTTTATGTTCTGGGAGAAAAAGTCCGATGAACAATTTGTCACGGAAAAGACAATTGGTGATTATTTGACACTCAAAACCGGAGTTCAACAAGGACAAATTGAAGGCTCAGAAAGGAAAAAACTTCTAAATATGGAAGAAATGTTGCATCGGCAGATCATTGGGCAGGAAGAAGCCGTCAGTCACGTTTCTGAGGCTTTGCGAAGAGCCAGGAGCGGAATCGGAAATTCCAAAAAACCAATCGGAAGTTTTTTATTCTTAGGGCCGACAGGTGTTGGTAAGACGGAAACTGCCAAAGCACTGGCCAAAACATATTTTGGAGATGAGGCGCGCATGATCCGTTTGGATATGAGCGAATTTCAAACTTCGAGTTCTATTGATAGACTTTTGGGTTCTAGCCATCTTAATCAGCCTGGAAGATTGGTTACTCAGATCAAGGACAACCCCTGCTCTTTGCTTCTTCTGGATGAGATTGAAAAAGCTTATCCCGAGGTATTGGACATTTTTCTGCAGATTTTAGACGAGGGATTTGTTACGGACGCGTTCGGTGAGAAAGTTAATTTCACCAACACGATAATAATCGCGACTTCCAACGCCGGCGCCCCGCTTATTAAAAAAATGGTGGAAGAAAAAGCGGAAGCTGAAGAAATCAAACAAGCAGTCATTAACTATGCGATTGAAAATAATATTTTCCGCACGGAATTTTTGAATCGTTTTGAAGGCGTTATCTTTTTTAGGCCGCTAAACGCCCAAGAGCTCATAAGTGTTGTCCGGCTTCAGCTGCAAAAATTTGCGCGCCGGGTTGAGAAAGAAAAAAATATTGAAATCGTATTTGATGATAGTATCATTGAAGATGTGATTCAAAAAGGATATGATCCGGTTTTCGGAGCGCGATCGCTCAACAGGTATATTGAAGATACAATTGAAGGAATTGTCGCGAAAAAAATAATTTCGGGAGAAGTTGTCGTCGGTGGAAAAATGATCATCGGTTTATAACTTAGCGTGCAGTTTACAGCTGAGAGATTTTTTGTTATTGTATCAGGGTGTGAAAAATAAAAAAGTAAGGCAAAAAGATAAACATGAACAATGGCACGCTTAATTTAAAAGTTTTTATAACTAGAAAAAAAATAATTGTCTTTTCAGTAATTGTCGCTCTGGGGGTAGGCGGCTTTTTTGCTTTTTCGTACGCCAAAAACAATAAAAAAAATATTGCCCTGGTCTCACTTAGTGCTATGAGCAAAGCTGCCAAATTTTTGCCGATAAGCCAGGACAGCAAAAAGGAATTGGAAGTTTTAAATTCAATAGTTTCGGAACTTACCAAAAAAGACGACATAGAAAAAAGTTTTCTAGTACTGCTTCAGAATGCCGACGAACTTCGGCCAGGCGGAGGATTTCTAGGACAATATGCAATCATAAAAATAAAGAACGGCAATGTTGTTTCAACGTATGTTGAAGATGCCAACCTGCTTGATCAAAGAATTCAAGCTAAAGTAACGCCGCCATTTCCTTTTTATAGATTAATGAAAATCAGAAAATGGAAATTCCGCGACAGCAATTTTTCTCCCGATTTTCCGACCAACGTTGAAAAAGCCAAATATTTTTTCCGTCTGTCTGGCAGGGATTCCAAACAATTTGACGGAGTAATTGCGGTTAATTCTCTTGTCTTTAACAATATTTTCAATTTGACCGGGCCGATAACCGTTCCAGGCTATGGCGGTGAATTCAATAGTGAAAATGCTTCTCGAAAATTGGAAGAAATTGTGGAAAAAATTTATCTCCTAAATCCTGATTTGGACACGCAAAATAGGAAAGTCATCATCAAAAAACTGGCTCCGATGATTATGGAAAAAATAGCAACGGTCGGTAATATCACTAAAATTGCCGAATTTTTTCACAACGAACTCAAGAATCGAAATGTAATGGTTAATTTTACAGATGCCAATTTACAGCAACAGATTGCCAGCGTTTATTGGGATGGGTCTATGTCACAAAGCTGGGGCGGAGACTATTTGATGGCTATTGATGCAAGCATGGGAGCGCTCAAGACTGATCATTACATAAAACGGCAAATGAAATATGACCTTGATTTTACTCAACCGAAACCGACTGTAACTTTAAATATTAAATATAATAATACGGCGCCCTATGGCGACTGGCGAACCAGCGACTATCATTCATACCTCAGAATTTATGTTCCCAAGGGATCGGAATTTGTTTCCAGTCAAATGGTCAGCCGTTTGGCGACTTCCGAAGAATTCAATAAAACCTATTTTGGCTTCAAAGTTGATGTAATTATGGGCAGAGAAGTCGATGGCAGAATTGTCTATACTTTGCCTGATAGCATAAAAGCTGAAAATTATAAGCTGCTGATTCAGAAACAATCCGGCGCGGGAGATGTGCCGGTTACAGTGCACATAAAGACGCGCGACGGTGAATTTACCCAGCATCAGACACTCAAAAGCGACTTAAAGTTCGAATACAGCCAATAGTAGGCTGTTTTCATATCAGAAATATTTTTGTGAATGGAAAGTATTTTTAGATGGAGTATCAGCACGTTGGTATTGACAAAATGGAAAAATGTGCTTATACTAGCCAGTTAATAAGAGAACATTAAAATTTAAATATGCCGAAAGGAGTTAATAATGAATAAAGCCGAAAAAAGAGGGGCCTTAGTCGTGGATGAAAACGAAGAAGTGACAAAAGTAATTGCGGAATTTCTGAAAATAAAAGATTATGAGCCATATGTAGTGCATAAAATCTCAGAAGCCCTGGTTATTTTTAAAGAAAAAAGAGAAGAAATTGGCCTGGTAATTTTAGATATGCCAATATTAGGGGTACCGTCGGTAGTAGAGACTTTTTTTTGTCTAAAGCATATCGATCCCGAAGTAAAGTTTATAATTACCAGCGGTTTCTTTAATTACGAAACGGCTGAGTCCAAGTTGGAGAAACCCATTGGTTTTGTTAGAAAACCCTTTGGTTGGAAAGAATTAGCAGATTTAATAGGGGAAATAGAGAAAACGCTATAGTAATTTTTTCTCTTCCATGTTATCAGCGGCAGGCTTGCTTTAATGAGCAGGTTTGCCGTTTTTATTTGCCTGAAGCTGATTTTTGTTTTTTGTGGTATAATAAAAACATATAAAAAATATAACAATAAAAATAGTTTTGTTTTGCGGCAGTGTTTAATAATAAGAAACATGAAAAATAAATTTTTATTATTTATTATTTTTGCCATAGTCATTCTATGCGGATATTTGATATTTTCTAAAAAAACTTTAGCGCCTGTAGAGATTCAGACTTCACAATCTGATGAAGACGAAAGCGACTTTCAGAATAATTTTCAATACGATGAAGTTATTAGCAAAAAGATCGGATCCCAGGGCGGTGTTTTAGAAAATGCGGATAAATCAATTATCGCAACTTTTCCCCCATTAGAGCAGGAGATAGAAGTCAAGTTGAGTTTCAAGAAAAGCGATTTTAAAGCAAGATCGGGCGCAAGGTCTCCTGTGACGATTAATATCTATCCTGATATAACTTTTAATTTCATAAACCCCGATGCTTCAATAAACATAAAGGCAAAATATGATTCGCGTTATGCTTTGCCGGTGCCGTATTATATTAATGAAAAAAAAGAATTGCGGCCCATACAGCTTAAGGAGTTGGATGCGGAAAATAATTATTTTATAATGGATACTTTTCGCGGTGGCGACTTCTCATGGGTTACCGTGAAACGCATGGATCAATAATTCAATTTATACAAATCAACAGTAATATGAAAAAAGTTGCCATATTTGACATTGACGGAACAATTTTCCGATCCAGCCTGCTCATAGAAATAACCGAAGCTTTGATTACTGAGGGCATATTCAAGGTGTCAGCTAAAAGTTATTATGCTAAGCAATATCAAAACTGGCTGGACAGGAAAGGTTCTTACGAAAAATATATTGACGGAGTGGTTAGGGCTTTCGAGGCTAATATTAAGGGAACCAAATATAAAGATTTTCTAAAAATTTCTAAAAAGGTTATAGCGGTTAAGCGGAATCATACCTATCAATATACCCGTGATTTGGTCAAAAAACTCAAAAAGAAAAATTATTTCTTAATGGCTATTTCCAATTCACCTAAAGCAATTGTGGATGATTTTTGCAAAGAACTGGGTTTTGATAAGGCTTATGGCCGGATGTATGAAATAGATGAGAAAGGCATCTTCACCGGCAAAATTATGTATAAAGAAATGATAAGCGACAAAGCCAAAGTTTTGCAAAGAGCCATTGATAAGGAAAACCTGACTATTGCGGGTTCGATTGCTGTCGGCGATACGGAATCTGACATTCCCATGTTTAAAAAGGTTGAAAAGCCCGTATGCTTTAATCCTAACAGAAGTCTCTATATTGTAGCTAAAAAACGTGGGTGGAAAATTGTAGTGGAAAGAAAGGATATGTTCTACGAAATTAATCCTGGCAAATAAAAAGTGTTCAGTAACACCAGAAGCACGGCAAGCCGGCTACGGGGCAGGCTATTTCAGTAACACTTCAAAGCAAGCGGATAGCAAAAAAGCAGGAGAATAGCAAAGCATTTTGTGCTTTGTTTTTTGCTAATTTTGAGCTATAATGAAGAAAATATATGTTTAGCAGATATCTGGGAAAAATGGTGGCTATAATAAAAAGGGACGGTTTTTTTGCCGGAGTAACATCTGTTTTTCGGATGCTTTTTGTTTTGGTAAAACAACCAAAATCGGCGGATGTTCTTTTCGTTTCCAGTGGGGTGATGGGTGACAGTTGGAGATATCGGGTCAAAAATATCGCTGAAGAGCTTGGTTTACACGGAATTTCTTCGTCAATTACTGTTCAGGAAAATATTTGGATTTCTGATTTGGCGGATAAGTTTAAGATATTTATTTTCCATCGGGTGCAAAAAAACAACAAGGTTTCAAAATTGATTGAAAACATCAAAACGCAGGGAAAAGAAATCATTTTTGAAACTGACGATTTAGTTTTCAATCCAGAAGATATCAAAGATCAAGACTTTTTTAGAAACGCCAATGCTTTGGAAAAGAAATTTTACGAAAACGGCTTGGGCGCAGAAATATTTTTTGATCCGTACGTGAAGACCTGCACAACCACAACCGCATTTCTGGCGGAAAAAATGCGCGAAAGCGGCAAGCAAGTTTTCATTGTTCCTAATAAACTTTCAAAAAATGATCTTGATATAGCTGACAAAATTCAAAATTCGAAATTAAAAATTCAAAATTCAATAAAAATTGGTTATTTTTCCGGTACGGCGAGCCATAATAAAGATTTCGCGACAATTTCCGGAGCGCTACTACGCATTATGGAGATATATAAAAATGTTGAATTGGTTTTAGCCGGACCTTTAGACATCGAAAGCGAACTGCATAAATTTTCAGCTAGAATCAAACAGTTGCCTTTTGTTTCTCGGGAAAAACATTTCGAAAACATAGCTGCCGTGGACATCAATTTGGCGCCATTGGAAACCGGCAATCCTTTCTGCGAAGCTAAGTCGGAGCTGAAATTTTTTGAAGCGGGAATCGTTAATGTTCCGACAGTTGCGGCGGCTAACCAAACTTTCCGCGAAGCAATTGTGGATGGAACTGATGGTTTTGTTGCGAATGGAGAAGAAGAATGGTTTGAAAAAATAGAGAAGCTTGTCGTTGATGAAAACCTGAGGAAAAATATGGGAGAAAAAGCGCACCAAACAGCACTGGCAAGATATTCAATCCCGAGCAGCAATAATGAAGAGTATTATGCTTATTTAAAAAGCAAGATTTAAGGTTTATAAAGTTCATAACGTTTTTAAAGTTTATAAAGTAAAAACAAAAAATATGGATGAAATTTTAAAAAAACTCGAGGAGCAGGATAAAAAAATCGACGCAATCTATGTTTCAGTGGAAAAAACCAGAAAATATTTTTTATGGACATTAATTATAAGTATTGCGACAGTCGTGTTGCCAATCATTGCGCTAATTATTCTTTTGCCGTGGCTCATGAACACGCTAACTTCTGCATACAGCGGTTTATTATAAAAATATTTGTAAAATGAAAAAAACATATAGAAAACTAATGTTTTTTGTGATTTTCCTTAGCGGATTTTTGCTATGGGGGAATGCAATGGCAGCTGAATATTATGTGCGCGCCGATGCAGCAGGAAGCAATAATGGTTCGGATTGGACAAATGCCTACACAGCCTTGCCGGCAACATTAGACAGGGGTGACAGCGGTTCAACCTATTATATCGCTGATGGAAATTATGAAGGGTATGTTTTTGACACAACCAACGCGGCTAATGACGGTACTAAGGTTATTACCATAAAAAAAGCAACTGTTGCGGCGCATGGCACGGAGACTGGGTGGAGTGACACCTATGGCGATGGCCAGGCCATATTTCAACAACCGGATGATTTTAGCGACACAAACCGCATATTCGTTTTTAAAATTGGGGTGTCATATATTACGATTGACGGGGTAGTCGGAAGCGGAAGCGATCCGGCGACTTATGGGTTTAAATTTTTGCAACATCCGTCATACGGCGATGCTGAAAATGTATCTCCATACCAAAGCGGATTTAATCTTGTTGAGGTTGGCGGAGTAGGCTGGAGAACCAGAACAATAACAAATATTAAATTATTGCATCTTGCAACCATCGGCAGCGGCGACATCCCTTGCGTAGACGGAACACCCTATACTTGTCGCAGTGAAGGATTTAGCGTTTATTTCGCTACGACGCAGGGAGGCTCATTTGATGATGTGGAAATAGGGTATGTTTATGCCCACGGATTTAAAGAAAATATTAGTGTCATGGGCGGGAGCACTGCGAGCGTTCATCACGGTTATTTTGCAGACAATACAAGCAGTGCAACAGCGCATGGACAAAATATGAACCTTAATACGCTTGATGAAGTTGATATATATGACAATATCTTCAAAGATTCAGAAACATTCTGTATCGCTGTTCATGATACATATCCTGGCCAGACTGATCATACGCGAATATATAACAATATATTCACTGGTTCTGATGCGGGTATGACAAGATGTATTGCAGCAATGTCAGGCACGACTGATGTGATTTGGAGCATGCAATTGCATAATAATACCTTTATTGATATTGATGGCATACCTTTGATTGTGCAGACGGTAACTGATGTAGATGCGCACAAAAGCTACGTGTATAATAATCTTTTTTATAATTGCACAAACCTGGGTTTGACGAATTCGGGATTATCGCCAGGCGCAATTGTCCACGATTATAATGCATACATATACTCAACGGGATATACTGCCGCAACGCATAATCAAGTTGATGATGACGGGGCAGACCCCTTCGTTGATTTGGCCAATAGTGATTATGCTATCGATATAACTGCTGATACTGCTAATGATGCCCATGTTATCAATACCGGGCTTACTTTAACATCGCCATATGATATTGACTATATTGGAACAGAGAGACCAGCAGGAGCGGGCTTTGATATTGGCGCTTATGAATATGTCGGAGCAAGCGATGTTGTCGCACCCGCCAGCCCAAGTGGATTAACAGTTCAATAAAAATGTTTAGCGAGGCTCGCCCAAAGGTAGTTGGACATGTCAAAAAGGGGGAGTTGTCAGTAAATTGCCCTGGGTTTATAGCTCAAGGTTTGCTCCAGCAGTATTAGTTGACAAAATGCCTATCTATTATTATAATAATGTGGTTATAGTATAATGTTTTTATGGGTTCTTTGAGCTAAAAATGTATCAAGGCAACTGAACAATCGATCTGTCGCTTTTCGAGCGACGGGTAGGAAAGTCCGGACATTCCATCCCGATTTATCGGGACAAAGGTAGTGGGTAACTCCCATCAGAAGCAATTCTTGAGGTGCGAACAGAAACGCGCAAGGTCGCAAGGCTAAGCATTCCGTTTTACGACGGAATAGTTCTCTAGTAATAGGGAAATGAAACGGCTAAATCCTTACCTGAATGCAAGACCGTGTCTAGTACTCCCCTAGGAAGTACTAGAAGTGTCGCTGGATTTCGATAGCAATATCGGAACAAGATAAATGATTGTTTTAAACAGAATCCGGCTTATAGGTTGGCTTGATGCATTTTTTGCTTAAAATTCTTTGCAGATTTTTTGAGTCATACTTTATGAAAAAACGATCAGAATTATTATTCAGCGCGGTTCAAATTCCAGTGGATGTTGCTATGATAGTGTTGGCGGCGCTGAGCGCTTTTGTTATTCGTGAATTTCCCGTATTTATCGCACTTCAACCCAAACTTTATAATTTTCCTTTAAAAAGTTATTTAATCGCTGTTTCCATGGTGGTTCCTTTTTTTATTTTAACCTACGCATTAGAAGGTCTGTATGACTTGAAAGTTACGCGAAATTTTTGGAAAGAAAGTCTGAAAGTTTTTTTTGCAACATCTATCGGACTGGTTGTTATAATCGTGGCAATATTTTTAAAGCGCGAATGGTTTTCGTCGCGCTTTATAATTCTAGTGGCTTGGATTTTAGCGGTCGCGTATGTGACAATCGCCAGATATATATTGCACAGAGTCCAGCGATATTTGCTCGAAAATAAGGGCATGGGCGTGCACCGACTTTTGCTTATTGGACATAACGGAAAAATAAAAAATATACAAGAAGTTATAAGAAAAAATTCCAATCTGGGTTATCGTATCGTGGGAAACATAGAAACAGCCAGTATTCACGCAATTCGTGAAATCAAAGATGCCTCTGGTGTTGATGAAATAATAATTTGCGATCCGACCCTGACCGATTCCGAGCAGATGAAGCTGATCGACTATTGCGCCATTAATAATATTGCCTATAAATTCATGCCGACAACTCTGCAGACAGCTAGATTTGAGGCCAGCATTTTTAACGGCGAACCTATAATTGAAATCAAGCACACTCCACTGGACGGATGGGGCAAAATATTGAAACACATTTTTGATATCACGGGATCTTTTGTTTTGCTGATTATTTTTTCACCAATTATGCTTTTGACGGCCTTGGCGATTTGGCTTGAAACCGGAGGACCGATAATATACAAAAATGAAAGGATGGGTGATGACGGAAAATTATTTCCCGTTTACAAATTCCGCTATATGAAAAAAGAGCTTTGCACGGATCCGCATACGGAGGAAGGCAAAAAAGCTTTAGAATATGAAAAGCAGCTTATTGCTGAAAACTCAATACGAAAAGGGCCATTATATAAAATAAAAAATGATCCCCGCAAAACAAGAGTTGGAGCGTTTATTGAAAAATATTCTATTGACGAACTGCCGCAGCTTTTCAATGTTTTGCAAGGCGATATGAGTTTGGTAGGACCGCGTCCGCATCAAAAGCGTGAAATCGAAAAATATAATGAATATCACCGGCGTCTTTTGACCATAAAGCCGGGAATTACAGGCATGGCTCAGATTTCCGGACGCAGTGATTTGCAATTTGAAGACGAATACAAACTGGATGTTTTCTATATTGAAAATTGGTCATTGCTGCTGGATATTCAAATCTGTCTCAAAACAGTGTTGGTGTTGTTCAGGAGAAGGATGAATTAATTATAAAAATATTTTATATTTATCGAAAATTGTTAGTTTGACAAAATTGATAAATTAGACTATAATTATAGGTAGAAGGATAGCAGAGAAATGGTTTGGTCGACTGTTTCATCTCATCTTTCTCGGTATTAATCAGTAATTAACGTAAACGACTATGACAGAAAAAAGAGCAACAGACCAGGAATTTTTGGAGTTTGCCGTCAAGGCGCTCGTCGACAACCCTGGTGATGTTAAGGTAGAAAGAAAAATTGATGAAATGGGCGTTCTTATATCGCTGGATGTAAATCCTGCAGATATGGGAATGGTAATCGGCCGAGAAGGTCAGACCGCAAAAGCCCTTCGCACAATTTTAAGAGTTATCGGCGCCAGAAATAATGCGCGCGTAAATCTCAAGATTAACGAACCGGAAGGTTCAACTCGCGGAGAAAGACCAGCTAGACCAGCAGTCGAAGAAGGAAAAAAGAGCATTGATGATGTTCTTGGAAACATATAATTTGTTCTCAAAATCTTTATATAACAAAACCCTCGCCTTAGCGGGGGTTTTGCGTATTTAAGGGCTTTTTTTGTTTTTAAATGTATGGTAAAATGCTTATGGTTAAGCTGAAATACAAACTATATGAAATTTGATATAGTAACAATTTTTCCCGATATTTTCACATCATATTTTAACGAGTCGATTATTAAACGCGCGCAGAAAAACGGAGCCGTTGAAATAAATGTCCATAACTTACGGGATTATACAACCGACAAACACAAAACCGTTGATGACACGCCTTATGGCGGCGGAGCAGGAATGGTTCTCAAAATTGAACCAATCTATCGATGCGTAGCATCGATCAAATCAGAAATTCGAAAATCGAAATCCGAAACAAATCCAAAATCCAAAATTAAAAATTTAAAACAAGGGGAAAAATTACGAACAATTCTATTTTCGGCCAAGGGGAAAAAATATACGCAAAAGGATGCCAAAAGACTTTCTAAATACGATCAATTAATTTTCATCTGCGGGCGCTATGAAGGCGTGGACGAACGAGTGGCGGAAAAAATTGCGGACGAAGAAATTTCTATCGGTGATTTCGTGCTGACTGGCGGAGAAATTCCGGCTATGGTCGTTGTTGATTCAATCACGCGACTTTTGCCTGGGGTGTTAGGGAATGATCAAAGCGCAATTTATGAATCGCATAGCGAAGACGGATATCTGGAACATGCCCAATATACAAAACCAGAAGAATTTTTCGCCAAAGGCGAATCCGTCTCTGGAGGAAATGTTTGGAAAGTGCCCAAAATACTTTTGAGCGGCCACCACGCAGAAATTGAAAAGTGGAGAAAGAAAAAATCAAAAAATAAATAGTTATAAAAATATGTCAGAAAAAATGTTTGAGCCAAAGTTGGGCGATTCTTTTAATAAAGTGCCAGAAGGTCAAAAAGATAGATTCAAACCAGCAGAAAATGGAGGTTTTGTGTATGCGGAAGCTTTACCAAAAGAAGAAGCGGAAATTGAAGCTGAAAAAATGCAAGAAAAAGTTGAAAAAGAATTATTGCCAGAAGTGATTGAAAAAATAATGAAAAAAGTGCAGGATATAAATCAATATGGTACAGCTTTCACTTCAATTTTTAGAAATAAAGAAAAGAGTAATTTGAAAATAATCCAAAGCATCTTAAAAGATGGATTACTTGGTTCTACACAGAAAAATGTTCAAAATTTATCTGAAGAAGTTAATAAAAAAAATTGGACAAATAATTTAAAAAATGGAAAAGGTGGTCGTGTATTTTTTAATATCGTAGGCAGGATGAAACATGAAGATACTCGAAAAGAAATTCCACAAATGTTAGAAAATTTTTATTGTCGTAGTGATAACAATGAAAATATATATCTAATTTTTGATTTAAAAAATTTTAAAGAAGATTCTATTTTGGAAGGCAAAATAAATGATCATGGCTCGTGGGAACAAACACAGAAAAACCATACCTATAAAGTTGATTATAGCCCTAATCACATAAGAATGAGTGCATATAAAAAAATTTTCGGTGAATTAAAGCCAGGAACTAATGAATTTAGAAAAAAAGCACTATCATTAAAAGAATTGGATGATGAAGAGGTAAAACATGTGGTAAATAGCATTATTAACGAAAAAGGTGAAACATCTCCTAGGGATGAATGGGGGTTTACTTTGTCTTATAGAGTAGCACCGCGCTTATTTAAGGGTATAGTAATTTCTCAAAAGGAAACTGCTGCAGAAATAAGTAATATAGAAGAAAAAATATATAACAATAAGGAAAAATTATTACTTCCTATTTATAATGTTTATGGAGATCTTCTTTGGCCGAAACAAATGAGTTACGAAGAAGTTAAAAAGTTTGTCATGGAAAGAGATAAAGATAAAAAGAAAGAAGAATAATTTTAGAAGTTAAACCCCAAAATTGAAATAGCTATAAATATATTATGCCTTTTAAGAATGGAGATAAAATTTTGTTTACCATAGTCATGATCCTGCTGGTTTTTGGCTTAATCATGATTTCCAGCGCGGGAGTGATTTATTCCCAAACGCGTTTTGCAGATGGGTATTTTTTCTTCAAGCGCCAGCTTATTTACGGAGTCCTTCCCGGCTTGCTGGCGCTCTATGTCTGTTCCAAAATAAACTACCATTTTTGGAAAAAAATAGCTGTTATCTTTTTCTTTGTTTCCGTAATCTTTTTGGTACTCGTTTTTGTCCCGGAGATTGGAACAAAAATATACGGTGCCAGCCGATGGATACAGCTCGGTCCTTTATCCTTTCAGCCTTCCGAAATGGCAAAACTTGCTATGATAATTTATCTGGCGGCTTGGCTTGAAAGCCGGGGAACACACAGGATTAAAGATTTTTTTGAAGGTTTTTTGCCCTTTTTGGGAATTATGGGGCTGATGGGTTTTCTGATTATGAAACAGCCTGACACAGGAACTTTGGGCGTCATTGTTCTGACATCTATCGCGCTTTTTTTCGTAGCCGGAGCAAGTTTCAGGCATATCCTTGCAATCGGAGGTTTGGGAGCGTTTTTTCTCTGGATACTTGTAAAAATCGAACCGTATCGCTTCAATCGCATTTTAGCCTTTCTGGATCCCAAGGCTGATCCGCAAGGAATCGGCTATCAGATTAATCAAGCTCTGTTAGCAGTCGGAACAGGCGGAATTTTTGGAGTCGGGTTCGGACAAAGCCGCCAAAAATTCAATTATTTGCCCGAGCCGGTCGGAGATTCAATTTTTGCCATAATTGGAGAAGAACTGGGAATGATTGGGGCTGCAGCCCTAGTTATTCTTTTTGTCATGTTGGCAATGCGCGGCATAAAGATTGCCAAAAATTCGCCGGATGTTTTTGGAAAATTATTGGCGGCCGGAATTACTATGTGGATAGTTTTTCAAGCTTTTATAAATATCAGCGCCAATATTGCGTTGGTGCCGCTCACTGGAATTCCGCTTCCGTTTGTCAGCTACGGCGGCACATCATTGGTTTTTTTGATGTCAGGCATAGGCATTTTGCTGAATATATCCAAGCATACAAATATTTCGAGAAATTAGCTTGAAAAGTGGATTTTTTGGCGTAATATTGATATAATTAAACAAGAATAACCAATTACCAAGAAACAAGAAACAGACAAATCACAAATTCAAATAATCAATAACTAAAAGTTTTAAATTTTAAAAATTGGTTATTGTAAATTGTTTAAAAATTAGAAATTAAAAATTAGAAATTATTAATTTTATGCGTATATTATTAACAGGAGGAGGAACAGCAGGACATCTAACTCCGCTTATAGCGGTAGCTAACAAATTAAAATCAAAGCTTGGTCACGAGGCTGAATTTTTGTACATTGGTTCCGGCGCAGAAATGGAAAAGCGGATGATGGCCGAGGCTGGCATACGAGCAAAATCAGTACTGGCCGGAAAATTGCGGCGCTATTTTTCTCCGATGAATTTTGTGGATTTTTTCAAGGCGCCAATAGGCTTCATACAATCTCTGTGGATACTTTTATTGTTTATGCCGGATGTTATTTTTTCCAAAGGAGGCTATGTAGCTGTGCCTATTGTTTTGGCTGCTTTTTTATATCGCATCCCGATCCTTATTCATGAATCAGACAGCACACCCGGACTGGCAAATCAATTTCTGTCTAAATTCGCCACTCGTATCGGTGTGGCTTATCCTTCGGCTGAAGAATATTTTCCAAAAAATAAAACGGCGCTGGTTGGCAACCCGATTCGTTTTGAAGTGACTGACGGAGATCCGGAAATGCTGAGAGAAAAATTAGGATTTACTGCTTCTAAAAAAACTATTTTAATTTTGGGCGGCAGCCAGGGAGCTAAAGTAATCAATGATGCTATGGTAAATATTCTGCCCAAATTGCTCCCTTATTATCAAATTATTCATCAAACAGGGCAAAGTCATTTTGAAACAGTAGAAAGCAAAGCTGCCTATATGGGAGTTAAAATAGGCCGGGAAGGCTATTTCGCGACTCCTTTTATGAATGCCAATGAACTCAGAGATGCTTTTGCGCTTAGTGATTTGGTTATTAGCCGGGCGGGCGCCACTTTCATAACTGAAATTGCGGCCAACAGCAAACCGGCAATACTTATTCCTATTGCTGAAAGTGCCAATGATCATCAAAGAATGAATGCTTATGCTTTGGCTCGCATAGGTGCGGCAATAGTAATAGAAGAAACAAATTTAGGCGAGCATATGTTGATCGACAATATCAATAAAATTTTCAACGATGATGAATTGAGAAGGGTAATGGTTGAAAAAATAAAAACATTCTATCATCCCAATGCACCTGAGATAATCAGCAACAGTCTGGTGGAAATTGCCAGATCATAAATCAGATGAAAGTAAAGGATATAAAAAAAGCATACTGCGTGGGCATTAAGGGGGCGGGCGTAACAGCAGTTGCGCAGATTCTAAAAGCTTCGGGCGTGGACGTTTCCGGTTCTGACACTCCGGAGGTTTTTTATACGGATGAAATTTTAAAACGTTCCCAAATTCCTTTTTTTGAAAATTTTGCTAAAAAACAAGTGGTGCGGGATGCGGATGTGGTTATCTATTCCACAGCTTATAATGCCGAAAATAATGTGGAAATTGCCGAAGCAAAAAAATTAGGCATTCCTCTTTTGAGCTATCCGGAAATTTTAGGTATGCTTTTTAGCGAAAAACTGGGCATTGCTGTTTCTGGAACACATGGCAAAACGACAACGACAGCCATGTTGGCAGAAGCTCTGGTTTCAGTCGGACTTGATCCGAGTGCAATCGTAGGCAGTCAGGTGATTTCCTGGCAGGGGAGCGCTCTTCCCGGACAAGGTGAATATTTCGTGGCTGAAGCTGATGAATATCAAAATAAATTGCAATATTATAATCCGTGGTCGGCTATTTTGACCAGCGTTGACTGGGATCATCCGGATTTTTTCCCTGATTTTGCAGGCTACAAGAAAGTTTTCAGGGACTTTGTTTCCAAAATTCCCAAAACCGGTTTTTTGGTTGTGTGGGGAGACAGCAGCGACACCTTGGAGGTTTCGACAAGTGCTAATTGCAGAATATTAACCTATGGTTTTTCCGATGATTGTGATTACAAAATAGTAAAACAAGAGGCAAACGACACAAAGCAGCAAGAATCGCAATTGTTCGAAGTTTTTTGCAAAGAAAAAAGTTTGGGAATATTTGAAACGCCGCTAGTAGGCAAGCACAATATTCTTAATTCCGGTTCGGTGATTGCTCTTTGCCACCAAATGCAACTGGATCTCCAAAAAATAAAAAGTGCCCTGCAAAATTTCAAAGGAACAACGCGCCGTTTTGAAAAAACAGGTATGTTTCAAAATGCTGTTTTGATCGACGATTATGCCCACCATCCTGATGAAATAAAAGCGACTTTGCAGGGAGCCAGACAGCTTTTTGGAAATAAGCGGATTTGGACAGTTTTTCATCCGCACACTTTTACCCGCACCAAGGCTTTGCTTTCCGAATTTGCCCAAAGTTTTGATGATGCAGATAAATCAATAGTTATTGATATATATGGCAGTGCGCGGGAACAGCAGGGCGGGGTTTCTTCGGACGAACTGGTTGGGCTAATCAACACCTACAATCGCAATAAGGCGGAATACATACCGACTATTGAAGCAGCAACTGAATATTTGAAAGAAAAATCCGGTCAATATGACGTGCTTATCACCATGGGCGCCGGAGATGTCTGGAAAATAGGAGAAAAATTAAAAAATTTATAACCGTTTTTGCAAAAACTCCGCTGGTGCGGAGTTTTTATTTTGGTGGTATAATATAAGCATAAAAGATGATATATATTTATAAACCAAAAGTAGGCCTTTTGAGAATTTTGGCAAACAATCAGGGATAAGCAGGGCTATTTTTGAGGCTACCAAGACGGATGAAATAGAAAGAAAATTTTTAATTAAAATGAAGCAAAAATAAAAAAACTTGCCCCGTTAAATCAATCGGATTTCCAAAATAAGATTATGTTTAACAGAAAAATAAAAAATTATCGCAAAACTAAATTAGAAACATATTTAACTGGGGTTTTATTAAGCACGATTGTTCTTGGTGTGTTTCTGGTTTGCCAGAATGCGCAAGCCGCTTGCACGGGATCAAGTCCAACATGGACAACAACGCCGGATTATGAGTCAGTAAATTCTTGCATAACCAGCGCCACTTCAGGCGACACGATTAATGTAAGCGCGGGAACAGAAATATGGGATGAAACGATATTGTGGACGAATAAAAATATCGAGTTGGTGGGTGCTGGTAGAGACGTGGGCGGAACACACATTGATACTTCTATTGCCGCAATCAGAAGTCTTGTATCTTCCAAAACAGAAAACAAATCGCAAGTCACTGGCTTCAAATTTCATTATATTAGTGCATCGGCTGATGATTCAGATGTTGATTTTATTACCATGCAGGGGCAGGGATGGCGTGTTTATAATAATGATATAGAAAATGATTCTGACACAGACCATGTTCATTCGATGGTTGCAGTTGTGGGAAACGCTACTAACTCAGGCGGTATTCAACCGTATGGATTAGTTGATTCAAATATTATCCACGAAGCTAGGGTTAGGGTTTTTGGTGGAGCCGAGGGTCAATATTGGGCAACTTCTCTTGCGGCGTGGGCAGATGATAGTCCTATAGGGACGGCAAACGCCATGTATGTAGAAAATAATACATTCACAAGAGATACTGAAAACGGCGAATGGAATGATGCTTCATTGGGTGGTAAGTATGTTTTCCGCTTTAACACTCTGACCGGTAAACACCAGATGCACTCGCATTCTATCCAAAGTCCCCAGATGAGGGCGACAAGAAGTTGGGAAATTTACAATAATAAGTATTTTTCACCAATGGCACAGTTTATGTTTATCCGTGGCGGAACTGGAATGATTTTCAACAACGAAATAGACGGTTCATCAACTTATTTCATCTCTTTTGATAATGTCCGTTCAAACACTTGCAATGATGGGGCTTGTGGAACAGCAAATCCGCAATCTGTTTTGTGCGACGGAAATTCAGCGTGGGATGGGAATGTAGAAGGACAACAGGGATGGCCTTGCCGTGACCAGATAGGTCGAGGTAAAGATAGTGGATTATTCGATTTAGTCAATTATGACGCATCTACTTCTGAACCAGTATATTTGTGGAACAATAAGAAAACGACGGGAGCAGTGGCGGCGGTATCAGTATATACATCAGGGCGTAATGCTACTCACATTGTTGCGGACAGAGATTTCTATGATCACAATGCTTCTTTTGACGGAACATCTGGTGTTGGGTCTGGTCTCAAAGCAGATATGCCGGAAACATGTACCCCTTCAGCTGCTGATCCTAATGGTGGTCCCGCTTATTGGGCTACGGATGAAAATAAATTATATAGGTGTACGGACACAAATGAATGGACGCTTCACTATACGCCTTATACCTGTCCGCACCCCTTGGCTGGCACTGGATCGTGTAATTTGGATGTAGTGGGAACAGAGGGATATATAGTCAGTGGCGACACAACTGCACCGGCAGCACCGAGTGGTTTAAGTATAGGTTAAAATTTTTTCATAACTATTTTGTTACGTAACATGTTACGTAACAAAAATAAAATATTCTCATATTCTCGAGAATATGAGAATAAATATGAATTGATATACAAAGATGTTTAAATTATCAAAAAAACTTTTATTCATAGTAATTTTTCTCAGCGGGTTTTTGGTGTGCCAAAATGCGCAGGCGGATACACATACGGCTTCAAGCTGTTCTGTTAGTGATGTGTCTTCAGCTATTTCTGATTCTGAAACGGGAGACACGGTTTCTATTCCTGCTGGCGAATGCACATGGACGACGGTCATTACTTTGTCAGCATCAAAACTACTTACAATTCAAGGTGCGGGATATTCTAACACGGCTATCACTGTAAGCTCCGGTGGTGGAATCACAATGACAGGCGCGCACAGAATCACAGGAATTGGTTTTGTGGCTTCTGGGAACAGCATTATAACCGTCATGGGAACTGGTTGGCGTATAGACCATTGCCAATTTACTAATAACGGTGCTGAAACCATTACATTTAACAGCCTTGCTTCTGATGGGACATTGGCAGAAGGCGTTGTTGACAATAATGATTTTGTTTCTGCTCGATTGGTTGTTTGGGGAAGTAATGGAGGATTCGCAAATAGAGGCGCGAGATGGGCAGAATCTCCCTTGTTAGGGACTGATCATTACGTTTATATTGAAGATAATACTTTCTACAAAGTTGGTGGAAATGTAATTGATTCTGGTTATGGCGGTATTTATGTGGCACGGTACAATACCATAACAGGCAAAACTGAATTTATGCTTCACGGGCTTCAATCCGATAATAACCGTGGATCAAAAAACTGGGAATTTTACGGAAATAATTTTAATATAACAGAATCTGGTAGTTGGGTTGTCGGAATATGGGCCAGAAGCGGAACTGGTATTATAGCATATAACAAATTTTCTGATGACTATCCTTATGATATAGTTTTTGACGATAATAGGGCGCATGGGGAATGCGCAGGTTCATGCACTAGAGTCGGTTATTGTGATGGGACATCTGATATAGATGGTAATTCTGATGCGACAGGATATAGATGTAGAGATCAGGTTGGAACAGGGCAGGATACCGTTGCATGGACTGTTCTTACAGAAACTCCCGGATCAACTCCTACTCTTTCTCCTGCATATTTATTTATGAATAGACGCAGCACTGGAAATAGTATTCCTTATCTTCATAATGGTGATGGTGATACTATTATTATGGATAGGGATTACTATACTACTACATCTACCACTTCAACAGATTGTCCGGCTAATCCATCAGGATCATGTACTAAAGGTGTCGGTTGCGGAACTCTTGCAAATCGTCCTGCCACATGCACAACCGGAGTCGGTTATTGGGCAACTGATCAATCCTGTTCGGATTTGACCGGTATGGTTGGCAAAGATCCTGAAACTCCTATTTCCGGAACATTATACAAATGCACAACAACAGACACGTGGACTTCATATTACACGCCCTACACCTATCCGCATCCGCTGCGAACTGAAGCGAGTGATGTTGTTGCACCGGCAGCACCGAGTGGACTCTCTGTAAATTAATTTTTAATTATCAATTTTTAATTTTTAAACAATTTCCAATGACTCAATTTTCAAAATTAAAAAAGTTATTATTCTTTTCAATTTTTCTCAGTGGGTTTTTGGTGTGGGGAAATATTTTAGCTGCGGATTTATCTATTCCGGATAGCCGCAAGGCAGATTGGTCATATGCGGGCGTGCCAGGCGGCATACCTGAGAGAGAAACAAATTGCACCACGGCAGCTTGCAATACTTTGTATGGCGGTGATGTTACTGCAACCACTATTTCAGCTGCCATAGCTTCTGCCGGCACAAATGAAGTGGTCAGAATTCCGGCTGGAACATACACAATAAGCAGCAGAGTCAATATTACGAGAAATGATGTTGTTCTCAGGGGTGCTGGGCGCTCATTGACTATCCTTGATTTTTCCGGAGTCACAGATATTCCAATAAGATTGGGAGCCGATACTCCAAGATATTGGTATTCCTGGCATGGTTATGATTACAGAAGAAAAATAATTTCTGGCGCGATAAAAGGATCAACGTCAGTAGTTTTAGACAGTGTTTCCGGAATTACCAACAATATGTTTGTCGATATAGACGAGATGTCTCATAACGGTAATGAATCAGTGGAAGATTATGTTTGGAGTCCGCACACAGTAAGCAACACCAATAATGTCGTGAACCAGATGGTGATTGTTACCAATGTTGATTCCGGAACAAACACGGTATCGTTTTATCCTTCGCTACTGATGACATTGGAAGGTGATGCGGGAATGTATGCTAGTACGCTAACTACTTCGTCTGCCAATGGTTTTAATGTCGGCATAGAAGATTTGAAAATTAAACACCAGATAGACACTGCTGCAGCTATTCAATTATATGGGACTATGAATTCTTGGGTGAAAAATGTTGAAATAGAAGATTATGGCAATTTTGCTATCGATATTTTTAGATCTTTCAGAAATACTGTTTCTGGATGCTATATCCATGGAAACGTGACACATAACGAAGGATATTCCATCGCATTAAACATTACATCAAGTTATAACTTGGTTGAAAATAATGTAATTGAAGGGCCGTATAACGGTGTTATGGGCAAACAAGATACTGCCAATGTGGTTGCCTACAATTATGTCGCCGGTAATCATACTGACATCTGGACAGTTAATCAAGTTATGGCTTTTCAGGCTTCCCATTGGCCGCACACCATGTTTTCACTGTTTGAGGGCAATGTCGGTCAACAATTCCAATGTGATGGATATCATGGTTCTTGTTCTAACGTAACATTATTCAGAAATAAATTTGATGGAATAAGTACTATACCTGGGATGACACAAAACAGAAGAATGGTTGATCTTAATAAATATTGTCGTTTCTTCAATGTGATTGGCAATGTTCTTGGAGATCCATCTTGGACGCCTACCGCGTATACCTATGATTATGGTGATGGCGGCAGTTATAACACGCCAATTATTTATAGGCTCGGATATCCATGGATGGGTAACTGGAGTCATTATGATGGTGATGGCACTCACGGTGAAATGCCTCCGCATGGTCCATGGACAAAACCGGTGATTTACGTTTCTGATCCAACAAAAGTTAGCGCATCGGCATCTTATTATATTATAAGTTCAACTTTATATTGGAAAGATTCAGAAGTTATAACTTTAGCAGGTGATTCTGTTCCGCAGAATAAATACGGAGCTTTTGCTTTTGATTTGGGTACGGATGGAGTTTACGATGTTGTACCTGCCACGGGAAACATTACGGGTTATGATACGGCTGATTTAGCATACGCAGCTTTGCCTGCGGTAGCTTCAAGCCACTGGCGATCGGGATATGCAACAGCTATGAATTCTTCCGGAGCATTTATTCCAGGAACGACGTCTCTTTCAGCGGCTAATGTTACCGCTTTAGTAGTGGGAATTAATAATGATCTCGCAGCTGCTGGACAAGATGTGGATGTGCAAAACACTGTATTAAGACATAGAAATTATGATTATTACAACAATGCCGTGCGATCTTGTTCAAGTGAATCCGAAGGCTGCCAAGGAACAACCGGCGATGATTTGCCTGACTCTTTGTATTATTCGTCAAAACCATCTTGGTGGTGCGAAGAATCAACTTGGCCGCCGGTAAATCCTGATGGGATTACAGCTGATCTTAGATATTCTAAAATACCAGCACAAAGGAGATACGAGGGCTTATCTTGTATTAGTGGCGAATCTGATATTGTTGCACCGGCAAGCCCGACAGGACTAGCAGTTAGTTAAAAGTTTATAAAGTTTATAAAGTTTTTAAAGTTCACCCTGTTAAATGCCTGACGAAGTCAGGGTGCAAAGCAATTTAACAAGGGTAAATAAAGTAAAAATGAAGAAATATTTTAAACAATTTATTTTTGGTCTAATTTTCCTCAGCGGGTTTTTGGTGTGGGGAAATGCAATGGCGGCATGCACATGGAACGGCAATACCGGCACTGTGGCAGCGCCATATGACCATATAAATGTTGCCGAATGCATAACGGATGCGTCCAATAAAACCGGCGATGTCATTATTCAAATCCCAAATTGCAACGTTACCTGGGATGAGATTGTTACTATAGATATGAGTGATTGGTCTAATGTCACAAGTTTGACTATAAAGGGTGAAAACAAAACCGACACAATCATTACTAGCGGGTCATGGACAGTGACAACCGAAACCGACAAGAAATTTAGAATTTCCAATATGACAATTAATGGGCCAGTGCTTGGAAGCTATGGAGCGGCAGTTGTAATTTATGGAAACACTAAGCCGTCTCTAGGTGGCGGTTTCAGAATAGATAATATAAATTTTCGCAGCGAATCCGAACCCAATGGTCGTGCGATTTTTATTGATGGAGACACTTTTGGATTGATTGATAGCATAGATTCGGAGTGGTATGGTCAATTTTCCATTGTTTATACTAAAATAGCCAATGCCTCCTGGGCAGCTGATGATACTTTTGGGACTGCCGATGCTGTTTATTTGGAAAATTCAAGGATAACAAATAATCACGCTACACAAAAGATGATAATGGATCATTGGGATGGGGCCAGAATTGTCATTCGTTATAATACAATATCCGGTCATTATTTTGGAGGACATGACAATCTTGACGGTTTACGCTCTAATAGGCAGTGGGAATTTTATAATAATGAAATTCACACTAGTTCATCTTGGGGAATGCCCCTTTTTGCTTTGCGCGGAGGCACAGGATATGTTTTTAACAATCAAATGATTTCCACGGTGGCCAATCCTTTTTTCGCGCCAACCCAAGGTATCGCTTTGACAAATTATCGATCCTGGGGAAAGGTCAGTACTTGGTGCGACAATATTGCGGAAAAATATTGCGTTGTCGGTAGCATGAAGGTTTGCTCGACCGACGCGGATTGCGGCGGCACTGCTGGTTCTTGCCAGCAAGAAGACGGAGACATTGATGGTACTGGCTATCCTTGCCGTGGCCAGATAGGCAGAGGGAAAGACCAAGTCAGCCGACCTGCCTTATTTTGGAATAATACTGTTAAAATTCAAGATGATGACCCTCAATTAATTGGTGCTATGGTTAATGATAATTGTATTGAAGACAGCGCTGAAACAGAATGCAATCCTTTAGCCATTGCTTCAGGCAACAGTCGCTGGATGGCAGAAAATCATATCAAAGAAAACCGTGATTATTGCAATGGCACAACAATGCCTTCTTTGTGCAATGGCGTTATTACTGATTATTCAGTGTATACATGTCCTCATCCGCTGGCGGGTTTAACTGGATCTTGCGATTCAGATGTATCTGGAACAGCAGGTTATAATGTTGGTGGAGGGGATGTTGTCGCACCGGCAAGCCCAACAGGACTGTCTGTCCAATAAACAAAAACCAAGAAACCCGCCTCGCCATCGACAAGCCGAAGGCGAGTCGAGGCGGGCAAGATACAAATAAATCTCAATAATCAATGACCAAATATTTCAAAAATTTTTTATTCTGTATAATTTTTCTCAGCGGTTTTTTGCTATGGAGAAATGCGCAGGCGGCAACTACATATTACGTTCAATCGACTTGTGAGGCCGGAATAACTACATACAATCCAGCAACTTATTCATGCACAGGCGGCTCAGCTACTGTTTTTCCGACTATAATGGGCGCAATTAACACTTTGAATTTAGAAGGTGATGATGTTCTTGAAGTGAGGGCTGATAGCGAGGGCGGGTCAAAGACCTACTATGAAGGTGTTACCATAGGTTCCGCTGATAGTGGGGATGATGGCAAGAATGTTATCATTAGGGCAAGAGCGGGGGACACAATTACTGTTGACGGAAGTGATATACGAAGATTTGGTATTTCAGTAGCGGGAAACAATATTACTGTTGATGGGTTCCATGTTGATAATATTATGCCGACTACTATTGCCTCGTATGCACTAAGTGCATCAACTAATGGGCAACGTAATATTACCCTCCAAAACAATACTGTAAATATCTCATTGTCTGGTGGCCAGACCAATCAGGTTCGTTGCGGAATTGTAGTGGGCGGGTCGAGTTGGGATGGAAGAACCTACAATATAACCGTGCAAGGGAACACTATCACAACCGATACAGATGCTGTTGACGACCAGACGGATATGTTCCGTGGGAACAACGTCGAAGGTTTAATACTTGATGGCAATTATGCGGTGAATAATAACTCTACCACCGGTGGTAACCACAATGATGTTTATCAGATGTTTAATGTCAAGAATGGCACTTTTAAAAATAATTATGGTAACAGCGCGCAAAACCGAAATTTTCAACAGACGTTCTTTCTTGAACTATACAATAACGGTACAGATGAAGTTCCTACAGATTATGGTCATCACAAAATTTATAACAATGTGTTTGTCGGATATGGCGGAGGATATGTTTTTTATCTTTTGGCGAGAAAAGGAGATACAAATACTGCATCTACTGCCACTGCAGAGGTTTATAACAACACCATCCACGCTTTTGAAAACAGCATAAGTTCGACTTTCATATCGGCGGATTTTAAAAACATTATCATAAAGAATAATATAATAATCGGGGAAAGAACAGCATCCCCTTGGTATGCTATTTCGGTCATTGACGAAACAATAGTTCAAGACCCCATTGTTTCTGATCATAATATTTTTTATACCACTGCTGGTCCGAGTGTAGATATGTCGTTTATGGACGAAGATACCTATACTTTCGCCGACCATAAAGCAGCGGGGTATGACCTAAATAGTTACTTTGTCGATCCTAGTCTTGACGCAAATTATAAATCCAACGCCGCAGAAGACCCTGCAGTTGGAAAGGGTGAGGACTTATCGGCCATCATCGGGACAACCGACAAGGATGGTAAAGAGCGGTCAGCTTGGGATATTGGCGCTTATGAATATGTTGGAGCCAGTGATATTGTCGCGCCAGCTGCACCAAGCGGACTCGCAGTTAGTTAAAAAATAATTTGTTACGTAACAAAAATAAACTATTCTCATATTCTCGAGAATATGAGAATAAATATAAATTGATATATTAAAATGAAAAATGACAATTTAAAATTTAAAATTATTTTTTTCTGCGTAATTTTTCTGGGCGGTTTTTTGGTGTGGGGGAATGCGCAGGCTGATACGCACACAGCTTCTAGCTGTTCTAATAGTGATGTATCTTCGGCTATTTCCGCTTCTGAAACAGGAGACACAGTTTCAATTCCAGCCGGAGAATGCACGTGGACTTCTGGGATAACTATTCCTGATGCGAAGAAAATAATATTGCAGGGAGCAGGACGAGACAATACAGTGATAACTCACGGTGGAACAGTCACTCCAATTCTAGCGGGTCAGAGCGGTGGTGATATTACGGGGCTAAGAATTACTGGTATTGGATTTATTCAGGACGTTACTATTGATAGCGATACCCCATCTATTCAAATTCGAGGTTTAGGATGGAGAATTGATAATTGCAGAATTACAAACAACGCAGGAGTTTCCAGATATTCTATTATAGCCAATGGTACTAACGTTAGTAATTCTCCAGCTGGATTGATTGACAATAATGATTTTGTTCAGGGGAGAATTGATGTTGAAGGTATGGGAACTTTTGAAAAAAATTCAATAAGATGGTCAGAACCATCTGCTCTGGGAACCTCCAGCGCTGTTTTCATAGAAGACAATAGTTTTTACAAAACCGTAGGAGCAAGCGGAGGAAATGTCGTCGATTGTAATAGGGCGGGATTTTATGTGGCAAGGTATAATACTGTTACTGGTTCTCAATTTATGATTCATGGTTTGCAAGCAGACGATGAAAGAGCACCAAAGAATTGGGAGATATATGGAAATAGTCACACCCATACTTCATCAGAGGGTACAGGCGCTTTGTTTATAAATGGCGGAACCGGAATTATATTTGGAAATACGCAGAGCGGGTATCATAATGCTGAAATAAAATTTTCTCAAGTCAGATCTTATACGTCAGTGGGGGCATTTGGACTTTGCGATGGGAGTATGTATCCTGATGGAAATTTGGACGCTACCGGCTGGCCTTGTCGGGATCAAATAGGCAGGGGGCCAGATGCTTCATTGTGGAATCCTAATACTGAAAATCCTTCTCCAATACAGGAAACGCAGCCAGTGTACGTATTTTTAAATAGAAATGAAAATGGAATAAGCAATATATATAATACAGACACGGATCATATTCAAGCTAACAGAGATTATTTTGTTGAAGACGCTACTTTTGATGGCACAAGTGGAGTTGGATGCGGCACATTGGCGAATATGCCAGCAACGTGTACATATAATGAAACTACAGGAACGGGGGTGGGTTATTGGGCGACAGATCAATCATGTTCCGATTTTACGGAATTTATTGGAGCTGATCATACGTCGAATTTTGAAGGTACGCTTTATCGTTGTACTGCTGATAATACTTGGACAGAATATTATACTCCCTACACTTATCCGCATCCTCTACGAACTGAAGCAAGTGATATTGTTGCACCAGCCAGCCCGACTGGACTTGCGGTTAGTTAAAAGTTTGTAAAGTTTTTAAAGTTCATAAAGTAAAAATGAAGAAATATTTTAAACAACTTTTATTTATAGTAATTTTTCTCAGCGGGTTTTTGGCGTGCCAAAATGTTGAAGCTGCTTGCACGGGTTCAAGTCCGACATGGTATTGCACAACCGATTCATGCCCAACTCAAACTGAAGTGCAAGCCTGCGTTAATGGGGCAACCAGCGGAGATACTATCAACGTTGCGGCTGGATCATACAGCTGGACTGGCGGTGTTTCAATACCAGAAGCAAAAACAATAAAATTGATTGGTGCCGGATCGTCAATTTCAGGAACGGTAATCACGGGTACCGGATCAGCTTTAAATACGTTTGTGAATTTTAAATCTGACAACACTAGGATTTCCGGCTTTAGATTTTTAAATAGCGGCTCTTCAAATAATGGTTCTCCAGCAAAAATGATATATGCTCAAGGTCAAAATTGGAGAATAGATCACAATTATTTGGAAGACATATACGACTACGAAACCCAAGCAAGTTGGGAATTTTGCGTAGCTGCGGATGCGTCCAATTTGGCAGCATACAGGATTCCAACAGGAGTAGTTGATAACAATACATTAATGCATTGTAAGATATTTGTGGCCGGCAGATCGTATAATTTAACTGGGAATACCGATAATGGATTTTGGGCGCTTCCAAGTGCTCTAGGGGAAAAGGAAAATGTTTATTTTGAAGACAATATTATGGATCGTGGCACCCCTGTTAGTGTTATTACCGATGCTAATTATGCCGGCCACTATGTTCTTAGATATAATACAGTAAATATGCCGAACACCGACATGATGACGCATTCTATCCAGGGTCCAGCGCATCGTGCTACAAAAGAGTGGGAGATTTATGGAAATTACATTACGGGCAATCCGTCTCAGCTTGTATTTTTTAGGGGTGGTACAGGTAATATATTTTATAACTATGCTAATTTAGGGGTTGCGTCTTCAACGCTATTCTTGGATAATGTTAGGTCGGCAAATGGTTTGACTTCAAATAATTCATATAACGCTACTCCTGATTTTACTAATGATGCCGGATTTTGTAATGGTGCGTCTGTATGGGATGGAAACACGGCGATTTCTGCTTCCGTTTATGGAGATAGCGGTTCCGGAACAGCAAAAACAGGCAGTACGTCCACATTGCTTTTTGATTCAGCAAAGTCTTGGACGGCCAATTCATTAGCATCAACACTATATACAGGTTCGAATACAGGATCACAAAGCTCAACAACTGTTACGGATTCAACAAAATCTTTTCCGATCAGTAGTTCACTCACTGGACTTTTGTTGCGGAATACAACAGATAATAGCTGGTGCCGCATCACATCAATTACCAGCACTTCTCTGACTTGTTCTGGCGGTCTGCAGGGCGGATCAAATAACTATTTTGCTGTTGATGATGATTATGCAGTTTATTGGTATGCAACAGTTTATAACGAAACAACCGGACAGAATGCGTATATTTACGCTAATACTGCAACAGTTATAACTCACACGCCAATAACCAGTGGATGGACTGCAGGAGATTCATATAAAGTCACTGATGGCTATCCTTGTCGAGATCAAATCGGGCGCGGTCCTGATTCCACAATGTGGACAGTTGGAGCTGCTTATGCTCAAACAGACCTGCCTGCTTATTTCTGGTCAAACATCAATGGATATAATAGTAGTTTGATTTCTGCCAGCGTGCGGTCAGGCACAAAAACTATCCAACCCAATCGCGATTACTATGATTACGATCTTTCATTTGATGGCACATCAGGAATTGGTTGCGGAACTTTGGCTAATCGTCCTGATACATGTACAACCGGAGTTGGTTATTGGGCAACAAACCAATCTTGCACTGATCTGACCGGAATGGTCGGCAAAGATCCAGAGACTCCTATTGAGGGGACACTTTATCGTTGTACAGCTGATAATACATGGACAGAATATTACACGCCCTACACTTATCCGCATCCGCTCCGGACAGAAATGAATGATATTGTCGCACCTGCTAGTCCGACAGGACTAGCTGTTAGTTAAAAGTTCAAAGTGAAAAGTTAAAAATTATATGATAAAAATATCAAAAAAAATTCTTTTTCCCATAATTTTTCTCAGCGGGTTTTTGATGTGTCAAAAAGCCGAAGCGGCTTATTGCACCGGTTCTGAAAGTGTGTGGAATTGCACTGTGACAACACTTACCGATGAAGGTGTAGTAGCCGTTTTAGATGAAGTAAAAAATTTGACTGGAGAGGTAACCGTTAATCTTCCGGCAGGCACCTACAACTTTGATGCGGATGTAAGTATTAATATGTCATCTGATTATACTAATGTCTCTATTTTGATTATAAAAGGCGCTGGATCAAAAGATGTTGGAAATACAATAATTAGTGATCCACGATCGGTAGCGTGGAATCATGAATCTTTTAATGTTACCATGGCAGAAAACAAAATAATCAGATTTACAGGTTTAAAATTTCTCGGTAAAGCTAATCCGATATACATTACTGGCAATTCTTCGGTGCCTCCAGATGGCGGTTTTGCGGTGGATAATAATATTTTTTATAAACCAACCACTAGCAATGATGACGAAGCCAGGGGTGTTCTAATTAGGGGAACAAAAGATTTATATGGAGTAATTGCAAACAACAAGGTGGATTGGAATGGACAATTAGCTGACTATGCCGGAACTTATTCATCAGCTTATGGTCAAGGAAATAACAAGCATATTGAGCCAATTCCACTGGGAACATTCAAGGCTGTTTATTTGGAAGGAAATATTGCCAGACAATACGGATGGCATGGCGGATCAGAGGTATATAATTTCATGTTGTGCGATACTGGTTATGGTGCCAGTCTGGTGGGTCGATATAATACAATGACTCATTTTCATTGGTCTGGTCATGACAGTTCTACTTCTCGTAGCCAAGTCTCGTGGGATATTCACAATAACGATATAAGTTCTTCTACCAATTATACGCCAGGGGCAATTGCTGGTCGGGGAGGAACGGGAGTTATTTATAACAACAATGTTAGAGTTCCAATAGCTTTTACCAATGGCAACCAAGGAATCAGTTTTATATTGGATAGGTTAAATAACGGCGGGGTTAAAGCTCCGTGGGGTAATTATAAATGTGACGGGACGGTTTACTATGTTTGTCTAGGTGAACACGCTGCTCCTGAATTTGGCACTTCGCCTTATGAGTGCAATCCTAGCGATCCAACGGCTTGTAATAATCATCCTGCTGAATGTCAGGCCATGGATGGCAATGAAGAGCCCGAAACTGCTCCTGGATATCCTTGTAGGGATCAGGTTGGGATGGGTCCCGATGATCCTGTGACGGGAGAACCTACTCGCTATCCAGCTTTATTATGGAACAATTGGTTTTACAAAGGAAATGATGATCCTGTTCCGGCTCATGTGGACATAAGCAGTGCCATTGTATCTTATTGGGGAGCTTATGCAGTTGAAGGTAGAGATTTTTGTCATGGTGATGGTGAAAATCACACAACTATGCCAACATCTTGTAGCGGCATCGCAACAACTTATTCTCCAGAGCCAACTTGTCCGCATCCATTGCTGAAACTTTTCGGCTATAGCGGGTCGTGTGATTTGAATGTTATTGGAGCAGTTGGATATAATATAATTAGTGACGACATAATCGCACCCGCCGCACCAAGCGGACTAGCGGTTAGTTAGAATTTATATGATTATTTTATTACGTAACATGTTACGTAACAAAGAAAATTTTGTTCAGTAACAAAATGAAAAGACATTTTAAAAAAATTTACCCCGTTAAATAAACTGGATTTTCAGAACAAGATTATGTCTAGCAAGAAAACAAAAAATTATTACAAAACTAAATTTGAATCATATTTAACCGGGGCTATTTTCTGCCTAGTTTTCCTCAGCGGGTTTTTGGTATGGGGAAATGCGCAGGCAGACTATACTTGTACTGTTCCGACAAACGGAACTTTTGACCAGTGCGTGGCAGCTTCTGCTGACGATACAGGTGTGGTTACAATAGACATTATCTCAGAAACCATTACCTTTTCTGATGTTGATATAACAAGCTGGGCAGCATCTTCTGTAATAATTAAAGGAGCCGGAAGAGATACGACGGCTTCCTCAAATGGAATAACAATAACGCTTCCTGCAACTATTCCGCTTGAACTTTACGGGCTTACTTTTAATGGTACAGTTTATGTTGATGGGAATCCTAGGGGCTTTAAAATACATGACAATACTTGGGCGTCCGGGTATTCATTAGGTATTCGGTGGCACCAGTATATTGACGGCAGTCCATCCGGAGTTGTTTACAATAACAATCTTTGGACTGTGTGGGCGTATCCTGTTATTAGAGAAGGATTAGAAGAAGTCAATAAATTATTTAATACCGTTCCGCCCTTGGGCAATCTTGGTACGGATGATAATAGTGTTGTCTATGTCGAGGGGAATACTTATATCGATAGAGGTTCTGGGTATCTAACCGATGGAGAAAATGGTGGAAGATTAGTTTTTAGATTTAATACCATCAACTCAATAGAAGGGAATTCTCATGTAGCTGTTCATTCTATTAATAATCTCGATACTTATTATATGCGTGGGGTTCAGATGTGGGAAATATATCACAACCTGATTAATCAAACAGCATGGACAAACGGATGGACTCAAATAAGGTCTGGTTCGGGAGTTATTTGGGACAATAGCATAGTGTACTCTCCAGCTAGCGGTATGACTAAACCACTTCAATTTGATAATGTAAGAAGTTCTGTGCAAATTCCAGGTCCTATCGCTGGAGCATGCAGAGGAGACAGTTCTTGGGATGGAAATTTAACTATTGATAGCTCCTGGCCAGCGAATAAGTCTTTGTATGGAGATACTCACTTTTCAGGAACACATACTGGGAACGGAACAGATTGCACAGGCAATTGTGCCACTTTAGTTGATGACACAGCTACTTGGATTTCTGGTGCTCTGGTAACAAGAACTGGATTTGCTGGAGCTACTGTTTATAATACAACTTCCGGCAAAGAGTCCTATTGTGTAATTACTGATAATACAGAAAATGCAATAACTTGCAGCTTATCTGATGGACAAGACTGGGATATTGGAGACACATACAGAATAACTGACGGGTATCCTTGCAGAGATCAAATAGGCAGGTCTTACGACTCTATTGCAGCTGGGCATCCTGTTGTTCCTAATGTAATACAATCTCAAACATCTGCGTTTATTTGGGGAAATTTAAAGAATGGTTCTGCCTATGATGTTGTTTATAAGGTTAATACACCAACAGCAGATTTGAGCCCACATATTATTCCAAATAGAGATTATCACACAGCTGATGGGGCATCTTGTGTAGCTGGCGGAGCTTGCACGACTGGGGTCGGAAGTGGCACTTCAATGCCAACTTCATGTGTCACTGGAGTTGGTTTTTGGAGGACAGACCAAAGTAAGCTATATAAATGTACCGCTACAAACACATGGACCGAGTATTATTCTCCAGCTACTTGTCCGCACACTCTCACGGGTCTTACGGGAACATGTGATTACACAAAGTATGGAGTAACTGGATATGATGTTAATCAAACAGTCGACAACACGTCACCGGCCAGTCCGACAGGACTGTCTGTTAGTTAAAATTCACATAACTATTTTGTTACGTAACATGTTACGTAACAAAGAAAATTTTGTTCAGTAACTAGTTCAGTAACAAAAATGAAAAAACAAATATACAATTTGAGCATCGCGGAAGTTTTGCAGAAATTTTCTGCCACCAAAGAAGGTTTGTCTTCAAAAGAGGCCAAGGAAAGAATTGATGAATATGGACGCAATGTTGTCAGAAAAAAGCGGGGCTGCCGCTGGTTTCCAATCTTGGCTCATCAGTTTAATGATGCGCTGGTTTGGATTTTGCTGGTGGCGGGGTTTCTGGCGTTCATGTTCGGAGAAATCAGAGACACAGTTATTATTTTGCTGATAGTTTTTATCAACGCGGCTATTGGTTTTTTTCAGGAATACAAAGCCGAGAGAGTTTTGGAAAATATAAAAAAATTGGCTTCCGACAAAACCAGAGTTTTGCGGGATGGCAAGAGAATTGAAATTGACGCCAGTTTTTTGGTGCCGGGCGATATTATTTTTCTCTCGCCGGGAGACACAGTGCCGGCGGATGCCTATCTTTTGGAAGGTTATGATGTCTATGCTAATGAATTTATTTTTACCGGCGAATCAAAACCATCAAAGAAAAAAGCAGGCAAAATTTCCGGAGAAAATGTGCCGCTAACCGATATTGATAATATGGTTTTTATGGGAACCAATATAACGCGCGGCGAAGCTATGGCTATGGTTGTCCATATCGGCATGAACACGCAGTTGGGAAAAATTGCCTATTTGGTCAATGAAGTCAAGGAAGATGAAACGCCGTTGCAAAAACAGATGCGGGGGTTGGGCCGGGACGTGACGATTTTGGCGGTTTGCATTGGAATATTGGTGATGATTGCCGGCTATTATTATGATATTTCTTGGTATGACAATTTTCTTTTCGCGCTGGCGCTTTCAGTTTCAGTGGTGCCGGAAGGTTTGCCGGCTGCAATTTCCGTGGCGCTTTCTCTGGGCATGAAGAGACTACTCAAGCATAATGTGCTGGCTAAAAAATTGAACGCGGTTGAAACATTAGCCTCAGTTGATATTATCTGCACCGACAAAACCGGAACTCTTACCCGCAATGAACTGATGGTGACCAATATTCTGGCCGGCAGCGATGAATTTACCGTGGACGGAGCGGGTTATGAACCGAAAGGCAAATTCTATCAATTTGGCAGAAGCGTGGACCAGAAAAATTTTCCGCTGCTTTCAAAAATGATGCGCATTGCCAGTTTATGCAATGATTCAAAACTGATTGAAACTGGAAGTAAATTTTCCATAACCGGCGATCCGACTGAAGGCGCGCTGCTGGTGGTGGCGAAAAAATATGACCAAAATATTGAAAAAGTTTTAAAACAGGAAAAAAAGATCAATGAAATTCCTTTTTCTTCGGAAAAAATGAGAATGTCGGTTATTTATAAAAATACTGAAAGTGGCGAGGTAAATTCTTTTGTCAAAGGTTCGCCGGACGTGATTTTGGAACTCTGCACGCACAAACAAATTGATGGCAAAGTCATTATATTTTCTGAAGCGGAAAAAGAGAAAGTCAAAAATAGTTTCAATCTGATGTCCAAGCAAGCGCTGCGCGTCTTGGCTTTTGCTGAACGGAGTTTGGATGATGTTGAGGTGGGCGATATGTTGGAACAGGCCGATCAAAAACTTGTCTGGATCGGAATGATGGGCATGATAGATCCTCCGCGGGCGGATGTGGCCAAAGCAATCAGCGAATGCATTGATTCGGGAATAAAAGTCATTATGATTACCGGAGATTATGAAGTAACGGCTGAGGCTATCGCCAGAAAAATCGGACTTTTACGGTTGCCGAACCCTGAAATTATCAACGGGAAAAAACTTAATGAACTTTCCGATCGGGAAGTTGTCAAAAAGATTTCGGAAAAAGAAACTATTTTTGCGCGCATCGCGCCGGAACAAAAATTGCGCATAGCTACGATGCTTAAGAAAAGTGGATTTGTGATTGCAATGACGGGCGATGGGGTCAATGACGCGCCGGCGCTTAAAAAAGCCGACATCGGAATGGCGATGGGCAACATCGGAACTGATGTGGCCAAAGAAGCTTCGGATATGATTTTGATGGATGACAATTTTGCTTCCATAGTGCGCGTGGTCAAAGAAGGCCGGACTATTTATCAAAATTTGAAAAAATTTGTGTATTATGTTTTTACGTCGAATGTCAGTGAATTTTTTACGGTTATAATCGGGGTTTTGCTGCAGATTCCAGCGCCGATTTCTGCCATTCAGATTTTGGCGATTGACTTGGGTACGGATATTTTTCCATCGTTCTCTTTGGGTCTTGAGGCATCCGAACCGGACGTAATGAAGAAAAAACCTTTTAAGATAAAAGATAAAATCATAGATAAAAACGGCATCTGGCGTTTGACTCGCGTTGGCCTTATAATGGCAGTTGGGGCAGTTGTGGCGTTTATTCTCTCCATGAGGCGCGGCGGTTGGGATTTTGGTGAGAAAATTGACGCTGACAGTGTATTATATTTAACATCCACAACAGCCGCTTATGCGGTGCTAGCTATGTCGCAGATGGCAAATTTGCTGCAAGCGCGCAGCCAGACACTCTCGGTTTTCACTATTGGTTTTTTCAAAAACAAGTATGCAATCGGAGCGATCATTATTTCCGTGGGAATATTTCTTTCCTTTATGTATGTGCCGTTCTTCCAAAAATATTTGCATATGCTGCCGATAACTTGGAAAGATTGGATGGTGGCCTTAGTAACAGCTCTAGCGGTATTTTTCTTTGAAGAAGGGCGGAAATCAGAAAACAATAAAAGGTAAAAAAGCAAATCATTCACATTTATTTTTTTGCTTCACTGCTCGGCGCGAAAGTTTAGTGCTAAAATATTATCACGGCAATCTAGCAAGATAATTCTAAACATAACAATTGCAAGGCGCCTGCGTAGAGTTTCGCAAAAAAATAAATGCGAAAGCCTTGCAAAGTGTAGAACAAATAAAACTCATGCTAAATATTCAAGAAAACATAATTCTAGCTCCGTATACATCATTTAAAATCGGCGGACCGGCGAAATATTTTGTCGAAGCTCAAAACAAAGATGAGATTTCTGAAGCTATTAAATATGCAGCAGAAAAAAAGCTGCCCTATTTTATTTTGGGCGGCGGCAGCAATATTTTGGTCAGCGACAAAGGTTTTGACGGATTGGCTATCAGAATAAAAGCGGATAAAATCAGTGTTGATGAAAAACAAAAATTGATTGAAATAGATTCAGGAGCCAGTCTGGCCGGCTTGGTCAAACAGGCAGCAGAAGCAGGGTTGTCTGGTATGGAATGGGCGGCCGGCATCCCAGGCACGCTGGGCGGGGCGGTGCGGGGCAATGCGCGGGCTTTCGGAGATGACATGGCGTCGGTCACAGAAAGCGTTGAATTTTTGGATGTTAGCCATATGCAGATAAAAAATTTTAAAAAAGAACAATGCGAATTTAATTATTGGGGCAGTATTTTCAAAAAAGATCCAAATCTGATTGTCCTGTCGGCAAAAATAAAATTGCAATCTGGCAAGAAAGAAGAAATTGCGCAAAAAAATAGGGAAATAATAAATAAAAGAATTAATGCTCAGCCTCAGGGAAGTCCCAGTGCCGGATCGTTTTTCCTAAATCCGATTGTGGCTGATGAAAAGCTGCGGAAAGAATTTGAACAGGAAAAGGGTATAAAATGTATAGATGACAAAATTCCCGCTGGATGGCTGATTGACCAGATTGGTTTTCGCGGTAAAAAGGTTGGTGGAGCAATGATAAGTGAAAAACACGGCAATTTTTTGGTGAATGCCGGCGGAGCCACAGCGGAAGACATTATTATGCTTTCCAGCATAATCAAGCAAAAAATTAGACAAAAATTTAATATCCAATTGGAATCAGAAGTTAAATTAGTTGGTTTTTAATAATAATTAAAAATAAAAAACTATGCCCGGTAGTGAAATTTTGACTGGCGGTACGCCGTTAAAAATAGCGAAAGGCTAGAATAATAAACTAAACTAAAATTTTGATGTTTTATTAACTATTAAATATAAAATGTCAAAATTCTACTACCGGGTATGAGCACGACAGAAAACATGAGTTTCTTTTTTAAGGGATTGGAAATTGATCAGCGGACAAGAGAATATATTGAAAAACGTCTGAGCACTTTGGACAAGTTTGTGGAAAATATTTTGAAAGCTGAAGTGGAAATTGATTTGGACAAAAAAGGAAAATTTCGTGTTGAAGTCATGGTGCACACACCGCGCAATATGTTTCGAGCGGACAATACGACAGACAGCGTCGAAGCCTCAGTAGATTTGGTTGTTGATGAACTGCAAAATCAGATCACGCACACCATGGATCGTCTGCGCACGCTCAAAAAACAAGGCGGAGCAGAGCTAAAAGAAAAAATGGTAGCTGGCGAGGAAGTAAAGTAAAAAATTTGCTTGTTACGTAGCATGCTACGTAACAAATTATTTGTGCTAAAACCTCCTTTGACTAGGGGGTTTTTGTTTGTTAGAATAATGAGGTAAATTAATGTTTTTTAGCTTAGCAAAGGGATAGGCCCGTAGCAGGGTTTTTTGTGTGTAGCGTAAAAAATTGCTTGATAAACCTTAAGAACTTTATAAAATTACTTTTATGACATTATTTAGCAAAATTTTCGGATCGAACGAACGGGAAATAAGAAAACTGCAACCCATTGTAGATTCTATTAACGCGTTTGATAAAAAAATTAGCGAGCTTTCTGACGAAGAATTAAAAAACAAAAGGGAAGAATTCAAAGAAAGACTAGATAAAGGTGAAACTCTGGATGATATTCTGCCCGAGGCTTTTGCGGTGGTGCGCGAAGTTGCCAAGCGGGTAATCGGCGAACGGCACTATGACGTCCAGCTGATGGGCGGCATTGCCCTTCATCGCGGCACAATCACAGAAATGAAAACCGGTGAAGGAAAAACTTTGACTTCGACGCTGGCGATATATCTCAACGCTCTTTCCGGCAAAGGCGTGCATGTGGTGACCGTCAATGACTATCTGGCCAAGCGCGATTGCAACTGGATGGGCAGCGTTTATGAAGCCTTGGGACTTTCCACAGCCTGCATCATGCATGACGTTTCCTATCTTTATAAATCAAAAGTTATTGATGATGACGAAGTCAGCGTTGAAATGCAAAACCTCGAGGAAATTACCCGGCGGGAAGCCTACGCGTCCGACATCACCTATGGAACCAACAACGAATTCGGTTTCGATTATCTGCGGGATAATATGGTGCAAAGCATTGAAGAAATGTCGCAACGTCCCGAAACATCAGGAGGGCTGAATTATGCGATTGTTGATGAAGTTGACTCAATCTTGATTGATGAAGCCAGAACACCGCTTATTATTTCCGCGCCGGACACCGAATCAACTAAACTTTACCAAAGGTTTGCGCAGATTGTTCCGCGGCTCAAAGAAAAAGAAGATTATGAAGTTGACGAAAAAATGAAAGCGGTGGCGCTGACTGAATCAGGAATTTCCAAAGTAGAAAAAGATTTGGGTGTCGGCAATATCTATGAATTGGGAAAAATAAACTATGTCCATCATTTGGAACAATCGCTCAAAGCTGAAGTGATTTTTAAGCGTGATCGCGATTATGTCGTGAAAGAGGGGCAGGTTATTATCGTGGACGATTTCACGGGACGTTTGATGGAGGGCCGGCGCTACAGCGATGGTCTGCATCAGGCGATTGAAGCCAAAGAAAGAGTTGAAGTTCAGAAGGAATCGAGGACTTTGGCCACGATCACATTCCAGAACTATTTCCGCATGTACAAAAAATTAGCCGGTATGACCGGAACAGCTTCGACCAGCGCGGAAGAATTTTCCAAAGTCTATAAAATTGATGTTTTGGAAATTCCCACCAACAAGCAGATGATCAGAAAAGATTTGCCGGATGTGGTGTATAAGACGGAAAAAGGAAAATTCGATGCGATTGTTGAACTTATCAAAGAATGCAACAAAAAAGGCCAGCCGCTTCTGGTCGGCACGATTGCGATTGAAAAATCGGAATATTTGAGCGCGCTTTTGGAACGGGAAGGCATCAAACACGAAGTTTTGAACGCGAAACATCATGAAAAAGAAGCTTCGATCATCACGGGTGCCGGACAAAAAGGCGCGGTAACGATTGCCACCAACATGGCCGGTCGCGGAACTGACATTAAATTGGGCGAAGGCGTGAGGGAAGTCGGCGGATTATTTATTGTCGGTACTGAGCGTCATGAAGCACGTCGCATTGACAATCAGCTCAGGGGTCGCGCCGGACGCCAGGGCGATCCTGGTGCCAGCCAATTTTATGTTTCGCTGGAAGACGAATTGATGCGCCGGTTTGGAGGCGATAAGTTGAAAAATATGATGGACACGTTGGGTTTGCCGGAAGATCAGCCAATTCAGAATCCGATAATTTCCAAAACAATTGAAAGCGCTCAGACAAAAATTGAAGGCTACAACTTTGACATCAGAAAACATGTTTTGGATTATGACGATGTTATGAACAAGCAGCGTGAAACTGTGTACAAGAAACGCAAAGATCTTTTGGCAGCCAAAGAAGTTAAAGGTGAAATGATGCGCCATATCGAAGAAGAAATTGAACGCACGATTTCAGTGCAATGTGTCGGCGAAGACTACGAATGGAACATAGAACTAGTGGCGACCGAACTTCAAAACATTTTCTATTTTTCGGATCAGGATCGTAAAAAACTAGAGCAAATTCGCGATGACAAATCCAAAAATACAGCCGAAAAAATTTCACTCATGACTGATTATGTCATGGGCAAAGCCAAGGAAGCCTACATTCAGAAAGAAAACGAAATCAGTCCTGATATTTTCAGGAAAGTTGAAAAAGCTGTTATTTTGCAAACAATCGACACATTGTGGATGAATCATTTGGATGAAATCGACTATCTGCGGCAAGGCATCGGTCTGCGCGGCTATGGCCAGCAAGATCCATTAGTGGAATATAAACGCGAAGCTTTTCATTTGTTCTCTCATTTAATGGACAATATTCGTTCTACAACTGTCAGGACTATTTTCAAAATTACTCCGGTTTCCAAAGCGGAAATGCAAGCGTCATCTCAACTACAAAATGCGCAATTTCAAGGAGCTGAAGAAAACGCCGAGCAATTCGGCGCACCCGCCAGCAACGCTTCGCGTAGCGATGCGGGCTGGGCTCAAAAGCAAGAAAATGGTGAAGCGCCAGCACCTCAAAAACCGATCATAAACAATGATAAAGTCGGCCGCAATGACCCATGTCCTTGTGGAAGCGGGAAAAAATACAAGAAGTGTTGTGGTAAGTAGGAGCTGAAAAATAAGTTGCTTTGTGCCAAGAGTA
>ERZ795054.135-NODE-135-length-118856-cov-11.887164_pt1 | contig 118856 bp, 157 predicted proteins | sample MGYA00375138_ERZ795054 | MGnify/ENA primary metagenome ERZ795054 (study PRJEB30183, sample SAMN05720215) | anaerobic digester metagenome | isolation source: active sludge of municipal wastewater-treating anaerobic digesters | place: USA | collected 2014-12-23 ... | reverse complement strand
ATCTTAAAGAGTTACATTGCTTTAATAATTCTCTTGTTAGTCTCGATGGAATAGAGAACTTGATAAATCTTAAAGTGTTATATTGTTCTAATAATTCTCTGACCAGTCTTGGGGGAGTAGAGAACCTGATAAACCTCAAAGAGTTATCTTGTTATAATAATTCATTTTCTGATGAATATAAAGATTACTTAAGAGATTATTGTAAAAAAAGAAATATAAATTTGAACATATGACCCACTTGAAACTATAAAAGTCAAAACATAATTTATATTTCAATATATAAAATAAAAAATAATGAATAATAATGCCTAAAAGAGGAAGACCTTCTACTAAAAAGAAAAATGAAGATTTTGATGTAGATAAACATCTAAGTGATATAGCTAAACTTGATAGTAGTATAAAAGATGTTATAAGTGAAATGGATGACATATCTGCTTTAACTCCACCAAATGATTTATTGCCTGGACTAGAATTTGAATATACAAAATATAATTATGATAAGGATCTTGAAACCATAAAGGAAGACGCTCGAGATACTTTGGATAGTCTATCTGGATTATATTTAAATAAAGATTTGGTTAAAAAGAAAGGTGTCAAAACAATCATAAAAAATGACGCTGAAATAATAAGTGATATTAAATTTTCAATATCTTGCGCTAAAAGAGGATTGATCAATTGTATGCGTCAATTGGATGCTGGTATGTCATCTGATCCAGATATGCATCAAGCTGTCAATGCTTACCAAAAAGAAATAAGGGATAGCTCAAAAATGATGAATGATCTTTTAACAAAAATGAAATCATTTTATAAGGATTTGCGCGATGAATACGAGCATAGAGAAATAAACGAACAGCAAACTAAAAATGAAATAGGTGGCGAAAGTGGAAAAGATATACCAGATGATGGTTTAATAACTTTTGATCCAGATAAATGGAATGAAATAATAGATGATTTCAAAAAAGATCCAACTTTATTAAAGGGAGCCATATTCGGCACTCAGGGCAAAGAAAAATAATTAGTGCCATTCTATTACGTCTAAGAAATATTTTATATCTCTTATATGTTCATCATTAAAACAATATTTTTCTATTTTGACTCCGTTGAGGGATTTTTTATATGTTAAATAATCTCTTCCTATTAAAAAATTTAATTGTTGTTTTGTTAAAAACAAAACTTCACCACTTGGTATTCCAATTACCAATATTTTTGAATATGCGTTGTTGTCAAAATACTCATTAAATTTTTTCATGATATCTTCGTATAAAATCTAACTCTTTTACTTTTCTTTCCTTTTTTTCCTTTCTTTGGTCCTGTTATACTTTGGAATTTCTTTCCAGTGTTATAAGCTGGCAAATCTCCACTTCCGATTGTTGAGCCACCAACATATCCTGGTATAGAGCTTGCTTGTGGAGCAACAACATTGCCCATTCCATTCATATTCAATGTTGTATAAGCAACTCCTCCACCACCTCCAGCGGCTACATCACCCGATCCAGATTGTTCAAAAATAAAATTATCAAATTTAACGACTTTAATTTTTTTCATATCTTTAAATTTTGTTTTTTATTATATATTAAATTTAAATGATGAAAAAAATTTAATATATAGAATAAAAAATATTGAACAATAGATATGAAAAAATTCGAGCAATTTACAAATGATAGTTATGAAATGCAGTCCATTTTAGATAAACTACAAAAAAGAATAAGTTATTGGTTTCAAAGTGGTGAATTTTCAATGAGATCAAATTTGATTGATACTGATGTGCCAAAATCGACTTCGGCAGCCAGAAGGAGCATTATTGTAAATTTCAGCGATGACGAGTTTTATTATCAATTAATAATAAGAATGAATATAGAAGATTTAGAGCATTGTGATGTTATTATAAAAAAATATGATCCATCTCAAATAGATATTCCAGGTGGGGGAAGACCAATTGAAACATTAGAATTGACAAATGATAAAAAAGTTGAAATAAATGATATAAAAGAGGACTTTATTGTTAAAAAGTTATCTGAGATAGAAGATATGAAAAAAAATCCAGATAAAAATAAAATAGAAGCTCCAAAATCACAATCTACTACTCCATCACAAGGAGCTCAGCAAGGAGCTCAGCAAGGAGCCCCGCCCGAGGCTGGTGGTGGAAGTGAAATGGCTACAGCTCCAGCAGGCGGTGAGGCTGGTGCTCCACCAATGCTTTAATCTTTTTAGGGAAACTCATTCATTTTTATATATAAGAATAAAACTCTCTTATATGGAAGTCGTGTCATCAGATTATTTAATTCGAAAATTTAGAACAATAAAAGAATTTCAACTCGATTTGGGCTCTTCAATTATGTCAGAAGCAAAAAAAGAAGGAGATAAAGGGCCAGGGCAATTAGTTATAAAAATAAAAGATCCATTTGTAAAGAGATATTCACTTGAATATGAAACTTATATATCAAAAATGGGGCATATAGGAACACTTGGTTTTTATGTTGACAATCAATACAAACCAAATGAGTTCAAGATCTTCGATGAAGATAAGACATATGAATTTGTTTATGATAATGGTGATAATATTGATATGAGAACTTATTTATCAAGAACTTTAAATAAAATATTTGATAATGAAGTTAATCCCATTCAACTTGAAAATAATATGGAAGAAACTATTGTCTTTGAAATAGATAAAAATCTTCCACCAGGTGAATTTCTAAAACAGTACAATGAAATGAAAAAGAGAATGGATGAAATGGGAGTGAATTTAAAAAGAAAATAATTATATTTCTTCTTCTCCTTCAAACCATATACCTTTTCTAGGTCTTTTTATGGGGGTTTCTGGTCTTGGTTTGCTAGGTGGCCTTGTTGGAGGTTTTGGTGGTCTTAGCGGATTTGAAGCTTCAACTTTATTGAGTTCTTTTTCTGCGGTCTTGAATCCAATTTTATTATAAGTCTTTTCAACTTTTTTATCCTCTTTCTTGCCATATACCCACACTTTATTCCACCACTCATCAAAGGTTAATGTGGATGTTTTGCCAGCATTAAAAGCTTCTTTTGCTATTTTTTTATATGGTTTAGATATGGAATCAATATCAAATGTCATAAATGATTCTTCCTCTTCTTTAAATGGATCAATTTTTCCTTCTTCTTTATTGGAATATGTAAAACCAATTTCTTCGAATAATTTTATATGCTTCATTTATTTTTATTTTTTTTTTTATATATATTAAAAATTAAAATGAATTTTTTAATATATACAATCAAATTAAATAAAAAGAATAGATGATAGAAAGAAGATCTCAAATAACAGAGCTATATGATTTAAAACATCATAATGACGAAAGTCCAAATGAGGCTTTTGATTATGAAAACAATTTTATTGAAAAGGTCTTGCCACAATACGGAAGAAGAAATAACAATTTTTATCAATTTACAAAACGATTACAAGATCTTATGGTATGGGGAATAGAAACCAATCTTGTCATAAGAAATTGGTATAACTGGACTGTTAGCAAATATTATAAAAAACATTCAAATTAAACATGATAACAAAATTTGAAAAATTTTTAAATGAAGATTTAACTCACAATGATATAAAAGTTGGAGATTATGTAAAATTAACTGATGAATTCAAAAATAAGATGTTGAGCTCCGAATATGATATCGATGACGAGCCTTTTACTTTTTCAACTCCCAAAGGAAAAATAGTGGAGATAGGCGAACCATCATCTGAATATTCAGAAGATTTCGATGAAGCTGATTGGGCAGCGGAGCCGTCATCAGATAAAAAATATGTTCCTGTGACAGTAGAATGGGAAAATGGAAAAAAATTTAGATATTATCCGCACGAATTAGATGCAGTTAATAGAAAAAGAATATATAATTTAAAAGATGATCCTTGGGGAGAGGAAAATTGGGGATTTTCAGATTAAAAAATTAATCAAAATCATCAATATTATATCCCAGGTTTTGTAACCAAGTTTTATAATCCAAATGATCTACACGATTCTTTTTATATCTATAAGCCTGTCCAAATTTTAGTCCATCTTTTTTCATCTGATCTCCAAGAGTTTTTAATACTTGACCTTCTGGTTCAAAATTAGCAAAAGCTCTTATCTCTGGGCAAAGATACAAATGATCTATTGGGGGATAAACACTAAAATCGGCTTTTTCTATTTGAAGAATAAAATAATTTGGTTCTTCTGTTGATCTACCATTAATAACAACTGACCTATCTGTATGTATGACATTTTGTCCATATTTCATTATAGCCTTTCTTGTTATAGCATTAAATGAATCTTTATTATGCTCGCCATAATAACCATAAAGATAATAAGCCATATGACCGAGTTTATCTGGTATGTCATAAAGTTTGTCATCAAGTAATGACTTTCCTTTGAAGAACATTCTACGACCAATTATTTCACCATCTTCGTTATAGGCAACAAAGCAAGATATATTTTTTGGATTTTGGATAAATATGTCAAACATTTGCATATCATTATCTTGATCTGATTTTTTTCCATACCCCTTTTTAAAATCATAAACATTAAAATTAGCGCAGGAATATCCAAAATCATCCGATAAATATTCGCCATCATAAGCTTTTATTATATCTTGACCTTTTAGCTCTTCTACTTTAATAATAGGGTTTCTTGGTTGAATGTCATTTTCCATTTACTTTATATTTTTTTTTAATCGTGATCTATATATTCATAATATTCATTCGGTTTATAATTATCAAATTTATTTGTTAAATAATTTCCATTTTTAACAAAAATTTTAAAAGTGTCCATAAAAGGATTTTGTGATGGCGGCCCAAAATCTCTATTTAAATAAACCTTCAAAGCTATATCGTTTTTATCAACATATTCTTTTGTTAGAAAATGCATTCTTTTAGCATAATCGTCAAAATATTTTTTATAATGATCCTCGCAGACATATACTCTATCCATATAAAAAGCGCCGGCTGGCTCATCAAGTCGCCACAATAAAGCTCTTCCAATAAGTTTTTCATTAGGACTTACTATTACCAACATTTTAACTTTATTTGGACTTTGAGTATATATGGATAATCTTCTTTGAGATTTGATGTGTCTCATACAAGATTGGCAAAGATTTCCTCCACCAATTTCATAATTATACTCAAGGTACCATTTTCTCATTTCTTCACCACCAACTTTTCTAAATGAGCCAATTTCATTTTTAAAAAGATTAAAAATGAATTTATATTCGTTAACATAATCCTCTATAGTTTTTTGATCCTCAAATGGTAATATTTTTCTCAAAAATCTACCAATGGACATATTTTGACGCATCGGTGTTGTCCACACTTCACTCACATCTAATAATTTTTTATAATTTGTAAGTGATAGACAGGAAACTTGATCAATTTTATCTCCTGGTTTTACATAAGATACATCGCTATAATAAATGTGCTCGTATCCTAATAAGAAAGTCAAACCTCTTTCACACATTTTCCTAAAATCAGTCGAATATACTAGCGGCATAGTTTTTGGTCCAGAATTATCATCAAATGGTATGGTATATTTTTTGTCTATCATCCAACCATAATCATTACTTATTTCACCATTCAGGTCATGTAATCTGTCACTAAATCGAACTAGAAACTCAACTCCACCTTTTTTCAAATATCCGACATGATTTTTAGAGCCTATGCCATCGATATTAGCTCGGCATATAACCAAATCGTTTGCTTCTGTTGTTTCAAAGAGTTTAAAATCCAATATCATTGTCAATTTTTATTTTTTATCTGTTTGCTCTATATTTTGGCATTAATTGATATTCATTCTCAGCTTGAACCATCGGGCGAACTATTGCCATTACATCATTAAAATTATTAACAAAAAAACTGATAGTTTTTGAATCCGATTTATAAATTCTTAAAATATTTTTGGTGTTCCAATATTTACAAGTGATCATTTTATAAAATTCACCAGGCACGCTCAAGGTAATTATATAATAATAATTGTTTGGATCAGTGACTTTTCTGATATCACTAGGATAATATAGTGTTTCATGACACCAACGAAATTCATCTATAATAAGATCTGGTCTTGGTAAATCTGGACGTTCATCCTCTCTAAATGGATCATCTTCAAAATTAAATTGCTCGAATGATTTTTTTATATGCACCTAAAATAGTTTTTTTTTTATTTCTATATATTAATTTATTTTTCTTAAATTTCAAGATAATAAAAATCTTCATTTAAACAATCTGTGAATGTAAGAGACGTGCCATCACTAAAATCAAAATTTTTAATAGCTCTTACTGGTGAATGCCCAACAATTTGATGATATCCTTCTAATCCTTTACGATAAAGAGTTCCTTTATCTATCCAAAGCGGCCCGCCAACTTTTGACGTTCCACCTCTATCATGCCCGACCATAAATAAAATTGGCTCTTTGAATTCAAACATCAAATTTAGTTGATCAGCAATATTATCACAATTCACAAAGAAAGGAGTATATCTCTTTTCTATTTTTCCTTCAATTATTGGCTGAGCGTAATATTCCCACCAGCCCTTATGGACACCAGCGTGAGACCATAGATGATTACCAACTTGATAGGCTAACTGAAATAATTCAATATTTGAATCCAATAATCTTTTAACAAAGAATGACATTTCTGGCCTATAACCACTACAACGATAAAAAGGATCCATATATGACATTTCGTGATTACCAATCAATAATATAATGTCATTTGGATATTTCTTTTTTAGTTCAATTATTTCTTTAAAATTTATATAAATTTCTGAATTGGATTTATCAAAAGAGTCTAAATAGTCCCCCAAAAAAACAACTTTATCAAATTTTTTCCCAGCTAGAAAGTTTCCATTTTCATAAACTTCTTTTTTCCAATCATCCCGACCATGAACGTCCGATATAGTTAAAATTTTCATAATTATATTTATATATTACAAAATTAATAAATAATATCTTAAAAAAAAAATTAAGATTTTAATGGGGTCATATTTTTTTAATATATAATCTATCATGTCAATAGGTAAAATAATTTTAATGGACAATAGAAAGCCAGTTTTGAACAAACCGACTAATAATGATATATTGTTTGAAATGATCATTGAGCCAACCGAACTATTATTATTAATAACTTTAAATTCTGGCACGACCGGTTTATCGCCTTCTCTCTCATTAACAAAATCAGACACATCTTCAATGACAGTTGATTGGGGAGATTCAACAACAGGCGAGACATCTAGTTCTGGATCGGTTTCTTTAGACCATACATATGATAATTCGGGTGATTATACAATACGAATAAAATGCGATGGAGAATATGGGTTTGATACAATATTCTCAAATGATTACAGAAGCTCATTAACAGAAATGTATAGCACTGGTGATGAATCCATTAAAATAAATTCATTTTCATCTCTTGCTCTTTTTTATTCATTGAAAAGACTTGATATATATAGTGAAATATTAACATCATTAAACAGTTTTCAAAATTGTTATTCATTACAAGACATCTATATTCCTTCTGGTGTCACAGAAATAGTGGAATATGCTTTTTATGATTGTAGATCTTTACCTAATATAACTCTCCCATCTGGTATCACATCCATCGGCAATTACGCTTTCATTAGTTGTTATTCTTTAAATTCTATAAATATTCCATCATCTGTATCATCATGGGGTGATTATTCTTTCAACCAATGTTATTCCTTAACAGACATAATAATACCAAATAGTGCAACACAAATAGGAAATTATTCTTTCAATAGTTGCTATTCATTGAATAATATAATTTTGCCTTCCGGATTAACAGCGATTGGAAATGGATTATTATCAGGTTGTTATTCATTATCGAATGTTAATATACCAAATGGGGTCACCTCAATTGGATCAGGGGCTTTTTCTGGAACCGCCATATCTGGAATAACAATTCCTGTTGGAGTGACAACATTTTCTAACTATGTATTTTCTTCTTGCTACTCACTATCAAATATAGTTCTTCCGTCTGGGTTGACATCTATCGGAACTGGAGTTTTTCAAAATTGTTATTCACTATCTAGTGCAATTCTTTCATCGAATATTACTACCATAGGAGATTATGCTTTTTATTATTGTTGCTCTTTATCTTCTATTGATATTCCACCTAGTGTCACTTCAATTGGTAGTAATGCTTTTTATTATTGTGAATTATTATCTGGTGTGACATTACCCAGCGGGCTCACATCAATTGGGTCATATGCTTTTTCTAATAATTATTCATTATCAAATATCTCTATTCCATCTAGTGTTACCACATTAGGCGTTGGTGCTTTTGGGGCTTGCTTGTCATTATCATCTATAGACATACCATCTGGTGTGACAATAATAAATGATTATCTATTTTCCGGGTGCTATAGTTTATCAGCTATAACATTACCATCTAATATAACATCTATTGGTAAATTGGCTTTTAATAGTTGCCAAGTGTTATCAAATATTGATATGCCGACTGGTATAACATCAATTGGTGAATCGGCTTTTTATTATTGTTATTCTTTATATGAAATAAGCCTGCCTCCAAATATAACAACAATTCAAAATGATACTTTCAACAATTGTTATAATTTGAGATCTATCACAATACCATCTGGTGTGACTTCCATTGGAAATCAAGCCTTTTATCAATGTCGATTAATAAAAGAGATAACAATACCATCTGGAGTGACTTCCATTGGAAATTCGGCTTTTTATTATTGCCGTTCTTTGATGAACATAACAATTCCAAGTGGACTAACATCAATAGGCACTGGGGCTTTTGCCGGAACCGCCATATCAACAATAACTCTTCCATCAGGTGTTACAACTATAGGAACCATGTTATTTTATGAATGTTATTCTTTATCAACGATTAGTTTGCCATCAAATATTTCATCCATTGGCACTTATTCTTTTTCTTATTGTTATTCGCTATCTAGTATAAACATTCCATCTGGCGTTACATCAATAGGAAGCCATGCTTTTAGAAATTGTTATTCTTTGTTTGGTGTGAATGTCCCATCTGGAGTTACTACTATAGGAGATTACACTTTCTATAAATGTTATTCATTAACGGGTCTGAGTATCCATTCTGGTGTCACATCTATTGGGAATTATGCTTTTTCCGATTGTTTTTCTTTAAAAGAATATATATTTTATTCAACTTCACCGCCCACATTAACAACCACTTCTTTAAGTAATATAAATTTAACAGCAAAAATATATGTACCTGATTCATCTGTAGAATCTTATAAGACAGCAACCAATTGGTCAACATATGCTAATTACATCTTTCCTTTATCCGGGAGAACAGAGCCATTAACTGGGGATACATCAGATGGAAAAACTTATATATTCATCACTTTAAATTCTGGCACAACAGGTTTATCGCCAACAATATATCTAAACAAATCTAATACGTCTTTAATGACTATAAATTGGGGAGATTCTATATCAACAACAACTGCAGCTAGTGGTGATTTTAGTTCTGGTCATACATATTCATCATCTGGGCAATATTTAATATCCATAGATTGTTCAAGTAATTATGGATTCGGAAATGGCGGCGAGAGTAGTTCATTATTTGGCAGCGGAAATTATAAATATATAGCCAATAAAATTGTTTTTGGTAATAATGCTATCACAATTAAAGCTAGCGCATTTTCCAATTGTCATTCATTGTCTAGCGTGACATTAACAACTGGTGTTACTTCTATAGGGATAGCTGCTTTTAAAAATTGTTATTCTTTATCTACAATAGATATACCATCTAGTGTAACATCAATAGGAATCTCAGCTTTTGATGGATGTTATTCATTAAGTAGTGTAACTCTACCATCTGGCATCACTTCAATCCTTGATTATATTTTCCATGACTGTTATTCTTTATCGAACATAAATATTCCATCTGGTGTTACAACTATTGGTGGTCGAGCTTTTCAAAATTGTTATAAATTAACGAGTATAAATATGCCACCTAGCGTCACTCTTATAGGAGATTATGCATTTCAAAGTTGTTTTTCTTTAAAGACTACAAATTTATCAGAAAATCTGAGTAGTATTGGATCATACGCTTTTCAAAATTGCTATTTGGTCGATGATTTATATATACCATCTAATATTACATCAATTGGAGGAGGACTATTTGCTGAATGTCATTTATTGACAGGTGCAACAATACCAAATAGCATCACATCAATATCGACTTATGCTTTTTCTAATTGTTATTCATTGTCGGTTATTAATATACACAGCGGAGTAACATCAATTGAAATTGGTGCTTTTTATGGTTGCTCTGGCATTAAAAACATTGATATACCAGACGCCATCAATCAAATAGGTGCTTCGCTTTTTTACGAATGTTCATCATTGGAAAGTATAAATATACCAACAGGGGTAACATCTATAGGGGTATCAGCCTTCTCATCTTGTAGAAATTTAAAAGAAATTTCAATCCCATCCGGAGTCACTTCTATAGGCGGTTCTTGTTTTATGGGTTGCAATAGTCTGAAAACCATAAATATACCAACTGGCTTGACAACTATAGAGTATAGTCTTTTTTCGCAATGTTGGTCTTTAAATAATATTGTTTTACCAGAAGGAATCACATCGATTGGAGATAACGCATTTTATCAATGTTATCCATTAACTAGTATAAATATACCATCTGGAGTCACTTATGTCGGTTATACAGCATTTAGCTCTACATCAATAACCAGTATAACATTACCTGAAAATGTAACAACAATAAATGACAGCACATTTATGTATTGTTATAGCTTGTCCAAAATAATAATAGAGTCAAATAGTATGTCGTCAATCGGATCATATGCTTTCACTTATTGTTATTCTCTTTCATCTATAAACATTCCATCAAGTGTAACATCAATCGGATCATATGCTTTTCAACAATGTTTCTCATTGAAATCAATTAACTTACAAAATGTGACATCAATAAATGACTATACGTTTGAAAATTGTAACAGCTTAAGTGGTATAACTCTATCACAAAATTTAACTTCAATTGGTAACAATGTTTTCTATAATTGCTATTCATTATCCAATATAGATTTTCCAACTGGTTTAACATCTATAGGAAATAGCGCCTTTTATTTCTGTCAATTAATCGGTAATGTTGATATTCCATCAGTTTTATCAATTGGCACACAAGCATTTTTCAATTGCGTTAATATCTCAAATATAACATTATGTTCAGGTGTAACAATAATCAATGATTATGCGTTCTATAATTGTAATAAATTATCCAGAATAAATATACCATCTGGTGTTACATCTATCGGGACTTATTCACTTAACGCCAATTTATTAACTTCATTAGATATCCCATCTGGGATTACATCTATATCAGCTTACGCTTTCACAAGTAATTATTGTTTATTGGATTATGTTTTTAGACCAACCTCCCCACCAACACTCGCAAGTAACACTGTTTTTGAAAATATAAATCCAATAACGAAAATTTATGTACCAGACGCATCTGTAAACGATTATAAATCAGCATCATACTGGTCTAATTATGCGGATTATATTTTTCCTCTTTCAACAAGAAATTAATTTTTATTTTTCAGTATATTTCATTATTTTTGTTTAAAAATAAAAAAAAATTATGAAAAATTCAACCGATATTAGTTTAACAGATTTAGAAAAAAAGGTTTTGGATACATTTATTGATCTTTTATATGCTGAAAAAGGATTTTCTGACGTTGATGTTAAAGATCTAGCCGCTGAAACAACATTGAAGATTAATGTTGTAAAAGGAGTCGTTGGCTCCCTTTGTAAAAAAGGAATATTGAGCGTTGGGAGTGAAGGATTTAATGACATTATTTATTTAAACTCAAATTATTATTTTCTTCATCCCGAGTGGAGTAAATATTAATCTTCATCATCATAATAGTCATCATCATCACTTTTATAAGCATACTTTTTTCCAAGTTTTTCAGCAACATACTGAGCGACCGAATTAATACTAAATCCGCCAAATATTTCGTAAAATTGTGATTTTGGATTCATTATACATGATGTTCCGCTATCTGTCAAATAAATGACTTCCCCTCTATAATCGATTTTAAAATAATCTAAAAATTCTAGACATTTTTCTAGAAATTCTTCTTCTGAAAGTTTTTTCATAATCTTATGATTAATCTACTTTACATCTAGATTCAAGATAGATGTTGTATGGAAAATTTTTTTCGCCAATTAATTGTATTCTGCTAACTAGAGTTGTGATGTGCAAATTGTTTTTTGTTTCTAATTCTTTATTTAAATATTCAACCAATAGGTTAGACAATTTTTTTTCAGCCAAACCAATCAAATCAAAATGATCATCTTTTTTTATATCTGTTTCTGATCTAAAAACCATTGGTTCCAAAGAATCTTCAAATATCACATTTTTTCCTTTTAAATTAAGATTGGACAATATTTTTAAAGATAATGGTAATAGAGTTTTTTGTGTGTTCATTGTCATTAGACTTATATCGTTTTCTATTTTTGTGTGTCTATCACAATATTCTAGCATGATATCTTTCATTTCATCATCTATTTGAAAATTATTCAATATAGGAACCCATTTTTCTAATTCTTTTTTCATATTTTTTTATTTTTTTTTTAACTCCACATAAAAGTTTTTATATGTTATGTATCCATCTTCCACTTTAACCGTAAAAATTATTTCATATGAAGGTTTTTCTTTGATTTCACAATAGTAATTATATAATATATTATGTAGTCTTTGAATATCACCATCTATTGATATGCTACCCTCAATATACATTTTGTGCCCGCACGAACAAGTTGTATTGAAACCATTATTCCTCAATAATTTTACAATATCTCTAACTGGATCTTCTATATTTTTATACCACTCAAAATCAGTCATTCTTATGTCCTTTCCACCAGTTCTTTATAAATTCTTTTTCTTTTTTCATTAACAACTTCTATGCTAAGATTATTCTTGACATATTCATAATTGTTTTCGCCGTGCTCGTAAGCGACCTCGGGATTATCAGCATAAAATTTCATTTTATCATACCACCCTCTTGGATTATCCTCATCAATTAAAAATCCTTTTTGTTTTCCATCGGTTTTCCCTTCTATGTCGTCCAATGTATATGGACCGAAATTACTGGCTATTATCGGACAATGATGAGCACCAGCTTCTATAACTTTTAAATTAGATTTATAATAATTGAACATATTATTGTTTTTTAAAGGAGCCAAACAAACATCTGCTTCATTATACATCGTACCAAACAACATAATAGGTTTTGTCCATCTACGTTGGTAAAACTCATTTGAAAACTCTTCTTTTATTCCATAATTTGTATCATCTGAGCTATGTAAATATGTTCTATATCCATTTGATTTTACATATCTTCCACTATTTGTGAAAATATCTTCAAAAAATGTCCATTGATTTAAACGAGGATCTGTTTTTTCAATTATGCCGCCAGGTGTTCTCATTCTCAGATCATACCCACACATAAAAATCTGAGACTTGTTAATGAAGTCATTATCAAACATTTCAAATGATTTTTTGAGAAGTCTTAGATCTGGCTGATGTGAAATGCCACCACCCCATAAAAATCTTATTTTATTTGATGGTTTTCGGTTAAACGTCCATTGTAATTCATTCAAATTGACAGCATTTTCTATAACAGCAACGCTTCTATTAACTTCTGATATTCTTTCAGCAAACAAACGAGTTGTAGTCGTGACAAGATCAGCGTTTCTCAAATTGAAAACCACGGCTTCATCGGCTTTAGACTTTTTCCACATGTCATAATTTAAATGAGATGAATTCAAAATCCAATAATCATCTATGTCAAAAACAAGTTTTATATTGTGCTTTTTTAGTAACATGAAAAAATGATCGATATATTCTTTCTTAGCAAAGGGTATTTGCTTATTATAACAAATTATATTATATTGCTTCAAGAAATTTTCATCAAGTAAATTTAATGTACCGTCCATTAATAATCGAATATCTGCTTCAAACTCATCATCATGCATTACTAAATGTGGGGATAGCGATCTGAAAAATCCTACGCCATCCGTGTCGGCCGTTAAAACTAAAATTTTAATCATAGAAAGTTTTTATTATATAGTATGTTTATTTATCAATAAAGTTTGTTCCAAATGAACTTTAAATTCCCAGAATCATAAATTCTATAAATCTTTCTCTCAAGCATTATTTCGTGTTCTGTCTTTAAAGGATCAAATCCTTCTTTAATCAGCTGATCTTTTCTAAAACCAAACCTGTGCCTCCTCACGCCATCAATAACATAATAATAATTGGGTTCAGTTTTTCTGATAAGTTCGAATCCAAGATTTTTATATAGAACTCCTTGACTCCAAGACCTGTCAGCATAACTAGTTACTTCTTTTGGCTCGAAATTTTTAACAAAAAACATGAACAGTCTTGAAGCTCCTCCAATAACATTGGTGTTCAGTTTGTTACAGAACCTCAGCATCTCATAAGAACCTTCTTCGCCCTTTTGACCCATGGCTTTTCTCAAGCTTCCAAAAGTCATCAGGGAAACAAGTTCATTATCGTGAAACAATCCGATCTTGATTTTAGATCCCACAAATCCTTGAATATGATTGGTTTCCAGGAAATTTCTAACAAGCTTATTATCAGACACTTCTTTTATCTCGCACTTCCTGGCGTAGATCTTGTTTGGCGTCTTGTTTAACAAATTTAATATCCTGGACTTGACAATTTCTTGTTTATATATCCAGTCGTCCTCGTAGATGTGAACAAGCTTGATTCCTTGGTTTTCAGCTAGTTCAGTTTTTTCTAGGTGATAGTTGTTGGACTTGCTGAGCTCATTATGCCAAAAAAGACCGTTGAACTCAAATGCCAATTTTAAATCTGGAAGATAAATATCTAATTCATAGGGATTCACAATATTTCTAACATTAGTTAAAATTTTGTCAGAATGATTGTTCTTTATGAATCCTAGAAGTTGCATCTCATGTCCAGATATTGCCACATTTATTGGGTTGCAATTTGAACATAAAATAGTTTTATAATTATGCCTGTTCAATAGTTGTTGATATGATAATTTAAAATTCTCCCCGCATTCATCACAATGGGATATTATAAAGTTGTTTTCATCTATGTCCACTATGTTTATTTTATATTTTTTTGTTAAATTTTCGATCTTTCGTTTTTTAACATAATTTTTGTATAAATTTGATTGATTATAATATTCGGTTCCATATTTTTCTAGACAAGTTTTTTTGTTTTTTTCTGTATTTCTATAATTATTATTACCATATTTTTCTAGACAAGTTTTTTTGTTTTTTTCTGTATTTCTATAATGTTCATTATTATATTTTTTTAAATTCGTTTCTTTAACTTTATTTTTCACAATATCTGATTGAGAAACATATTCAACTCCATACAATCTTTTTATTTCATTTTTGCTTTTTTCTTTAAAATCCATAGTTTTCATATATGAATCGTAACCGTATTTATCCATACATGTTTTTACAATCTTATTCTTAACTTCATCAGATTGTGTCGGATATTCTTCTCCATATTTATTTAGTGATGTTATTTTACTTTTTTCCTTAAAAATATCTGTTTGTGTGACCCATTCTTTACCAAATTTTTTCTTATTGGTCTCTTTTCTTTTATTTTTTATTTCAATAGATTTCTTTTCTGATCTATTTTTCAATCTTTCTTTGACCTTATTTTTTGTGTCATCTAATTGAGACACATTTTTAACACCATATTTTTTTTCTGTTACATATTTTCTTTTTTCACTCATACATTCAAAACAACTTACCGGTAATTCACCACATTTCGTCTCTCGATTATAAACATTATATTGTTTTTTTAATTCTTTTCCGCAAAAATCACACATAACTTCCACTAATATGTGACTTCCCTTAGATAATTTTTTAAAAGGAAAATGTATAACATCCCCGATTTCACACAAATATCCAAGTTTGAGATATTTTCTTTGAATTTTTTCATCAACTATCTCTATTTCAACAAATTCTTTTATCATTTGATATCATTTTAAATAATTCTTTTTCGTCATATCTTCTATGATTCCCTGGAGTCCTGTATGACTTTAATTTGCCTTCTTTCTCCCATCTTCTTAATGTTGATTTAGACACTGATATTAATTTTGAAGCGCTTTCAATATCTATCATTTTTTTTATTTTTTTTGTAGTATATATTAAATAATATAAGTTAATTTTAGATAATTTCAAAAAAAAACATCTTATCATTTAATTTTTTTTTTTAATATATACATTTGTAAAAATATAGGACTTTATGAAACATTTGAAATTATACGAACAATTTGAAAATTCTAATATGTATGTTGTTGGATTACCAAGCGGTGAAGCCATTTTAGTTGGAAAAGTAACCATGCCAGAGTTAATAGAAAAGGGCTATATTAGATGGAATAATGAAATAGAAAGATTTGCATTTAACGATAATGTTGTCGATGAGATAAAGAGCACAATAAATGGTGGAATAAGAAGTATAATAAAATCGCATCTATCAGAATTCTCTGATATAGTAGACGAGTTAGTAAATAGATTAAAAAACATTAAAGCTTATTTAAAAATAAAAGCTGTTGAAGGCGAATTGTCGATTACATCTGATAGATATGATTTTATTATAAAACCACACGGTTCGATTAAAGGATTGCATAATGTGAAAGTTTACAGGGAGCATAAACAATATCAAGATTATTTTTTGAAAAAAGATCAAATATTAGATGATATCTCAAACTCTATTAAGCTTTATTTAAATAAAATAAAATAAATTACATTACATTTTTTCAACAAAGATATATAGTTTGAAAATATTTTGTCCATTGACAATTTTTACGTGATGAATTTCTTGTCCAGCAATGGATTTAATAACTTTAAAGCTTCCTAATAATTTCTTATCTACAAACATCTTAGACACCCTACCTTCTTTACCAAGAGCACCGAGAATAGCTATATAATCATTTGATATGATAGATCTCATTATTGTGAGTCTTAGATCGTCAATTTTTCTACGATCCATTAATGTATTTGCCCAAGGATCTCTCAAATCTATTTCTGTACTAGTTTCTCTAATATTAACACTAGCGATAGCTGTCGATTTATCAATTGTTGTTTCTTGCTCTGATTCCAATTCAATTTTTCCCTCTTTTAATAGATTTTGTTGATTTCTTCTTATGACATTAAAATCAGCTTGAGCTATAATTCTTTCAGTCATAATTCTGTCATTCAATCTGTACCCGGCAGGTGGAAGTCTATAAAAATCACCAGTAAACATCATGCTCATTATGTTATCTGTTTTAAATAAACGCCACACCTTTTCTGTGTTTCTTCTTTCCTTAACGCTCCATCCGTTCAGGTGCCATCCTCTGAGAAGCATGTTTCGAGTGTTTTGATTGACACCAAGCGTCATTGGATATATGACACGCTCCCTGCCGCCCAACCATTCGTCCTGATCCCCTCGATAATTTATCAATAATATCATGCCATTTTGTATCGCCTTGACCATCAGCCCCTCATTGAATTTTAATTTTTGATTTACAGGAAATCCGGGCACAAGATCTTTATCTCCTCCAGCTTGTTCCAAGACGAGCTTATTGTTTTTGATATTATATCTTTTCTTTTGAATGAAGATAATATCTTTCATATTATTATATGTTCCCTCTTTCATACTCATTATATATTATTTTTCCAATAATATTTTAAATTTCCAGAATCATATATTCTATATATTTTTCTTTCTAACATTATCTCATGTTCAGTCTTATGTGACTCAAATCCCTGTTTTACTAACTTATCTTTTCTAAAATTAAATCTGTGCTTTCGAATTCCTTTTATTATATAAAAATAATTTGGTTTGGTTTTATTAACAAGCTCAAATTTTAATTTATTGTATATGTCTCCTTGACTCCAACTTCGATCAGCGTAACTTATTATTTCCTTTGGATTGAATTTATTTATAAAATATTTGAACAATCTACTGGCCCCGCCAATGACATTTGTATTGGTTTTATTGCAAAATCTTAAAATCTCATAAGAATTATTGATAGATTTTTGGGACGTTAATTTTCTTAAATTTCCAAATGTCATTAAACTCATTAATTCATTATTATAAAATAATCCAATTTTAATTTTTGAATTTACAAAACCCTGTAGATGATTTGTTTCTAAAAAGTTCTTAATAATATTATTATCAAATATTTCTTTTATCTCGCATTTTCTAGCATAAATATTAATCGGAGTCTTGTTCAATAAATTTTTTATTCTAGATTTAACTATTTCTTGTTTGTATATCCAATCATCCTCATAAACATGTATCAATCGAATACCTTTTTTTTCTGTTAATTCAGTTTTATTTAAATGATAATTATTTTCTCTATGTATTTCATCGTGCCAATATAGGCCATTAAATTCAAAAGATATTTTTTCTTTTGGTAAATAAATATCCAGTTCATATGGATATATTATATTTTTGTCATTAAATGACATTTCATCACTATATATTTCTCTTATATAGTTATTGAATAAAATTTCTTGTCCAGATACATGACTCGATACTGGATTGCATTGAGTACAGATTAGAGTATGACATTTTATCCTATTTTTTAACAAATCTCTGCTTATTTCAAATTGATGTCCTTTCTCGCAATTAAATATAAATTTGTCTTTTTCAAAATCAGCTTTTATCATCCCAATATTTTCATATTTAAACAGGATATTATTTACTATAGTTTTTTTATAATTTTTTATTCTTTTTTCTTTAAACTCATTTACTTGAGATGGATGTTCGACTCCATATTTTCTTAAAAATGTATCTTTAATTTTATTGTGATTATTTAAATTTCCGTATTTTCTTAATTTTTTAATTCTTGATTTTTCTTTCTGTTCTATTGTATTTAAATAACAACTTACTCCATATTTTTTTAAAAATATTTGTTTCTTATTGTTTTTTATTTCTTCGTTTCTGTTATGACTTTCGTCACCGTATTTATTTATGTTGGCTTTTTTTATTTTATTTTTTATTTCTTCATTTTGAAAAACGTTTTCAACGCCGTATCTTTCTAAACAAGTTTTTTTACGTTTTTGTGTGTTGTTATAATTCTTATTTCCATGTTTTTCCAAACAAGATTTCTCATTTTTCACTTTATAAGCGCATTTATTTGAGCAACAATATGTTCCGGTATTTTTTATGTTCTTTAAATAATTGTGATATCTCAATGATTTCTTCGTTCCGCAGACATCACACATCACATTAATTTTGTAAGAAGATGATGATGTTAAATCCTCAATTTTTATTAATAAATTATCACCTATTTTAATATCACCATATCCTTTATTTTTATAATGTTTTATGGACGTGGAATTCACTTTTATTTCTATTTCTTTATCTAATATCATAATGAAGTATATATTAAAATCTAAAAGAGTTTTTACTAAAATAGCAGAAACAAAATAAGTCAGAAATCATTCTGACTTATTATTCTCCATATCTTTCTCTATAAGATGTTCTATGTATTTTGATTTATTAATATTTTTTTCAATACATAATTTTTCCAATAACTCATCTAACTCAATATTGATCGTTATTGAAATAGGCTTCTTTTTATCTAAAATTTTTGGTCTAGATTTGGATAAAAATTTAGCCAAACAAGAAGCTTGCTTAGAACAAGGATATAATTTTATATTTATAAAAAATAAAAATTATGAAGAGTTTGATAGAATTATTTCAAAATCATCATAATAAAATAAGCGTCTAAAATATCATCCAGCGGTTTTGACACGTTTTTAAATTTTAATAATTCTTCTTTATATTTATTTAATATCTCCATCAATTTATTTTTAGTATTCATTTCGAACAAAGCCACCATTATATCTTTTTTATCGAAATTACCACCTGATCTGCCTTCAGAGTTTTTATTTATAATTTTTTTACCTTTCTTATTTATATGAAATCCATAAACAATAGAAGCAATAGAACTTTTAACAGTTTTCGGCGATATTATTAACATATTATCTAATTTTGGAATATTCAATAATTTTGATCTTAATAATGTTGAAAACCCAACAATATCTATTATAGAATTTCCAAAAGATGAGTAATTATAACCCTCAATCGCTATGACAGTTTCTTCTTTTTTATCAATATTTCCTAATATTTTGTTATAGATTAAGTCTGTTACATGGTTAAATTCTCTCAATTTCATTATTTCTTTTTCAGCATAATTATCTATTTCTTTATAACTATAATTTATGAATTCATAGTCAACAACATCCATAGTATTCTTAATCCATTTGGTGTTATTTTTTAAGGTTGTAAAATTTGAAATGATTAAATCACCATCACCACGCTCGATTGAAACCGCTGTTGAATCTATTGATATATCTATTCCTATTAAATTCATATACTCTCTTTTTTAATTATTATATATTATAGCGTGTAGGTCAGAAAAAATTAATATATACATTATATGGATAAAAATTCTTTTAGTTGTGCTTATAATGATAGTTTTGAGTGCTATAGGATGGAGGATTTCGTTGAATCGCTCGACGATATGATATTTATATTTGATGAAGACGGAAAAATATTAAAAACAAATTCCATGGCTAGAGAAACAATCGGATATACCAATGAAGAAATGAAAAATATGACTTTATTTGAAATTCGGGATTCTAAATTTGATGATATTTTAAAACAAAAACTGGTTTCATTATTTAAAGGCGAAACGAAAAGTTGTGAGATACCACTGGTGTCGAAAGACGGAAAAGAAATCAAAGTTGTTTCAAGGGTTTATGTTGGAAAATATATAAAAGAAAATAAAAAAATAGCGTATGCCTTTTGTAAGGATTATGCTATAATAACTAATTATGAAGAGAAGATAAAAAAGATTTTCAATTCAAATGCTTATGCTATATCCATATCTGAAATAAATACAGGAGTTTTATTGGATGTTAATGAAAGATTTGTTCAAATGTCTGGATATGAACGAGAAGAATTAATAGGTAGGAGATCTATAGATCTAGGGTTGTTGACAATAGAAGATAGAAAGATTTTGGCGGAAGAATTAAAAGTGTATGGGACTATTAAAAATTTACCATTAAAATATAAAACAAAATATAATGAAATTCGGTATGGTGAATTCTCGGGCGATTATATAAAACTAGATGGAGGTGAATATTTAATTCTATTCATCGTTGATATCACTGAAAATAAGGAAAATACTGAAAATTATATTGCTATATTGAATGCGATACCGTATATGGTTATGCGCGTTAGAGAAGACGCTTTAATTCTGGATATCAAACCAGGTATGGATGATTATTTGAGTAATGAAAATTTAAAAGATTATATAGGAAAGGATATGTATTCTTTGCCAATAGATGATTATGTAAAAATAGAATCCATTGAAACCATCGAGCGTGTTATAAGAAATGGTATAACAGACGAGCATCAATATCCAATTAAAATGGAAAATGGTGAAAAAAGATTTTTTTATTCCAGAACAACTAAAAGTGGTGAAGATGAGGTAATTATTATGATAAGAGATATTACTGATGAAATCAATGTGCAGAATGAACTCAGAAACTCTAAAGAAAACGCGGAGAACATTATACAAATGGCTAATGTTATTGTTGTCGAATTGGATCCAGATGGCAATATATTATTTTTTAACGAAGCTGCCGAGAAAATTACAGGATATAAAAGAGATGAGGTTATTGGCGAAAACTGGTTCAGTCTTCTTATACCACAAGAAGATAAAGTTAAAATGTTTCAATTTATGACAAAAATGAAGCTCAATTTTACAGATGAAGATAGAAAGCATGAAAATGAAATAGTAACAAAAAGTGGTCAAAGAAGATTTTTAGTTTGGAGAAACAATTTGGTGGTGAAAAACAAAGAAGTTGAAAAAATAGTTTCTTTTGGTGTAGATATAACAGATAGAAAAGTTTTTGAAGAAGAGCTCATAAAAGCTAAAGAAAAAGCTGAAGAATCAGATAAAATGAAACTCGAATTCCTAGCCAATATGAGTCACGATCTCCGCACTCCGATGAATGCTATAATAGGTTTTTCTGATTTATTGAAAAACAATAATCTAACAAAATCAGAAAAAACTGATTATGTGAATACTATCATAAACAATGGAAAATTTTTAATGGCTTTGATCGATGATATTATAGATGTTTCTAAAATCGATACAAATAGTTTGAAAATAGAAAAAAGAGAGTTTGAAATCAACAAATTATTAGAGGAGTTGAGATTGAGTTATTCCAAACAAATAAAAGACAAAAAGATAGAAATAATAATCGAAGAAGATATAAATAAAAATGTTATTATTAATACAGATAAATATCGTTTACGTCAAATATTAATGAATCTAATCGGAAACGCTATTAAATTCACGAAAGAGGGGTATGTTAAATTTGGTTATAAAATAATTGATAGACAAAAGATTATGATATTTGTCGAAGACACTGGAATTGGTATAGCCGAAGAAAATCAGAAAATAATTTTTGAAAGATTTAGGCAGTTAAATAGTTCTGGAAATAAATTTAAAGGAGCAGGTCTGGGACTTTCTATAACAAAGTCTTTAATAAAATTATTGGGATTTGATGATATAAAATTAGAATCAAAATTGGGAGAAGGTAGCAAATTTTATTTTTATGCTCCATATGAAATTAAAACATTTGATTATGTTGAAAGTGTTAAAGAGAAGGTTCATAAAAAATCAATGAATTTGAAAGGTAAAACAATACTTGTTGTTGAAGATGATAAAGATAGTCGTTATATTATAGCTAAACATTTATTTAAAACCAATGTAAATATAATAGAATGTTGGAACGGTAATGAGGTTATGGACATTATAAAAAATAATAAAATTGATTTAGTTCTATTGGATATAGGACTACCTGGAAAAAGCGGATATAAATTAATAAAGGAAATAAAAGAATTTGACGAAAGATTGCCAATAATAGTTGAATCGGCACTGGCTATGCCTGATCAAAAAAACAAGGCTTATGATATGGGATGTGATGATTATGTAACAAAACCAATAAGTCAGAGCGATCTTTTATTTAGAATAGATAGGTTGATTTAATTTTTTTATTTCCAAAATTTAATATATATTTACATAAAATAATAAAACGTTATGTCAACAGAAAACACATTTTTAAAAATTATAAGTGGAAATGTTATTCTATATAATAGAAACGCGCAGCCCATATTGAGATATTATACAAGAGGTGACGCTTTTAGAGCAGATTGGTTCGATAAAGCAAATGAATCCATCGAAGTTCTGACAACAAAAGGTGAAGTTTTAATAATAAGTAAAGCTTGCCAGATCATAAAAAGAATATGAAAATTTTATTAAAATAATTTTTATTTTAGCAACAACTTTTATAATTTTGTCTTCATATAATATAAAATTAAAGGGACGAATTTTCATGATCTTTTTGTGCCAGTAGAAGAAGTCGAACCTAAAGAAAACGAAATAATTAAAAAATAAAAATATGGAAAATCTAATGAAAAATTTTATGGATTACTTAATGGCCAATAACCCACAGATGATATTGATTGTAGTGGTAATATTATTATTTATTACATTATCATTTCTTATTTTCTTTTCAATAAAAAGCACTAAAGAAGATAGAAAAGAAAGAAAACGTTTTTCAAAGATTATGAAATCTGGTGATAAATGTAAATTTTATATAGATGGTGAATTTGAAGGTGAGGTTATCGAAAAATTAAACGATGATAGGGTTGTCGTATCAATAGAATTACCAAAGGATTCTTTATATTCACTGGATTATGAAAATTATAAAATGAGTCTTTTTAAGAAAAAGAAAGTAAAATAATGAACTACTACGACACTAAAGATGTCGTAGATTTGCTGAAAAAATTAATCATCTAGATAAATATTAAATGTTGAATTATGACATTGGAAGAAAAAATATTAAAAGCTAAATCATTAGGGGCCAGGTTTTATTTAATCGATCCTGGATATGGTGCAACTGGTGAATATAAATATGATCAGATACCAGTTTATCAAAATATAACAAATGATGAATTTGAAAAACAACTAGACGAACATTTAAATAAATTAGAAGATACTTCTTATTTGGGCATATTAAAAAAACATGATTTAATATAAGGAAGAGTGTGAAAACAGCAGAAGGATTATTACAAAAACTTGGTGTTATGTATTACACTAAAAGACATTTGCAAATCGTTAATGATTTTATCGCAAGTGGAGAAACTGATTGCGCCAAATTGCTTGATCAATTGGGTGGTTGGGATACAAATGACCTGGCAGTATGCGAAAGATGGTTAAATGAGAAATAAATTGGAAAAAAACGACTTTTTTAATTAAAATATATATAAAGTAAAGATATTAACTTGAAGGATATTTACAGCAACATTTTTTTTTAACCGAAAATTAAAAAACCAAAATAATATCCTGTGTAAGTTTGATGGATTACATACAGCAACTAAAAAAAAACCAAGCAAAGGTGCCAAAAAAAGTAATCCGAGATTTTTTTATCATTCAAGTTAACTAAAATTAATTTTAAAGAAAATGGCTATTTCAATGTCAAGACTTGTCAACGCGGCACGTCAAAAGGATTCATACACCGAAAAGGGTATGGTTACAAATTCAACAAGCTTAAACTCTTGTGTGGATATGTTTTTCATGGCTGGCTCAGCCCGTCATTGGGATGATGGAAAAATTGAGCAATTATTTCAAAAAGCACTATCAGAAGATCCTTTAATGGCTTTAAAACTCATGTTTTGGGTTAGAGATGTTAGAGGAGGAGCAGGTGAAAGAAGATTTTTTAGAGTTTGTTTAAAATATCTAGAAAAATATTACAATGGATATTTAATGAAAAATATTCATCTTATACCAGAGTATGGTCGTTGGGATGATATGGTCGAGCTATTGAATGATGGATCAAACACAGAAATTGATATTGAGATTTTAAATATCATAAAAAAAATGTTGTATGGTGAAGACTCAACTAAATTCCTATTGGCCAAATGGCTAGATAGAAAGGGATGGAGAGCAAATAAGATTAGAAAATCTTTAAAATTAACACCAAAAGATTATCGCAAATTAATAGTGGGGCTTTCAAATACAGTCGAGCAGTTGATGTGCAAAAAAGAATATGATGGTATAAAATACGATCAAGTTCCTTCTGTTGCTATGAACAAATATCGCAAGGCTTTCTATCGTAACGATAAAAACAGGTTTAACGACTACATACTTAATGTTAAAAGTGGCGTTTCTAAAATGTGTGCCTCTGCTATTTATCCATATCAATTATATGATGCTTTCGTTAGAGCAAAAAATGAAGCTGATATTCAAGCAATTGAAGCTCAGTGGTATAGTTTGCCAAATTATATGGAAGGCACAACAGAAAGATTGATGCCAGTTGTAGATACTTCAGGATCAATGGGTTGGTATGGTGGATTACCAGGCAGGGTTGCCCAGTCATTAGCTATTTATATTTCAGAAAAAAATGAAAGTATATTTAAAGACGCCTTCATCACTTTCTCAAGCATACCAAAAATGATGTATTTGAAAGGCAGTGTTTCTGAAAGAATTAGACAAATAGGATCGGCTCCTTGGAATAATACTACTGACTTTACAGCAGCTTTCGATTTAATGTTAGGAAAGGCCGTCGAAAATCATTTATCTGAAAATGAAATGCCAACTACTTTATTGGTTTTATCTGACTTACAGTTCGATCCAAATAAGGGAAATTATTCTCAAACTGGATTCGAAATGATAAAATCCAAGTACGCTTCCTATGGATATAAGATACCAAGAGTTATATTCTGGAATCTTAGAGCAGAAAATGACAATGTGACAGCTTCGGCTTTTGACGAAAATGTTGGATTGATCTCTGGATTCAGTCCAAGTATTTTGAAATCGATATTATCTGGTAGTGAAGTAGAAACTCCAGCTAAGGAGACTCCTTATGATATTATGTTGAAGACGATCAATTCTGAAAGATATGAACCAGTTGAAATATAGTAGAAATGAAAGACTTTGATGAATTTTATAAAGAAATAGAAGTGTGTTTTAAAAGGGGTAGTGTTGATATTTGCCCTCAATGTCAAAGCATAACTAAAATTTTCCCAAATCCATACTATTATCACGAATGCAAACTTTGTGGATGGAAAGGCGATTACAGGGATTGTGAAATAAAAGGAGTTAAACAACAAGTGGAAGAAATAGTTTATAAATATGAAAATTACAGATAGTGATTGGGATCACATGCACGATTGCATTTTAGATTTAACTTGGAATGGAAATAAAAAGAATTGTAGGAGAGAAGAACTAATGGAAATTTATGAAAAACTACCATTAAATCTAAAACATGAAGCAAATGAATGGGGGATGAATGATACGCTTTGGCGAGACAAGTTTTGTGAATGGTATCTTTCAAACTTTAAGTAATCAAAAAGAATTTTTTAATTGTTTAATCATAAAAAAATAAAATTATGAAAATTATTAATGTAATTGTAGTAGAAAAAAATGTAGTTAATTCCATCGATTCCTTTATTCTGGGAGATGATGATGTTATTAATGATGTCGTAAAAAAAGCTGAAGATCATTTTGTTTCTAAATGCTTGGAGTATGGTGGAAACGAGGATGTTATAGATGCTTGCATAGAAGATGGAGTTTATATTACACCCTATGATATTGGAATAAATCTTGTGTGGTCATAATGAGAAGCTCGAAAAATCGAGCTTCTCATTTTAATATATAACTAAAAAAAAAAATAAAAATTATGAAAGTTAAGAAAATTTACGAACAACAACTTGCTGAATACATCGATAGAGATGTTATACAAGATTGCATAGAAAGAATGAAATTTTATCCAGAATATGTTCAAAGATTAAAAGATTTCAATTTAATGTTTCCTTTGAAAAAGAGTGTTAATGGAATTTATAGATCATATGAACCGTAATTATTTTTTTTATTCGAATTTATTTTTTACATTTGTTCAATAATATTTTAAATTATTTTGAAAATGAAAAAAACTTTGATCCTGAATCTAGAAACCAAAAACTTTGATGACCTAAAAAACACTCTTGATAAAGGGGCGCAAGAATATGTTGGGGAACATCATTGTCTTTTATGCGCTTTAAACATGGGGAAATGGTCTTGTCTAAAAAGAAGTGTGTGCCGAGCACCAGAAAATGAAATATATGTTAGTTTATCAATTGATGAATCAGAAAATACATAAAAAATGAGCAGAAGTTTCAATGAAATATCGACCCCAAATCAAAGAGGTAGAGTTGGTAATAAGAAAACCAAAAGGCTTTCGAGCAAACAATCTAGAAAATTGGAAGATATTGATAGTCATATAGATAAAAATTTCAAGAAAGAAGAACTTATTGGATAGGGATTCATTTGGGCTTGATTTTGATAAAAAAATAAGATACTAAACAAAAAGGAAATAAAATGAAAATCGGAGATAAATACATAATTCCAAGTGGAACAAAACTTTTTTTGATCGAATTACAACAATCTTTCATAACAACGAAAAAATATGTGATAGAAGTTACTCACACAATTTATAATAATGAATCATGTTTTTTTGGTGATTTGTATGAAATAACATTTGAACATTGGGGGATACCCGGTTTAATAAAGGTTATATACGGTCAAACTACTTCTGATTTATCTATTGTTGAACCAATAGGTAACACATTAGATCCAAAAATTTTGGAATATACTTATTTAAAATGAAAACAAACAATAAGAAAACAGACAATGAAATAAAAAAAAGCTTATCATCTCTTCGAGATGATTATTTGAGAGCCTTTTGCGTTGATTTTCAAATAATTCAAATTCTTGTATCATAATAGTATATATTAAAAAAAACTAATATTATTTTTTAATATATAAGAATGTGACGATTTTAGTGGACTCTCTTTTCCACTTTTAATTTTTAAACAATGTGACGGCGCTGATCTTTTTATTAGTTGGTGTTTAAAAATCAAAAACAAATTAAATGAAATTTGAAGAAAATAATCTTAATAGTGCTAATGGCACTACTATCTTTATCGTTATTCGCTCAAAAATCTACACAAAACTACATAGAAAAATACAAAGACTTGTCAATAGAGTTAATGAATAAAACAGATATACCAGCAAGTATTATTCTTGGTATATCAGCGCATGAAACTGGATACGGAACTAGTTATTTGAGCAAGAACAAAAATAATTATTTTGGAATAAAGAAAGGTAAATATTATAGAGGATATGTGTCAGACACAGCATCTTTTAATCATTTTTGTGAATTTATTTCTAATAAAAAGTTCTACTATTCATTAAAGGGTAATAAAGATTATAATTTATGGGTAAAAGCGATACAGAGAAGTGGATATTCTCAGTCTAGCGCCTGGGCAAGTAGAGTCTCGGCGATAATAAAGAAGAATAAACTATATCAATATGACACTTCTGATTAATTATTAATTTTTTTAATTGTAAAACTTTTTTTAAATTTGTAATTATAATTATTAATATGAAATCTAACAGCAATATTGAAATAGAAAGAAAATTTCTTGTTGATGACAATCTTTTTTTAAAAATAAAAGAGAATTGCCATTCTTTTAGGATACAACAAGGATATTTATTCGATGATCCAGAAAAAGTAGTGAGAATTAGGGTAACTGATCTCTTTGGATATATTACAATAAAAGGTAAAGGTAGTATATCTAGAAAGGAATATGAATATAAGATACCAATAAAAGATGCTATAGAGTTATTAGAGTTTTGTCAAGAAAAAATATCTAAAACTAGATATAGATATGTCAGCACAAGCGATTTAAAACATGTGTGGGAAATAGATGTTTTTGATGGCGATAATGATGGGCTTATCATTGCTGAAATAGAATTGAATGATGAAAATGAGTCTTTTCATAAACCAAAATTTATTACAGAAGAAGTGACAGGAATAGATAAATATTATAACTGCAATCTAGTTAAAAACCCATATAAGAATTGGTAAAAAAAATAACAATATAGATTATGAAAGAATTTGAATATATAGATGAGTCAACATTTAAAAAAGAAAACATTGAATTTAGTGAAGAACATTGTGATCTCACAGAAAGTTTGCATGAAATATATAAAAGTGAGAATTTATCTAAATGTTCACCGGTCATGGTTGGGAAAAATAAGAAATCATTACTTTTTTGTGTAAATCTCGGTGACAAGATAAAAGATCGGACGGGTTATGAACGAGGAGATCATATGTATAGAATTATAATAGAAAAAATATAACTAGAAAATAAAGGAATAATATATAGAGTTAAAAGAACAAAAATATTTTTTTATTTTAAAACTTTTTTATAATTTTGTCACTTAAAACAAAAAAAAATGAAAAAAATATTCATTCTTTTATTCTTAGCATTATCTAGCACTTGTTTTTCTCAAGGAGTTGGGGTAGGATTCGGCGGAACGACATCGAAAACAATTCAAGGATTATTGACATGTCAATTTAATCAGAAATTGGGATTTTATGGAACAGCAAGAACTAAAATCACGTATAAAACAGCAAAATTGAATAAAATTGATGATAAAAAAATATAAAAAAATTAAATTTATTTTTTTATTTTCAAACTTTTTTATAATTTTGTCGTATAAATGAAACAAAAATGGAAAAAAATGATATTTTTTCCATAATATATAATAAAACAATGAGAACTTTTAAGAAACATAGTAAACATTTTTCCAGTTTTTGGTCATCAAAACCAACGGCTCGGGATGTCTGTGTCTTTTAAGAGATCATATTAATATATACCTCCTTCACAGAAAAAATCCGAGCTAAAAAAAGTTCGGATTTTTTTTTGTAAGTTCTTTGAAATGTTGAATAAAAATAGTTGGGAAATTGTTAAACTTTTTAAACCCTATTATTGGTTCGATCCCGATATAGGACGACCTAAAAAATTCGACGTAAAGTACCGATCACAGATGAAAAACTGTGATAAAGGCAGTAACCGTGTACGTAAAGAGACGGGGGCCGGAAAGAAGTCAAATAAAATTGAATGATACTGGCATCCAAACAAATAAGTTTGGGGTATAGACTAACTCGATACAAACACCGAGGATTCTATATGATAAAATCTATGAAAGAAGAGGAGAGCTGTTACTTATTTTTGTTCAATATTTTTGTTCTTTGACATGTTGTAATGAATATTTAAACGATGATATGTTTTCTTTAGTGGCGAAATTGGTAGGCTCGACGTAAAGGAGGATGCTCGCTGTTGAAATTAATAACTTTCTGTTTTTTTTTTCTGTAATCCATATTGAACCAAAATCGAACTTTTTTATTTTATATATAGAATAAAAAAAGAAATATGAAATATTATATAATTTATGAAATAACCAATAAGATAAATAATAAAAAATATATAGGTTGTCATATCACAAATAATTTAGACATTAAAAAAGGATGGGTAATGGGCAGAAAAATGAATTGGTAATTTATGAGATTTATTTTGTTAATGGTTGGCTGAATATTATAGGGAAGATTATCTCTTAGGTGAGATGGTATTCTGTTTTTTGATGAATATGCAATATATTTTTGGTTCAATTCCAAACTTCCCCGTAAATTTTATATGGAGTTTATAGTTTAATGGAAAAATTTATCGTTGTGGCCGATAAGTTATCAGTTCGATTCTGATTAAACTCCCAAAAGGATCTCAAGCTAATCTAGTGAAAGCGTCAGTTTGAAGAACTGAAGAGTTTGGAGCGTAACCAAAGAGACCCACAAAGAGACTGAAAGAACCCACAAAAAAAAATGACTTCATAATTTCAATGGTAGAATCCTACTCTTTTAAAGTAGTTGTCTCAGTTCGAATCTGAGTGGGGTCACAAAAAAAATTGGTATACTCATTGGCGTGACCAGCCGGTTCCAACCCGGTAATGCGTGAGCGTGGCTGTAAGTTCGAATCTTACTATACCAGCAAAAATGACTTCGTAGCTCAATTGGTAGAGCACTTGACTTTTAATCAAGGGGTTAGGGAATCGTGGTCCCTCGGAGTCACAAAATGGGTTCGTATCATAATTGGTAATGAAATTGACTCTTAATCAATGCTATGAGGTTTCGAATACCTCCGGGCCCACATGAAAAAAATCTTTCTTTTTAAATATTGGTAAATTAACTGACCGGGGTTGTCAGCTCTGTCTTGAAAACAGCAGGATCGTCTAGAAAACGATTGGGGGTCGGGACCTCATTTTACCGCGAGAGGAATACAAACAGCAAAAAGAAAAAATTTACAACTGAAAATTGTCGAATCCAAAAAGTATTCCGAAATTGGCGAATCCCATTGTCGTGGTTAGCAATTTCGAAAATTGTGAAGTCGGTGAGAATCCGATGTATAGGTTAGACTCCTATATTCGCCGCCAAATAGGTCTATAGTGTAATGGTAACACGAGTGACTCCAAATCTCTAGATCCCTGTTCGATCCGGGGTAGGCCTGCTACAGTGATGATGGTATCCCGCTTTGAGGATGAAAAACTAGGTGTAACGCGCACTATTAGTTAAGTAAAACAAAAGAATGTCAGCAACCATCCAAGTGCCGGCGGGCACTTGTTAATGTGGAAGATTGAGAAGTGAGGCGCTTCCTCTGATTGGAAATCAGTAGATACGATGAAAGTCGTATACGGGTCGGTACCGTAATCTTCCTCGATTATTGTAAATATGGAAAAAGTTCACATAATAGTATTAATAAATAAAATGGGTTGTTGTAAAAAATGTAAAAAAAATTACAATTATAAAAAGAAATCAGAAATTAAAATAAAAATTAATGGAGGGTAAAACTATCCAGTTGATAGTCGCAATCTGCTAAATTGTCGGTCCCCTTAAAAGGATATGTGGCGGCAACATTGCCCTCCGCCAATGATAAAATTTGATATTTAAGATATATCTTTTAATCTTTTCTTTGTAGTTTTAAAATTCTTTTCTCCATAACTTCCTATATCAAAGAAAACGAGATGTTTTCCTATACTGTCATTATTTTTCCATCCAACATTGGCTGCTCGCAAGTCACAACAAATTATTTTATATTTTCTTGCTTCTAATTTTATATAAACAAGATCTGATATTAATTTTAATAAAACACTAAAATTAGCTGAATAAGACGGCTCGGGTTTATCACTTATTTCATTCACCAAAAAGTATCTCATTTTATCTTCATTATCATATGTGGAGAAAATATCTAGTATATTCATTTTTTTATTGTATAAAAAACCATTTAATTTATCCAAAAATATTTTTTCAAACGATGTCAATTTTTCAACTTTGTCCATAACTATTGAATACAATCCAGTTTCTCCAATTTTTCTAACATCATATATATCAATAAGATATGTTGTGTTTTTTGTTCTCAGATAATTTGATATTTCATATTCGTTTTTATCTGTTGTTATTTTTAATACTTTTTCATTACCAACATCATAAGCTATGCCATAATCGCCCATTCCCACAAAATGAGAATATCTAAACCCCAATTCCTTTGATACCTTTTCGGCTATTTTGTCTATATAATCCTTTGAAAAATCATAAATACTATTGGGCTCGATATAAACAACCTTATCCTTAATTTTTTTCCAAAGATTAAATTTCTCAAATTGCTTGTACATTAAAAAAATGACTTTTTTTTAATTATATATATTAAAAAAATAAAAAAAAATTATGAAAAATTTAAAAAAATTCAATGAATTTACAAATGAAGGACTTAAAGACTTGTTCAAAAAACGCGAGTTAACACCCGAAGAAGAATATAAAAAACAAGAAGAGAAAGCCAAGAAAGAAAGAGAAAAGATGGTCGGTAAAGAAAAAAAAGATAAAGATAAGAAGAGTGATGATCCATTTGAAGAAGAAAAAAAATCATATTCGAAAACATCAAGGGTGATAAGTAGAGACAATCATCAGATCCATTTGGTGAGGAACAATGGTGTTAATAATTTTGATATTAAAAAACCAAGAATAAATATTCTGGACGTATGAACATAAGATGGGAGTTCGACACTATAAAAGATTGTCATAAAATCTTAAAATTATATAGCACAAAATCTTATTATATAAATTTTTTAATAAATCTAGCTCGTTGTTATTTTTCCATAAATATTAAATATATTTTTAATTCCAGAAAAAGATACAACGAATATGATTGGATGTTTGATGTTTTAAACAGCAATCTATATTGTATGTCGAAATCCATTCGTGGGCTTAGAAGACTTATTCAGACAAGTGATGATATGAGATATAATTATTGGCTAACTGAGCCAGATAAACTAGAAAATATTATAAAATTTGTATCATCGAAATTCGAAAACAATAAAAAAATAAAATTTTTAGATCTTGGATCTGGCCCAGGTTTGATTTTTAAAATGATGCCTAAAAACTACATATGTTCTGGTTATGAAATAAACGAAAGACTAACAAATATAGGAAGATGCATGAAATTAGACATTAAGAAAAGAAATATATTAGAAATGCATAAAAACGACATAAAAGATTATGACGTGATATATATGTTTGAGCCTCTTATAGACAAACAAGACAGAGAATATTTTGCTAAAAATCTAAGTAGAATAATTGATAACCAAGTCGTTATATATAAGCAAGGAGGAGGAATGGTGGATAGTTTAAAACAATATTTTATAACAGAAACAATTTTAAATATGAGAGGAGTCTATCAATTGATAAAAAAATAATTTTATATATAGATAAAAAATATAATCGCTTATGAAACATGTGAAATTATATGAACAATTTGAAAAAAATTCTGAAAATGATTATAATATTGAGGAATTAAGAAATTTTTTGGATAATGATAAATCTAGAGCAATAATAAATATTAAAAATGACGATGAATTCAAAAGAGCCGTTTTCATTTTAGATAAATGTGGTTATGAGGTGATGGGAAATCCAATAAGTGAATTCGCATTTCTAAAAGACATTGAATTGTTGTGGGTTAAAAATGAAACAAATATGGCTTTTTTCACTATTATTGTTCGTTATTCAACAGATTTCGATGTTAATGTAGATACTATTGAAGAAATATTTTATAGTAAAAAAAGAAAAAGAAAAAACAACCCAGAAGAAGATCCTTGGAATGAAGAAGATTGGGGTTGGGAAGAAGAACATTAATAATTCATTATCAACAACTCGGTCCCCTTTGTCTGTTCTTTTCCAGCCTTCGCCATAGCGGCCTTGGCGAATTCCTTTGACTCCCAATGATATTCATCTTTTGGAAACCATTCTTCTAATAGGTCAAAATAATAATAAGACATGGCGAATCTACCTTTTATATTTCGTAATGTGTTTGCTAATCTTTCGTGATCATTCAATGAAAAAGATTGATTGCTATAATATTTTTCACCAACATTATAATAAGGAGCGTCAACATAGTAAAAGGAGTCTACATTATCATATTTTTTTATAACATCTTCAAAATCAAGATTTTCAAAATTTGTTATTCTATCTAGATTATCTGTATATTTTTTATCAATTAATTTGCCTTTAAATGTGTCAAATTTAGATTTATATTTATCCTTTAAATCGATATATTTTCCTTCCAGTGGGGATATTCCACTGAAAACTTGTGTAGTCAAATATGAAAATTTTAAAGCCTTATCAAAATTTGGCATATCATAAGGTTCATGTTTATTAAGATCATCTTGAAATTGATAAAATAAATCTTTATTTTGAGGATTTACATCTTTAATAAAATCATAAAATTCTTTATGATTTTTACAACACATAAATAAGTTGGTCAAATAATCATTAAAATCATTATATACAACTATTTTTAAGTCATTATAATCTTTTAAATCCATCTTTAAATAAACCCACATTGCCCCACTAAATGGTTCAACATAGGTTTTTATATCTTTTGGTATAAAAGGTATAATAAATTTACTTATCCTGCTTTTTCCTCCAATCCATGAAATCATTTTTGCTTTATTTTTTATTGAATTTTCTAGAACAATTATCCCCCAACCATAGAGGTCTTAAATTTTCAAGAGAATTGACTATTTTTGTATCTGAGCTTTTATCAAAAGTTGAAATTAATTATCCTCGCCAAAAGGATCATCTTCACTATAAATAAAATTTAGTTTTTTTATATAAAGATCTTTATCTTTTATTTTTGAATTCGCCAATCTTCTGTTATGTTCTTTTTGTTTTTCTTCGTTCAGTTCATACCAACTCTTTATCCATCTTTTTCTATTGTGTAAATCCTCCGTGAATACTTCACATACATATAGACCTTTTTCTTCGTTTTTTTCCAAAACATAGCAAGGATAATAAGAGAAGTAATCTAGGGCGTCTTGATCTCCAACCCAGTCACCGATATTTATATTCATCAAATTCATATTACTTATTCAGCGACCAATTTATATTTTGTATATCTATTTTCGAACCATCTGGAAGGATTTTATAAATTCTAGCGCCGTCCCTAAATATTGGTCTACCATCAATTCTAGAATATCCCAGCAAGACCCCTCCATCATTATTTGAAGATTCTTCTCCCCAAGGATCATCTTCATCAAAGGTATATGGTTTTTTATCTTCTTCTTTCATATTAATTCTATTTTTCCAACTATATTTGAATTGAATTTGTCTAATTCTTCAGCTGGTATCCAATATTCTAAATGATAATTATCGCCAACACAATGAATTTCAAAATTATCTAGAAATTCCTTTTTTATTTTAAATTTTGTAATAAATCCTGCTCCATATGAGTGCATGTTCCATTGGGATAGTTCAAGAGCATATTTCAAATTAACCACTGGATAAAATATTGGATGGCTATCCAATCTTGGCGGAAATTTTGAAAAATTAGATAATTTTATTAAATCGAATTCTTCGTTATTTATAGGTCTATATAATGTTATTGTTTCCATTTTTTATTAAACTTGTCCCATTTGTGCCTGTTTTGTAAGCAGAACATTTTTGCCAATTTATCGTTTGGACAATTTTCTTCATACCAAGAAAGAAGTTCTGTGTTACTTATAATATCCGGATAATTGATAATCACTTCCATATTTCGCACCTCAACTCTTCTTTTAAAATAAAACCACTCCCAACACTCTTTATTATAATAAGATTTAAAATGCGGGTAGCAATCTTTTTTAAATTTCTTTTTCTTTTTTCTTGGAAGTTTGAATTTCAAGTTATTATTCATTTTTAATTATTTCGTTTTCTTTGGGTTCAACTTCTTCAACTGGCACAAAAAGATCATGAAAATTATCATCATCTAGATGATTAATTTTTTCAGCAAATACGTCTCCAAATTTATGACGCATATACCAAAAACAATTTTCTTTTTCATCCCACATCGCCACATCAGCGTTTCTACAAAATCCCCTATAATATTTACCATCAACAAGTTGTTCTTTTCTTAAAACTCCCATTTTATTATATAGAATGTCATAGTGGAAAGGTTCCAAGGGATTTGGAAGATGAATATCTTTCATATCTTTAGCCTTTCTTTTTGCTAAATGATTTATCCAATAATCATCGATTTCTTTTTTGTTTGGAAGATTTTTCATAATAGTTTATCTTACTTGCAAAGATAAATAAAAGAATTAAAATTAAAAAATAGAATCTAAAAAATGTCCTTCTACCCACCAACCATGTCCTTCTGGTATATTATTATTACCACTTCCATTGTGTCCAAAAGTAATATTATCAAAGCAGATTAAATATACGCCGCTATAAAAATCAATAACTGTTCCAGTATGACCGTTCTTTAAGCCTGGTGTTAAATTTCTATTTGTTATCACTCTATCTCCAGCTTTGAACTCTGGCCCATCATTTTCATATGTTAAAATATCATCATACGGGCGCTCCGAAAAGTTCATCGTCAGAAAGATCCTCAAGATCAAATTGCTCATATAATTTCAAGTGGTTCATTTAATATAATCGACTTTTTATATCATTTGGTAATTCGTTCTTCTGATAACCAACCCAAACTTCTTCCTTTGGATCAAAATAAAATATATCATCAGTGTCATATAAGTCAGCCAGTTTAAAAAAGTTTACCTCATCTGTATATTGTATAAGTGTGTTGGAATACATCACTATACCATCTTCTTTCAAGTCTTGCGCTATATAATAGCCTTCAATGTCACCACCAAAACTTAGTAATATCATTTTTGGAGCATCCTTTTTTCTCATTTCGCTCGTTCTTATATCAACTTGTGGATTTTCTGCCCATTTTTTCAAATCCACTATTGCCGATCTCATTTGTCTTTGAGTTAATGACATTTTAGTTATATAGAAACAATCTTTTCTGGCGCTATACACGTAAAAATGATCTCCTTTAGTAAAATCAATAAAATCTAAATTTCCGGATTCGACTTGCTCGTAATTAAAAACTTTGTAACCACTATCCTTCAATATTTTAGCGGTTTCCATAGCCTTTTCTTTGTTTTTTACGCTTATATAACAATCTTTTAGATCAACGATTCTTTTGCCAGTGTGTTTTTTTCTTGGCACAACGACAGGTTCTTTTGGCTCCCTTCTTGTTGGAAGAGATTCCCAATTTATTTTCAAACAAGCATCAGCCAGTCTATTCAAATAAGTTAAATCTTGAATTTCTTTTGATGAGTGTTGATTAAAATATCCAACTGATAGATTAGTGCATTCGGGATAAGTGTAAATGAATGAATAGGAGTCTGTATAAACTCCATTTGGATCGTCAACAAATTTTAAACCATGTTTAGAAAATTCTTCAGATAAAGCATTAACAAAATCTTTTGAGCAACATTCATCTCCACATTGACGAGATATTATGCTTCCATATCCTTTTCTATCAAATGATATAACTCTTTTTATATTCCTATATAAAATGTTATCTTTATATTCACCACTTTTAATACCTTTGTTTAACGCCTTAGAGCCTTGACATCCACGTTCTTCGCCCAAAAAGAAATAATATAAACCAGGTATGTTTTTGTTGATCATATGTATCATTATGGCCGCCCCTGCTTTATCATCTGCCCCAAGTATATAATTACCATAAGTACTAACAATATCCCGATTTTCATATTTAGTAAAAACATGCCTTATTGGAGTTGGCTTCTTATAATCGGCAGTATCCAAATGAGATGTGAACATTGTTTCAGAATCTCCAATCTTATAATAATAATTGCTGAAAGCATCTCTTTTCCATCCTGGAGGCAAAAATGGCTCCATCAAATTTTCATAACCGGCCGGAGTGGTTGTATTTGTTAATTTTAAGAACAAATTAGTAACTTCAGTTCTTGTAGATTTTTCAGAGTCTATTGATATTGGGGATTTAAATTTTCTTTTGAAATTAAATTCCTCATATGCTTTTAGTGCGTTCTTCTTCTTTTTAGTAATCATTTTCGACATCATTTATATTATCTTTTCTACCAAAGTTAATCTTTACATATTTTAAATATTTATTGATTATATCATTGGCACATTGTTTTGTATCTTTACATCTATCAACCATTTGTTTTATTTCTTGTGATTTATTATTACCAAGTTTGAAAAACGAATCAGATACTTTCTCGACATCACCATCATCAACGTTTTTATTTTTCTTTAATAAAATAGGTTTTAATAAAAGTTTCATTTGTTCTTGAACTTCTTGAAATTTATTTTCTTTATTATAGAAATCAGGATTACCCTCTATATCTTCTGGTGTCATACCTACATTCATTGGAGCCATTGGCCACTCTTGTGTATAAAATTCTTCAAATGTTTTCATTATCTTCATATGTCTATATATAATTTTTTTTAAATATTTTTTCTATATAATTCGTCCAGTTCTTCGTCCGACAAACCATCAAGATAAGCATAGTTTCTATAATAATATTTAATATCATCATCATCGTATAACTTGCGCATCAAATAATCTATTTTTTCTTCTCTGACGTTATCATAATCGTCGTCATCATCACCATAATAAGAATCATCATCATTATAATGAATATTAAAATCATAGTCGTCATCATCCCAAAGATCCTCTGAGCTTTCATCGGATGGACCTGAATCCTCTCCCCAAGGATCGTCTTCATTAAATTGCTCGTATAATTTCAAGCGCTTCATATATTAATTATTTATTTGAAAGTAAAAAAATATGAGATTTCCATAATTCGCCTTCATATTTTTCTATTAGTTCTTTTGTCAATTCTTTGTTTTTCACTTCAATTACATTTTCAATTTTTTCTGTATTATTGGATCGATAAAGAAGTGTTTGAAAATAATATGTAATATTATTGCTTCTTTTAATTCCCCAATTAGTTGGATCATAAATCTTTTTTATTTCAGCTCTAACAGCAATCATCATAAGAGAATTATAATATTTTTGAAAATAAATATTATCGTATATTATTCCGCTGAGTATTTCTTTAACAAATTCATACCCAGAGTCAAGTAGAACATTTCTAAAATTATATTTAACCGGATCCTCTCCCCAAGGATCATCATCAACATCAAACTGCTCGTATAATTTTAAGTGTTTCATATCTTTATTGGCTATATATTTTATCGTAAAACCTTGTTATTGTGTCAATTAATTTTTTAATTTTTCCATTTTTTCTAAGTTTTTTGAAAACTAGATTGTCTATAGAAAATTCGCCATTTAAATCCAAACCCTCTTTTCTAGATTTCATTATTTTCGCTTTCATTTCTTTGGCTTTATCATAATAAACTTCACATTCATAAGGATCCACCAAGTCTTCATCTTTTGATAATTTTTCAAGCTCGTCTATGTCATAAGCCTTAGCATCATATTTCATATCGACAAATTTCTGATCTACGGCTGGTGGATTATATTTTGGCTCAACTATCCATTTATCATATAATAATGAATATATGGATGATGCTGTGTGTTTTTCACCAGAGTCTTGAACATATAGCTCAACATCGTGTCCTTTTATAACTATGTTGTGTCGGAGATTCCATATAAATCGTTGACCATCCATTGCCTTTTTTACCAATTTCATGTTATCACTGACATCTTCGAAATCTATGATAATATGCACATCTATATCAGAATCAGACGAATAGTTATAATTACACATCGAGCCAGTGAAATAAATATCAAGAAGCTCAGTATCAACATCCAAATCTTCATAAAAATCTTTTCCAATTTTTATAAGTTTTTGTTTTATTCTTTCTATTATCTTTCCATCTTCCCATAAGTCGGGCGAGAGTTGTTTCTTATAAGCAACTCTTCTTTCTTCATTAAGAAACATATTGAACATTTTCATAAAACTATATATAAAAAAATAAATATAAAAAATAAAAAAAAGAGATAAACATGATAGGTGAAGAAATAGAAGATATTATTAAAAATATAGTAAAAGAAACTTTAAATAAATCCAAGGATGTTGAAATGCCAATGGATATAATTGAAACAGATAATATTGGTGAAGTGATTGAAAAATTGGCTATATTACATTGTCGTATGTGGTATCTAGAAGATAGAATTGGCGTGGCGGAAACAGATGAAGAAGTCGCTAGTTTGAAGAGAAAAATTGACATTTGTTTTAAAGATAAACGTCCCCGCTATGTCGAAGCTCTAAATCGTATGATAGACAAAGCGATAAAAGATGGGAAGAGTCTAGAAGAAGATTCTGTCAAATTGTATAAAGGATTTAAAAATTAATTTTTTTTTTAAAATCTTCTTACTGCTCTAACAGCATAATAGGATGTTGTTTTATCTTGAGTGTGAGTATAACCAAATCTAAATGTTTGAGTATGAGCATTCGTTGTTTCTTCTGTTGAACTCCAATATTCTTTTAATCCGAATCCATTATTACCTAGAATTAAATCAAGAGTTAAAACATTGTCATAACATTTTTTAATTTCCCATAATGCTGGTAAATACCAATCTGTGTAACCATCATTACTATAATCTATGCATAATTGCGCTGCCGATGTTGTATGTCCCGATTGATTTATAATAGCAGTAGTATTTCCAGAACCATCATATAAACTTGCCGCTGAAGAACCTATTGTTTTTCCTGTATTACTCCAAGTTGTCCCTGTCGAAATATCTGTTGGTGAAGCTATTAATCCATATTCAGTTCCACCTGATAACCAAACATCTATGACTATACCACCTTCATATGATTCTCCTATATAATGATTATATAAACTTGATGTTCCTGATGTTCCAGATGTACCTTGTTTTCCTGATGTGCCTGATGTTCCCATGATTCCAGAAGTTCCTGAAGTTCCTGTCAATCCAGAAGTTCCTGAAGTTCCTGTCAATCCAGAAGTTCCTGAAGTTCCTGTCAATCCAGAAGTTCCTGATGTTCCTGTCAATCCAGAAGTTCCTGATGTTCCTGTCAATCCAGAAGTTCCAGATGTTCCTGTCAATCCAGAAGTTCCAGATGTGCCTGATATTCCCATGATTCCAGAAGTTCCTGAAGTTCCTGTCAATCCAGATGTGCCTGATGTTCCTGTCAATCCAGATGTGCCTGATGTTCCTGTCAATCCAGATGTGCCTGATGTTCCTGTCAATCCAGATGTGCCTGAAGTCCCTGAGCCAGTTCCCCCACTAAGAGTGGCTGATATTATAATGGTGTCGCCGCTTTCTGTTAAAGTTATATTATCGCCAGCAACTAAGGACATTAATTCATAAGATTCACCAGAAGAACCTGATGTTCCAGAAGAACCTGATGTTCCAGTTATTCCTGATGTGCCTGAGGTTCCAGAAGAGCCTGATGTTCCAGTTATTCCTGATGTACCTGATGTTCCAGTTTCACCTGTTGGTCCGACTCCTGATGTACCGGATGTTCCCATAATACCTGAAGTGCCAGATGTGCCCATAAGACCTGAAGTGCCTGAAGTTCCAGTTAATCCAGATGTCCCTGATTTTCCTGCTGTTCCAGATGATCCATAGGCGTTATTAATAAAGGATATATAATATTCGTTATCGATCACATTGCCGTTAGCAGCTAATGACAACAAAGAAGAAACTTGGTGATAATTTCCAATGGACACGACATTTCCAGCATTAACTTTATATATACCAAAGTTGCTAATGTTATATTTATTTTCAATTTTTAGAATGCCACCTTCGTTCCAACTATTTAGCCATATATCAACCAGAGATCCTGTTGAATCATTATTATGTATATTCAATACAGTTGCTGATCCAAGATTAATGTCATCCAGTTTAAAAAATCCAGAAGACGGTGGCAATATTCCACTTGAACCATACCAGACCCTTGTGGCCCCACCATAACCACCTGATATACCAGAACTCCCACTCGATCCGCTCATACCAGATGAGCCATAAAATGTTCCATCTACTCCAGAAGAGCCACTAGTGCCAGTTATACCGCTTGAACCACTTGAACCACTCGATCCACTTGAACCAGTTCCAGATGTTCCACTTGTGCCAGCTGTTCCTATACCACTAGTGCCAGATGTTCCTGTTCTTCCAGACGTGCCTGATGTTCCTGAACGACCTGATGTTCCAGATGTTCCGTGTGTTCCAACAAACGTTCCGTCTCTACCCGAGGAGCCTGACGTACCATCTACTCCATCGGTCGAGCCACTCTCGGCAAAGGCTATATAAACTACGTCGCAGTTATCTCTTTTCTCCCAAAGACCTGTCGCATCTCTACCTAAATAAATATGTCCAGTCTCTGGACAACCAATCGTACTAGGATCTATTAATTGTATTTTTTTGAAACTCATTTATAGAGAGTGGAAGTTTTTTTCTCTATATATAAAAAATTGAAGATCTAATTTAAATTTCCAGTTTTATATTATTATTATCGCACCAATCTATAAGATATTTCTTATAATCATTATCGAATCTATTATTACTACACCATAAAGTTCTTAGTCCAGTTAGATTTTCGATGCCATCTATTTCTGTTAAATAATTATTATAACACCAAATTTCTTTTAAATTTTCTAATTTATCCAATCCTTTTAAAGATGTTAAAAAATTATTGAAACACCATAAATATTTTAAATTTTTAACTTTTTCTATATTATCTAATTTTATAAGAGAATTATCGTGACAATATAAAAGCTCTAGATTTTCAAGATTTTCTATACCATCAATTGAAGTGAAATTCATACCATCACAATATAACTCTTTGATTTTATTCCATTCTTCTTTTTTTGGATAATTGGTTCTTAACCAAGACATAAAACTACCATCAAACAAAAGATTGTTGGGATCATTTACATCTTCATATATTTTTATGTGTTTCATTTTTTTTTTTGATTATATTCGTAATTTTATTTTTTTACAATGTTCATTTAAATAATTTTTATATTCATCAGAAAATGAATTATTATAACAATATAACCATTGAAGATTTTCCAGGTTCTCTATTCCATCAAGACTGATGAGAGAATTATTATAACAATATAACTCTTCAAGATTTTCCAGGTTCTCTACTCCCTCAAGACTGGTCAGAGAATTATTAGAACAAGATAACACTTTAAGATTTATCAAGTTCTCTATTCCCTCGAAACTTGTTATATAATTCCTAGAACAATATAACTCTTTAAGATTTATCAGGTTCTCTATTCCATCAAGACTAACGAGAGAATTATAAGAACAATTTAACACTTCAAGATTTATCAGGTTCTCTACTCCCCTGATACTGACGAGAGAATTATTATAACAATGTAACTCTTCAAGATTTATCAAGTTCTCTACTTCCCTGATACTGACGAGAGAATTATTATAACAATGTAACTCTTCAAGATTTATCAGGTTCTCTACTTCCCTGATACTGACGAGAGAATTATTATAACAATGTAACACTTTAAGATTTCTCAAGTTATCTATTCCCTCGAGACTGGCGAGAGAATTATTGTAACAATATAACTCTTTAAGATTTATCAAGTTCTCTATTCCATCAAGACTGGTGAGAGAATTATTATGACAATCAATTATCTTTATTGTCAGTGGGTCTTTATCTTTATATTTATATCTAAACCACTCTCCAAATGTATATTTTCTTGGAGTGTCCTCGCCCCAGGGATCATTCTCATCAATTGGAGATATTTCTGGATTTTTTCTTTTAAGAAAACTGGGTAAATTTATTTTTTCATTCAAAAATCGTTCATATGACATTAAGTTTTCCATTCTTATTACATTTTTTCATTTAAAATAAAATCTAACTTCAGACTCTATTCTTTGAAGTAACATATCATCCGTTGGCACGACATATTCTTCTACTTTTTCGCCTCTTCTATATATTCTTATTGTATATACATCATTTTTGATCACATAAATCTCGCTTTGATGCACCGTTTCATTTTCATTTTTAATATACATTATTTTCAACGTTCTATCTTTTGCCATAACTTTTATCTTAACCTTGAATGGAGATAAAACATTTTTCAATTTTTTCAATAAATTGCTTTCAAAATCATTAGCGAAAAAAAGATATGTTTTACCGCTCGATGAATCATTTATTATTTCTTCTTCAACTTCGGTTCCTTTTTTCCAAGCTATCATACTCTCTACTTTATGCTTTATGTTGTCAGAAAAGCAATAGAACGATTTATCATAATCAATATTATACTTCAATAATCCTTGATCATCCATATCATCAAATAAATCCCCATCAACATAAAAAACTTCACCACTTGGCATAGAAACAATGAATATTTCATCTTTTTTACCAAATTGTTCATATAACCTTAAATATCTCATATCTCTTTCTATATATTAAAATTAAAAATCTATTTTTTTAAACTTTATATTTTTTTGTTTTATAAAGAATTGTGATATTGAGTAAAAATATAGGATTTGTTAATCCCCCATCTCCATTTTTAACAGAAGAAAGAGTGTTCCCTTCTTTGGGTATATTACGCGTAGCCACATCCATATCTATAAATGTTGAAAATATAAGTTTTATAGATCTCACAAATAACAATGATTATTACTCAGCATTAGATGACTATATAATAAACAATAAATTGGATGTAATATGTTTCACATCAACGACTCCACAAATAAAAATAGTTTTTGATCTTTGTAAATATATAAAATCGAAATATAAAATAAAGATCATATTGGGCGGTCCGCACGTGACGCTGATGCAAACATCCATTGATATATCAACAGATGATATTAAAGATATGATAATCAGGCATATGAACGAGTTGAACGAGGTTATAGACACGATAGTTATTGGGGACGGTGAAGAGACAATAATAAAAGCCATATTTCTAGACGAAAAAATAATAGAGTCTATGAATATAAATTCCAATGACTTTATAACTAACCGAGATTTCATAGATGTAGAAAGTTATAAATATCTCATAGATGGAAAAAAATCAACCAGTCTAATATCCCAACTTGGTTGCCCGTTTAAATGTGAATTTTGTAGTGGTAGAAATTCAAAATTTTTTAATCGTGTCCGAACTCGAAGCGTGGATAATGTCATAGAAGAAATAGATTTGTTATATAAAAAATATGGTTATGAAGGATTTATGTTTTATGACGATGAGTTAAATCTAAATAAAAAGAGATTCAATGAGCTGCTATTCAGATTGATAGAATATCAAAATAAAAATGGTGTGGAGTTCAATTTTCGTGGATTTACTCGCAGCGATCTTTTAACTCACGAACAAGCGATTTTGATGCGAGATTGTGGTTTTAAATGGTTATTAATAGGATTTGAATCCGGCTCGAATAGAATATTGAAAAATATGAACAAAATGACAACAGCGGATATGAACACAAAAACTTTTGAACTGGCTAATAAAGTTGGATTGAAAGTAAAGGCTTTGATGTCAGTTGGTCATCCTGGCGAATCAGAAGAATCCGTTAATGAAACAATTAAATGGTTAAAAAAAGTGAAACCAGATGAAACAGATGTCACCATTGTATCTATTTATCCTGGTTGCAATTATTTCAATAAATCAATCAAAATATCAAACGAGCATTTAAAATTCACCAGTAAATATGGTGATGCCTTATATATAAGAAATATAGATTTTTTAAAACAGTCTAATTTTTATAAAAGTAAATCAGACGAATATTCTTCTTATGTTCATACAGATTATCTGAGCGAAAAGGATATGGTTGATTCTAGAAATCGAATAGCTGAAAATATTTAAAAAATTTCAATAAATTGATACGTGTTATCAAAATCATACCACAATAAATTATGTTTTCCTTGTAGAACACTCAAGAAATTTGTAAAAAGAGTGTTATCCATTCTTGTTTCATTGTATGTTATTTGAATAGTTATTTTCTTTCCTCTTCCGCAATATTTTAACAATTTATGATATATTGGCATAAAATTATTTATTTCATCCATCGAAGTGAATTGAACAAAATAATAATCTATAGAATCATCATATACATCAAAATATAGATTATGATCAAACCACAACTCTTTTAATTGATATTGTTGTAAAAGAGTCAGCGGAGTTTGTGTTATCAGCGATATATTTTTTCTATCGCTTATTAAATTCAGGTCACTTCCAAAAAATGCTGTGCTTTGAACAAAAATTCCATCGAATAATCTTTTTATTGTGTCAATATCTTTTCCCTCTCTTCTATCGATGACAGCCCGATCGATTTCTTGTGTCCGCATAGAAAAATTGTTATGATCATCAATTTTTCTACTTATTGACATTTCGCGAGTATTATATCCATATAAACTTCTTGGTATATGAAGATATTTTCCAAGCTCTTCTAACATAGTTAGTTGTAGAAAATCTACAATAATTAGCCTTTTATCTAGATTGCCTCTAAAATCAATATTCATATTTCTATAAGAGCGATTATACCCATGCATGAACAAACTATTTGTAACATTCTTATTAATAGATGGATTGTGCCTTATATCTTTACAATAATTCAAATGACTTTTATAGTTCTCATAATTTAAATAAACAGATCCATTATACATTTTATCTTCTCTATAATTATGTATATCTGTTGTTGCGCAAATTACATCAGGATAGGCATCATAAAAATGATTTAAAACTTCTATTGCTTTTGGAAATAATTTATCATCGCCGTCCAATGTTGTGACTATTTCGCCATTGGCGTAAGTATGTGGATTCCACCAAACTTCTTTTTTTTCTTTTTCTTCAACATATCTTATTCTTTGATCTCTATCGACTAGAGATTTGACTTTTTCTGTAGTATTTTCATCTTGACTCCAATCGTCCGTTATAACCCACTCAAAATCTTTAAAAGTTTGATTTAGAACACTTTGACAACATTCTTCTATTAGTTCGATAGGTTCATTATAAAATGATGTTACAATACTGAATTTTGGTTTGTTCATAGATATGAATATAAAAAAATTAATTTAAAGTTTGAAAATGTTCGATAAAACAAAAATGAAATATTGTTATATAACTCAAAAAATAAATATAATATATATATCTAAAAATAAATAAAAATAAAATGGCTAAACAACAAACAAAAAAAGATGGTTTTAATTTTTCAAAGATATCTGGATTAATCGATAATCTCTCCAAAAAATCTATGGTTACAATTGATAATTTAAAAAATGAAAGAACATATTTAAACACAGGAATTTACATCTTAAATGCTCTATTGTCAAAAAGCATTCTAAATGGCGGAGTATCAAAATCTAGGTTCACCATACTCGCTGGTCCAACTCAAACTGGTAAATCATACATTTGTTTAAATGTTGTTAGAAATGCCCAGAAAGATGGATATAATGTTATATACATAGACACTGAGTTCTCTATTGAAAATTCTGATTTTGATATGTTTGGTGTGGATACATCAGATCCAGATAAATTTATGTTGATAAGATCGAATAAAGTCGAAAACTTGAAGGTATTTTTAGCACAATTATTGGACGAATTGAAAAAACAAAAAGAAAAAGGTGAGGATGTATCGAAAACTCTCATAATAATCGATAGTCTTGGGGCTTTAGCATCAAAGAAAGAAGTTGAGGATGCTGTTAAAGGAAATGACAAACAAGATATGTCAAGGGCAAAAGCCATTAAAAGTATGTTGAGAATCATTATTGATGATCTTGGATATTTAAATATACCTCTACTGGCAACAAACCACATTTATTTATGCTTAACGAGTGGGCATGAAATCTTAAAATCAAACGGTGATTATGAACTAATAGAAAATCTTAAAAAGGGAGATTTAATTAAAACATTAGATGGTGATAAGCCAATAATTGATATTTATGAGTATCAGAAAAGCCCAATTATTAAAATAACTTTAGAAAATGGGGATATTATAAAATGCACACCACAACACAAATTTTTAATAAAAAAGGAATGGTGTAAAGATGATGACAATAGTTGTTGGAAATCAGCTGAGGAATTAAAAGAAGATGATATTATTTTATCTGTTAAAAATGTTTAATATATTCGATTAATAGAAATAAAAAAAAAAACATTTATGGATATTATAAAAAATATAAAAGAATGTAAGAGTTTGTCTGGGTGTATTAGAATGATAAATAGAAATGAAAATATCTATGAACTTATAAAAAATGAAACATCTTTTTTAGAAAATAACTAAAAAGGAATATAAAGATTGGTCAAAAAATAAAAAAAATAATAAATAAACTCTATGAAAGAATTCAATGAAATAAAAATTGAAAAGATCGAATATCTAGATGAAATGGATATAACTTATGATATCAATATAGAAGATTCTCATCATTACATATTAAAAAATGGAATAGTTTCTCATAATTCACAAGACTTATTCCCACAAGCTATTTTAACTGGTGGTGAAGGCTTGATGTATTTGGCTTCAACAATCGTTTTATTGTCAAAGGCAAAACTCGAGGATAAAGAAAAAGATGAGTTATCCACTGGCGCAACAGGCTCGGTCATAACAGCATTGGCTAGAAAAAATCGTTTGGCTAAACCTAAAAAAGTAAAATTTGAAATAGATCACTCAAAAGGTTGTAATCCATTTAAAGGATTAGATTTCTTTTGCACACCCGAAAACTTTGAAAAAGTTGGTATAGCTAAAGTAAAACCAGTTCTCGATAAAAAGACCGGTGAAATAACTTATGAGAACGGCTCGAAATGGTATGTTAAACATTTAGATAAAACTTTGTTCGACAGCCAATTATATAATGGAAAAGTCTTCACAAAAGAAGTATTGGAAGCTCTCGAACCAATTATATATGAATATTTCCGTTATTCATCATATGAAGAATATCAATTGGAAATGGATTCACTAGATGAAAAATATGCTGAATTCGAGCAAGATGCTGATTTCGAAATAGAAGGCGATGATGCCGATGAAAAACTATTCGGTTAATATAAAAGGATTGTAAAAAAAGAAACGCCATCTTTTTGGGATGGCGTCGGACCGAAAATGCTATTTTCGGTGATGCTAAAGTTATTCCTCTATATATAGTCTATATGAATAATCACTATCTGAATTATCATATTTGAAATCTATTGGCTCGTTTTCATTACTTACACAAAATTCTGGATCACCCATATCATTGCTCAATTCCACTAAGATATAACTTTTATATTCTTTAATTTTAAAATTTCTACAAAATTCGGCTGTATCTATATATGGTTCTCCACCGCTATAAGGATCGTAAGTTTTAACATCGCATTTAATGAGATGTTCTTGATTCGAATCAATTAAAGCTTTTAATTCTTTTACTGTTAAAATTTTCATTGACTTATTATTTTTCTTCCTGGTTGGTGGATTAAATTCTCTACCGAGTAAAACTATTATATCGAATAAAAACTACCTCTAATATCAGATATATTCAAGTTTTCTTGATGTTGAGGTTCGAATGATTCAAATTTTTTCATTATACAACAATTTTTTAATTTATATATTAATGTTTTTTTTTTCATTTTTTCTTATTGCCCATAACAATAATCGCATTGATGTTGGCAAGACTTGAATGAGCCGATATCTGAACTTTCTATACATCCGCAAAAAGCTCTTTGATTTTTATCTTTTCTTTCTTTCAACCAATCTGGATCACCACTAATTCTTTTTATTAAATCTGGATCTATACATTTGTTATGTTCGATTCCTTCAAATTCAGATCTTTCTGCACAAGTAGCCAATTTTAATCCCCAAGATTTGTTCATTTCTTTTATTCCTTGAACAACATCTATCATTTCTTTTTCTGTCAAGTCTCTAAATCTATCATTTAGTTTAAAATATGGATCAATAAAACTAAAAACTAATTTTTCAGTATATGGTGAAACAAGTCTCCCTATTTTATTTATTCTTTCCAAGACATTATCAACTGATATGATATCATTGATTATTATAGGATCAAATCGCCATATGACTTTTTCTTTACCAATTTTTTTTGATAAATTGATAAATGTTCTTACTCTCTCAGCTATTGGCGGCACATTTTTTTCATATTCTGGATAGAAATTCAAAGTATATTGAAAATAATAATCTAGTTTTATATCATCCAGATAAGGAATCATAGGTCTTGGATTTTTCGTCCAGAAAACTATAAATTTAACATTGTCAAAACTTATTCTATAATCTCTATAAGAGCTACACATATTTACATATCCATCTTTTAAAACGTTTATAAACCACTCTGATTTAAAAGCTGGAACATCTTCACGACGAGAAACTGATAAAATATAAGGAAAACTCATTTTTTATTATTATTTTTTGAAATTAATTCGATTTAAGTTCATAAAATCCGTGTTTTTTAATTTTATTCTCATTAACTAATATATAATTGTTTATATCAACATAAAATAAATCTGAATATATCTCCAATTTATAAGGATAACCAAAATCTTCTAAAATATTTTCAACATCATCCTTTATTTCATCGAAATTAGTAAAAAACATTTGATCGACGTTGGCGAATATTAAATATGTTTTTTTGTTATCTTCATACTCATCATCAAAAATGGAGCCAACTTCATAAGCAAATTTGTCACGAATAGTTTTCAGAATGTCGGCTGTTTCTTCTAATACTAAACCATAATTTTTAACCTTTATCCAAGATTTATTCGACCTTATAACACCATACATCGCATTTATCAAACTCCTAATAAGAGAGTTAAAATCATCGTTATCGTCTAAAAATAATTCTTTTTTATTTATCACCAGAAATTTATACATCTCAAAAACTTCTTTCGAGTTCCATTGGAAACTTTTTATATCGTTCCAGATTTCCTCGCTCCAAGGATCTTCATCGAGGTGATCAAAATCTGAAACGTTATTCAGATCTGTTATCTTCAACATAATATGTGGATAAAGGCTTTCAAAAGATAAACAAGTTACATTTTTTATATTTCTTTTAGAAAAAAATTTATCATCAGTATAAGCTAATGCTATTGGAAGAATTCCTTCATTTTTTACAAAAAAATTATCATTTATTGTATATCCAGGAAAAAATTCTTCCAATAGCATCTTAAAGATCTTTTCATATTCTGTGATAAAAAGGAGTTCATTAGATGGAAATTTTTGATAAAAATTCATATGGATTATCTTCATCTCTGGATATGAAGTCAGTAAAAAATTCCTCACGTTATCTGTTGTTAATTCCATATATATAATTATGATTTTATTATTTAAAAGTTTTTTTTAAATATATAATAAATGAAAAAACAAATTTAATATATATTTTTATAAATAAAATAAACATACAAATAATGGGCGAAATTAAAAAATTCAATGAATATTATATCTGGCCATTCAAAAAGAGAATTGGATTTAATATTCCAGAGGAACCAGAATATGTGCCTGAACCATTTCAGCCAAAAGAAAAGGTAGAAAGAGCATACAAGAAAGAAGAGTTAGATGAAACTCCAAAACCTGAGGAATTACCAGATGTGCCAATCGATCAATTACCGATAAAAGTTGGGGATGCAGTAAAAGCTGTAAATCTAGATGGACTTGGTTGGAAATCAACTAATTATCTAAGAGGACAGGAAAGCTTTGAGGTGGAGGCAATTACAGATAGCAAAGGCGAACCATACAAAGGAGTTGGTGTTCCACACATTCAAATTGGATATAGTATACCATTTAAGCTGTTTAGATTCATTAAATTTGAAAAACCTGTTATACCAAAAGATAAAAAGAAAGTATTGTTTTTACAATTCGATTTGAATGTGGACCTACACAAAGAAGAAGATAAAGAGAATTTCTTTAGAGGATATACAACTTTAAAACCAGTTTTTATGGACTATTTTAAAGAAATAGCACCAGATGTTCATGTTGAATTTAGAAACTATGATGACATATATAGAATAAAAAATGATTTTTATTTGGATGAAATAAAACTAAAAGATTTCGATTTTGTTTTCTTTGGTTTTATGACTAAGTTTACTACAATATGCAGAATGCTAATTAACTATTTGGATAAAAATGACGTACCTTATCTAAAATATGGCACGTATCAAGAATTTGACAGCAAAGCTTATGAAATGGATCTTGTTCAATCGCTGGGTTATCCATATATACCATCAATATTAACAACAAAATTGACAAAAGATGTCATTGCAAGCGTTAAAGAATTCGGTTTTCCAGTTATAGTCAAGGATATTTATTTGAATAGAGGCGAAGGTGTGAAGAAAGTTGATGATATGAATGAACTCAAATTGCAATTTAACTGGGGAGGCATGAAATTGATACAAAAATTTATACCGAATGATGGAGATCATCGTGTCATAGTTATAAAAAATAAAATGGCACTGGTAATAAAAAGATTATCTCAGGGGAAAGATTTCAGAAGCAATATAGCCGCTGGCGGCAAGGCTGTTCGCTCTGAGCTACCAAAAGAGCAAGTAAAAATGTGTGAAGATATATCGAAACATCTTTTCTGTGATTTTATTGGTTTTGATGTTTTACAGGATCTGGAAACAAAAAAATATTATATTATGGAAACAAATTCGGCTCCACACTTTCCAACATTTTCTGTTATATCAGGAGTAAACATACCTTTGTTGTTAACAAATTATATAATAAAAGAAATCAATAAAAGAAAACATCAGTTAAAATTAAAATTTGAAGATTTTGAATGAGAAATAAAATAAAAAAATTTGAGAATTTTAATACAGAATCTTTTAAAAAGATATATTTTGCCCATCCAATCAGCACATATGGCACAAATATAGAAAAAGAATCAATTTCTATTTTAGAAGAGAATGGTTTTGATGTTTTAAATCCTGGCGCAAAAGAACAACAAGACGACTTCATAATATTTAGAAAAAATAATCCAAATGATTATATGAAATATTTTGATGACCTAGTTCTTCGTTGCGATTCTTTTGCTTATTTGCCTTTTAGAGATGATAAAATTGGAGCTGGAATAGTGTATGAATCAGATATTGCCAGCAAAAACAATATGAAAATCTATAAAATAGATTTGATTAATAGAATTATAATAGAAGTCGATTTCGATTATATTTTGAAAAACAGACTATCTGTGGATGAAACCAGACATAGAATAAGAAACAATATATTTTAGAAAATAGATTTGTTCAGATTATCTATGCTTTCATTTATTTGTTTGAAACTCAAATTACCAGTAGCGGCTATATTTTTTATGGTTTCTAGGGTGGCTACCTCTTGTTTAATCCTATCTTTCTGAATATATTCGAAAATAGAATTTGTCAGATCTTCAATGCCTTTTATATAAGTATCTTCATTATCTTCCACAATAGATAGATTTTCTTTTATTAAAGAATATATCTGATTTTTAGTTTTGTCAGTAAATTTTGTTTCTTCTATTGATCCGATTTTTTGTGTAAATTTTTCCATATCTTATGATTTATTTTTTGTTCTATATATTAATTTTTTTCTTTGTTATTTTTCTATTCCAGTCTTGCCTTTTATAATAAGATTTGGCAAGATTTTATGAATTTTATCAGCTAAAATTTTTCTACCCGTGTATATTCTACTTTTAATATATTCTTCATCATAATTTTTTCCATATTTATCATTCAATATATTAGCAATATCTTTATAACTAGTTTCTTCCATCGCCATTTTTAACATTTCTTGTAAAGAAGCTGGTATTTCATCAAAACATTTTTCTATTACTTCGGATGTTTTTTTATCCTTTTCTTCATATTCTGTTTCTTGATACATATTGTAAAAATCCGCGTCATTAAAATCCGATGTTGGTATATCTTTTCTGGTCGTAGTTCTTTTGAAACTTTGTAAACTCTTATTTCTTGCTATTGAATATAGCCAAGTTCTTATAGACGCTGGTTTTAAATCTTCTTTTGATGATTTTGGAACAAAGGTATCTTTTTGTTTTATTGCTGCCTCTAAGGAGTCTTGCATTATATCATCATAATTTTTTGGATCCAGTCTTAAACAAAAACTTTTAAAACCAGGATCCTTTGATATTTTTGTTATCTCTTCTATAAACATTTTTTCTTTTTCCTCTTTACTTATTTCTTCTTTTTTTATATTTTCTTCATTTGGTATGCCCAAAAACTTTTTTAATTGACGAAGTTGTTTTTTTCTTTCCAGATGTTGTGGTAGGTGAGATTTTCTATATTCTTTTCTTTTCTCAATTTCATCTGGCGTCATTTCTGAAACCTTTTTATGAGTCGAGCGATCATATTCCCTATATTCTCTAAACATATTTCTGACATCATCTATAGTTGGCTCAGTATCAGGAAACTTCAAAGAGTAAATTCTCTTTTTTTCTATAAGTTCGTGCGAGTTTATAATGCGAGCAAAATTATAATTGAGTTCGTGCTTTTTAGCAAGTTCTATTGTTTTTAACTTCCTGAATGATAAATATTTAGTATATTTAAATTTGCTCCTCAATTCCTTCAAATATTCATAACCACGTCTTACCATTTCATCCTCACCTTTTAAATTGCCGCCTCTGCCTATTGGTTTTAATTCACCGAGATCATAACTTTTTGTGAAGGGTCTGTATTCTTCAAAAACAAAATCATTAAAATTTAAAATATTATTCAATTATAAAAATTCATTTTATTCTATATATTAAAAAAAATGAAGAAAAATTATTAATATATAATAAAAAAAATATAAATTTTATGGAACATTTAAAAAATTTTGAAAAATTTGATAACTCTTTAAACGAAGGAGTAAAAACAGAGATGGCAAAAATCCTTGTAAAAAACATTTTATTGCTCCCTTTAAATATTCTAGCTTTTGGAATCATACAATTTTTGCCCCCAAACATAATGCTAGAACAAATCCAAAACAATTTAAATGTTTATTATAATATAGATAAAATATTAGAAATATTGAAATTGGCTTTGAATGATGAAGATATCACTGATTCACAGAAAAGTAAAGTAAAATATAATATCTATAATCTAGAAAAAGTAAAAAGAAAATACCCCACATTAGAAGATTACAAAAAACTAGCTAAAAAAAGATCATATATCGTCAATATCAGAAATATAGAATATTTAAAAAATCAAATTGATAAATATCAACCCCATGATATGAGTCTTTTCGAACTAATCAAGATTATTAAAAAGATCTCAAAAATAGGCTCGGAATACACTGGCGAATATTATAGAAAAATAAAAGGAGAAAATCCTTTTGAATATGATCCCACACAAAGAAGATTTGAAGAAGATTAAAAAATTTATAAATTTAAAACTTCTAATCTAAAACTATTTTTATCTTCTTTATCGTAGAAAAAAATTTCATTCTTTAAATCTGGATTGAAATAGACTTCTAAGATCAATAACTGTCCAACTTTTGTTTTTTCTTTTAAATTATCCATATCAACATCGCTTGAAAAAACAAAATTCACATCTGATAAGTAATTTATAGTTTCTTTGTTAGTTTCTATTCTCCTGAAATTAACTGGATTATCATTTTCGTCATAGAAATTTCCACATATCTCATAAACTTTCGACACGAGATAATATGATTTCATATACTCTATATACTTGGACAAATCTATTGTAAGAGAGTCTTCGTTCATAATTTTAATTTGATTTCTTCCAAATGTGGTATGAGTTCTTGTTGGAGCTCTTCCATTGTCATATCTGGATAAAATGATTTTATATTTTCAAATAATGTATCAGCTTGTTTTTCAAGTTCTTTTATATATTTCACTTTTGGAGATATTATTTGTTCGATCTCTGTTATTTTTCTTTCAAACTCACTGATGACAGCCAGAGCACTTTCCGAGTCTTTCTTTTCTGACAAATCCATAGAATCTAAATCATCTTTATATTTTTTTAAATCATTTTCATATGAAGATAACTCTACAATAGTTTTAAAAAACTCGCTTCTGAGATATTTTGCCTGCTCAATATATTTTTTATCCATTGGTTTCTTTATTTTTCTTAGATCTTGGAGTGGGAGGAGTCTGAGGTGGTTTTACTGCTTCTTTTTTAGCTCTTGGCTTTCTCACGGTTTTTGGTTTGCTTTCACCCATTATCAAATCTCTCAATTTATTATATATTTTTGTTTCCAAAAATCCTGGATCATTATATACTCTATTCATTAGCTCATTTGTATAATATTTTATTATATCTCCCTCGAAGTTCATAACCATCATTTTTATAAATTCTGGATCGGCGATTTTTTCTTCAAAATCTATTGTAAGTTTTATTGGATAAACTCTTTTAAAAGACCTAAAAAATTTGAATGACTCTTCTTCTCGTGATATGGCTCCTGATATTTCAGTCGGTATATTTACTGTGGCACCAGGCGCGTCATTAAATTGCTCGCCTCCTTCTGGCCACATTTTACCAAGATCCATATTGGTTATATCCATACCATCTTCTGGCCTTCTTCTCGGTCTTTGTGGAGTTTGTTGCTGTTGTTGTTTTCTAAAAAATTCATCAGCAGCATCATCTTCATTTTCATAAACTTTATATTCTGTTTGTGTTTTTCTTTGTGATTCATTATATTTTCTTATGAGTTCTTCTCTACTGTCTGGTTGAGGAGCCCTAGATATACCACCCTCTTCACCTCTGTTAATGACTATTGGATCAGCTGGGACATCAGATACTTTAGATGAGTCTATTTGTGTTATTTTACTCGCCATATCTGATAAAGCTGGTCCACTACTAAAAAATGAACTAGCGTCAACCGACTCGCTGAACTTTTGAAAAAAAACATCTTTTTTAATGTTCATACCATTGTTTAGTGAGTAAAACATACCTGATTCAGATACAACTCTTACAATTTCACCTGTCTCGTTATTTTGAAATCTTTTATCTTCTAACATTTTAATTTTATTATTTTTTCTTTATATTTATGAAAATCAAATTTGTTTATAATTAATGACATCAAAAAGACCTTCTTTAAATATAATAAATAATCTATCTATGAATTTGTCAAAAACATAACCATTTATTATTACATATTCATTTTTGAAATAGTTTTTTGGTATTCTAGAAGCCTTTATAAAATTTTTATGAGCCATTTTTAAATTTTTGTGAGAATATTTTTTATCAATCATGCTACTTGATATAATCGATGATAAAAATTCCGCTTCAAATTTTCTTATATTGTCATAAAATGGTTTGAGCTCTTCAACATAAGAAGTTGCCGAATCCAGATACGACAAATATATTATTCTTGATTCTTCTATAATTCTCTCATTTTCGCTCCCAGCATATTGTATAAAAAATTTTTTATCACCTTCTTGTTTTAACATCAGTGTGATAGGATCCACTATTGATAAATCTATAATAGTGTTATTTTCATCATATATAATTTCAAAAGATAAATATCCGTCGACAAGAAAATTTTTTATAAAATGATATAAATCCAATTTATTGATTGTTGAATTTTTATCCATATCATAATATTCTGTTATTTTATCATATACTTTATCGGTTATAATATCAAGGCATTGTTTTATTTCGTCTTTGATAGAAAGATCTCTTAATACTTTTCTTTTCTCATCATATGATCTATCTTGATATTGAATGGTTTTATATTTTTTCAATATATTGTCATTCAGCCAATGAGCTAATTTGTAAGTTGATTTTTTTGACAGAAGAAGAATTTCTGATTCTAGAGTAAATATTCTTAATTGTTCGTCTTCTATTGCGACATTATATGCTCTTTGTATACCAGATTTCCCTTGATTATCAGTTATTTTTTCTGGGGATAATAAAACAATATTATCCATTTCTTTGGATCCTATTTCAGATAAATCATTCTCACCTGAAACAAATGGTGTTTTTGTGCCTGTTTTCATTGTTTTGTTGATTATTTTTTTTTTTTGGTATTTTGGGTTTTTGGTGTTTTGGTATAATTATATATTAAAAGGACTTGGTCCAAAATAAAGAAAAAATAAAGATATTAGATAGAAAAAATATTTGATTAAAATTACTAATGATATAAAAAACTTTAATTAGATATTTTCATATAAGATCTAAAAAGAATAAACTCATAAATGGATGAAAATGAATTAATTAAAAATGCTTTTGATAATATACCAAAAGATAGTGAGATTTTCGTAAGAAAACTGGGAGACATAATAGACAACATAGAAAAAACTATGAAAAGAAAAAATTGGACAACTTTTGATTTATCCAAAGCGATAAATATGAAAGAAGAGAAAGTAAATAATCTATTATATGGTATATCAAATATAACCATTCGGGATATAGCCAAAATAGAAGCGGCTCTAAATATCGAACTTATAAAAACAGAAATAAAAGAAGAAAAATTCATTGACACAATAAAAGTAGACGATTGGCAAGTGATGACTGACACTGGATGGTCTGATATTGAAGCGATTGGAAAAACCATAGAATATGATGAGTGGATATTGAGAACATCAAATATAGTTAATTCATATGGGATGTTATATGATGATTTTAGCTCTAAAAATTCAGATTCTTTAAAACCAGATCACGAGTTAATATGCGCAGACAATCATATCGTTTTCAAATATGTAAATGATGATATGGTAGAAACTTTTGTTAAAGATTTAAAAAAAGGAGATGAAATAGAAACTGTGAATGGCAAGGAAATTGTAGTTGAGGTTTTAAAAACAGATAAAAAATCTAATATGTTTGATCTCCAGCTAGGGGATGAAAATCATCGCTACTTTACAGATGGCATATTGAGTCATAATTCAATGTGGTTATACAACATAGCTTGCAACTCGGCAAACGAAGGCAAAAATGTCGTTGTAATAACCGTTGAAATGGGGTGGAGAAAAGTAATAAAGAGACTTGGGGCAATGAGACTTCGCATAGACGTTGATCAATATGCAGAGCTAAGTAAAGACACCATCTTTATAAAAAATAAAATAAACGCTTTAAAATCCACTGGAAATGGATTATTTAATACTGAAAAACCTGGTAAAATATTCGTAAAGAAGTTTAATACAGGCAGTTGCACGATAGCCGATATAGATAATTATCTTACAAAATTAGAAGAAGTAAAAAATATTGATATTGATGTTGTGGTTTTAGACTATATAAATCTAATGAGTGTGGATAAAGTCAATAAAGATATTGGAAACAATTTATATTTGAAAGGAAAACATCTGGCAGAAGGACTTAGATACTTAGCAGACAAATACGATTTGGCTCTTATAACAGCCACTCAAGTAGATAGAGCTGTGTGGGGGGCTAATGACATTAAACTTCAAGATATACCCGAGAGTAAAGCTGTCGCTGAAACCGCTGACAGTGTTTGGGCTATTATACGAAATACGGACATGAAGAGACATAATAAATATAGACTAAAAATTCTAAAACTCCGTGACGGTGATCACAAAGAAGAAACCATTGCTTTTGATTTTCATCCACAATATCTTGTGATAGAAAATGATATAATGGAAAAATGATAAAATGAGAGATCAATTCATTCGATTTAAAGATATACCAGAAAACGAGATAAGTGGAATTTATGACGGAGACCTCGGCAAAATAAAAGATGAAGTCGGTGTAAGTTGTTATAAATTTATAAAGGATGGAGATAATTACAATATCATATTACCATCCATAGATCTTGGCGTTGTGAATGATTTGCAACTGTTCCTGGACGAATTCAAATATAATAAGATATCTTGTTATTTGATTGAGGCAGAGCAAGTTGACCTTGGAAATTATGGCGAGCCTGTTGTGAAAAACATAAAAATAATTAGTAAATTAAAAAGAGTCGAACTCTATCCTATAAAACCAAAATTTAAAATGGATAGAACAAATCCACAACTTCAAATAATTAAATAAAAATGAATATTGGAACTAAAAGCGTATAAATTTATTTCAAACTTGTTATTTTTTTATTTATCTTTTTTTTATTAATTTTGCTCTATGAAGTATGAAAAGCAAAATATATTTTTTATTGGGGATTTGCACGTCTTCCATAAGAATATTATAAAGTATGATGATAGACCTTTTTCTAGCATGGACGATATGATAGCTCAACTTATCGCTAGATGGAACTCTGTTGTCGGAGAAAATGACATTGTTTATAACCTTGGCGATTTATCAATGGGCGGAAGGAGTGAAAGTATAAAGTGGTTTTTATTTTCTTTAAATGGAAAGATTTATCATATAATGGGTAATCACGATGAAAAAATAAACAAAATAAAGAGGTACGACCGCTTTGAAGATATATATGAATATGGGACCGAAATATGGATAAAGGATGAAGACAATGAAGAAGCTAAAATGTCAGCTGGTTATCAGCAGATCATTCTCTCTCATTATCCTATATTAAGTTGGGATAGAGCGAGATATGGATCCTGGCATTTACACGCACATTCACACCAATCATTGACAAAAGATCCAAATTTCATTTGGTATTACAAGCAAAGGGTTATGGATGTTGGTTGTAGTGGAATAGATTATACACCAATATCCTATAATGAAGTTAAAGGAATAATGTTAAAAAAAGAAAAAATAGATATTAGAAAGAGAGGAAAGTAGTTATGAAAATTTGTTTTATTTCTGATACACATGGAAAACATCACGAAATGAATATGTCATTATTTGAAGCTGATGTTATTGTTTCGGCTGGTGATATAACAAATGTTGGCGAAAAAAATGATACCATAGATTTTTTAAATTGGTTTTCGAAGCTAAATTACAAGCATAAAATTTTTATAGCTGGTAATCACGATTTTTTCTTTGAAAGGTATCCAGATGAAGCACGAGAACTTATACCAGATAATGTGATTTATTTGGAAGAAGCTGGCATTGAAATAGATGGTATAAAATTTTGGGGTACTCCATATCAGCCCGTCTTTTTCAATTGGGCTTTTAATAGAGTTGAAAATGAACTAGTTGAACATTGGAAAAAAATTCCAGATGATACGGATATTTTAATAACTCACAGTACTCCTTTTGGTATTCTAGATAAAAATAAAAAAGGTTATTTGACTGGTTCTGTGTCGTTATATAATGAAGTATTTAATAGAATAAAACCAAAAATTCATTGCTTTGGTCATATTCACGAAGCTTATGGTGTGGTCGAAAAAGAAAACATGAAATTTATTAATGCTTCGAATCTAAATCTCGGTTATATGTTCACCAATGATCCAGTTGTTGTTGAAATTTAAATGAATCCTTTTAGAGAACTGGCAAAAAAAGCTTCTGGATCCATAGGAGTATCGCTTGTATAAATCACTTCTTCATTATTTTTTATTAATAAAGGAGTGGTTTTTTTATTTTTTATGTTTTCATTTTTATTGATCACTTCACCATTTACTCTAATTTCAACATTAGCTGAAAAATCTTCTAGAATCGAGTTTTCATCTGACAGAGTAGATCTTTTTATATTAATATCACCAAAAAAGTCATTCATAACTCTATATATAAAATAAGAAAATTAAAACTTTTATAAAATTTTAATATATTCTTAAAGGAATAGGCAACATATTTCTTATTTTTCAGTTGTGAAAGAAAATAAGTGGTAGCTCGTAGGGGGACCGAAAAAGATCCAGCATTTTAGCTGGATTTTTTTTAAACCAAATTTAATAATTTAAATATAATTATAATAACAATTTAAATTTTTTAATATGATATATGTATATAATGGGCAATGTGTTAATTTTAATAATGTTCAAGAATTTTGGAAACATGATGACATAGCAACAACATATAAATGGTATTCTATTTTTTTTTATGGGTTAAAAAATACTCAATTTATGTTTAGAAGTGTTGAAGCTAGAGATAAAGCGTGGGATACGATAATAGAATCTCAAAATAATCCATTTGTGAATGTTTATATATTCGAGGACGATGATGTTGTAGTTGAAAAAAATGAAAATGAATATTTAAAAAGATTTGCTGGCACTTCAGGTGGTTATATTTATTCCACTACTTCCGGTCATTCCAGTTCATCTGGTCATTCTAGTTCATCTGGTCGTTCATTTCCGTCTCCTCCCCCAACAAGGCTAAGTTCTTGGACATAAGTCATTTGTGTAAAAATGAATATCCATTGATTTAATCTATAAAATGCCATATTTGGGGCATTTAAATTTAATATATACCTGTCATGATAAAAAACAATGAAATAGAAATTAATATTTCTAATAGAAATAAATCATATTTTCAAAATTTGGGATATGTTGTGTCAGGCGATACTCTGAACATTAAAACATCAGATCTATCAAATAATTCCCATATTAGAATAGATGTCGTCTGTGATATTTGTAAAAAAGAATATTCATTGATGTATGCTAAATATTATCAAAATATTTCTCATTATGGTTTTTTTACTTGTAAAAAATGTAGCGATAAAAAGAAGAAATTGACGAGCCTTGAAAAATTTGGAGTGGATAATTACGCAAAATTGAGTGGATATGTCGATGAAGTGAAAAGAATTAAAAGAGAAAAGTATGGAAATGAAAATTATAATAACATGGAGAAGCATAAAGAGACGATGTTGGAAAAATATGGAGTGGAATCTTATTTATCCATAAACAATTTCGGCGACAAATACAGAGAAAAAAGAGATAATGTTTATAAAAAAAATTTATTAGAAAAACTAAAAAATAGGGGGGTCTTGGATATAGATGAAGATTATAATTATATTATGATGTGTGAAAATGGTCACCAATTTAAAATTGATTCTGAAATTTTGAAAAATAGAACAAAGAATAATAATGAAACAGTTTTATGTACCATATGTAATCCGGTTGGTTCTCATACTCAAAGCGGCCAAGAAATTCTATTGAAGGAGTTTATAAAAAAGAATTATGATAAAACCATATTATCGAATGACAAAAAAACAGGAAAAGAAATAGACATTTATCTACCAGATCTAAAATTGGGATTCGAATTTAATGGGGTATATTGGCATAATGAAATCTATAAATCTAATAATTATCACCAGGAAAAGACGAAATTGGCTGAAAATGAAGGGATTAAATTAATACATATATATCAAGATGATTGGTTTTATAAAAGAGACATTGTTAAATCTAGAATATTAAATTTATTAGGAAGGTCTAATAAAGTTTATGCCCGCCAGTGCGACATAAGAGAGATATATGATAATAAAATGATTAGAAGTTTTTTGGAAAATAATCATTTACAAGGAAATGTTTCTTCTAAAATCAAAATTGGCCTTTTCTATAAAGAAGATCTTGTTTCTCTAATGACTTTCGGCAACTTGAGAAGATCGATGGGGCAAAAAAGTGAAGAAGGGTCTTATGAGATGTTGAGATTTTGTAATAAATTGAACATCAATGTAGTAGGTGGAGCCAGTAAATTATTTAAATATTTCATAAAAAAATTTAGTCCGATAGAAGTTATAAGTTATGCTGATAGAAGTTGGAGTCAAGGAAACTTATATGAAAAACTTGGATTCGAACTTCATAGTAAGACTAGACCAAATTATTATTATGTTATAAATGGAGTGAGAAATCACAGATTTAATTTTAGAAAAGATAAACTGGTTAAAGAAGGATTCGACCAAAGTAAAACTGAACACGAAATAATGTTAGAACGTAAGATTTATAGAATATATGACTCTGGACAATTAAAATATATTTTTAAAACATCTCACTGAAATTCTTTTATATTAAATAAAAAGAATAAATTTCAAATGTCAGATATTGCTCTCACAAACAGAACATATAACGAAATAATAAAAAAAGCTGATGAAAAAGCTAAATCAAAAGATTATGATGAAGCTTTCTCTCTCTATAAAAACGCTATTGATATAAAGCCAGAATCAGAATATGCTAAAAACAAAATTGAAAAGCTAAATAAGATTCTAGAACTAAAAAAGAAGATCAATGATAAGTCAGCTGACATGTCTTATCATAAAGCTATGCAGTTGGCCCTCAAAACTGTGTTGAATGCGACATACGGCGCATTCGCTAACAAATATTTTGTTTTATCAAATTCAAGAATAGCCAATGCTATTACAATAATGGGGAGAGATCTCATAAGATATATGGTTATTCAAACAGAAGATTATTTTTATAATAAATGGCATGATGATAAAGATGCTCATAGATTATTAGGATTAGAGTATATCGCAAAAGATAAAAATGGTAAATATACTTTCTTGGATAGAGATTTTAGAAAGATTGGGGGCACATATTCTTTTTTAAATAACAACGAACCAGGTGATATATTGTTGTCTATTAATATGCCATTGAGCCGTTTGAAAAAAATTGATAATATCAAGAATGAGAACTATGAAATTCTTTATGAATATAATCTTTTTGATCCAATAGATGAAGTAGATAAACTGGATGAAAATCCATATTGGGAATATGATAAAGAAAATGATGTTTCATTTTATAAAGGTAAAAATCCTATAAGCATGTACTCGGACACGGATAGTATAGATTCTTCATCATTGATATCGACAAATATTGGTAATATAACTATAGAGAAACTATATGAAAAATGCATATCTTGTGGATCGGCCGGAGAAACACCAACTGGACATGAATCTGTTAAATGTGAAGAAAAAGTATTAAACTGGAATGAGAACAATCTATATTATGCACCAGTTAAAAGAATAATAAGACATAAGGTATCAAAATCTAAATGGAAATTAAAAACCAAATCTGGTAAAGAAATCATAATAACTAATGATCATTCACTCATTGTTTTTAGAGATAATAAAAAAATAGAAGTAAAACCGCGAGATGTTTTAAAAACGGACAAGATATTAATAATAAAAGAATGAAATGTTTATATGATTGAATCAGATCCCAAATTTCCATCTTTTGGGACAAGGGTGCCCATCTTGTAAAAAAAGTATAATTGAAAATAAGATAAGTGAAATTTTATTAAGTCGTAATGTGGAATTTTATAGACAACAAAAATTTGACAATTGTAAAAATATCAACTGTTTACCATTCGATTTCTTCATACCGAGTAAAAACATGGTAATAGAATATAATGGGAAACAACATTATGAACCAATCGATTGGTTTGGTGGGGCAGAAACTCTTTCGTACATACAAAGAAATGATGAGATTAAAAAAACATTTTGCGAAAAAAACGATATAATTTATATAGAAATATCATATAAAGATAGCAATAAGATTGAAGAAATATTAGATGAATTATTATTTAGATGAAATAGAATCGTGCGAAGAAATTGGTGAGTTTGATGATGAATATGTCTATGATATAGAGATAGATGACGATTCGCACTCATTTATAGCCAACGATATTCTTGTTCATAACTCGAGTTATTTATCTTATTCTCCAATAATGCAATCAGTTCATTATCAAGGCGATGAATTACAATTTATTTTACATTTTGATAAAGTTATAATGAAAAAATTATATTCTGGATTTTTACTTGAATATGCTAAGAGATATGGCGTCGCTAATAAACAAGATTTTGAGCTCGAGACAATCAGTGAATCTGTATTATTTTTTGAGAAAAAGAATTATCTAAAAAATATACGATTCGATGATGGTATATTCCATAATTCATTAAGTAATTTCTCGGCAACAGGCATTAAGATAGTTCGTAGTGAAACACCACCTTTTGTTCGAGGAGTTGATCAAAATGGTGGTATATGGGATTTTATAAAATATCTTTTTGCCAATCCAGACGATTTGAATATAAAGGACATTTTAAAGATTGTAAAAAATATAAGAAAAGAATTCGAATTGGAAGACATAGATAATATATCTAGTCAGACAAGTTGCACGGATTATTCAAATAAAATAGTGAATGACACCACTGATGTTGAAGCCGTTCTTGGAGCTCATTTCAGCATAAAAGCCGCTGGTTTATATAATTATTTATTGAATAAAAACTCCGAATATAAAACAAAATATGATATGATTAAGAACGGCAAAATAAAATACTATTATTGTCGACACGATAAAAATAATGTTTTTGGATATCTTCGTGGTATGCACCCAACAGAGATAACACAAAAAGAAGGAGTTGTCTTTGATTATGATGCTCAATTTGATAAAACAATTCTAAAACTCTGTAATAGTTTTCTAAAAGCGTTGGAACTGCCACCTATAAATAAAAGATTGGGAGTTTTAAATTCAATATTCGATTTCAAGTTGAAGAAAAATGAAACTGTTGAAGAGAAAAATTATTTGTTAGAAAAAGAAGATAATGAAGATGATATATTTGATGATTTTTAAATGTTAAACTTTTTCTATGGCATTGTCTGGCAAATTTATAATAAATGTATAATCGCCATCATCATCTCTTTTGTATAGGGCATGGTATACACTCCCGTCACCATATTTTTTAATATATCCAATTCTCAATATGTCATATAAATAATCTCTTATGAACCAATTACCAGTTGACCAATCATTTTTTATTATTCTAACTTTATCTCCGATTTTGAATTCACTTTTATCATTTCCGAAAAGCTCTTCATCCGAAAAATCATCAAAATTAAATTGCTCTTTAAGATATTTAGAGAAACAACTAGCTTTATACCAATTCAATCCACCCCCACATATACACAACTCGCCCTTTAAAATTTTTATTTTTTTCACTTTGATCGCCCAATTAATATTATACCCAGAATCGACAAATTTATCATAATCATATAAAGCATTTTCTTTATTTTTTAGAAAAACGATATCACCAACTTCAATTTCATCATTTTTGCCAAAAAGTTCTTCGTCTGAAAAATCGTCTAAATTAAATTGTTCTTTAATGCATTTAGTTTTAGAAAAACAACTCATTTTATACCAATTTGTTGATATGCTACGTATACACAATTCACCTTTGATACTTCTTATTTCACTCACAATAAAGTCCCAATTAATGGGATTGCCAGAATTAATGAATCTTTCATTATAAAGATCATATAAAGCTTTTGTTCTATCTATTAGAAAAACGTTGTCTCCAACTTTTATATCATTATCTTCTTTACCAAAAAGTTCTTCATCTGAAAAATCATCAAAATCAAATTGCTCGTATAACATCAAACTCTTCATATTTTTTATATATAAAAAAATTAAAATATAATTTAATATATAATAAAAAATATGTAATTTTATATGAGATCTCAAAATTTTGAAATATTAGAAAAAATATTAAAAGATACGAATGAAAATAAGTTTCATTGGTATCTAAATACTGATAAAGGTTATTTTTATTCAATAAGAAGAATAAACGAAAAAGAAACAACCATAGATTTAATATTTAAAGCGAGCGATAATTACGATGAAGTTGAAAATCAATTACAAATGAATTATATGTGCTATATAGATATTTATATGAAGAAGAATAAAAAAAATCCAGTTCTTTTGTTCAGAATACAGGATAATCAAAATCTTATTCAGGACATTTTAGAGGTCGTTTTAAAGGTGTATAAAGAAATGCCAAAGAAAAATTAAAAAAAATTTTTAATGCAAGATAAAAATTTAAAGGTTGGTGATGAGTGTAAATATATAAAAAATGGATATTTACCAAACAGAATCTATGATGAAGACGTCAAGGGAACTTTGAATGTTTATGAAACAAAAATGCCGCAATCTTATTTTGGCAAAAAGTGCAAAATAATAGCTGAAATGGGTAAGAAGATATATGATATGACAACTAAATATAAAATTAAATTTGAGGATGGAACTATCGCGGTTTGTGAGTCACATCAATTATCAAAATTATCTTTTCAACCAAAAACTGAAGGAGATATATTAACACAAATATATAACGACACATTAAATGATAAATTAATATGGGCGAAATCATATTATAATGCTAAGGATTACATTTATAGAGCCAATAAAAAACTAGATAAAATTAATGCGACTTTAAGATTTGATGCTGAATTAGTTAGAGGGTCTTGGGCAATAACTATATATTACCAGAAACTGAGTAATATTAGAATGGCCCCAGTTTATGTCAGAGTTTTACATAATTGTGAAAGAGTCATCAATTTAATTAAAGACAAAATAGAATCAGTGAAAGAAAAAAGTTTGAATGACTGGTTAAAAGATCATCCTAAATCAGAAGATGCTATTGAAATAGATTGCTCAAATTCTAAATTGACAAGTCTAGCTGGAATAGAAAAATTTACAAAATTAAAAAAATTAAATTGCTATAATAATAGAATATCAAGTTTAAAAGAGGTGAGAAATCTTGTTGATATAACTTTTTTAAATCTGTCTTCAAATAGAATAACAAGTTTGGAAGGAACAGAGAATTTAATAAACTTGAGAAAATTTTATATTAGTAATAATGATCTAAAAAACTTAGATGGAATAGAAAGATTGATCAATTTGGAAGAATTCTCTTGCAGTTCAAATAATTTATCTGATTTTAGTAGAATAAAAAAATTAGATAAACTGAAAAGTATTTTCTTTGACATAGGTAATAATATAACTCCACATCAAAGAGACGATATGGAAAATTATTTTAAAGAAAAAGATATTAAATATTATTGATATGATAATACACGATCCACATAGAATATTACGATAATAAATTTATAATATATATTAATAAAAAATAAAACTATAATGGAATGGAGTGATAAAGAAACGAATTGTCTCAATGAATTATATGTTTATAGATAGTGGTTTGACGGCTAGTGAAATATATCCAATATTTAAAAAAGAATTCGATCGGAGAAAAAAATAGAATTCATAAAATCTAACAATTATAAATATATATATTTATGGGAAAATTATATTAGAAAAAACTTAAAAAATTTAAAAGATATATTATTAACGGATATTTTGAAAAAAGAAAATATTATACACATATAATGATTGTAGAGTTCAATAAATATAAAAAATATAACAAGGTAAATGCTGCTTATGATTTCATAAAATCATTAATAAATGGCACCGAATGGGATAATAGAGTGTATGCAGCTGGGGGATATGTAAGAGATGAGTTGCTGGGAGATATTCCAAATGATTTAGATTTAATGGTAGACAAGGAAAATGGTGGAATTGAATTTTCTGAATGGATAACAAAAAAATTGAACATCTATAAAAAAGGATCCAATCCAATAATGTACCCAAGGTTCGGCACAGCGAAATTCAATTTGATAGGAATAAAATTTGGAGAATATGATTTATCTGATGTCGATATAGAAGCTGTCATGCCGAGGTCAGAGGAGTATGAAGATAAATCTAGAAAACCAGAAGTAAAATTTTCTTCAATTGAAAAGGACTCGGAAAGAAGAGACCTGACAGTCAACTCTATGTTTAAAAATTTAACAAATGATGAGATTATAGATCCCACCGGGTTGGGAAAAGGAGATTTAAAAGATGGTGTCGTGAGAACCACTCTGGATCCAGATATTATTTTCACAGAAGATCCTCTTCGCATGATGAGGGCCATAAAAGTATCAACAAAATATAACTGGAAACTCCCCTTATTTATGATAAAAAGTATAATGAAGAATTCCAAGAAAATAACATATATTTCATTTGAAAGAATAAACAACGAACTTTCTAAAATGTTGATGACTAACGAGCCAGATAAAGCTATAAAATTAATACAATTTACGGGTTTGAGCAAATATATCTTCCCAGAACTTGATAAACTCATAGGTCTCCAACAGAATAAATATCACGACTCCGATGCGATGACACATACTTTGAGGGTTTTAAAAAACACGCCACCAGATTTAGTGACGAGAATGGCTGCGCTTTTTCACGATATAGGAAAATATAAAACTATGTCAAATGATGAGGGAGTAATTCATTTTTATGATCACGAAGAAATGAGCGGGCATATAGCATCTGACATTCTAAGAAGATTAAAATATCCAAATGTTTTTATAAGAGATGTAGTGGAAATCATAGTCAATCATATGAGGACAAAATCGAGTGGAAATTCTGGTATTATGACTCGAAGATCTCTCAGAAAATTAAAATTAGATTTGGGTGAAAATTTGGATAGATTATTGGATTTGATTCATGCCGATAATGTTTCTCATGCTAAAGAATATTGTATGCCAGATCAAATACAAAACATAAGAAAAAAATTAAAAGAGCTAGAAGAATTTGATGGCGTTCCAATAGTAAAGCCTCCATTGAACGGAGATGATGTTATGAGAATTTTAAATATAGGTAAGGGTCGCATCGTTGGCGAAATAATGCAAAAATTGAAGGATTCATATCTAGATAATCCAAATATGACAAAGGAAGAAGCCGAAGAGTTAATAAAAAAATTCTATAAAAAATGATACTTTTATTTGAAAATTTTGTAAAATCAACACGAGCGAGTGTTATAATTGTTGAATATAATAATGAAATATTGTTGCTGAAAAGAAATTCCAAAATGTTCTACAATCAGTGGGGATTACCTGGTGGAAAAATTGATCCAGGTGAAGAAAAAATAGAAGCTGCCGTAAGAGAACTCTATGAAGAAACTGGAATAATTGCAAAAGATTCTGATTTAATATATGTTGGAGAAAAAAAATCTATGACAGGGTTTACAGTTTATATTTATTGGTTGAAACTGAAAGAAAAACAACATGTTATATTATCTGGTGAGCACAATGCTTTTATGTGGGTAAGAAATTTTAAAGATGTCGATTTGGCTGGAAATACAGAAAATTTTATAAATCTAAAAGATGAAGTTTTTAGTGCATAACTATTCTTCTATCAAACTTTCATCAATATCTTTATTTTTATGTTTTTCTTTTCTATTATATTTCTCGGGTGAACATATTGGGCATGAACAGGGTTTACCTTGATCTTTAAAACAATGTAAATTTATATCTTTATCGGTTTCTTTTAGCCCTAAATTTTTTAATCTTTTTTTATAGTGAGATTGACGCAACTGGTTTCTTCTAGCTTTATCCATTAGAAAGAATTTCTTTAATATAATGATTATATTATTTTTTGATTAAAAAGTTTGAATTTAAAGATTTAAATTTAAATTTTGTTTATATCTATCCATTATTTCCTGTTTATGTGGTTTCACCATATTAAATATTTTATAATATTCATCGTTTCCATATTTATGAATATATTCATCAATCAATTCATCGGATTTTGGATCGATTTCAAAACCGATAATTTTTTTAACATTGAAGATTGGTAATTCTATTCCGCCTCCGCCTGGTTGTCGATTAGTGGAGAAACATCCATCTATCCCTAGAGATAAATATTTATTCATTTGTTCTGTGGTATAATCTGTAGAAACTCCGCCATTTTGAAAAAGAAAATCGTCTGATAGTTTTATTCTGTATATTACAGGATAATAAGAATATTCCCAATAGTTATTAGGCCTTTTGAGTTGATCATATTTTTGAAATAATCTTAGCATGGCGTAATACGCTGCCGAGCCATTCGATTCGTTTGGTGATACTGTAAGATATATGGCTCTACCGGCATTAGAACTAGTACTATGTGTGAGATCACGATATAAAATTCTTTTAAATTCATCATCATTTCTTGTAAAAGCAAAATTGAATCTAATGTCTCCTCTATATAATAATGGTGTGTTCAATTTTTTTAAAGCTTCATCCAATGATATAGTTACCTTTTTCCTATTCTCAATAAAAATATCTTTCAACGGATAATCTAATGGAATTTTTGATAATTGTTCATCTTTTTTCTTTATGAATTCTATATTTGAGTTATAAAAATTTTTTTCATTATCTCTAAAATCATAATAATATATCTCATTTTGAGAACCTAAATTTATTTTTTGAATAAATTTTTCTAATTTCGATAAATATTTGTTTTGAACAATATCTCTTATACTATTATACCAATCTGAATATTCTTTATATTTTTGATTTCTGATGGATTAGCAAGATACCCACATAATTTATTATGGGCGTTATTAAATATTATGGCTGGATTAATAATAATTGGATTAATAATTTGGGGAAGTGTAGAATTAGACACTTAGCACTCCTGCTTGTACACTCAACTATTATTGGTTTATTATACACGCTGTTATGTTTTCGGTTGCGCTTCTTTCTGCACCGAGAGTTTGGCGCAACTGAAACATAACGGCTGCGTGTATGAAACGTAATGGATTAGAAGCACTAAACTTTCAACATAAAATGAACTATAATAGAAGTACGAACTTTAAATATACCACTGAACCCATTATGTTTTATACACGATGTTAGCAGTAGTACGGTAAATTATCACAGATGTTCAATCGGAGAACAGAACCTTTTTCTTTTCTTTTTTTTGTGCTGTGGAAAAATATTAAAATAAAATTATGACAATAGATTTAAGATACGGTGATACAATAGAACAAATGAAATTGATACCTGATAAAAGTATTGACTTTATTTGCTGTGATTTACCTTATGGTTCAACTAAAAACCATTGGGATATTATAATACCATTTGAACAACTTTGGGAACAATACAGAAGAATTATTAAAGACGATGGTGCTATTGCTTTATTTGGAACAGGATTGTTTACTTATAAATTAGCATTATCAAATGAGAAAATGTATAAGTATGAAATAATTTGGCACAAATCAAAATGCGGTAGTTCATTTACTGCTAAATATAGACCAGTTCAAAAACACGAAAACATTTTGATATTCGGAAAAGGTAAAGTTGTTTACAATCCACAACTTGAAGAAGGTGAACCTTATTATAGGAAACGAAAGGCAAATAAAGGAGATAAACCAAACAATCATAAACTTGGTGTAGTTTCTGAAAGTGAAACCTCAAATGATGGTTTTAGGTATCCTTCAACTGTTCAATTTTTTCAACAAAAGTGGAGAAGGCAAGACCAATTACATAGCACACAAAAACCAATTGAATTAATTGAATGGTTAGTAAAATCATACAGTAACGAAGGTGATACAATTTTGGACAACACATTTGGAAGTTGCACAACTGGAATTGCTTGTATAAACACCAATCGTAATTTTATTGGGATTGAAAATGATGAAAAACATTTCAATATTTCTTTAAAAAGGGTGGGAGAAAAAAGAAAAGAAAAAGAATTTAACGTAGTAACTTCATTCGGAGATGGAATGTAGTATTACTGCTAACTAATGGCTAAAAACACTTAAAAAAATTGAACAATGTCAAAGGCACAGCAGATAAAGGATTCACTATTTAAAGCCTCATTTGAAGGTGAATTAAGTAACTCTGATTTAGTTCAAATAATTGAATACTGTGCTTCTATCCTGAATCTGAAAACAAAAACCAACTATGCCAAAGCAAACGGAATCACACACAACGGGGCAAAGCACAGGAAAACATAGCAGCTAAAAATAGATGGCAAAATATTCATAATTGATAACGATTAAAATGATACCAAAAATTATAATAACTGTAGACGGGGGAATGGTGCAGAATGTAATGTCCACTATTCCCGTTGATTTCTGTATGATAGATTATGATACAGAAGGGGCACAAGAAGAACTAATAACAAAGATTGAATTTCCAGACGGCCTTTCTGAGGCAATATGTTATATAGACAGTGCTGAAGAGAACGCTAAAGAAGTGAATAGATTATTTAAGGTTGTAGAAGATGATTTTAATTCAAAAGAGAATGAAAATTAAAGACTTAGCAAAAGATGTAAACTTACAAAGTGTAAGAGTAAAATTACCCCTTTCCGTTTATAACATTTTATATTCACTATATATTAAAAAAAGAATTTATTTTTTCTATGATAGATGTTTTAATTTTAAATCTATATTTTCATCATATTTTATTCTTATTAAAATAATTTTATTATCTTGGCAGTATTCCGTTTTTATAGAATCTTTAATTATTTGTTTTTTTAAAGAATCTTCTCCACCAAACCAGTTTACTGTGTAATCGACTAAAGAATAATCATATTCGTTACCATGAACCATTATAAATTTTTTAATGATTAAACTTTTGTCCATATAAAATATATATTAAAATAAAATGGTTAAATAAAATGATAGTTGATTATGAGTATATAAAACAGGATCTAAAAGTTTCATACATATCGGATAGTGGGCACATAAAGATGAAAAGTTATAAATGGCCCAATCCTCAAAAGTTTATTATTTGTGATGATGATGATAGAGATAAAGATGGAAAATATGTTACTTGGGATGGTTGTAGTGTGAAAAAAGTGTACACTAGAAGACCAGACCGTTATTCTGTTTATGATTTTCTAGATAATTTACCACAGGAAGAGCAGGATGATGTTTTTAAATATGTTGAAGCTGACATATATTTTATTGATATTGAAAATGAAATTCTAGACACAAAACCAACTCCACATTTGGCAGAAGGAGCCATCCAATCAATATCCATAGTTAATAAAAATAAAGTTCTTGTTATGGGCATAGAAGATCTATCAAATACTGATATATCGTCCATAGAAGAAGATATAAATAACTATTTTATAAAATTTGGTACCACATATGAATTCAAGTTTATAAAATATAGAAATGAATATGATATGATATTCAATTTCTTCAACAAATATGTTCCTAAAATGGCTGTTCTAACTGGGTGGAATTTTACTGAATACGATTGGGTTTATTTAATAAATCGGGCTCGTAAGATAGGGATAGACCCATCTGTATCGTCTTTTACTAGAGTTTTAAGACCTCCCTTTAAAAGAGACAATAAAACTGGAAAAGATAAAGAATCATATTGTGAAATGCCGGCCCATAGACTCATCATAGACTATATGGAACTATATCAAAAATGGGACACGACCATAAAAGTTAAAGAATCTGATTCTTTGGATTTTGTTTCTTATAATATTCTAAAACTTAGAAAAGTAAATTATGAAGGAACTTTGAAAACGTTAGCTAAACAAGATTATAAAAAGTTTATTTATTATAATGCTGTTGACTCTATTCTTGTACAAAAGATACATGAAAAAACAAAATGGATAGATATTCTTTATGGTATATCCACATTATCCAGAATAAGAGTTCTTGACGCTTACAGCACACTGCCTGTTACAGAAGGAATTTTGAGAAAGAAATTGAAAAAAGAAAGAAATATCATTTTATGTAGATTGGAAAACGATTCAATGCAACAAAATTTGGTTGATGATGCTGAGAAAGCAGTTAAGGGTGGATGGGTAAAAGATCCAGTTAAGGGTAAAATGGCGACTTGGGTTTCTTGTTATGATTTCGCGAGCCTTTATCCAACAACGATGAGAATGTTTAATATATCGGCTGATTCGTATAAAGGCGTCCTGTCGCCAGATAAGAAATATGCTATATTTAATGATCATAGGGTGGATCTCGAGCCTACAGATATAATATTATTGAACGGCACCGTCTTCAAAAATGAGACCGGTGTCGTTAATCAAGTTATGACGGATATATATGGCGATAGAAAGAAATATAAGGGTATGATGAATAAAGATCGTGAAGACATCGAAGAATATAAAAGAGAGTTAAAACAGGCAGAAGAAGAATTGATGGTTGAGTTTGATATCATTTAAACCAACTCGAATTTTATCCCCAACTTCTGGATCTGTTTTTTTACCAAAAATATCTTCATCTGATAGATCATCCAAATCAAATTGTTCGTATAGTTTCACGTGTTTCATATGTAACTTATATATAAAAATATTTACTTATAATATTTTTTTCTAAACAAAATATATTCAATTTATATATATTATAAATTGGAAAAAATGATCAAAAACTTCAAAACATATTTAATAATAGAAAAAGTGGATAAATATGTATCTGATATAATGTTAGACGTTCATAAAATTATAGATGATAATTTTTCTAAAGATAAATATTATCTGGATCTTAAAGACAAATATGGCATATCTTTTTTTATAAACATTCTAAAAAAAGATATTGTCACACTTTCAATATATTATTCAAATATTTCTATAAAAGAGATTCTAAAAAACAATTTTATTGAATTTAATATCGATTTTTATATAGAAGATCAATTTTTGAATTCAAATAAAATATTTGGAATTTTATAGAATCCGTCAAAGAAAACAACTACATCTTTAGTGTAGCTGATGAATTTGACACCAATCCCTTTAATCATTTTAAACCATTTTTAAAAATGGAAAAAAGTGATATATTTTTAATTATATATACTTACAAATCGAAAAAGTTTTTTGTAAAAATGCTAAAATCATTTAAATATAGGATATACCCCAATCAAGAGCAGAAAGATATGATGTATCATATTTTTGGTCAAGTTAGGTTTGTATATAATCTTGGTTTAGAAACAAAAATTCAAGCCTACATAGGAAATAAAAAGAACTATACCTGCATTGATTTAGCAAATCAAGTTAAAGAACTTAAAGATACAGATGCTCCTTGGTTAAAGGAAAGTCCTTCACAGGCATTACAAATGAGTTTAAGAAATCTGGATAATGCCTATACAAATTTTTTTAGAGGTGGCGGTTTTCCCAAGTTTAAAAGAAAATTTGGAAAACAATCATTTCAATTACCTCAAGGAGTATATTTGGAAAATGATAAACAGATTTTCATACCTAAACTAAAATTGGTTGATATTGATTTACACAGAGAATTTAAAGGTTTGATCAAAACCGTCACCGTATCACGAACAATAACAAATAAATATTATGTATCTATATTGATTGATACTGGTGAGTTAAAACCTGAAAAGAAACCTATTATAGATCAAACAACGGTTGGTTTAGATTTAGGTATAAAAGATTTTGTAATAACTTCAGATGGAAAGAAATTCAAGAACCAAGATTTCTTTAAATCTGCTATGAAAAAGTTGAGGATAGAGCAGCGATCCTTGGCTAGAAAAAAGAAAGACTCTAACCACTACAAAAAACAAAAAATGGTCGTCGCTTTATTACACGAACATATCCGTAATCAAAGACAGAACTATTTACATAAAATAAGTAGGTATTTGGTTGATAATTATGATACCATATGTGTAGAGGATTTAGCCGTATCAAATATGGTTAAAAATCATAAATTAGCAAGAGCAATAAGTGATATGGGTTGGTCTGAATTTAAATCTATGATTGAATATAAGTGTGATTGGTATGGAAAAAATTTAAGTGTGATAGGTAGGTTTGATCCATCATCAAAAACTTGTTCTAAATGTGGAACAATCAATAAGGATTTAACTTTAAATGATAGAGAATGGATTTGTCCTAAGTGTAATGAAAAGCACGATAGGGATATAAATGCTGCTATAAATATAAAGAAAATAGGGTTGAGGAACCAGCCCAGCGTCACTCAAAGTGAATGGTTACATTGTGCTTGTGTCGTAGAAACTACTACATCTTTAGTGTAGTAGTGGTTCATATTTTCATATCCAATGCTTTTGTAATACCCAATATTATTACTTATTATTCTTATTGATATTTTTTTATCTAAAATCATTTTATGAATTGGTTTTATTTATATATATAAATAAAAGGAGGTCCTATTTCAACTTCCAGTTAAAAAAAAGATAAAAAATGAGAATTTCGTCACAAAATAGCCAGTTCATATTCCAGTTACCGGTCGATTTTATAGCACCATATTTATATGAAAAATTTCAAATATTTTTGGACAACAATAAAATGCCATATGACAATGCAATAGATTATTTGAACTCTACAATTAAAACGATCGGATTCCCAGGTGTTAATTATGAAATGGTAACTCAACGAATATATGGTGGAAAGACAGTAGATTATAAAGCCGCTAAGAATTTATTTGATTCTTTCTCTCACGATGTTACTATAACATTCAGAAGCGTCGATTCACATACGAATTACTTTATGTTGCAAGAAATAACACAAGAATTTTATCAGAACACAAGAAAATTATATGTTCCGGATTTCGCTATAAATATATTAGATAAAAATGGTGATTTGATATATACCATTATATTTAAAAACATACTTTTGAAATCTCTTGGGGAGCTACCTTTGCAATATAATAAACAAGATTTCGGTGAAAACACTTTCAATCTAACTTTCTCTTATAATTATTTTGATATTATCTGGGAGATGAGAAGATCTTCTGCCGAAGATACTGTAAGTATATTTGATTTGCCTTATGATTATTATGCTCGAGATATCAGTCCTAATCCACACTTTGAGACTTTGCAAACAACAAAAGACCGGCTAAATACTCGATTGAAAGATATGGAAGAAGGTATCAAAAAACCTGGAGCCGAGCTAGATAAAAAAGAAATATGAAAAAAATGATAGTAAAATTATTCGAAGAATTTAGTGAAAACAAGCTAGGATGTCTACTTATCAATTTACATGTTGAAAACTGGGGAAATATTGTTAAAGATTTGGTTGAAGAAGATGATTTATATAAACCAGATGATGATTATGGTTATGATAAATATGCTCATACTACAATATTATTTGGACTTCATAACTATAATGGTATACAGAAAGATTTAGATGATTTTTTACCAAAATTGGAAAAAATAGATGATATAAAAATGGATGATAAATTATCTATATTCGAGAATGATGATTTTGATGTTGTTAAAGTTAACGTTTTTTCAAATAAGATGAAAAAGTTAAATCAGAAGATCAGAAAAGAATTTAAATACACAAATGAATATGATGAATATAGCCCACATATGACAATTGCTTATGTTAAAAAAGGATCGGGTAAAAAATATTTGGATAAAAAAATAAAATTACCTAAATTTGTAGTTTCTGATTATGTTTATTCTGATCCAGATTATAAAAAAACAAAAATAAAACCATGAATTTACTCTACATAGATAGAATGAGAAAGACAAAGGGGGATAATGGAGAGTTACATCCCTTTATAAAAGATCACGAAAAGGATTATGTTTTAAGAAAATTTGGAGATCGTCTTTTTTATCCAGAGATATTCTGGGATAGAGGTGATTATTTGGCCGGATATTTATCTCACATTGCCGAAGCAAATGATATTCAAGCTGTTGTAGGATATTCTGCTGGTGGCTATATGGCAATGAATATATCAAATAAATATAAGATTCCAGCTTTGATGTTTAATCCAGCCATAGCCGAAAATTGTAAAGCACCTGAACTTCAACCCCCTGATGAAAAAATGAAATCTTCACCAAGATATAAAGATCAAATTATAGTTCTCGGTGAACAAGATACACGTGACACTGGTGGAGTTGATTACCCACTTGTGGTTGAATATTTAAACAAAATGAAATTTAAAGAAACTGGTGGTGAGATATTCGTTGAACCAATGGGACATGCTCCGTCAATTGAGATATTTGAAAAATATTTTGATTATTTTCAAAATAAATATATGAAAATATAATTATTTGATCGTTACTTTTTCCGAGCCACACTTCGGGCATCTTCTGCTTTTATCTTTAAAAACACTAAGAAATCTTGGTTCTTTACCATTATAACCACAATCCGAGCACATATAACTATCCATTTTTTCCTCATTTAACATAAAATCTGAAAAAGTAATGATGTTAGACTCAAACTTTTTATTTTTATTTTTCTTTTTAACTTTATATGGTAATTTTCCTTTATTTCCCCACCCATCTTCCCAGACCCACTTCCATTTTTTGGGTGTCTTTTCCACAGAACCATATTGCCCGCGTTTAGCGAAAATGAGTTTTCTTTGTTGTTCTGATTTTGCTGGCATAATAAACTTTATTATTTTTGTTATATATATTAAATGTAAAATCTCAAAAATTGGAAAAATAAATATTAATTTTTTTAAAACCTCGTGATATTATCATTATATAAACTATGAAATTTAACCTTTAAAACTAAAATATATGAATGAAGAACTAACTAAAACTGAAACAGTGGATTTTGATGAAATGTATGAATTATTAAAAAACGAAAACAAAATCCTGAAGGCGAAAGACAAAAAAAGAATTGAAAAACTTCCAAAAAATTATCTCTATTTTTTAAAAAAACTTGAAAATCCAACAATAAATTTTGATTTGGTCAGCCCTGGCGAAGTCATAAATGGTAAAATTATTGAAATAAATTCCAGAGATATTGTTATAGACATTGAATATAAAGATAATGTTTATGTTGATAAAAAAACTGTTGATCAGAATATGTTGGACTCTATCAATGTTGGTGATTTGATGGATGTTATGATAATGGAAATAGTTGATAATCCTTATTGTATAAAAGGATCGATATCAGAATTAATGAGAATTAATATTTCAAATGTTGTTAAAGAGCATTATAAAGATAATAAACATTTTTTTGCTACAGTTTTAGATTCAAAACCAGCTGGTTATAATTTGAAGTTGGAAATAGAAGGGCAGATAGCAGATGCTTTTATGCCAAACACATTGGCTGGTGTCAATAAACTTGTCGATCAAACAAGTATAGTGGGCCAACGGTTTGAAGTTATGATAGAAACGCTAGAACAAGATAAGGGAGTCTATGTTGTCAGTCGCAAAAAATATTTAGAAAGCTTGGTGCCTGAGAGAATAAAATTGCTTAGAAAAGAAGATAAGAATAAAGTCTATACAGGATTTATCACAGGAACAACTCCATTTGGTGCTTTTATAGAATTTGAAGAATATTTAACTTGTATGATATATAGAAACAATGTCAATGAGGAATGGCGTGATGATGAAAATTGGAACAGACTAAAACCAGGCATGATGATAGACTTTTATATAAAAGAAATTACAAAGAAATTTAAAATAATTGCTACTCAGGTTCTTAGAGATTCATTGTGGGACACTATAAAAGTAGATGATGAAATTAGAGGCAAAGTTATAGCGTTGAAACCTTTTGGAGCACTTATTCAGTTAGATGAAGAAACAAATGGATTGATACAAAATACTTATCTCACAAAGAATAAAATAATTTTACATTTGGGCCAAGAAATTGATGTTCGAGTCACAAGTATAATGCGAGATGAAAGAAAAATAAGCCTTTCTTTAAAATAATAATAATAAGGAAATCTTTTTAATTATATATATACAAGAGTGGCCCGCTTATTGTGAGCCACTCTTTTTTCTAAAAAAAAATAAAATAAAATATGGAATTCAAGTTGTTTAGTGGGGAGAAAATTGATGATGTTGGTCAATATCTTCGAGATTATTATAAAAAATATCCAGATATAGAAGTTTATGTTGGGTGCGATTCAAACAATCATGGTAGAATAACAAAATATGCTACTGTTATAGCCTTATTGCGTCCAACAAAAGGAGTTCATGTTATATACAATAAATTCTCTATAAAAAGACAACGCGATTTGTTTTTAAGATTATGGAAAGAAACTGAGTGCGCGCTCGAGGCATCTACCATAGTTCAAGAATCATTGGAAGATGTATATTTGACAGATGATAAATCCATACCAACTATACACCTTGATTACAATAAACAGGCTAAATTTAAATCACATATTGTACACGATGCCGCAATAGGGTATTTAATTGCCAATGGATTTACAAAAGTTCAAACAAAATCAGACGCTTGGGCAAGTAGTTTCTGTGCCGATATGCTTGTAAATAATTAAAAAATTTTTATGCAGGAAATTTTAACGTATATAATAATAACACTATCAATATCTTATACAATATATAGTTTTTTTAAAATTCTTTTAAATGAAAATCCCTACAATCATCACTGTTCTAAAAATTGTGCAAGTGATAGTTGTGGGAATTTAAAAAGAATTAAAAATAAAGTTATTCTTTGATCATTTTAGTTATTAAAGTTCCATTCTGATGAGTTGTTTCATAAAAAAGATATCTTGATCCATTTCCAGTTAAGACCAATACTTCTTCTGTATATAGCATGTATGATGAACTAACGTCCATAAAAGATGATTGTATAAATTTATAATCGTCTATTGTTATATCGCTCAAAAGCCCAACTCCAACATGCACCTTATCGCCATTAATGAATTCGAGTATATCTCCTCTTTTTGCATAAATAGAATCCTGTTTTGATGGATAATTTGCAATAGAGTCCTGACTAATTACCGTATTATCATTTTTTTCCTTCAAAATAATATTATTATTTTGTAAGAAGTCTATTGGTATGTAAGAAAAATACCCAACTCCAAAGGCCAATACGAAAATAATTAGCATTTTTGCTAAAAAAGGCATTTTTTCTTTCTCTGATGTTGAATCATTTGCTGGAACATTAACTTTGTAGTTGGCATTGGCATCAATTAGTTCGTCAATTTTTTTAAGATGATTTCCCATTTTGTTGTGTGTTTTTATTGTTTGTTATTGTTTTTCTTTTAAAATTTCTGATCGGCGATGATTTAAAATTTCTTGTATAGCATAGGCGTCTTGAATATTTAGTTTTCTTATAACAAGCGAAGCCATACCATAACCATTTATTGTCAGTGTTGTACCGAGTAAAGATGCATTAACCACAACATCGGATATGATATCAATTGGTATAGTCACTTTATCTTTATTTAAAAGATTTTTGTTGCGGCGGCTATATCTAACATAATAGTCATCGATTTCGATCACATAGGGTGTCAATATCGGACCGAGCCTTGTTATGTCTGATGTGAATTTATAATACATTCTAAATATTTTAAAAAGAGTTTTTCAGCTTTTTCAACGCTTTCTTTGTATTCGTTGAATTTTATCCAATCGTCAATGGAGGGTATTTCAATTTTCTTTTTCATTTTTCTAATAAAATTACATGATATGATTTTCACCATTACCATATTCAATGAAACGATTTTTCTTAGGTGAAACAATCAGTTTTAAGTTCAATTTTTTCAATTTTTTCATTAGTAATCATTTACTGATACAAAGGTAAGAACATTATTGAACATAAAAAAAGTTTTTTCAATGAAAAAGAAAGAATTTTTTTATTTTTCTTTTTTCTTCATTGAAAAAAACTCTAAGGATAAAACTTTGAAGCGACATTTATTTTTTTGTTGCTTCAACCGATGCTTTTTTATAAGGCGTGACAAGTTTTTTAATCTCTCCCAATGCTTTTCTCACGTCGGCTTCGGCTGTTTTATTACCCTTTTCAACAAATTTCTGATGTCTCTCTTCTACAATCTTAACTTGTTCTTGAATTTTTGCATAAAGTTCTTCTAACATAATAAGAATAATTTATTTTTTGCTGGCTTGAAAACCAGTTAATACATGTCATTTTATATGAAGAACATAAAAAAGTTTAAAAATAATCTTTAGAAATTTAAAATTCTAGCGGTTTAAAACCACTTATTGATGGTTTATTATTTAATATTATAGCCATATAATCATTGAAATCATTCAATTTATTCGATTCTTTTATCTCTTCCCATCCCCAGTTTTCTTCATTCCAAGGATCATCTTCTAAATTTTGTTTTTTTCTTATTTTCCTTTGTTTTTTTTCGAATGGAACGAGTTCATCTGGACTATAATTAAATGAATTATCTGTGTTCCAATTAACCGATATTGGATAAGAAGTATAATTTATGTTTATATATGTTATTGTTCCATCGTTTTTACCAATCATTTCTCTTGAAAAAGCTTCTGGATAGCCATCATGTTTACCTATTAATTCTTCTCTTAAAGAAACATGTTGTCCAACATAAAAATTCTCGATAGATTGTTCGTTTATGTAATTAAAAGATTTATATTTCAATAATTTGTTTTCTTTTATATCTTCCCATCCCCAGTTTTCTTCACCCCAGGGATCATCTTCAAGATTATATTTTTTTTTAGGTTTGCCTCTAATGGTCATCAACTCATCACAGGATATTATTGTTTTATCATCTAGTTTAACTCTAGAAACATTCGTTGGAGAAGAAATATGTTTACTTTTGTGTGTTATAATGTATTTGTCGTGTGTATAACGAAGTTCTCTGTTGGATGAAAACCCAAACCAACTATATCCCAATGAAAAAAGAAATCTTGTAATTCTATAATATTCTTCTTCATCATTCACAATTATAGCCAGATCATCATATACATCTTCATTATTTTGTTCTTTTATCTCTTCCCATCCCCAGTTTTCCTCATTCCAAGGATCATCCTCTAGATTGGTTTTTCTTTTTCTTTTTTCTGCTTTTGATGTCAGTGGATAAATATTATCATAATCAACCCAATAAGATCTATGGTCTGGATCCATTCCGCCAGCATTATGTAAATCATCATTAAATCTTGTTTTAAATTTGACGAGAACTCGATGACTTACCCGTTGATATTCTATCAATGTAATTTGTCCAATTTCACCATTAAATGATATTAGTCCATAATTACCCATTACTCTAACGATGTCTCCAACATTAAGATCTTTTTCATCCATAATCATATATATAAAAAATTAAACTTATAATTAATATTTTATTATATCTAAGAAAAAAAAATTATTTTATGAAAATAAGTGTTATAATGGCAAGTTATCTCAGCATACCTGGAAGACAGAATTTGGATCAAAAATTTCGTAGAGCAGTAAACTCATTTATAAATCAAACATATCAAGATAAAGAATTGATAATTGTTTCTGATGGATGCGAAATAACAAATAAATTATTCCAAGATTATTATTCAAATAGAGATAATATTAGATTGATTTCTATACCAAAACAACCACCTTATTCTGGAATGATGAGAAATGTTGCTTTTAACATTACAAATGGTGATATAATATGTTATTTGGATGCTGATGATGTTCTTGGAAAAACTCATTTACAAACAATTGCGGATCAATTTGACACGAGTGAATATGATTGGGTTTATATGGATGACTATATGACACTGGACAAAGAATTTAAAAAACTTCATATAAGAAAAGTTTATCCTAGATATGGTAGTATCGGGACAAGCTCGATAGCCCATAAAAATCCAAAACTATTGAAAAATGGAGATAAGATAAAATTCAATATTGGTTATGGGCATGATTTTTTATTTACAATGACACTCAACGCGTTAGGATTGAAATTTAAGAAATTAGATAAAATGGCACAATATATAGTGTGTCATTACAGAGATTATGATGGATAATGTATTTTTTTCTAAATCTTTTTTGATTTAATAGAATATAAAGACAATGATATTAGATTTTAGTAAATATTTAGAACAGTTAAATGAAGGGATTATAAGAACTTATGATATTGATTTTGTTATAGATAAAAGTCTGCAAAGATTATCCGTTCTAAATGTAAAATACGACATAGTTAAAAATCCAAACAATACAATAAAATTGACAATTTATGATTTTAATAAAATTATTATTAATCATTTATTTGGATTATTAAATAAGAATTTCACAAATTTATTTGGATGGTTTCCGACATACATGTTTCTAACTAATTTATCTGGTATGAAAAATTCAATGAATTATGATGAGAATTATCTAGTAAAAACTTATGAGTATTTGGGAGAAGTATCGATATTATATGAATCTAAATTCGATTTAATATCTGATATGCCCCCAAAATTATATCACATATCAATACAAGAGCACTCAAATAAGATATTGTCTATTGGAATTGTCCCAAAAACAAAAAACAAAATATCTTCACATGGTAATAGGATCTATGTTTGTTCAAGCTTGAACGATTGTATAGATTTAATAGACAATATGAAATTTTATTTTTTTAATAAAAATGAAAAGATAAATACTAAATGGATAATTTATGAAATAGATACATCTGATTTGGATATTTTATTATATAAAGACCCAAATTATCCAGACAGGGGGTATTATTTATTAGGTAATATTCCACCAAAAAATTTGACCATTGCTTTAAAAGAAAATTAATCGTACCAATATTCTTCTCCCCAGGGATCATCTTCTAGATTTAAATGTCTCTTGGATGGTTTTGGAATTTTGAATTTATCAAAAACTATGATACCAAAAGCACAAACATTATTACCATCAGTTAATATGATATTTATTCTATTTCCTCCTATATCAAGTTTTTCAAAACGATTTACAATATATCCTTTTCCACTATTGTTGTATATAGTGGACAAAATTAAAAACACAGGCTTTCCTTTAAATTCTTTATTTAGATATTCTACTAGTTTGTTAACATCACCTCTAAAATATTCTTGGAGATAAAAATAAAAATCAATTTCTATACCGTCTTCTCTTTTTAATTGTTGCTGTTGTTCGAATAAATGGAAATTCTTAATCATCAAAAAACTGTCTATTTTTTTAATATATATATAAAAGAATGAAAACTGAATTTTATAATTTTTTGAACGAAAAATTTTCTGATGACGATCCATTTGGTGAAGACGGCACAGTAAGAATGTTCATTATTCTAGCGGAAGATGGAAGAAGAATATATTTATCCAAAAATGTAAAAAATGAAGCAGAAGCCATTAAGAAATTCGAGAAAAAAACTGGTTGTACTGATGGTGAGGAATATGGTAAAGTTAAAGCGGTAGAAACCAATCAAGGAGAAGTCAACGTCATCATAAGAGATTTAAGAAGAGAAAAAGCAAAAGTAATTATTCAGTAATAATTAATACAGAAAATTTATAGAAATAATACGGAATAAATACAGAATATATTACACTTGAACGGTTAAGAGAAGAGTTTCAAAGCTTAACATCTTGGAAGTAAAGTGATCTCGGCGAGACTCGAACTCGCAATCTAAAGTTCCGCAAACTTTTATTCTATCCATTGAACTACGAGATCTTAAAATATTATGTGCCCTCACTATGACTCGAACATAGGATTCTCTTGGATGTAAGCCAAGTGCTTTAAACCAACTAAGCGATGAGGGCTTTTATGTGTTCCCAAATGGAGTCGAACCATTGTCCTTTGGATGTGACCCAAATATTCTCAACCTCTAAACTATGGGAACGAAAATCAAATAATTTTTTTAGAGCGGCCAGTGAGGCTCAAACTCACGACCCTTGGCTTGGGAAGCCAATATTCTATCACTGAACTATGACCGCATAAATTTCGTAAAATTTTTGTGGAGAATGCGAGATTCCAACTCGCCTGAATATTCCTCGGTGCAAACGAGGTGACCACGCTAGCAGTCCCATTCCCCAAATTTTTCAGATTACTTTTTGTAGAATTACAAATTACAAGTTTGTTCCTTTTTTGTTTGCTGTAAGTAATCTTTTTAGTATTATAAATTTCTTATAATATCTTCTATTTTCTCTATTTTCAAATTATCAGCCAAATAATCTGAAATTTTTATCATTATGTTCTTACATTCTTCTATATCTTCATTTGTCATATTCACTTCTATATTATAATCTTTCTCTAATCTATATTTCATATTTTTTATAAAATCCTTATAAACATTTAAAATTCCTCTTTTAGCAGATGAATTTGAATCACAAAAAGGCTCAACAAACATCCATTCAAGATATTCATAATTTTTGAATTTTTTGGAATAAGGTTTATATCTTATCTCATATAATTGTGCGATGAAATTTCTTATTTCCTTTTTCCAATGCTCGATATTACCAGTTTTATTTTTTATAATTTTAACTTTTAATAAATGATAAAATAACATATAACCTATTCCACCTATTCTTTCATGGGCAGTTTTACGATAGAAGGCGTGCTCGAAAAGAGTTGTTCTAATAATAAAATCTTCAAAATCTTTTAGTATGTTCATGTTTTTTATATTGATGAATTTTAATTTTGTTTTTATTTTTGTGTTCCTGAGTGGATTTGAACCACTGGCCCCTACTCTGTCAAAGTAATGCTCTCAACCAGGCTGAGCTACAGGAACTTGATTTTTATATTGACTCATAAAATTTTAAAAAATTATTTATTTCATTTTCAATATATTTTTTATTTTCTTCATTTGTTGGATTCTTCCATTTTATTCTATAAACTTTTATACCAACATTCTCTAGTAAATCATCTCTTATTTTATCTTTTTCAATTCTTTCTTCATAATAATGTTGTTTCCCATCTATTTCTAAATCCAATTTTTTATTTTTAAAATAAAAATCTCGGTTTTTTCTGTTTCGAACTCATATTCTTAGTCTGGGTGAGTGGACTCGAACCACCGGCCTCTTGATCATACCACACTTACTTTCATAAGCCATTTCTGTTGTAGTCTGGACTTTACCTTCACCATATCTTTTAAAGAATTAGGTGGTTGCCGTCAAGTCTCTACACCTTCCTCATTATATGAGGCTTGGCTCGGTATTGTCGTCATCTTTATATGTTACGAGTTCCACCGACTTTGACAACTTTATTGCCTTTTTGTTTCCAAAAAGCTAGGGATTAAATTACCCAAATCAAGAAATCTACCAACTGATATACACCCAGTTATTTATTTTTGTGCCCTCCATTATTATTTCTTTTAAAACATTTTTCTTCATAAAAATTTTTCATATATCTTTTCATCCATTTGCCAATTTTTTGTTGTTTTATATTAGTTAAATCTGAAGCTTTTTTCACCCATCCACGTTTAGAAAAATCAATATCGCTATTTTTTATCTTTTCCATTAAAGGTTTATATTTTTGAAAAGTTTTTTCCCTTACATTTTTCATTTTTCATGAACACATGGTTTATTGTAGAACCAGTCAAGAGAATCGAACTCTTATTTTCAGCTCCAATTACGATTAAATGTTTCGAAGACATTATCGGCTAGACTGGCATATTACGTCTCTTCTTTTCTAATTGAATCAATTCAGATATTATCAAGAATTTTAACTTTTTTTCGGAATACTTTTTTTACCACCAGATGCGATTTTTTGTTTGCTGTAAGTATTCATTTCAAAGTTTTTTCGGAATACAATTTTGATTTTCGAAGTCAATTTTAACCTTTTTATTTGCTGTTTGTATTCCTTTCATTCTTTAGAAAAAAATATTTTTGACCATTCATATTTTTTATTTCACATTTATCTTTAAAAGAATCTTCTATAGATTTTATATAAAAATTTATTTTTCTATCGTCTTCCGAGAATATTGTAAATATTAAATTTGTTTCTTGTTGAGATGAATATTTCAATAAAATATATGATAAAGAATTAAATATTTTTATAGTATCACCATAGTTAGTTTCTTTTTCCACTACATCTTGTAATTCTTTATATTTGCTTTCATATTCATCTGGAGAAATCAAATCTTTTGTCATTTTTATATATTTGTCATGTTGGTATTTTGTAGTAAAAAACACATTATAATGCTTTCCAACTAAATCATCATAAAATAATTCTAAAATCATAATATATTCTATATCATTAACTTTAAAAAAGAATATTATATCATTTTCATACTTATATCTAGGTGATTGTATATATCTCCATTCAAAATAAACATAATTTGGATTAAATTTTATTTCTTCTAATATTAATTTAAATCTATCATATTTTAATATACCTATCTTATTAAATTTTCCGTTTGGATGAAATTCCATCTTATCGCCTATCGTATCTTTTATTTCTTCAATAGATTTATGATCTTTAATCATTTGTCTATATTTATCATTGACTTCTTTTGTCCAGTGCTCATTGAATTTCATATAAAATATATATCAATTATTTTAAAATTTGTTTGTATTCTTTTTTGTGGTGAAGATGGGATTCGAACCCACATAAATCCGTTACGATTAACTAATTTAGGAAATTAGGTCGATACATCACCATTGCAACCACGACACTTTTTCTTATGAGAGAGAGCGGTTAGAGGTAATCGAAACCTCATCTAATGCGTGGAAGGCATTCATAATAACCATTATACGATAACCGCGTTTTTGAGTAAGTGATGGGACTTGGACCCACAACCTCAACGTTGGCAACGTTGCTATCTACCATTGATATACACTTACATGTTTTAGAATCAGAATATTTTTTTTTCATTATTCATTTTCTTCATTTGATGCGATGGAAATATCGAAATTTCATCTTATCTATACCACAGATATATTCTACCATTGAACTACATCGCCAATTATACTGAAATTTTTTAAATTTCAGAATGAGCCGCCTGAGGGATTCGAACCCACGCGGAGCCGAAGCTCTCCAGTTTACAAAACTGGCGGAATCAACCACTATCCGAAGGCGGCATGTATTTTTGAGGTTCCAATAGAATCCGGGTCTATATTTCTATATTACGAATATAGTGTGTTACCAATTACACTATGGAACCAAAAGAGAGAACCGGTCAAGGGATTCGAACCCTTATTTTCAACTCCAATTACAAGTAACTGCTTAGAAGGCAGCCTTGGTTACACCGGCCTATTTTTTCCAACTTCCAAGATGTCAAAGAACGAAAGCTTAATAAAAGCCCTGAAGGCACAAACTTTCAGCTTTCAAAAGTTCTGTTTCCAATTATTCAAATAACTTATAAACAAAAAACCCAATCTTTTTTGAGACTGGGTTTGACTTTTGTTTTTCGATTAAATATCCATTATTTGCATAACAAAGTCAAACCCTCAGAACGTGTGCCTGTGGTGGCTGGTCTTCCAACTACGGGGGTATTGTTGATGTTTATGTTAATAATGTTTTTCATTTCTATTATATATTTAATCAAAAAACTCGTTTTTTTCCAATTTTTTTTACTTTTTGCTCTTATTCTTGTAATAAAGATATCCACAGAGAATAAGAAGTCCGATAATAATAATTGGATCATATCTTTTAATTTTTAGATTATAGAACAAAATTATAAAAAAGTTTTAAAATAAAAAAATATTTATGAATTTTATTCCTCGTATTCTATCATTAAAGATTTTCATTTTTTTTTAATCTTCAATTATGTAGGCACAATTTATTCCATTTTTAAAATATTTTTCTTTTAAATTTGATGGTAATTTGACGGTTTCTTTATAATCATTATTTATCAATTCTTTTGCCATATTTTCAACAGAATTATATATTCTTTCTATTTTTTTTGTGCTAAACTCATTTTTAAAAAAGTCTATCCAATAAGGATCTTCAAAATCAATATTTGTAATATCGCCAATTTTGTTAAATTGTATAGTGAACATTATTCCCTCTAATCCTTCTTCAATATTATATCCATCGATGGCGAAGGTTCTCTCTGGTATTTCTGTTAAATATTCCTCTTTATGTGGATTTGGAGTTATTTTTGAGCACATCAATCTTTTCATATTATTATTTTTTTAATTTTTTATTTCTATATATTAATTCTTACTCATTTAAAATTTTATGGGCTAAAAATCCCATTATACAATAATCTGGCAAATGTAGAAAATTTGGATTATAATTTTCTGGATCGCCGTTGTGTTCGTAAAAATCTTTTACAAATTGTTGTCTTTCTTCTTTCGTCCAACCATCCCACACTCTTTCATCCACGTCATTACATCCGTGTTGACCATATTCATAGCTTGCTTCTTTGAGACAATAAGCCGCTAACTTTTTTTCCTTATCATTCATTATTCGTTTCTCCCTCAAATTCTTTTTTCAATTTCAAATAACTTTCATATCTTCTTTCTTTTGCCCACTTTTTATCGAGCTCGACTCTTTCCACTCTTCTGGCAAACTCATCGTCCGTCTCCAATTCATATCTCTGTATTTCTATTAAAAAATGTCCATCCCAAGAATTGTTTTCTGAGTAAAAAGGTTCGACATAACTTGATGTGATATAATCATCGTCTTGAAATTCAAAATCTTTTATATCTTTCCACTGGAAACAAGAATCGCTTGTTTTATGAAATTTTGTTCTTAATTTTTTTTCTTTATTCATAATGTCACAAATTTAAAAAAAATAATTTTAATAAAAAAAAAATAATATATAGAAGAAATAAAAAAAAATAAAACCAATGATAAAAAAATTTCATTCTTTCATAGGTGAAGGAAAATTGGAAGATGATAAAATGGATCCAATAGATATGCGTAAAAACATTCCATCTTACACAAGTAAAATTATAAAAGGAAAAGAACTGAGTCAAGAACAAATTGATTGTATAGATCAAGCTAAGGAACAATTTAATATAGACGTTACGAATGGGTGGTTTATATTTGGTGAAGAAACAGATAGAGAAATCGATCATGGTGGATATAAATATCTTATTTATGTTTTCCCTGCTGAGGATCCATATTTTGATTGTGATATAGGACAAGAAGAATTCTTCCCGCCTGATGTCAAACTAGATTATATGGGCGAATGTGAATATGGTTATAATGGGAGTCTCGAAAGATTAAAAAAATCTTTAATAAAAACTGGATTCTTTAGATATGTGCCCTTAGATGATAGAGACAATTTTATAGATGAAAATGATAACGAACCAGAATTATTTGAACAATTCGAGGATCCAGCGTCATATGGATACCCAGAAAAAAAAGAAAAAAAGGAAACTGATAATTCTGCGAATTCCAGGAGTTCTAACATCATTGAAGAATTATATTATTTTTATTTTACAACTTTAACTACTCTAAGAATTGGAGATGTTGTTATTTATAAGAATGAAAAACATAAATATAATAATAGTGAATTCATTTATAATGGCATAAGAAAAGAAGACGACAAGTTCATACTCAAGCACGATGATAAGACGTTTTATGCTACAAAAGATAGAGTTTTCAAGAAAAATATATTAACAGATAAAGAGAAGATGAATAAGTTCAAGAAAGTTTTATATTTCATGGTTGAAAATGGAGATATAAGTAAAAAGGAAGTTGATGATTTTATTGATATCAAAATTAATGATCCTTGGGGCGAGGATTGGGTAAAAAAATAAAAAAATGGCCGCTTTCAAATAGCGGCCATTTTTTTTTAATATTTGCCTCTTATGGCTCTCAGTTTTTTACGATCTTTTCTGAAATCTTTATTATTTATAAGATCATCTTCGTCGTTTCCAATTTGACGTTTCTTATTTCTTTCTTGCCTTTTCTTCTCTATAAAGTTTTCATTTTCAGATGATTTTATATTTAGAATTGGTTTTATTCTATCTATAATTGTTACTGTGTCGCCGATTGAGCTTTCGATCATGTCAGCCTTTTTATAAGCGAATGGTGATTCGTCAAGAGTATCCTTAGTCACAGAAGTCGAATATATTCCTTTCATAGACTCTTTGAATTTATCGAGATCTATCTTACGATTGGCTTCACCACGACTCATTACACGACCAGCTCCATGAGGGCTAGAATAATTGAACGTTTCGTTGGATTTACCAACACATATCAATGAGCCATCTCTCATATTCAATGGAACAATGATTTTTTGGTTTTCGTAAGCGGATATGGCTCCTTTACGAATTATCATGTCCTTGAAATCTATATAGTTATGAACAGAATGTATCACATCTCTCATTTCTTTCACACCCAATATATCAAGTATGATGTTCATCATAGTCCAACGGTTCAGATCAGAGTAGAAATACATGAATATCATATCCATAAAATAATCAATAGCATATTGACCTTCAAGATATTCCAGCCCATTAATATTGACACCATCTAAAAACAGGCCGAGTTCTTTTTTAGCATCATCTATTAATTTTGATATATTGGTCTTATCTTCTGTGGTTTTAACAATATTATCTATTTTAGATTTCAGTTCATTGCTTCTTTTATTATCCAAAAGTTTTTTAGCTATATCCTGATGATATTCACAAACTCTTTTACCAAGATTTCTTGATCCAGAGTGTATCAATATCCATATATCACCGTTGGTTTCTGATTTTTCAAGTGATATAAAATGGTTCCCCGATCCGAGCGATCCAATACTTTTTACAGCATTGTCATCAGTTTTGACCTTCTTGATTAAATTTAAAAAATAATCATAATCAAAATTAACGGGCGAATAATTTGTGCCAAACTTTTCATTATATTTAACAATGAACTTATTGGCCATTTCGTTAGTTTCATTCCAACGATAATCTTTTTTAAAATCAACAACAGGCTCATTGTGTGTTTTGGTTCCCATCGGCACGTTTCTCTTTATTAAAGTGTCCAATCTATCTAATTTCATAGAAAGTTCGTTTCCTATATTTACACACAAAACACCACATGATATATCAACGCCGCAAACGTTTGGAACAATTTTATCTGTCATAGGCATAGTAAATCCCACAACGCATCCGGCACCAGCGTGAGCATCAGCCATTATAGCTATATTTTCAGTAAAAGCGGGATGATTAACCATGTTATATAACTGGCTAAGAGCACTATCTTCTAACTGATCGATAGTTATTAAAGCTTTACCATATTTTCCTTTTATTTCAAACATAACTTGTTTCTCCTTTTATTTTTTTTTTCTATAAAAAAATCCCATCTGTAATCTACAGATGGGATCAATAAATCCTTTCTTAATTACAGTACAAAAAATTAAATTTTAATTTGATCTCTTTTCATTGTTTCTTTGTTTTTTAATTTCTTTTTGAAATCCTCCGCAAAGCGATCATCTCCTTGCATCGCCTCTGATAAAATCAGGGCTTACAGTAAAACAATTCCCTGAAGGTGACCACCAGCTTACCACATTGATAATTCATGCAGAAAGCGTGTAGCCAGTTGTTATAAACAATAAAAATTATTCCCACAGATTTCGTTTGAGAACGAGTTTTATTGATGTTACCACTTTACTTTGTTTGTATTCAATTTTTTCAAACATATCCCAACCCTCATTAACGAGTATGAATAAAACTCGTTCAATGTTATCGAATTGGTCTGGTCTAAATGTCATTTCTAATTTTGCTTCCATAATTTTTACAGTTTATAACATGGTATTTAAATATTAATCATAATTTAACCAAAGTTTATCATAATAATATATTTGATCATCAGTTAGATTATTTATCCATTCCTCAAAGAGAATTTGATATTTGGGTGAATTATTTATTCTCCACTCGTTTTTCAAATATTCATAAAGTCTTTTAGTCATAGATTGCGACTTTCTTATCCCTTTTTCTATCATAAGCTTTCTTGTTCTTGTGAACTTTATGATTAGCAGTAAATCCAAAACCGATTTCAATTTCACGAGCAGCCATCTTATTAGCCTTTATGAAATCATCGATTCCGAAGCTCATTTTGTTTATGTTATCGGTCTTTTTCATTGTTGTGTGTTTTTATTTCGTTGTTTGATGATACAAAGATAAGACCATTTTTGCTATTAAAAAAATATAAACAAAAAAAGATAGAAAAAATTCTATCTTTTTTTTAATTTAATTACTTGATTCATTTGATGGTGGCTCGATTTTATCCACATATTTTGGATTTTTCACAAAACACATAATCAAAAGAGCCGCAGCAGCGAGAAAGTCGAAAACTATAACCACTGGAGATGTTGGATCTCCGCCGGCTGCTCCATAAATAAATCCCGCTGAAACAGCCACGGCAAGTGGTATCAATGATAACCATTTCCATTTAGCCTTTGTCCAAGCAATTACTGTTAGAATGATTTGAATGATTAATAACATAAAGATATATTTTTTGATTATATTTATATGAAAAATATTGAATAGTTTTAAAAAATATATTATAGAATTTCGAAATTATTGATATCTATATAACCAACACCAACATATTCATATCCCAAATCGAATGTGCATTCTATCACATTATTATCAACATATAAAACGTCAATAAAAATTTCATCTCCCTGTTCAAAAACTTCCACTTCTCTAAATTCTTCAACATATTCGCCTTCTTCATCATACCAACCGAATGATAATTCTATAGTTGTTGGTGTAGTTATTAAAATTTTATATGTATTCCAAGGCAAAAGCTCTTTTTTTTCTTTTCTTTCTTCTCCCCAAGGATCGTCAATGTCATTATTATCAACCTCTTCATTTAAATTATCTTTTTCATAATATATTCTATCTGGCAATATTTTATCAAACAATAATTTTTTAATTAAAACATCAAAATTTTCATCTTCCGATGATTTCTCGCGTTCATACATCCATTCTATTCCTCGTAAAGATTTTAATAAATTTTTGAAATTTTTATTTTTTGAAAAATGTTTTTTCAATTCTATCGAGCTAATGCCAATTTTTCTTTTATTGTCAATAATCTCTATTAATTGTTTGTATATCTTCTTTATGACATCTGATGACGATTCATCTATTTCTTCCCACCCCCAATTTTCTTCATTCCAAGGATCATCATCCCTATATATTCTCTTATATTTTTTATTATTAACAAATCCGTTAAATGGTATAACTATATCATCACGTCTTGGAGTATAAAATTCCATACCATTTGCTACATTCCAAAATATAATTGATTTGGTTTTACCTTGAAATCGTTCATCTAACAATATTATTCCTTTAATAAAATCTTTTATGTGATCAAATTTAATTTCTGTTGGAAGTCTATTATCTAACGTTAAATATCCTCTTTCTTCTAATATTTTTAATAATGTCTTTATTTCATTTTTATTATCACATGATATACATACTCTAGGCTGTGTATATTCATTTTGCTCAACTATTTCTTCCCAGCCCCAGTCTTCTTCGCTCCAAGGATCAATATCTGGATTAGTTATTCTTTTTCTTTTATATATGTCAATTTTCATAAAATCTTCAAAATCTAATTTTGTTTTATAGTTAATGGTGCTATCTTGCATATTTGTTCTCGCAAAAAAATCATGAATTTTACTAAATGCATAAATTTTGTGAAAAACATTTTCAAATCCATATCCTCTGACAGCATCACCATAGTTACAAACAACATATCCCATTTCATGTAATTTTTTTGCTATAGCGATCATTTCTTCTTTTGTATTAAATGGTATATAAAAATTTTTCAAATTATCAATCTTATTAGACTCTTTTATCTCTTCCCAACCCCAATTTTCTTCGTTCCAAGGATCAATATCTGGTTTATATACTCTTCTTTTTTTTGACATTTTTTCAACAATTTTCATAAAATTTTTGAAAGAAATTATTTTTTTATCTTTCATCCTATAATCATCTTCACTAGTAGGAGATATAATAACTTTTTTCGGTTCAACAATTATATATTTATCATTATCATATCTATCATCTAATTCTATTACTCCACCAGGCCATCTATAATCTTGAAGATAGAAAAATTCTAAAGCTGTTCTAAATTCAAACTCGTTATTTATTTTTATAACCAAATTAGTGAGTTCATCCGAATTTTCAACATTTTCTTTTATTACTCCCCAATTCTCTTCTCCCCAAGGATCATCTTCTAAATTCAATATTCTTTTTCCTTTATCAATTGGTGTTAAAAGATGAAAAAATATATAATAAGAACAGCTAGTTGGATCCAAATGAGCGTTCCCATCGTGTAACAAATCACTAAAACGAGTTGAAAATTTTACTAAAGCCGCATCAGGACTCAATCCTATTATGACTCCAATTTGTCCTTTAAAATCGATCGCTGTCATCTTACCATGCGCTGAAACACGCTGACCTATATAAAAATAATTTTCAGTAGACATAAGACTATATATTAAAAATAAAAGATATATTTTTTTATGATGAGTAATTTATATATTTTTTAGAAAAAATTGGAAAAATATGGAAAAATTTTATTTATATATAAAATAAAAACATTATGATAAAAATAAAAGAAGCCGCTGAGATATTAGGAATATCTACAAAAACATTAAGAAATTGGGAAAAGGAAGGTAAGATAAAATCTTATAAGACTTTGGGCAACCACAGGAGATATGAAAAAGAATATATTGAAAAATTTAAAAAAGAATATATGATGAGATGATAATGAGTGATGTTATAGAAATAAAAATAAATAACGCGAATAGAAATAGATATTTAAAATTGGGATACGAAATATCAGAAAAACAAAAAAGGGCTTTAATTTCTATAAAAGATTTGGCTGAACATTCAAAAATAATTGTGGATGTCCGATGTGACATATGTGGAAAATTGAAAAAATTGAGATATGATCATTACATCCACAACGTAAAAAACTACAATATTTATACTTGTTCAAAAAAATGTGCTCATGTGTCAAATAAAAACAAATTAACTTGTTTGAAGAAATATGGTGATGAAAACTACAATAATAGAGACAAATTTAAAAAAACTTGTTTAGATAAATATGGCGTCGATCACAATTTTAAAATATCCAATGTGAAAAACAAAATAAATGATACTATGCTGGAAAGATATGGTACCATATATCCATTGCAAAATGAAATTTTAAAATCAAAATCAATAGAAACTTGTTTAAAAAACAACGGTGTATCTTGTATATTTAAAAAAAAAGAAATAAGAGATAAATTGAAAAAAAATATAGAGAGAGAAATGATTCTAAAATACCCAAATATAAACTTTATTGAAATCAAATCATCGACATATAAAATATATTGCGAAAAATGTGAAAAGGAATATGACATAAATAACTCTATTTTTCATAACAGAATCAAGATGAATACAGTTCTATGCACTATTTGTAATCCAATCGGTTCATCTTCTATAAGTGGTTATGAAATACAAATACAAGATTTCATAAGAGATAATTACAATTGCGAAACATTTTCAAATAATAAGATTCTAGATGGGAAAGAATTAGATATTTATCTTCCAGATTTAAAATTAGCTTTTGAATTTAATGGATTATATTGGCACAATGAGCTCAATAGACCAAATAACTATCATTTCGAAAAAACTGAACTAGCTGAAAACCAAGGAATCAAGCTTGTTCACATCTACGAGGACGACTGGATATATAAACAAGAAATTGTCAAGTTTAGAATATTAAATCTATTGAACAAGACCCCAAACAAGATTTATGCCAGGAAGTGTGAGATCAAAGAGGTCTCTGATAACAAACTTATTAGAGAATTTCTTGATAACAATCATTTACAAGGATTTGTTGGTTCTAAGATTAAAATGGGACTTTTTTATTCTGGAGAACTTGTTTCTCTAATGACTTTTGGGAGTCTGAGAAGAGCAATGGGTCAAAAAAGTGAACCTGGATCCTACGAGATGCTGAGATTCTGCAACAAGCTAAACACCAGCATTGTTGGAGGGGCTTCGAGACTGTTCAAATTTTTTGTTAAAAATTTCAAGCCAAAAGAAGTAACTAGTTATGCTGATCGCAGTTGGAGTCAAGGAGAACTATATAAAAATCTTGGTTTTGAACAGATTAAAAAAACCGAGCCAAATTATTATTATATTGTTGATGGTGTGAGGAGACACAGGTTTGGTTTCAGAAAAGATCAGCTCGTTAAAGAAGGATTTGATCCTTTAAAGACTGAACATGAAATAATGTTTGAGAGAAAAATTTATAGAATTTATGATTCTGGGAATTTAAAGTTTATTTGGAACAAACTTTATTAACAAATAAATATAAAAGAAGAAAAAAATTATATTATGAATGAAGTGGATAGACAATATAAAGAGCTAATTAAAAAGATACTTGATGAAGGCGTTGAGAAGAAAGACCGCACTGGGGTTGGAACAAAATCAATATTCGGACACATCATGCGTTTTAAAATGAGCGATGGGTTTCCTCTTTTAACTCTTCGAAAGATACATGTGAAGTCAGTTATACATGAAATGCTTTGGTTTCTAGGAGCTTTCGAAGATGAATATAGAGAATTTGGCAATACAAATATTAGATATCTTTTAGATAATTCGGTTACTTTTTGGTCAGAATGGCCTTACCACCACTATTTAAAACTTCGTGAATATAGACCAGAACTACCAGAGTTTACTATGAAGCAGTTCGAAGAAAAAATAAAAATAGATGATAAATTTGCCAGAGAATTTGGCTCGATTGGTAAGGGATATGGTCATCAGTGGTTAAAATTTGGTAGTGTTATAGAAGAAAAAATAGTCGATAGAGAAGTTCCAGCGCCAAAAACGCTAGATGACATTGAGGACACCATTAAACAAAACATGATGAGAAAAGAAATAAAATATTATCCAGGTTTCAATCAAATAGATGGTCTGTTGGAAGAATTGAAAAAAGATCCTGACTCTAGAAGACTTATTCTAATGGCTTGGAAACCAGACGAGATATCGGAAGCTTTACTTCCGCCTTGTCACTATGGCTTTCAGTTATATACATATAGAATGCCGGCAAACGAAAGAATAAAAGAATATTTGAAATGGACAAAAGAAAACAACGCCGAAGCAGTGCCTATGGATCAATGTGATTTTCCTAAAAGAAAGATTTCTATGATGTTACAAATTCGAAGCAATGATATCTTTTTAGGTAATCCATATAATATAGCAGAATATTCTTTGTTGCTCCATATGATAGCACAAGTTTCAAATATGATACCAAATGAGTTGATAGTCAATATAGGAGATGCTCATTTATATAATAACTCCATAGATGCGGCAAAAACATTATTGGAAAGAGAAAGTTTCGAACTTCCACAAATAAGACTGAAAAGTGGAATAAAAAACATTTATGATTTTAGATATGATGATATAGAAATAATAAATTATAAATCTCATTCTAACATAAAAGTTGATGTCGCTGTTTAAATATAAAAATGAAATTTGAATTATGGAAGAAATAGTTGTTAAAAAGAAACTATCTCATAATATTGAGAGAACAGGATTGAGAGACTTCAATTGTAATTATTTATATAAATTCTCAACAAATCAATGGTTAGAAAACGTAGATAGTTATGAATATTTCGGTATTTTACATAACGAAACTAAACAGAAAATAATTGACTCGCTTGTTGAAGATTTTAGAATATCATTGAATAATGTAATTTTTGGAGACCCTGCTGGAAAACAACATATATAACAATAAAAAAATAATGATCCAAATATCAAATATTTTCATTAAATTTGCTAATTGAAATTATTTCTATTATATATAGAAATAAAAAAAATCAAGTGTTAAAAAATTTTAAAATATTTGAAATGGATAATTTTAATGAACCTTTTGATGATGATCCCTGGAAAGAGGATTCAATAGAAAAAATTGAAGTTGAAAAAAATAAATTACAAAAATTAATAGATTATTTTTTTGCAACTTGTAATTTATGCGATGAGATGGATATTTACGAATTTCCAGAGGGAGATAAGAGAATGCGAGAGATGAAAATATGGGTAAAGGATAATTTTGGGAGAAAGCTCAAAAAATGAATTGGAAAGCTCAAAAATTATTAAATGGAGATAGTTTCATCACAAGTGAGCGAGGGAATTCCATGCTCCCCATATTAAAATCTGGTCAAGATCATAAACTTTCTCCAGTTTTAATAGAAGATGTTGAAGTTGGGGATATAGTCTTTTGCAAAGTTAAAGGGCAATTTTTTACACATTTAGTTAAAGCGAAAGATAAATATAAAGGATGCCTTATTGGAAATAATAGGGGCGGTATAAATGGTTGGACCAAACAAATTTATGGAAAAGTTGTAGAAATTCTTTAATCTTTTTTAAAAACTCCTTCTTCGCCCCAAGGATCATTGATCGGGTCAAAATCAAATGTATATTTTCTGTCATCTTCTTTTAGAATGTATATTGGATATTTTTTATTTAAATAAAATGCACATCAAAAGCGCTTCACAATTATTACCATGATGTAGAGTTCCTTCCATGCCATCAAATTTAACTGAATAGTATAATTCCCGTCCTGAATAAATATGTTCTATGTTACCTAAATAAAAATCCTTTGGTCGAAATGAAAAGAAAAAATCTATAGTTTCTTTTCCAACTAGAATAACTCTATCACCAACTTCAAATTTTCTTTTTTAGATTTTCTTTTATCTCTTCCCACCCCCAATTTTCTTCACCCCAAGGATCATCTTCTGGATTAATTTTTCTTTTTTTTCTTTTTTCGCCCTTAGCGATAGAAATAAAATCACCATAAGATAAAGCATTATCTAAACGAGTATTCACCCATCCACACCTAGAGAAAGCCTCAATATTATCCACACCCCAAACATATCCTCCGTAATTAAATGTATTTGTATCACTCATTATGACATCGTAATTATAAACTTCATATCCCAATTCTTTTAAAATCGTGGCTATTTCTTTCATCTCTTCAACATTTTTAAATCTTATTCCATTTTCTTTAAAATCATTTAGTTTCTTATTCTCTTTTATCTCTTCCCATTCCCAATTTTCTTCACCCCAAGGATCATCTTCTAAATTCAATATTCTTTTTCCTTTTTTTAAATCAGATATATGGATTAGTTCTGGAACAGTTCCACCAAAATCCCATTTATCAATTCCATTTAGGTAACGATTGTAAGTGTCTTCTTCAGAATGATATATTATTCCTTTTAAAACATAAATATAATAATTTTTATTGTCAAATGAAAAAAATCTAGCTCTGTTCCCATCTGACCATCTGTAATTCATTTCTTCTAAATAATCCATGAGATAATTATATTCTTGTTCGTCACTCACGAAAAATATAAAATTATCTTCTTTATTTAAAAAACTGAGATCTTTGTATTCAGCGTTTTCTTCAATGTACTCCCACCCCCAGTCTTCTTCATTCCAAGGATCTTCTTCTATGTTTCGTTTTTTTCTTATAGATTTTTTACTTTGATAAACAGTAACTGGTTCAGTTATATGTAAACTTCCTTCCAATCCATTATCTAATTTTGCATACAATTCGCCACCAGATTTTAATATAAGATCTTTGACAAATCCCATTACTTTCATATAGTGACCACTTACACATAAAGTGCATTCAATATGGCGTCCACGCAATTCATTTTTAAAAAATGCTTCATATTTATCGATATTATCTTTAAAATAATTTTTGAAATAGTCGTATAAGACATATTCTTTCTTGTCATCAATGTCAATAGTTTCCTTTATAGCTTTCCATCCCCAATCTTCTTCATCCCAAGGATCATCTTCTAAATTCATTTTTTTGATCAATTTTGTTTTTTTAATACTCGACATGTCAATTAAATCTGGAAAATTTCCGTGTTGCCATTTCAGCTCGCCATTTAAAAATTTAAAATATTTTCTTTTACTTGAATGATATACAGTCCCGCTTAAAACATAAATAATATTGAAATTTTCTTGGTATGCAGAACCTTTCATTTCATACCCCCCGTTCCATTTACACCCAATAGTTCCTAAATAGTTCATTAATTCATTGAACTCATCTTCATTATTTATGAGAAAAGCAAAATTATCTTCTTTATTTAAAAAACTTAGATCTTTATATTCTGCGTTTTCTTCAATGCTCTCCCATCCCCAATCTTCTTCATCCCAAGGATCATCTTCTAAATTCATTTTTTTGATCAATTTTGTTTTTTTAATACTCGACATGTCAATTAAATCTGGAAAATTTCCGTGTTGCCATTTCAGCTCGCCATTTAAAAATTTAAAATATTTTCTTTTACTTGAATGATATACAGTCCCGCTTAAAACATAAATAATATTGAAATTTTCTTGGTATGCAGAACCTTTCATTTCATACCCCCCGTTCCATTTACACCCAATAGTTCCTAAATAGTTCATTAATTCATTGAACTCATCTTCATTATTTATGAGAAAAGCAAAATTATCTTCTTTATTTAAAAAACTTAGATCTTTTATGGAAATTATATCTTTCATCACAAAGCCTATATATAATTTTCATATTTTCATTTTTAAAACAAAATAGAAGTATGATACTATAACTTCCATTAAACCATCCAAAAAAATAATGCCTATGGTGAATGATAAAAATTATACATCTATCTGATATACACATACTTAATACTGAAAGACATGAAGAATATAAGAAAATCTTTGATAAATTATATAAAATACTCGAGGCTGAAAAGCCAAACGTCATTTGTAATCTCGGAGACACATTTGATCTCTTTGTAAATATAAGTAACGAGGCCAAAATATTAGCTGGATCCTTCCTAAATAATTTAACTTTATATTGTGACGAGCTTATTCAAGTTATAGGAAATCACGATATAATGAAAAAGAATTTAAAGCGCACAAACTCTATTGAGACAATCGTTCGATTGATAGACAATCCAAAAATAAAATATTTTGATAAAAGTGGATTTTTTGAAGATGATATTTATCCAATTACTTGGGTCAATCATTCTCATATTCAAAAAAATATAAACCCCTGGAAGGATATTCCACATAAGAAAAATAAGAATAATTTTTATATAGATTTATTTCACGATCCAGTATTTGGCTCAAAAAATGATTTAGGAAAAGTTTTCAATGAAAAAAATTATAAGAAAGCATCTGATTTCAAAGGAGATGTAACTCTTTTGGGGGATATACATAAATATCAGGTATTAGATAAAAAAAGTAGAATTGTTTATTCAGGATCTATTATTCAGCAAGATGCTGGTGAGAATCCATATGGACACGGAGTCGTAAAGTGGGAATTAACCTCAAAAGAAGATATAAAGCATTTCTTTATAGAGATAAAGAATGATGAGTTTTCTATTATCAAATTTAATATAAACGCTGGCACTAATTATGATAATTTAAATTTGAAAACCAAGTATATAGCCAAAAATAATAAAATAAAGGTAGATTGGAATGAATATGCTCCTTATGTAAATAATGAAAATGAGCAGAAAATAAGAAAATATATTACAGAAAACTTCCATTCGACAGATATAGAAATAAAACCACACAGAATCTATACAGACATCAAAGATAATAAAATGTTATCTGAGGTGATTGACATTAATGATAAAAAAGTTCAACAAATAATAATAAGAGACTATTTGAAAATCAATAAGTTTGAAGATGAATTTATTGATAAGATAATAGGGATAGATGATATAATCAATGATAAACTTCAGTTAAACGAGCACAAAAATATAGTTTGGAATATTGATCGCTTTTGGTTTAATAATTTCAAATCATATGGCGATAACAATGAAATTATTTGGAGCGATGTGAATGGAATTATACAAATAGCTGGACTAAATCAAATGGGAAAAACGAGCATACTTGACGCCATATGTTTTATACTTTATGGCTCGACGTTATCAACAATGAAAGTAGAAAAAAATGGAAATTGTAGATATATTAATAAGTATAATGAAACTGATTGGTGCGATGGCGGGTGTCAGTTAGATATAAATGGCGAAAAGTATATTATGTATCGTAAAGTTGAAAGAGAATATACAAAAAGTGGTGGAGTGAAAGCTTGTCCAATGACGCTAGATTATTATAAGGGTGTCGAGATGACAGATGAAACAAAGCAAACGGGTGAAAATAGAGTAGAAACTCAAAAATTTTTGGATAGTGTTCTTGGAGATTTCAGCGATTTTATTCGTATGGCACTAACAAATGCTGATAACCTAAATAGTTTATTATCTATGGATAGAAGTGTCTTTATAGATAGTGTTATAAGAGATGCAGGTTATGATATTTTTGAGAAAAAATTAGAAGAGTTCAAGGAGTATAAAAAAAGTTTAAATCTTGAAAAAATTGTTATTGACGAGCAGAAAACTGAAAATGAAATTAGTATTTTAAAAACTAAAATAAATGACATCGAAAAAAATCTTTTGGATATTGAGAGTGATTTAAAAGAAATTGAATTGAATATCAAAAAAGAGGATGAAGAAAAAGAAAAATATTTAAGACAGCTTCATAAAATAGATGAAGATATATCTAGTTTAGATCCAGATAAGTTGAAGAAGCTCTTTAATGAAATAAAAGAGGAATTGAAAGATTTAGATGAAGAAACTTTAAAAATCGAGAAAGAAATTTCTGCGTTACCAGAAAATTTTGATGATCAAGTTTTTGAAAAATATTTGGATACCTATAATAAAATTATCGAAGAAAAAAATAAAAAGAGTCTTGAGATATCCGAAATAAAATCTTCTATGTTATTGAATGATAATAAAATAGATAATGTGGATAAAGACATAGATATAGAGAAGAATAAATATATTAGTGATTTGAATATGAAAATATCAACATTAGAGTCCGAACATAGAAATAAATTACAAGATTTGAACTCTGGTTATCAATCCTCTATATCAAAATTAGAAACAAAAATATTTTTATTGAAAAAGGATATAAATGATATAAAAATAGAAGGACAAAAGATAAAGGAAGAAATTGAGTCTTATAATCATTTATTATCCACAGAAGACTCCATATGCCCAACTTGTAATCAGCTCATATTAAATAAAGATGAAACTCACATAAATTCTTTAATATCTGGTTGTAAGACAAAATTAAAAGACTTAGCGGTGGTTGGTAAATCCAAAATTGATGAATTAAAAAATTCAGAAACAGAAATAGAAAACTTGAGAAATAAAAATGAGAATTTAAAATTAGAAATAGATAAAAAATATGAACAATTAAAAAGTGATATAAAAGTTAAAATAGATAATTTTGATGAAAAGGATATTAGTGATAGAATAAAATATATTCTGGAAAGAAAATCATTGGCCGAGAAAGATAATGAAATATTGACTGAAAAACTTGAAAACAAAAATTCTTTTTTAACAAAGGCAGCGGATGAAATCTCTAAGTTGGACAATAAAATATCATTAATGAAAGATACAAAAATTCTTTATGATAAAAGAAAAGATCTTGTTCATAAAAAGGATATTCTAATTTTGAATAAGAAAGAAAGTCAAAAAAAATATGAAGATAATTTGTCTTTGATAAATAAATACAACTTGAACGAAGAGCTCATTTTAGAAAATATAACAACAAATGCTTCAATAAAAGAATGTGTTTCTAAACTTGATAATCTTAGATATAGGAGTAGCGAAATCATTAATGATAAACTATCCAAAACCAACTTGATAACGCTCCATAAACGAATTATTGAAGAATTAGGTGGTAAATTGAATGCTTTTCGTCAGCAAATACTTATAGAAGAACAACATGACGTTTATTTAAAACTGATGCATCGATCAGGTCTCCCAACTTATTTATTGTCAAAGAACATTGATATATTAAATAAGGAATTATCTGATTTATTGACAAATACAGATTTTACAATTTTCTTTGATGAAGACTTAAATTTAAAGTTGAAACATGATGGAAAAGATGGAGGAGAAATAAATGTCGTTGAAGCCAGTGGAGCCGAGAGAACTTTTAGCGCCATAGCCTTGAAAACCACTCTAAGAACTATCAATTTTAAAAGCAAACCCAATTTCTGTTTTATTGATGAATGTATGAATAAATTGGTAGATAAATCAGTAGAAAAATTTTCTGAATTATTGGAAACTTTAAAAACAAAAATAGATAAAATAATTATCATAGAGCACAATAATGAAATCTCATCGGATCTCATTATTAATGTTAGTAAAAATGAAAAAGGAATATCAAATTTTGAAATAATATGATTTTTAAAAAATAAAAAGATATGTTAGAAAATTACTTTACAAATTGTTTTGATATAATAGATCTAAATATCAAAGAGCTAGACTCATTAACGAATCGGACTGTTAGATTATCTTTTAATAATGTATCAGAAAATAACTTTAGTGAGCAAACTCTAAATTCAGTTCTATATAATGAAGCATATTCATTGATAATGGGAGACATATCCTATAATCTATTCGATAATGATTTTATTGAAAAAGAAAAAATCGAAGAAAATTGTTCGACAGAATTTTTAAATAAACTATCGTCTGATAATTATAGTTTCATTATTACTGGAGCGTCAACGTATGCTAATATTATTGTTGATCAAAAAGATTTTGTTTTTAATAAAAAAATAAATGGGATCGGTTTCTCTTTGATGTCTCACGTTGGAGATATTAAAGGTGTGAAAATTTACGTCAATAGCCAATTGAAATGGGACAGAAATGAAACTGTATTTGGTAAAAGTAAAGTTAATGTCTTTTTAAGTCCAAATGACAATATAGAAAATATAGATGTTGGTGATAATAGTGAAGAATATGTTCCACCAATCGAAGACGATCCTTGGGGAGAAGATGGTGGATATATAAAAAAGAGCATTAAAAAAACAGAAAAAATTCTGAATTTTAAATATCTAGTTGAAATAAATGAAAAAGACTTTAAAAAATTGATAATCAATAATGTAGAAAAAGTTGATTTTGAAGATCCTATACTATAAGTAAAAAAATAAAGAAAAATAAAAAAATTATGGCAAAATATTTATTTACATCAGAATCGGTTTCAGAAGGTCATCCAGATAAATTGGCGGATCAAATATCGGACGCTTTATTGGATGAATATTTAAAAAGAGATCCTGATTCAAAAGTGGCTTGTGAGACTCTTGTGACAACTGGGCTAGTTGTTTGTGCTGGAGAAGTTCGCTCTAAAGAAAGCATTGATATTCAAAAGATTGTGAGAAAAACAATTGAAGAAGTTGGATATACAAAATCAGAATATCGTTTTGATAGCAACTCATGTGGGATAGTATCAACCATACACGAACAATCTGACGATATTTATCAAGGCATAGATAAAGGAAATCCTTTTGAGCAAGGAGCTGGTGATCAAGGAATTATGTTTGGATATGCTTGTAGAGATACTGTGAATTATATGCCAATGAGTATGGAAATAGCAAACATTATTTTAAAAGAATTGGCATCTATAAGAAAAGATGGTAATGTTATGACTTATCTCCGACCAGATAGCAAATCTCAAGTGACAATAGAATATGAAGATGGGAAGCCAAATAAAATTGATACAATTGTAATATCTACTCAACACGATGAAAATGTAGATGTGTTGAAAATAAAAGATGATATAGTGAAAATATTAATGCCAAGAATTGAAGCTAGTGTTCCAATAGAGTTGGCTAAACTTTTTAAAGATTATAAATTGTTAGTTAATCCAACAGGTAAATTTATTATTGGTGGTCCGCATGGTGACACAGGTCTTACAGGTAGAAAAATCATCGTGGATACATATGGTGGAAGAGGGGCTCATGGCGGCGGAGCTTTTTGTTTATCGTCTGACACATTAGTTAAAACAGAAAATGGATATAAAAATATATCAGATATAAAAAAAGGAGAATTTGTTTTTACATTAAATGAAAATAATAACAACATTGAAATTAAAGAGGTTTTAGATATTTATAAGAGAACCAAAAATGATTCTTATGAATTGTTGGAAATAGAGTTAGATAACGGAGAAAAAATAAAAATAACAGAAAATCATGAAGTTCTTTTAAAAAACGGCGATTGGATTAAAGCTAGAGATTTAAATAATGGCGATGATATATTAAGTTTGAGGTAAAGATTGCACAAAAGTTGATTTTTTTATTTTATATATAAGATAAAAAGATCATTTTATGGATTACGAAAATAAATTTTATGACAAATTTAAAAACTCAGGTTTTCTATTCAAGGAAGCGATAAGAGATAAGAATAAAAAAAGAACATTCATAATAATAACTTGTGAGAAATGTGGCAATGATAAAATTAAAGACCAATATGATTTGTTTGAAAAGGATAAAATATGTTGTTGTTTTTGTGAGGATAGAAAAAAATCAAATCGATTAAATATTGACAATGAAATAAAAGAAATAGAAAATATGTATAATGTGAAAATTATTAATACAGAAAAGAAAAAAAATGGTGATATATTAATATTTTTTAAGTGCAAAACTTGTCATAAGATATCTAAACATTCTTTATATAGCCTCACTAGAAATAAAATAAATATAAAATCTCCTTTTAATTGTGTAGAATGCTCTAATAGTAAAAGAAAATGGATAAATCAACATACAACAGAATATGTTAAAAATTGGTTAATAGAAAGAAATTTGGAGCCATTATTTACAGATTATAAAAATTGCTATACAAAAATAGACGTGAGATGTAAATGTGGGAATACTTTTCAAATATCATTTAAAAATAGATTAAACCACAATGATGATTGGATACCTATGTGTAGTGATTGTATTAAAAAAAATAGATTAAAAAATTATAATTATAGTTATAATAGATATGATACTAGAAAGAAAGATGGAGTATGGTCTAAGATGATAAAAAATAAATTTAACAACACTTGTATAATATCTGGTGATAAAAACAATATAGTGTCGCATCACCTCAATGGTTATAATTCTTATCCTGAACAAAAATATGATATTAATAATGGAGTTGTTATAACTAATGATCTTCATATAGAATTTCACAATAAATATGATAAGTATAAAGGTGATTGTACATATGAACAATTTGAGGAATTTTATGAGAATAAAACTGGAAAAAAATTAACCATTAAAAATGAAAATTAAAAATATTAAACAAATAGAAAAAGAAGACACATATGATTTATCAATAAATGATAATCATAATTATATTGTAAGTAAGAGCGATATTTGTGTTCATAATTCTGGAAAAGATTCTTCTAAAGTGGATAGATCCGCTTCATATATGGCTAGATACATAGCAAAGAATGCTGTGGCAGCTGGTTTAGCTGATGAAATGCTGGTTCAAATATCATATGCTATAGGTGTGGCCGAACCAGTAAGTTTTTATGTCAACACATATGGAACAGGGAAATTTTCAGACGATGAAATAGCTCATAAATTATTCAAATTATTTGATTTAAGACCTTATTCTATCATTGAGAGATTTAGAATGAAAGATCCCATTTTCAAGAAAACATCTGCCTATGGGCATTTTGGAAGAAAATCCTATGAATCTGTTATACAAGTTTATTATAAAGATGAAACGACATATACAGGGGGAAGTGGAAAAACATATAAAATAGTTAAATATTTTGGTTGGGAAGAATTGAATATGGTTGAAGATATTCAAAAAGAATTTTTATTAATTTGATTTTCTTTTTAAAGAAAGTTTTGGATCTAAATTGAATTCTCTATTTAAATATTTACGAAGCTCGTTTTCAACATAATAAGGGGGAACTGGTTCATAATCTGGTTTCTTATCCATTTTTATAGATAATTCATAGGCGAACTTCAAAAGAACGTCATGATCTACCATTTTTAAAAGTCCCTTTTCGACAGCAAAAGCTTTATAGAACCAATCATCACTAAATCTTTTTATATCACCTTCGGCTGCGTCTAAAGCTTTTATTATGATTTTTTGAATCCATGTAATATAATTATCATTTTCTATTTTTTCTGACGCCTTTTTATCTTGTTCGATACCAGATCTCACTCTTTTCATTCTCATAACTGGTATAATAATTTTATTAACAGCCCTAGTAAATCCCAAGAACTGAGATATAACCCATATTGGAAAAAACATTGGAGCTAAAGCTAAAGGTATCATTCTATGAAGAAATTTATAAGCGGCATTAAGATATTCACGATGTTCTTTAAATTTTAAAATGTCGTGATGGAAAGCCTTTAAGACTCCAAATGTCAATCTTTTTCCGCTTGCTAATTGATTATACAATTTGCCCTTTTTGGCGATTTCTATCATATCTTTTTTGAATATATCTTCTTTTTCTTTTTTTGGCTCAAAGAAATTCGTATCTGGAAAAATATCTGCCCCAAAAAATTCAACTTCTTCAAATATTTTAAATTTTGTTATCATATAGCATATATATAAAAAATTGAAAATTAAAAATAAATATATAGAATAAAAAAAACATTTTATTTTGATATTAAATTTTAAAAAATATGGTTTAAATGAAGAAGAAGAAGTTCCATTTAATATGGCATCTTTTGAAAATCAATTTATAAATTGGAATGAATATGAGCTCAAATTATTAAAAGAATTTGGAGCCGATGAAATTTCAAGTTCTACGAAAGAAAAAAGACCCGCTAACGCTATTTTCAATCAAAGTTTTGAATATAACGGAATTAAATATGAGTATTATTTTATTATATTTAAACTGAATGTTGAAAACAAAACAGATTATGTGATAAATATTATCTTTATGCTTAATTCAAAGAAACATATCAAAAAGATAAGATATCCAAAAATGATTACAATCTTTAGACAAATGCCAGACACTATGAAAAGAGTTGAAATTGATTTTATAAATATTATAAAAGAGGAAAATAAAAAAATTGAATTAGAACAAAAAATCAAATATATTAAAGAAGAAGATCCTTTTGCTGAAGAAGATTGGGGAGAAGAAATTAATAAAAAATTGAGAAAAGATGATCATGTTGAATTTTTAAAAACTTTTACAAGTAAAATCAATAAAGTAAAAAAATATTAGTCTGGTTGTGGGACGCAAGACGGACTTAAAACAAAAATGCGGTGAGGCGTTCTCGTTGGAGAAGTCTATGAAACGCGAAACTACTAAATATTTAGTTTAGTGGTAGTTCATAAAGTCTATATTTATGTTTTTCCCTGTATTTTTTAAAATCTCAAATTCTATATGTTTTTTTATGACATCCGCACTAATATTTTTATTTATTCTTTTAGCTTTGTCCCAATCTATTTCAACTATAATAGAATCAATGTCTTCAACATCTTTTATCTTTTTTAAATCATCGAGATCTTTTATTTCTTCAATTGGTTTGAATATTGGACCATTATCAAATTCATCATCATAAGGTAAAACAACTCGACCGCCTTTTTGGCCGCCAGAACCTCCACCTCCCCTTTTTCTAGATATTCCTATGAAAGTTATTATACCTTTTGTTATGTTTGATATATTCAACAAACCTTTTGTGGCTAAATTTAGAGCTATGTGATTAGTGTTCATTATCAATCTCTTACAACTTTATAATCATATAACAATCCATTGGTGTCATAAGCTGCGGTCATTGAGTATGACGCAAAGTAGTTCGTTTCGGCGTCACAGTCTTCTTTTGTGTTATATAATTTTATTTTAACTGACAACAATCTTCCTTCAGAATCATAAATTTGCTCAGATAATCTATAATTTTGTTGAACGAGACCCAATATTAATTTCAAAGATTCGGTTATACCTGTTAACGAATTTCCTATGCTATCAATACGAGGAATGTCAGAATTTTTAGATATTATAGATGAATTGGTAATAATGAAAGGATTATCATAATCATCTGAATATAAGTTTTCATTTATTGTCACGTTGACATCTGTGGCGACTATTTGCCAACCATTTGTTAAAAAATAATATTCTGGAGCGTTTTGATATGTTCCTGTTTTGTCTCCCCCAACAGCTCTAAAAGCCGCCCAATACATGGGATTTAATATAGCCCAAGATTTCCATTCTAAATAAACATCATTACGAACATCTAAAGATGTGACGCCTGTGTTTATTGTTATTAGCTTATTGACACCATCAAAAGATACCTTTGACACTTTAAAATTTTTTTATATTTATATATTAAAATAAAAAGGCTCGTTTACTTTCTATTGAAATTTTCGAAAGTTTTTATATCAGATGTTTCTTTTTTCTTCCTAATAACTATCTTTTTTTGTCCTTTTTTCTCAGCTGGCTTGTCTATTCTCTTCTCAGCTGGCTTATCTATTCTCTTCTCAGGTTTATCTATTCTTTTCTCTGCTCTTTCTTCAGAATGAGATTTTTTTTCTACTACCATTGAAACAACAGTCGGCTTAACGCTCTTGGCTTCTGATACCATTTCTTCTATTTTTATAGAAGCTTTTGATTTTATTTCAAAAGTGTCATCCCATACAGGAAAATAATTATCTTCTGATATAATTTCAAATTTTATTTTTCCTTTATCTCCTTTTTCATATAAATTTAATTCTGGAAGATCAAATTTACAAATTTCATTTTTTATATTACCTATGAAAAAATAATTTTTATTTTCTTTTGTGGTCAATATGAGTCTTGCTTCAATATTATCAAGATCTACACCATCTCCATTCAACTTGAATTTTAATGTGTCATTTTCTACATTATTAAAAAATTCCATTTTATAAAATTATTTTTTATTATATATTAAATATTTCATATGGTTTTTTGCCTCTTTTTATTTTATATATAATGAAATATGAGCAAAGGCACTATAATTTTCAGTAATAATTTAACAGGCGATACATCATCAAAATATTGGTTATTTTTTAAAAACGCTGGTGGGCATTCTTTTGGTGATACAGATGCTATTATTATAAAAGATTCTAATGATAATAACATAACTGGATATGTTTCTGGTAGAACATCAGTAGAATTTTCTTTTGATTATACTGGTAATACTCAAGGGGGCAGAACTCCTAATACTGACGCTGATTATTATGCCATAGGAATAGGAATTGGCGAGGCTAGATATTTTTTCTGCGAAGGAATAATAAATAGTGGTGAAACAAATATAATAAATTTACAATCAGATAAAGATTGGGGATATATTAATACTTCAGGTGGAACTTACGGCACGAGCGGAACTAGTGGAACGAGTGGTGAAGATGGTACTAGTGGAACTTCTGGCGAAAATGGAATTTTACCACAAATAGGAAATACTTATGAAATTCTTTTTGTTGATACTGGTGCCACTTATGGTTATAATACAGATCCAAATTTCATTTATAATAATTATTTGGGAATTGGAAAAGAACCATTAACTAAAATACACTTATATGGAAGAGATTACGATGGAAATGAAAATGATTTACACGCTGATAATACATTAACTATAGATGGCGCTACTGGTGGTGATAAAAATTTAATTTGGGCAGATAATAATCAAAATAGATGGTCAGAGCAAATTTATAGAGATGAAAATGGAGAGTTTCTATATATCTTTAATATTGAAACACAAAAAGAGCCTTTAACAATTTCAAGAAGCGGTAGAATTGGCGTCAATAAACAGTCTAATATTATGAACTATCATAGTGAATATTTGGGTAGTTCTGGTTTAGATAATATGGATGTCCGAGGCATATATGACAAAATATATCAATCTGTATATGAAATTGAAATATCATCTCAAGGCACTATAGATACATTTCATTGGAGAAAATCAACAGATAATGGTCAAAGTTGGTCTAGTTATTCATCCAACATATCTTGTGCGAACCCGGCTACGATCGATAGTGGAGTAATCATTTCATTTGAAACGCCTTCTGGTCATTTATTAACTGATAAATGGAGATTTGGCGCATTTCCACAATTACCACAAGGATCTTTTACTGTTGCCCCACCAATGTATAAAGAAGTTATTGTTACTGACGATTTTAATAGTGAAGATGGCAATAAAGATTATACATATATATCAGCTTCTACATATTTTGGTGAGTTTGGAGTTCTTAATAGTGAAACTTCAGCGATATATGTCGGGTTCGATGTTGAGTTTAGTACAACTTTTTTCAGAATGAACATCTACGCTTCTGGCTTGACATTGAAAACTGAATATTATTCTGTTGATGGCTGGAAAGAAATAACAAACGAATATATTGATAATACTGATAATTTAACCAGAGATGGACTTATAATTTGGGATAGATATGAAATGACTGATTGGTTGAAAATTAAATTGACAGGCGAAACTAGCGATGATTATGAATTATTCTGGATCAGATATACAACAACTACATTACCAGAGGTTTCTCCAATTATTAATAATATTACAATGGGCGGTGAGTACAGGTTTGCTGTTTATTCTTCTCACTTAGATACTGTGCCAACATTCTACGTTGATTCTATTGGAAGAATTATTATGGGTGATTATACTAGAAGCGGAAACGTTCTAGATGGTTATATAGGTATAAACATAGAGAATCCAGAAAATCTCATACATTTGTATGGACTTGATAATCAGGCAGATGAAAATGATGATATGAACAATAATGTTCAAATTGACGGGGTGTCAGATGGCGATAAAGGTTATGTTATAGCAGATGCTGGAATTAAAAAATGGGAAGATTATATTTATAGAAATGAAAATGGAGAATATAGATATCTATACAATTATGACGCTGAAAGAGATATTTATGTTGCTTCAGCTGGAGGGAGGTTTGGTTTTAATAAACAATCTAATATTCCAGATTATAGGCCGATTTATACTGATAGTTTAAGAAATGGATTGGACGACGCTTACATAACCGGTATATTTGATAAAAATTATCAATCATCTTATGAGATCAAAATATCATCCACTGGGTCAACAGATAAATTCATTTGGAGATCCACAGTTGATAATGCGATTGGAGATTGGTCGGATGAAATAAACTGTTCAACCGGCGAAACTTTTTTTGATAGTGGAATGTATGTATATTTCATTAACATTAGCGGACACACTTTAACTGATGGATGGAGATTTACGGCATACTCACAACTACCAAATTCAACAGTTTCTATAGCCCCCAGGATGTTCAAATATATTTTTTCAACGAGTGATTATAATGGAAATGAATATATTGATATAACATATGAATTATCTTCTACCGAGCACGAAGAATTGATTTGTTGTACTGGAGACACATCGGCTTTATACATTGGTGAAATTAGATCATTTAACTCGTTGACCATTAGTATTTTAGAACCATCTTCTGGATTCACGCTAGTTGTTGAATATTTTGGTGTATCTGGATGGACAAGTCTAACAGCAAATGAAGAATTTTATGACGGAACAAATAATTTGACAAAATCTGGAACTTTACGTTGGGAAAGAAATTTATTTGAATGGATACAAAATTCTCCTTTTACGGGCACAGAAGAAATATATTGGTTAAGATTGAGATCATCGACAACATCAATCACGTCACCAAAAATATCAACAATATCTTCACACGATAAATATAGGTTTGCTGTTTATTCTGCCCATTTGGATAATAAACCATCGTTTTATGTTGATTTTGAAGGAAAACTATTCGAAAAAAATGAAGTTATTATAGGTTCAACTGGTTCAACAAATGATTCTAAATTTGAAGTATATAGCGAGGGAGATAAGATATTCGATATAAAAAATGATGGCACAATATCCGCTCAAGGAAATAAAGTTGAAGAAGTTGGATTTTTAGATTTCAATACTGGAATGACAATACCAACCAGTGGGAAAACAGCTAGTATGTTCTACGACAATAAAAAGGGTGGAATTGTTTATTGTCCAGCATCTGATTTATTGACATCGACAATTCTTTTAGGAGGACAACTTGTTATTAAAGTTCATAATCATTCTGGTGGATTATTAAAAAAAGCAACAGCCGTTAAATTGATAGACTCCTCTACTGTGAATGGAATACCGTGTGTCGATAAAGCTTTAGCTAGTAATTTGAACGATAGAGTGTTAGGACTGGTAGAAGATGATATACTAGAAGATGGAATTGGATTTGTTTTAACAAATGGAAAATTATATGATTTGAATTTATCTGGATATACGAATGGGGACAATCTATATTTATCTGATACTGTACCAGGTGAATTTGTTGTTGGAACAGATAACTTGTCATATGGTTCTAGAAGCAATTTCATAGGTAATGTTATTGATAACTCGGCAACAGAAGGAAAGATTTTCATACGTGTTCTCAATGAGAATACAAACTCAAGTTTAACTGATATAGAAAGAAATATTTTAGAGGGAGGATTAAATTCAACGGGATTATTTTATTTTTCTGGTATAACTTTAAATTCAACTCCACCGACAGTAACCGGGACCACGTTTAATGTTGGTGAAGTAAAGGGGTGGATAGTTGATAATACAACTAATCCAATCAAGCCTATAGCGACTTATGTGTATTATCCAGGTGAAACCGGCATAACAGCAATAAATTTATCGGCGTCAACAGAAACTTGGCTATATTTAAATTCTGGCGGAACTATATCCCAAAATTCTATTGAGTTGAGTCCTTTACAAAGAAGACAGAATATATTTTTAGGCAAAATAGCTCATCCTAATAATATTTATTTATTATATAATCTTGATCAGCCAGATTTTAACGCATCTCCAATGTCACAATTAAGAGATGTATGGACTCCTATAAATTTGGTCAATCAGGGGGTGTACCCAGATGGAACATCTGGTTTGACATTTAATTTAACAGGTGGAGTACTTTGGGGTTTAGGCATAGGTTTTTTAAATGATCGATTAAATCCAAATAGTATCAATATACCATATCAAAATCCAACAACCTTTCAATACAGAACGTCTATCGGTGGTTCGGATACAGATAGAAACAACATTATACCAGGTTATTGGGATAATCATGGAGTTATTACTCCAATTGGTTTGCCAGCAAAAAAGGCAACCAATCAAAGAATTTATTTGACTCAAAATGGTAAAATAAGAATTCAATATGGACAAACGGTATATTCAGATTTCGATACAGCTTTATCTAATTGTTTAACGGAAAATTTCACAACATTTTCCAATTTTACAACAGACGCTGTTTTAATTGCCATTCTAACAATTAGGAGCGATTGTACTGATTTATCTGTGCCAACTTCAGCCAAATTTACTTTAGTATCTAAGTTTGGTGATGTTATAGGTGGCGGTGGAGCTGGTCTTTCCAACATAAACTTACAAATAGCCTATAATAATTCTTCAACGCCAGAAATAGTTACAAATTCAACTCTTGGGGCAGTGACGTTTAAGAGAGGCTCGAATTTAGATTCTGATAATGTAATAGAAGTACAAAGTGGAGTAGATGGAGTGGTTTTTTCTGTGAACGGTACAGGAACAACAACAACATCAAATCTAAGATTAACAGAAATAACACAAGTAAGTGGATTAACAAATTATGTTGTTATTGATAGTTCTGGAAATACATATTATCAGTTTGGTAGCGGCGATGGTTCAGGAACAAGTGGCACATCTGGTTTATCTAATGGCACATCTGGAACCTCAGGTGTTTCAGGCACATCTGGTACATCAGGTGCTACAGGAACTTCTGGTAAAGATGGAACCAGTGGAACCTCAGGTGTTTCAGGCACATCTGGAACCTCAGGTGTTTCAGGCACATCTGGTACATCAGGCGAAACAGGTGAATCTGGTACTTCAGGAACATCAGGTGTTTCTGGTACATCTGGCACATCAGGCGAAACAGGTGAATCTGGTACTTCAGGAACAGCAGGTGTTTCTGGTACATCTGGAACCTCAGGTGTTTCTGGTACATCTGGAACCTCAGGTG
>ERZ795054.130-NODE-130-length-121839-cov-8.089856_pt1 | contig 121839 bp, 90 predicted proteins | sample MGYA00375138_ERZ795054 | MGnify/ENA primary metagenome ERZ795054 (study PRJEB30183, sample SAMN05720215) | anaerobic digester metagenome | isolation source: active sludge of municipal wastewater-treating anaerobic digesters | place: USA | collected 2014-12-23 ... | reverse complement strand
GGCACGGAGCTAATGTGCAGGAATAAACCACAAGAGTCAACTGCATAGCCCTATTGTTTAATTGTGAGATGTGACCCCTGCGGCACCCGCCGCAGAAGGATGAGTCTGGAGACTCGTGGCCGGTAATCGAGCATTGCCGAGCCCGCCAGGGCGGAAGAGCATAGCCCAGCGATTCATCGCTGGGGGAGGCGGAGTGACCGGAGCACGAGTCCCGGCAGGGACGCAAGAGATCGTGGCCGCAGTTAGCCGCTGCGGATTGCTGCCGAGCCTGCGGCCAAGGGACCGAGGCGCAGCACGTGGCGATCAGGGCCGTTGACCACGGTCAGTTTGCGTGATTCTTCGGTGAGATTCCAGACCAAGACCTTTCGGGCGGTGGGATACCACGCGCAAACGGCTGGCTGGTCCTCAGCCACGTAAGGGATATGCGCGAGCTGAGGACGAATACGATTTTTAAACGCGAACAGTGCCGGCAGGGATTCCGCCACTGTGACCGCGCCCGGCGGGCAGGTTTTCGCCGAGGAACGGCAGACCCATTGTGTCCTGGCGGTCATAGGATGCGCGGACAGTTCGCGGGCGTCGAAATCGCTCAGGAATGTCCAACCGTCGGACGCGGTTTTTTCGGTGACTTCGAACGGGATGCCGGCTGCCAGCCAGAGACTGAACGGTTGATCATCTCCGACCCTCCGTTGAGCGTCGCCCCAGAAATGCTTGAAGGGACCGCGGGGCCGGTGTCCCGCGATGAGTTCATGCAAGGCGGTCTGTTCCCGCATGGCCGGTCCCAATACGGCCCAGTGATCGCGGGGAAAGGGGGTCAATCCGCTCATGAACATCGTGTGCCTGACATCGGCGAGGGTTGAGATCACGAGCTTGGCCGCCATGTTTTTGGCTGACAAACGATCGGCGGGATAGGCGGTTGTTTCGCTGAAGGCCAGTTCCGGTCGCGCGAACCGGCGGTGAAACAGGACGCTGAACAATTCATCCGTCTTGCCCTTGGGGGATTGGAATGAGCTGTCGTCGAACATCAGTTCTCCAACGCGGAAGAGGGCTCGACGGTAGTCCTTGAGTCGGATGCCGGCTTTCTCCGCTCCGAGGTACATCGCCATGATGCCCAGATCCCCCTGGAAGGCTCGCTGCTGCGAGCGAAAAGAAGCGGTAAGATCATCGCACGTAAAATCGAGCCACGCTCGAAGCAGAGGCGTTAAGCGGCGGGCCTGGACGTCATCGAGCAGTTCATCCCAGCGCGTTGGCGTGTAACCGCCGGTCTTGAGGAAGCGCGCCTGATGATCCGCGCAAAAGCAGCCGCCGATTTCGCCGGGGCTTCGGGCGAGCCGGAAATCGTCGTCCAAAAAGCACTGGCGAAAACCGAACGTTCGCAGATGCCGGAGCGCCGCGCAGTTCTCGGAGGTCGCGGGCGCATGCAACGATGTTCCGGCGTACTCGTTGCCGTCGGGCCGTTTTGCGGTTCGCCAGTGGGATGGGGGTGAATTGCCGTCCGGCAATCCGAGGGAATTGCCCGGATGCCCAAGAGGCACGGTGATGAGCTGGGCGTCAAGTCCGGCGCGGGTCAGGAGGGCGCGAGCGCGCCGAATTGAATCGTCCGAGTAAGGACGGTGGCCGTAAAGAAAGCCCGCCAGCCAGACAGTGTTTACACCGGCCCTGCGGACGATATCGACCAGGTCGGGATGGCTCTCTACGATTGCAGGGGAGAGGCAAACGTGATAGGAGCGGATGCTTCGGGCGCCGCGCCCGATTGTGGGCAGAACCGGCGCCAGAAAACCGGCCGAGATCGCAGCCGTCAGCCACTGACGACGGGAAAGATAACAACAGTTCACAGCGAAATCATGGCACAAAAGAGGGGAGGGGTCAGTTCCAATAGTCAGCGATTTTCAATCGGCACTTCTGTTGGGTGAACCGTGTGGGCTGTGCGTATGGGATTCAGTGGCTTTGAAAGACAGCGATCTCGGACAGCCCGATATTGGGTGAGCCGGACTTTACTTCATGGACGGCGAAGATGAGCCATCGGACGCGTTTAGGCGGGAACCTGATTTCGCGGCCTTGTTTAGCGTCGTCCGGCAAGGGGTCTGTTCGGATGCTGGTGCCGTCGCTGAAGAGGAGGAAACCGGAGCGGATTTGATCCAGGGAATTTGGGCGATCGAAGAGCCAGACGCGATCGATCGTCTGCTCGCCGCTCCAGGTCAGCCGAACCATGGCGGTCTCTTGCTCGCCCTGGGAACACCACTCTCTCCGGATGTTACCTGGAAAGCCGTCCACGACACCGTCGGTGAGGCCGTCAATCGAGTAATCGGAATGAGTCGAACTCGCGGTGACCGTGGCGAGGGGAGCGATGTTGTCGGGGGCATTCAGGGCGTTGGGTTGGGGCACGGGATCGGTTGGGGCCAGGAGGCGCACTTCCTGCAGGCACATGGCGTAGCGGCTTCCCGGAGGGCGAGACTTGAAGGTGATGCCGCCCCAGCCGGAGCTGAAGTTGGCGGCGTAACAGAGCCATAGCGTGCGGCCATCGCCTCCAATGAACTTGGTGGGGATGTTCACGAAATAAGCTTGCTCGCCAAAATTCTTGAGATAAGCCGCAAGTCTCCATGGGCCGGTGATGCGATCGGATTCCAGGAAGTAGGTGTGATATCGGGAGACGGTGTTGCCGCCGTCCGTCACACAGAGCAGATACTTCTTCAGGGGCGCATTGTACGTCATCGTGACGCAGCCCATGTGATCGCGCCATTCGGCGATGGGCTTGATTTTGGCGAAGTCACTTGTCCAGAGGTCCTCGGCATGGTCGGCGTGGCCGGCGAAGAACTCGTATTGGGTGGCGTCGTTCATGGTTTTGAGGCTTGGCGCAACGCGAATCAGATAGACCTGATCGGCGGTGATCCAACTATTGTAGGCAAATCGCCGGTCTTTCCCGTCGCTGGCTCCTTGGGCGACGAGATAGGCCTTGCGATCAGGCGAATATTGCATCGCCTTCCCGAAATCGACGAAATGAGGCGCGCCGATTTTAACCGGTTCGCCGTTGAGGGCGTGTTCGCCGAACAACGGTTTTTCCGGTGTGCAAGGGGTTTGGGTCCATGTTTGACCCAAGTTGGTGGACCAGCGAAAGCCGACGAAGGGCCCCATCCATGGCCAATTGTAAGTGGTGCCATCCCGCGGGACACCGCCGCTCGGGTGTAGACAGTAGGTGCCATAGTACCAAATTCCTTCGTGCACGAGGCTTCCGCAGGGATAACGGCCTTCGTAAGGACGGGGGCTGGATTTGAAGATGCCGTGGTTCGTGACGATTAACTTGAGCGGATCCTCACCGAGGATGGTGGCATGTCCGGTGGCCGCGCCTTCACCGCCAGAGGAGACGCTTAATCCGTGCACGTTTCCATCGGTCCAAGGCGAGTACAAATTTCCGTCGGCAGCCCAGGAAGGATACCAAGTGTCGGCGCCGGTGTATTCGGCATGACGCCCGGTGAAAGCAACTCCTGTGATGCTGGCGGACTTGGGAAAGGGACAATCCGCAGGAGGCGAGCCAGGCCAGGGTTTGAAGGCGTTTGCAGGTGGGGGAGGGGGGGCATCGACCAAGGTAGTTTGGATCTCGGCAGCCTCCGAGCTCAGCAAACAGAATGGGAGCAGAAAGTGCAAGAGCACCAGGCGATACAGTTTTTTGAATGTCCACGATTTGCGCATAGGTTCAGTGAGTTGGGAGTTTCTCGATTGGGATCAGGGTGAATTCGTATTCGTAAAGGCCGCAGGGAATGGTGTGCTGAGGCAGGGGTTTGGCGCCCCAGCTATTGATGCCGCCCACGCCGCGCTGGCGAAGGTCGAGGTTCACGGTCACGAAATCGCGGCGGGGCAGTTCGTGGATGTGTCGGGCCTGTTCGAGGTCCTCCTGCGTGTAGGGCCAGGCGCTGACACTGAGCGGAGAGGATCCAGTCGTGGCGAGCAAGCCCTGGCCTTGGGCATCGGTAAAGGCGATCCAACGGACATCCGTGCGATTCCCATTTTCCTGGGGGCGCACATAAGACGTGACCAGATCCGCCACTTTCCCCGAATAACGCCCCACCAACGATGAAGCGCGTCGATCGACATAGTTTTCGTGCGGCCCTCGGCCAAACCATGTCATGGTGTCCAGGCTGCCATCGATGCCCAACTGCAATCCCACGCGTGGGATTTCCGGCATTTCGGTTTCGGTGATGATTCTCAGGCCGACCTCGACCGCGCCGTCCCCGCGAATTTTGTAGGTCTGGGTCCAATCGACATGTCCCTCGACCATGGTGCCGCGAACGGTCATCAAAACCAGGTCGGGGGATGGTTGGATGGCGGTAGTGGAGGTGACAACGCGATCGGGCCCCGCGGTTCGCCAGAGTCCCAGTTCCCTGATCATGAGGTCGGAGCTGGCGTTATCATTGTCCGTTTGAGCGCGCCAAAAGTTGGGGGCGAGAGGGCGCGCAAGGAGTTCCCGTTCCCGGTGAGTGTATGAACATAAGGATCCCTGGTGGCGATCAATGCGCAGGGTGAAATCCTCTCCGGAGACCGCAAAGTCGGCGTCTCGAGAAGTGAGTGTGAGTGGATTCCCGGTTTGAACGGGATTCGATTTGCCTGTTGCGGCCGGAGTGGGGAGTGGGAATTGCGCTGAGGCAATCCGATGGCCCGGGGCCGCCCACAAGGTGGGTGTGGCCAGGTCGAAGTAAAGGTTGAGAAAACATTCGCGTCCCGCTTGGGTCTTGAGGGAAGGGAGCGGGATGCCAACAGTCTGTTCCTGACCCGGAGCAATCCGGGGCAGGGGAAATCCTCGATGAGCAACGACGGCGCCATCGGCGGTGATTTCGTAGCTGGCCTGGAGATGGGCGAGGTCCAGGAAATCATGGCGATTGCGGATGCGGAATCGGCCGCGGGCGAGGTCTGCGGCGGTGACATGGACAGGCTGATAGACCTGCTTGATTTCGAGAAGGGGCGGGCCGGGGGTGCGATCAGGTCGGACCAGGCCGTTGCAGTTGAAATTGCCATCCGAGGGAAGCCCTTGCGGGCCGTAATCGCCCCCATAAGCCCAAAACATGCGACCGTGGGCGTCGCTCTTACGCAGGGCTTGGTCGACCCAGTCCCACACAAAAGCGCCTTGGAGATGGGGCGAGTTCCAGATCAAATCCCAGTATTCGCTCAGGCCGCCCACGCTATTGCCCATGGCGTGGGCGTATTCGCAGAGAATCATGGGTCGATCGGGCTTTCGGGCGGCGAATTCGGCGAGCCGGCCGGGTTCGGAATACATGGGGCAGTAGATGTCGGTGTGAGGTTGAAGCCGGGCGCGCTCGTATTGGACGGGGCGGGAGGAATCGCGTTGTCGGGCCCAGGCATAGGCGGATTCGAAAGCGGGGCCATCGCCCGCTTCATTACCCAGAGACCAGATGATCACGGAGGGATGGTTTTTGTCGCGTTCCACGAGGCTCTGAACGCGATCGAGATGCGCCGCCTGCCATTCCGGTTTTCTGGCCAAGGTTCGGCGGGGATCATAACCGACGCCATGGCTTTCGATATTGGCCTCGTCCACCACAAACAGGCCATAGGCATCGCAAAGATCATACCACTCGGGCATGTTGGGATAGTGCGAGGTTCGGACGGCGTTAATATTGTGCTGTTTCATCAGCGTGATGTCGCGGATCATCGATTCTCGGGAAACGGTGTAACCGGAGTCGGGATCCATTTCATGGCGGTTCACGCCCTTGAGGCGGATCGGGCGCCCATTGACCAGGAGCTGCGCCTCGCGGGATTTCCACGCGTCGAAAACCGGTGGCGCAAGGAATGACCTCCAGGATTCGGCCGTTTGCGTCCTCGAGTTGAAGGAGAAGGGTGTAGAGGCGCGGATTCTCCGAGGACCATGGAATGGGTCGCGTGACGTCACCCTTGAAGACGATCCGACGCGTATCGCCGGCAGCCAGAGGTCCGGTCGTGGCGGAACGGGTCCAAAGGACCTCCCCCTGGGCCCCGAGCAAAGAGGCAAGGCATCGCGCATTTGAGGAGGTCACCGAACCTCGGCTGGCCACGTCCACGTCGAGTTGGAGGGTTCCCACCTGGAGCCGGCGATCAAGTTCAGCGCGCAGAAAGAAGTCGCGCACATGAACGGTATCCAGCGCGAGCAGGTATACGTCACGATAGATGCCGCTGAGCCGCCATTTATCCTGATCCTCGATGTAAGATGCGTCCGAGTAACGATAGACTTCAACCGCGAGCACATTATCTCCGGGCTGCAGCTTGGAGGTGAGATCGAATTCCGCGGGGCTTCGGCTGTCCTTGGCCATCCCGATGAAATGACCATTGAGCCAGACCTGGAACGCGGACTCCACTCCGTCAAAATGGAGCAGGACATTGCGGCCTTTCCAGTTTTCGGGCGCTTGGAAGATGCGGCGATAGGAACCGACCGGATTGCGGTCTGAGGGGATATGGGGCGGATCGACCTTGCCCCAGGGACACTTATCATCGCTGCGCATGAAATTGACATAAATCGGGTCGTCATAGCCATGCATCTGCCAGCAGGAAGGGATGGGCAGAGTGGGCCAGGAACGATCGTCGAACTCGGGCTCGAAGAACCGGCTTGGCCGGGCCTCGACACTCGGGGACCAATGGAAACGCCACGCCCCATTGAGCGAGACAAACCAGGGAGAGGCCGCCCGGCGTTCCGCGAGCGGCCGGAGAGGATTGGACTGCTGAATCGCGGACTCGATATCGGGATAGGAACAGAAGGTGGCGCGAGCCGACTCCCGCCCGAGATGGAGGGTTTCCGGTCGGGCCCAATCGGGCATGGCGGCGGTTATCGGATGGATCCATGCCAGGAAGGCGAAGGCAAGAATGGGCGTAAAACGAGCTGGAAACAAAGGGTTGACAGGAGTCGTCATAGCAATGGCGCACAGTGTAGGCGACTTGGCGTGGACTGTCACGCTCGGAGGATGCTTTTTGAGAAAGGGCTCGATCCCTTTCCACGATGAGTTAACATCAGGAAAATCCGAAAACCATGAGGATCGGCATGCTCAAGTTACTGATGACCCTTGCGCTCTTCGACCTTGCCTTCGTGCCGATGTTGAACCCTGCGCAAGCGCGGGCGGCCGCGAACCCCAGTCAAGAACCGCCCGATACGAATTACGACGAATCCAAGGTGCCGCCTTACGTGTTGCCGGATCCGCTCGTTTGTTTGGACGGACGAAAGGTCACCGATGCCGACCTGTGGCGCAAGACACGGCGCCCCGAGATCCTTCGAGCCTTTGCGGAGCATGTCTACGGTCGGACGCCCGAGATCCAGACCCGGCTGCGCTTCGAAAAGATCGCGGTGGATTCGAAGGTGTTCGGTGGATTGGCCACACGACGGCAGATTCGCATCCGGTTGCTGGAATCGGACAAGGCGCCCTGGATCGATCTGCTTCTGTATGTGCCCAACAAATCTGGCGGACCGGCGCCGGTTTTCCTGGGATTGAATTACGGCAATCAGGGAGTTCAACCGGATCCGGAGATTGTGGAGTCCCGAAACTCGCTCTGCCAGCGGGGCGAGCACGCCCACCGCTGGCCGTTGGAATTGCTGCTGAAGCGGGGTTACGCGGTGGCCAGCTTCCACGGAGGCGACCTCGAACTGGATCGGCATGGGTCAGGCTGCCGGTTCACAACCGAGGCGTGGGAAAAGGGCATTCGACACTTCGTCATGAGGCAAAGCGGACGGACGAAATTGGCCGACGACGAATGGGGATCGATCGGCGCCTGGGCTTGGGGATTAAGCCGCGCCCTCGATTATCTCGACGCCAATCCGAATATCGACGGCCACCGCGTGGCGGTTTTTGGACATTCGCGAACCGGCAAGGCGGCCCTGTGGGCCGGAGCCCAGGACGAGCGGTTCGCCATCACCATCTCGAACAATTCCGGCCAGGGCGGAGCCTCGCTGGCGCGACGGCGCTATGGGGAAACCGTGGCGGCATCCTATGCGTTGTCGGGCAGTTGGTACTGCAAGAACTATGCAAGATACGGCAACAACGAATCGGCGCTGCCCGTCGACGCCCATATGCTGATTGCATTGATCGCACCTCGGCCAGTCTACGTGGCCAGCGCCGAACAGGACCGGTGGGCCGATCCGCGCGGCGAGTTTCTCGCAGCCCGACAGGCCGAGCCGGTGTACGCGTTGCTGGGACGACCAGGATTGGGCGTCGCCAATATGCCGGGTGTGAATGAACCGGTGGGACAGACCCTCGGATATCACGTCCGCAGCGGTGACCATGAAATCACGGCCTACGATTGGGAACGCTATCTCGATTTTGCCGATCGGCATCTGCCTTGAAACGATCGTGGACTTCGGAGGGCCGAGTTCAACGAGGCCAGGGACTAATTCCGATATACCATTTGACATCGGCCGAACTTCGGTATTATGCTTTGCATAGTAGCTTGTCTCGTCAGGTATGACGCCCGATTTTTTTGATAATTGGACTGTGCAGGTGCGCAAGGGGATGCTCGAGCTTTGCATCCTGAGCGCGCTGGCCGCCCGGGAACGCTATGGCTACGAGCTCGTCAAGACCCTGGTGGCCGTCCCCGGCCTTGGCGTGACCGAAGGAACCCTCTATCCCATCCTCTCTCGTTTACGCGTCCAGGGATTGGTTTCGGCGCGGTTGGAGGAATCGACCGAGGGACCTGCCCGGAAGTATTACGCCCTGACGGCGGACGGCCGCAAAGCGATTGATTTAATGCGGAAGTATCTCGACGCCATGAATGCCGGCGCTGAGGCCTTGCGCCAGAAAGGAATTTCCCATGAGTGAATGGACCCAGGCGGCCCGGGAAGAGTTGGAGCGTTATCTGAGCCGAGCACGAACCTCCCTGGGCGAGACGGAATCTGAGACGGCGGAAGTCATTGAAGATCTGCGTCGGCACGTGGAAGAGGAGGTGGGCGCCGCCGGGCTCAAGGTGGTAACGGAAGCGGATGTCAGCCGAATCACCACCCGTTTGGGGACACCGACTTCTGATGCCCGGTCTGAAGTCGGCGGATCCCCGCCCGTGTTGAAGAAGGAGGCGACACCGGGGCGATTGCGTTGTCAACGAGGTTGGCGCATGGGATGCCTGATGTTCTTTGGGGTGATCTTACCCTTGGTGACATTGGTCCTGGAGTGGGCGACGGGGATGTGTGCCGCGACTTTTTTCGATCCGATTCCTTCGGTATTTCATGGATTGCTGGTGGCGTTGGTTCCCTCGGTGAACTTATGGGTCTGGTGGACACTGCGGCAAGGGGATCTCCGGCATGGCCGGATTCAGGAATGGTTGAATGGCATGGCGATGGGTGTCAGCGGATATTATGCGATCTTATTTCTGCCGATGACACCTTTTGGAGTCCTGGGCATCGTCTTTTATGGTTTTGGATTGCTGCCATGCGCGGCTTTGTTTGCCTGTATCAGCACCGTCTTTTTGCGTTCGAGGTTGCGTCGGCTGGGAGAGGAGGGGGCATGGAGGATGCCGGGTTTTTGGCGTGGAACGGCGGTGGGCCTTTTGGCGGTGCTGGCTTTGAATGGTCCGGTTTGGATGACCCGACTGGGCATGGAATGGGCGGCGGGGGACGATCAAGTCATGCGGGAACGGGGTTTGCGGTGGCTGCGATTTGTGGGACACGAAGAAACCCTGCGACGGGCCTGTTATGGCCGAACCCGGCGGGCAGCCGAGATGGACCCGGTGGAATGGATCATTGGGGGGACGCCGCTTTCGCCCGAGCAGGCCCGGGAGCTTTATTATCGGGTCACGGGAAGGGCTTTTAACACTGTTCCGGCCCCCCAGGTCCGAACGGGACGGGGCGCTTTTGCGGCCATGGACGAGTGGACATGGGATGCGGACCAAGGCGGCGATCGGGTGGGGGGGCGGATCAAGGGATTGACGCTGCACAGCACACGGCTGGATGCCATCTTGGAGCCTGACGCTGCGATCGGGTATTGCGAGTGGACATTGGAATTTAAGAATGATGCGGTCACCGATCACGAGGCGCGCGCACAGATTCTCTTGCCGCCGGGGGGAGTGGTTTCTCGGCTGACCCTATGGGTGAATGGCGAGGAGCGCGAGGCGGCGTTTGCGGGCCGGGCCCACGTGCGCGAGGCTTATCAGAAGGTTGCGATTCGCCAGCGCCGGGATCCCGTGCTGGTCAGCACCTGTGGTCCGGATCGCGTCCTCATGCAGTGTTTTCCGGTTCCGCGGGACGGCGGGATCATGAAAGTGCGGCTGGGCATCACGGTTCCGTTGTTGATGGATGAGGCGGCGCAGGGGCTTTGGCGATGGCCATCGTTCGTGGAACGTAATTTCACGATTCGCGAGGCGGTGCGGCATTCGGTCTGGATGCAATCCTCGCAAGACTTGACCTCGGCATGCGATCGGTTACAGCCGGGGCCGACACCGCACACTCTGCAGGGCCAGTTGAGCGAAGACGAACTGGCTTCTGTGCGGAGCCTGATCCGGGTTGCGCGGAACCGGGAAGTATCCAGCGCCTGGGTTCGTGACACACGATCGGCCGAGCCGGTGATTGTGCGGCAAAACCTCGTCAGCAAGGCGGGGACAGTTCCCTCGCGGTTGGTGATTGTTGTCGACCGCTCGGTTGCGATGGCGGAGGCCTTCTCTGAACTCGCTGACAGCTTCACGCATTTGCCGGCGGGCCTGGATTGGGGATTAGTCATCGCCGAGGATGAGCCCGTTTGGCTGCGCAAACCCGGCGAAAACAATAGCGCATCGGCGTTGGTGTCCGACCGGGTGCGTCGGCTTCGCGCTCGAGGGGGCTGCGACAACATTCCGGCGCTGTTGGCCGGCTGGGATGTGGCGGCAGCCAAGCCGGGTGCTTTGGTCCTCTGGATTCACGGTCCTCAACCGGTCGAACTCTCCACGATCGAACCGTTGCGGCAGCGGCTGGAACGGAGCGGGGGCAACCTGCAATTGCTTTCGGTTCAGGGGACGCAAGGGCTGAATCTGCTGTTGCAGAGACTGGACGGGCTGAGCGCGGCGCGGGCCTTCCCGCGGCTGGACAGGCTGGGGGAGGATCTTCGGCGGTTGTTTGTCAACTGGAACCTCGAGGGCAGTCGTTGGGAGCGCGTTTATCAGGCGCATCCTTCGACAGACAGTCCTGGGTCGGGGGTGGAATCGACGCTGCATCTGGCGCGGCTATGGGCCAACGACGAAGTCATCCGTCTCAAGAAAGCGCGTCGGCTGGAGGAGGCTGTGCGAGTTGCGGCCTGCTATCAAATCGTGACGCCGGTCAGCGGCGCTGTGGTGCTGGAAACGGCGCAGCAATTTGCCGAGAACAACCTGACGCCGGCCGATCCCACCACGATTCCGTCCATTCCGGAACCGAGTGTTACAGTGTTCCTGGTGATCGGATTGATCTTTCTGACCTTGAGGGGGCAATCGCGGAAGCCGGCAAGGAAAACGGTGGAATAATCCCGGTTCTGTCGTTACAGTCGGCGGAAAAAGAGCTGATGATGAAATCCATCCTCCTGCTGATCTGCGCGTCGGGGCTTGTCAGCGCCGCCGTCCCGGGTTTTGAATCCGCCGCGCCCTCGCCCTTATCCACCTTTTTTGTGCCTCCGGCGCGACTCCTGTGGCAAAGCGAATCGGGAGTGGCCAATGCGGGGTCGTTGCTTCGGTCTCATGCGGGGCAAGCGGTCCTGAAAGAACCGCAACCGCCTTGCGTATTGGCGGCTTCCTCCGGGGCTTCGGCGGGAGTGTTGCTGGATTTCGGCAAGGAGATTCAGGGTTATCTCGAATTATTTACTCCCATGACGGCCAGCAAGGATCCTGTCCGCGTTCGGGTGCGATTCGGGGAGAGCGCGACAGAGGCCATGGCCGAGCTTGGGGGGAAACAAAACGCGCAGAACGACCACGCCTTGCGCGACCAGATCGTGACCTTGCCGTGGCTCGGCAAAATCACTGTTGGGCCGAGCGGATTTCGATTTGCGCGGATTGACGCGGTCGATCCGGCTCATCCCGCGCAGATCAGCCAGGTGCGGGCGGTGCTTCAGATCCGGGACATTCCCTATATTGGCTCGTTCCGGTGTGATGACAATCGCCTGAATCGGATCTGGGAGGTTGGCGCCTATACCGTCCATCTGAACATGCAGGATTACCTTTGGGACGGCATCAAGCGCGACCGGCTGATCTGGTTGGGGGACATGCATCCCGAGGTCAGCACGATTCAGGCCGTGTTCGGGTTCAACGAGGTCGTGCCGCGTTCGCTCGATTTGACCCGTGACATCACGCCGGTGACCGAATGGATGAATGGCATTTCGAGTTACTCGATGTGGTGGGTCCTCATCCATGAAGACCTATGGATGCACCAGGGCAATCGCGAGTATCTGGCGGCGCAACAAGGTTACCTGACACCGTTGCTCAAGCGCCTGGCCAATCTCGTGGGGCCCGATGGCAGGGAGCGAATTGATGGCTTGCGGTTCCTCGACTGGCCGAGCTCGCCAAACCAACAGGGCGTGACCGCCGGCCTGCAAGGTTTGTTGGTGATGACCCTGGAAAGCGGCGCGCGGCTGATGACAGTTCTGGGCGACTCGGAAACCGCGAAGATTTGTTCCGAGGCTGCCGCGCGGGGACGGCGGGTGGCGCCTGACGTGAACGGTTCCAAGTCCGGCGCGGCGCTGCTGTCGCTGGCAGGGATGCTGGATGCGAGGCAGACCGCCGAGAAAGTGCTGAAGGCCGGCGGACCGAAGGGGGTATCGACCTTCTACGGGTTTTACGTGCTTCAAGCTCTGGCAAAGTCGGGCGACGTCGAGACGGCGCTGGATTTCATCCGGACTTACTGGGGGGCGATGCTGGATCTGGGCGCGACGACGTTTTGGGAGGATTTCAACCTCGAGTGGACGCACAACGTGGCGCGCATCGACGAGTTGGCGCCGCCCGGCAAGAAGGACGTGCACGGCGACTTTGGCGCGTACTGCTACGAAGGTTTCCGCCATAGTCTTTGTCATGGCTGGGCAAGCGGTCCCACAGCCTGGCTCAGCCAGAATGTGCTTGGGATCAAACCGCTGGCTCCGGGATGCAAACGGGTCCGAGTGACCCCGCAGTTGGGCAATCTGAAATGGGCCGAGGGGGCTTATCCCACTCCGGAAGGACCGATCCGAGTTCGGCATGAACGCAAACCAGACGGTTCTGTGGCCTCGAAGATTGACGCGCCACCGGGAATCACGATCGAATCCCCGTCTCAGCCATGAGCGCCCACAGACGGACAATTCCGGCGGGGATTATCCTGGCCCTAGTGGTTTGGTCCCAGGCGAACATTTCAGCGGGCGAAGCCCCAGCGTGGAAGACGAATATCCTGAGCGGTCCGATTCGGGCGTTCTGCTCGGACTTCAACTGGGGGTCGGGGGGGCCGAATGGATTCGCCCGGCCCGGGCTCTGGGCTGATGCGGATCCCGCCGAGCACATCTTTTGGTACGAGCAACTTGGCTGCAATGTGATCCAAACCTTTGCTGTGTCATGCAACGGCTATGCCTGGTACAAAGGCGGTTGTGTCCCGGAGCAGCCCGGGCTGAAACACGATTTTCTCACCGACATGGTTCGATTGGGCCACCAAAAGAAGCTGCTGGTGGCTGGCTACTTTTGCATCGGCGCCAATACCCGATGGGGACAGGAGCACCCCCACCTCAGCTACGGTATTCCGAGCGCCTATCACTTGCCTTTGACGGACGAATACCTGGATGACCTCGGTGCGGCCATAGAAGACGCCCTGCTGAAAACTGGCATGGACGGGTTTATGATTGACTGGGTTTGGTGCCCGACCGATGCGGTTCGTCAGGAGGCCAATGGCGGTCGGTGGCTCGATGCCGAAAAGCGGTTGTTCGAAAAATTACTCGGTAAGCCTTTTCCCGGAGAGAACCAGCTCAGCGCAGCCGACCGTCTGGACTACGAGCGCAAGGCCATTGACCGTTGCTGGGCGCGCATCCGCAACGCCGCCAAGCGTGTCCGACCGGACTGCGTGATTTGGCTTTCCTGTAACCTGATCCGCGATCCATCCATCGTGGGTTCGGCAATGTTAAGGGAGGTGGATTGGGTCATGGACGAATCCGGAACACCTGAGGCCATGAAAGAGACTGCCCCTATGTTTGGAGAGCGAACCCGGCAAGTCCTCTGCCTGGCGGGTTGGGGTGATCGTCACAAAACGCGCGAGCTGCTTGCGGATTCAACTTTGGCCGCTTATGGCATTTATGGCTTTAGCAAACCCGAGTCTGAATTCCGATCTCTCCCAATGCCGATCCCGGTATTTTTGAGCCGGCCGATTGAGACGTTTCAGGGCATCGATCGCAATATCGCCGCCATGGCCAGGCACTTTAACCACCGGCCGCCGGATTTTGTTGCCACCTCCGCCCAGGGAATTGGCGGCGGAAACGGGGCAGGGGATGCCAGCGTGATGGTGCTCCAAGGCAAGACAGGGATGGGCGTCGGGAAACATGTGGTGTTCGTCAGCGGAGACGAGGAATATCGTTCCGAGGAATCGCTCCCGATGCTGGCTCGAATTCTTGCCGGCCGGCACGGATTCAAATGCACGGTGCTCTTTGCGATCCATAAGCAGACGGGCGTGATCGATCCGAATACCGTTGATAACATTCCCGGTCTTGAGGCTTTGGAGACCGCCGATCTGATGGTTATTTGCACTCGGTTTCGAGAGCTTCCAGACGAGCAGATGCGGCATGTCGACGCTTTTCTCCAATCCGGCAGGCCCGTGGTTGGGATTCGCCCGGCTGTCGTGGCTTTTCGCAACAAGCAAGGGAGCGCGTTCTTCAAATACAGCTCCGACAACAAGTCCCGGGATTACACCGATGGTTTTGGCCAACAGGTGCTCGGCTCGACCTGGATTTCGCATCACGGTGTTCATGGCAAGGAGAGCACGCGGGGGGTGCTGGTTGAGTCCATGAAATCGCATCCCATTCTGTGCGGGGTCGGCCGCATGTGGGGGCCGACGGATGTCTATACCCTTCGCACTCCGATTCCGGATAATGGCCAGGTGCTCGTCATGGGTTACGTAATACGGGGCATGTCGCCTGACGATGATCCCAGTGACAAACCACCCATGCCGATGGCTTGGACAAAGTCCTATTCCAGCCCGAAAGGCCATGGCCGTGTTTTTATGACCACGATGGGCGCGAGCCAGGATTTTGCCGATCCGAACTTCCGTCGTTTGGTGGTGAATGCCTGTTTTTGGGCCGTCGGGCTTGAGGACCGGATTACGCCGCAGATCAACGTGAACGTGGTCGGCGATTACCAGCCATCCCCCTATGGTTTCGATCGGTATCGCAAAGGCATGAGGCCTGGTGTTCTAGCCGAGGAAGCCACTCAGGCGCTGAGCAAGCTAGTACCGTGATGCCGTTGGTCGGGGCAAGCTGGAGCGCGGGATTTATCCCGCAGCGCCGGTTGTCACAATAATAACCCCGCGCCGGGTGCGGCAGGATTCGTCCCATCAGGGACAACCGATCATAGCCCACCGTTTCAACGATGGATTCCGATGACGCCCCGTGCCCCCATCCCAAAGCCCCTCCAGGGGCGAAAGAAGATTCTGGGTTTATCTTGTGGCCTGAATGCAATCCTTGTCCCATGCCTCTCACCCGAGCTCTTGCGTCCCAGTCGGGACTCCTGATCCGGTCGTTCGGTCCCCCCAGCGATGAATCGCTGGGTGATTTTCTAAGGATTTCAAGCCCCCCAGCGCGGGCTAATGGTATCGGGTCCATCTGGAGAAAGTGCGATTGGAGGCGTTGCGACTGAAAACTCCCAAATTTTAGGGATAGACAGGTCTCGACGCGACCTTACACTGCCCGAAAACGCGTGGTATCTACCTGGCTAATTACCCTTTATCTGGCGAGACATTCTGCTCGACTTTGCCGGGCTGGAGCAAATCGGCGGGCGCCTCCGGCGAACCGGATTGAGTTCCAATGGGAGGCAGTCAGGCGACCGCGACACAAGACACACAAGCTATGAGCTATTATCATCGATGTATCTTCACCGCGGCGGTCTGTTTGGCGTTCGGTCTCGGCGAGGTCCGCGGCGGCCTCATTATCACGAGTCTCCAGGGCAACGGACAATTGACATGGGCTGACCCGGAACAAGGGAGCAACGCCCTTTATCGAATCGAGTGGGCATCCCACGTCAGTGGGCCATGGCAACGCGGATGGAGCGGCCTGGAATGGCTGCGGATGGGTGCCACGAGCGGATCGGTAGCTGTTCCCATGCTGTTCCGTGTCGTCCGCGAGACTAGCACAACCGGGATTGTTGGCAGTTGGGGTTCGGGACGAGACGGTTTGAAAGCGTTCAGCACACTGACGTTCTATCCGGATGGACATTACATTCATTGGGCCAGTGGTCTCACCGCTGCCGGGGGAAAACCCGGGATCGAACTGGGAACCTATGTTTATGATGCGGTTGGAAAAGTCCTGAAGGTAAGTTCGCTGAGGGACGACAACGGCGAGTGGGGATTGACCAAGGGACCGGAGCAGGCGCGCGAGGAACCGGCGCATCTCTTGGGCGACATTCTCCTGCTGGAGGCTCCGGGTGGAGGCTGGATGTCGCTCAGCCGGGTTCAGGAGCCAGAGATTCCCCTTGTGGGAGGATGGGGCGACGGCCGCAACCGCGACCGCAGCGGCTTCATGACCATCACTTTTTATCCCAACGGCTATTACATCCACTGGCAATCCCCGGATCCGGGACATCCCGACACGAAGGAAGGAGTGGAGTACGGGATGTACGACTATGATGCGGCAGGCAAATATCTAACCGCGGTAGCTCTGCGGGATGACAATGGGACGATGGGGTTGTGCGGCGATTCTGATGCAGCGATCGGAGGGGGGCGCTACGGTTTCGTGTTGACGATCGAGGGCGATGTGCTGGCCGAGTTCGATGCTGCCCGAGTACGATAGGAGCCACAACCCGCAAGCGCTTCAGGCTGCACGGATGTCGGAGCAGCGTTGAAAAGGAGGGGATGGTTTGAGTTGTGGAGATCGACTTTTTGCATCGGCGGTTAAGCTGACGTTGCCGACAAAACACATCTGGTTTTGGTGGGTGACAGCAGCCGGGATCCTTTCGGGCGCAGGACAAGCCGAAGACCTTATCCATCTCCGAACAGCCCGGACAGCAGAACACCTCATTTCTTATTGGACTAGCGAACATGGGCTGCCCCAAAATACGGTCACCTGCCTCGCGCAATCGCGGGACGGCTACCTCTGGCTTGGCACCCGTTATGGGCTGGCACGATTCGATGGCCTCCAACTCAAGGCATACGTCCAGGAACTGGGGGCCCTGGATCTCGGCTGTCTGGACATCCAGGGAGTGGTGGAGGATTCGCTGGGTGTGCTCTGGCTTCGAACGGCGGCTGGGCTTGTGACATACCGTCAGGGTCGGTTTACGCGGCAACCGGTTGATCAACTCCCGTTTTCCGGACCCATAATGGATATCGGCGCGAGCCGTGCGGGGGGGGTGTGGGTGGCGCGGCGTGAGGGATTATTCCACCTGATCGGCAGCCAGGTCACTCGAACCTATGGCATAAAAACCGATCTGGGTTTGGATGCCGGGAGTGAAGGATGGTGGCTGTGCGCGGTTCGAGAAGATCGCCGCGGTCTGCTATGGATCGCCCTAACCGATGAGCGCGATGTAGAGTGGCGGCGGTTGGACCTGGTGACGCGTCGCGTTGAGACCCTGACGGATGTGGTGCCGGAAGCCAGCCCACGGGCCTGGGATTTGCTGGAGGATCGCCACGGTCGTTTGTGGGTGGCCCAGTCGTACGCCCTGATTTGTGCGGATCAAGGGCATGTGCGCCGTTTCGATGCCACCCAGGCGTGGGGATCCGCTCGAGTCCTCCAGATGGTGGAAGATCAACGGGGTGAGGTTTGGGTGATCTCTGAGGGGGCTACGCAAGTCCATCGGTTTTCAGACGGCATCCCTCTTAGTTACGGTGCTGCCGACGGGCTGTCGGCCCAGGATGATTTTCGCTGCCTGTTTGCCGATCGGGAGGGAAACGTCTGGGTGGGCACCGGTTCCAGGGGGGTCAATCGAATTCAGCCCCGGCAGCTTCTGGCGAGACTGGAAGGCAGTAGAACGATGATGGATGAAGTATACTCAGTCTCGCCTGGCCCGGATGGCGCCGTCTGGATGGCAACAAGCTATGGGCTGGTCATGGCGCGGGACGGGGCATTTCGAGTGATTCCGAGCACCATAGACCAACCGGATGAAGGATGGGTCCTGAAGACTCGGCCAGTGCTGGCCGGGCGCGGTGGGGAGATTTGGATGGGCTTGGATGGCTTGGGCCTGGGTATGCTGAAAGGGAGTCAGTTTGAGCGCGCGGCCACACCAAACCTCCGCACGGAAGGGGTGAAACGCCAGGTTAACTCGCTTTTGGAGACACGTTCCGGGGACCTCTGGGCGGGCACCTCTGTGGGTTTGCTCCAGAGGCGGGGGAGCGAGTTTCGGCTCTGGACCACCCAGGACGGGCTTGCCGACAACCGGGTATTTGGCCTGGCCGAGGGCGCCGATGGCAGCCTTTGGATCGGAACTGAAAATGCCGGGATAATCCAGTTTCAGGAGGGCCGCTTTTCCAGGATTACACCTGACAACGGACTGCTCCATCATCGAGCATGGCCGTTGCTGGCCGAGCCCGATGGAACCCTCTGGGTAGGAACCCCAATCGGATTGAACCGCATTCGCGGCAGCGAGGTGCGCGGGGTGACCATGCAGGATGGCCTCTATGATAGTCTGGCTTATTGCCTGATCGAGGATCGGCGAGGGGACTATTGGACCTTCGGCAACCGGGGTATTTGGCGGGTGCGCAAGGCCGACCTGCATGCGGCAGCAGACGGTAGAGGAGGAGGGTTGAGTTGTGTGAGTTACGGCGAAAACGATGGGATGATCAGTGTGGAGGGAAACGGGGACCAGCAACCCAATGCGGCGCTTCTGCCGAATGGTGAGTTATGGTTTCCAACAACCCGGGGAGTTGTGATCGTCGACCCTGGCAAACTCCAGGACAATCAGGTGCCACCCGGCGTGGTGATCGAGGAAGTCCGCATCGATGAAGAGATCGTCGTTCGCGACAGCGGGCGGGTGGGCGCGGACAAAGCAGTGACCGGAACCGAATCGGACCGGTTGCACCCATTGAGACTGGGGCCGGGACGAGCGCGGGTAGTGGAAATCCGGTTCACGGCCACCACCTTCATCGAGCCGGAGAAAGCGCGCTTTCGGTATCGACTGGTTGGGCACGATGTCGATTGGCGGCACGGAGGGAGGGAAAGGCTGGTATTCTATACGAACCTGTCTCCCGGGCATTACGCCTTCGAGGTCATGGCCTGCAATCAGCACGGTTATTGGAGCGTCGCTCCGGCTGTTTTCGCCTTTTCACTGGCTCCTAGGTTTTACCAGAGCACGGCCTTCCGCTGGGGATGCAGCGCGGCAATCGCCGGCGCGCTTGCGACTTGGCATCTGTGGCGGCGTCGCCGACGCCGGGAGCGCCAGCGGCAGCGCCACCAGGAATTGCTGCTGGACGAACGCAGCCGGATCGCCAAGGATCTGCATGATGAACTTGGCGCTAGCATGACGGGCATCGCCCTGCAGATGGAAGTCTGCACGAACCAATCGAGTCCTGAGGCGCTTCCCAAGCAGATCCGGGAGTTGGCGGGCGCGTTGCGGGCGTCCGCGGGACGCATGCGCGAGCTGGTGTGGACGATCAATCCTGGCTGCGATACCCTCGAGTGTCTGTGTGCGCGCCTGGGGCAGTATGCGGAACAATACCTGCGGACGGCCGGGCTCCGTTGTCGGTTGGATCTGCCGATGGAGGCGCCGGACTTCGAGGTCCCTGCCGAGGCGAGGCATCAGTTGCTTATGATTGTTAAAGAGGCGTTGACCAATATCGTCAAGCATGCCCAGGCAACGGAGGGGCTTCTTCAACTACAGTGGGATGATTCCTGTCTGCGGCTCACGGTAGCCGACAACGGCTGTGGGCTTCCCAAGGAAGGCCACTTCTGGATGATCGAAAATGCCAGAACTTCGGAAGCATCCCACCCCCGCGAGAACAACTCAATACGGGGGGGCGGTTTGGACAACATGGAGCAACGCGCCAAGTCTTTAGGAGGAACACTGCGGTTGATGGCGCGTCCCGGAGGGGGGACGCAGGTCATCTTGGAGTTCCCCTTGACGAAATTGAACCCGTTCAACGTCCCAAAACACCATGCCTGAGATCTCAGTTGCTATCGTCGAGGACAACGCCACGGCGCGGACCGGGCTGAAAATGCTGCTGGACAGTTCCCCGGGTTTTCGGTGCCTCTGGGCGGTAGGCAGCGCGGAGGAAGTCCTGCGTTGGAGTTCTGCGGACACGCCCGATGTGGTGCTCATGGACATTAATCTGCCCGGCAAGTCCGGCATTGAATGTGTCTGGGGTCTGAAAGAGCGTTTCCCCGGGACACACGTCATCATGCTGACGATCGAGGAGGACAGTCAATGCGTCTTTCAGTCGCTCGAGGCCGGCGCCAGCGGATACTTGGTGAAGGACTTGCCGCCGGAGCAGATCCTTCAGGCTATCCTCGAAGTTCAGCGCGGCGGGGCGCCAATGTCGAGCCAGATTGCCCGATTGCTGGTGCGGTCGTTCCATCGCCGCAGTCCGGCCCCGCGTGAGCAGGACAACCTGACGCCCCGAGAACAGCAAGTGCTCGAACTGGTGGCGAAAGGATATCGCACCAAGGAAGTTGCCGCCGAACTTGGCATCGGCGTGCAGACTGTGGAGACCCATCTGCGGAACACCTACGACAAGCTCCATGTTCGCTCGCGAGCTGCCGCCGTCGCACGATACCTGCGTGCGGCCCCCTGACGACCTGCCCGCTGGAGGTCGGTTGAACAATCCAACCATGATCAGGGAATTCCGGGCACACTGCGAGCCCGGTAGAACCGGCAGGATGGATAAGTCTTGCTCTCGCTGAATACGGCCGGTCCTCCTGAGTTGGTCACCGAGCCAATCGCTTCCCAGTTCACCAGATCCGAGGAGCCTTGGATTTCAAATGCTGTCCCCAGCGGCCCTCCACTGATTTCAATTCGCAACTTGCCTTCGTCAAACTGAATGTGGCGGGGGATCCCCAGACTGGGAACGACCGGCGCGCAGGGAGGCTCTTCAATCGCCCGCAGGAAAGGAAGACCATCGTTCCAACACGACTCCATTCCCCATACCTGGACGAAATCCCAATCCAGGAAAGTGCTGACTTGACGCAGTTGCTCGTTAGAGCGGGGGGCTCCGCCTCCGCCAGCCGAGCGCGTTTGACCGGTAGTCTCCCAACCCCAATACGACGAGTCGATAGGCACAACCACGCTTGCGCTTCCGATGAGCCCGCCCACCTCCTGCTGACCAGCGACAAGACCCACAGCATAACAATTCTGAATCTTCCCGCGTATCCTCGATTCCACGAATCCCACAAGACCACCGGTCGATTCGTTTCCTAAAACCGAACCCATCGCATAACAATTTTCGATGCGATCGAAGGTCCAATCCAGGTTGCCAACTAATCCCCCCACCGCAATATTTCCGGCCACGTTGGCATGGGACAAGCTCGAACGTATGATGCCATCGATCGAGGCCCGGCCTACCAATCCCCCGACGTCGATCTGCCCATTCACCGTTCCTCGCGTTTGGCAATGGTCCACCTGACCCTGACAGCACCCCACCAGGCCGCCGACACAATCTTGGCCCGTGATCTGCCCCATCATCCGGCAATTTGAAATTCGGCCGCCGTAGCCAGCCAAGCCCCCCACATTGTTTGCTCCAACAATGACGCATCCCTCCAACCGGAGGTTGCTGATCCGAGCCATGTCACCCAGGCTGCCAAACAGGCCAACGTTATCCGCATCCGGCCGCGCAATCCAGAGTCCGCGGATTGTGTGATGATTCCCGTCAAACCAGCCTTGGAACGGCCCGCTGAGTTCCCCCCCGATCGGCTTGAAGCCAGCCCCCGCATGCCAGTTGGTCGTTGCGGACGCCTCGATATCATTGACCAGCCGATATTGTTTCCCGGTGCTGTCCTCGCAGGTCTTTTGCATCCAGACCAAGTCGTCCAGCGTGGCAATCTGAAATGGATCTGTCTCCCCGCCACTCCCGTATGCGGGCCCGAGTACCGTCACAGACGCGGGCGGGCTGACGCTGCGTCCGGCTTCATTGGTAACCGCCACCGAGTACCAACCGGAATGGACAGGGGCGGCATTTGTGATGGAAAACAGACTATTGGTGGCCCCGTGGATGGCGGTCGGTTCGGAACTCGTCGAAGACTGAAAGAACCACTGGTAGTTCAGTGGGGCCTTTCCGATGGCGGATACCTCCAACATGATGAGTCCAGCCTTCACTCCGGCCTCTGAAACGGGCGGACTCAGGATCAAGGGGACGATTTGTTGGGCAACAGAAAGCCGCAGGTGCGGATAACCATGGTTCACCGTCGGCGATATGCCCCAAATGTGAGAGAAATCCCAGCCTACATAGGTGGACTGGAGCTTCATCGCAAACGTTGATCGGCCAATTCCCCCCTTGGATTGCGGAGCGCCTGTAGTTTCGAAGTCCCAGTAGGAGGAGGTCACAGAAGCCTCGTCGTCGGCCTCGGCAACCAAACCGCCGGCCGACTCATGGAGAACTCCAGCCGCATAGCAGAAACCAATCCATGTCCCATGGGCCCCTCCCACCAGTCCGCCCGCGTAACCCCTCGTCAGCCGGGCCATCGAGAAACTGTTGCGGATCGATCCCAAATGACTTAGACCTACAAGGCCACCTGTGAGATTCCTGCCGTTGATCTCAGCATCGGTTTCACAAAAATGGATCTCGCTTGAAGTTTGACTCCCGACGATTCCTCCGGTTTCACTCGAGCCATCAACGTAACCATGCGTCGCGCATCTCAGGATCCGACTGCCGCAGGCATATCCGATGAGTCCACCGGTATAATATCCCCCTCCAGACACCCAACCGCTTGCCGAACACTCTATGATCTCGTCCATGTAACTGTCGGCAATTAGCCCTCCCGTGTACCAGCCATCGGCCAACACCTGGCTGTTGACACGACACTCTTCGAATACGCCCTGTTCACTCTGGCTGGTGAGGCCGCCTACATACATCGGCCCGCCGCCTGCTCCCACTCCCACAACCATTCCAGACGCAGTGCAACGGACCATCCGCCCTCCCCGATTGATGCCAGCCAGCCCTCCGGCATATTTTCGGATGTTCATGGTCTCAGCCGTCGCGGTCACAAATGCGCTCGACGAAGAATCGACGATAGTTCCGTAGTCATTGTAGCCGGCGAGGCCGCCAAAAACAACCCCTCCCCCCTCCACCTGACCGCTCGTGTCACACCGCTCGATGCGTGTCCCAATCATCTTCCCTACGAGGATCCCAACCCGGCTATTACCCCGTATGAACGCATTATCGACCTTCAAGTCACGAATGTCAGCGCCCGCCGCGCAACCGAACAGTCCGACATTCCCCTGGGTGCCTCTCCGAATCGTCAGGTTTTCAATCGCGCGTTTATTCCCATCAAAGGTCCCCCGAAAAGGCGCTTCCTCGCTTCCAATGGGTTCGAATCCAGAGTTCTCATGCCAGGTTGTTGTGGCCTGCGCATCGATGTCGTTGACGAGCTTATAGTGCTTGCCTGCACTCTGTGCCACCGTCCCTTGCATCCACACCAAATGCCCTAACTTCGAGATGCGGTAGGGATCTGCTGGAGTGCCCTTGCCTGGGGGCGCAACCGGTGTCTGGGCCGAGAGCGTGGCTGCTGTGAGCATGAGCAGAGTCACCAGCCACCGGCCATTCGGCGGGAGGTCCGATTTCGCCACGCGAAACCGGTTCCGGCTCTCTGGCCGTCTCAATCGACACCCCCCATCCATTGGGGCACGAATGCAAACGTTGGCACTTGCTGACATGGTCTAAACTCGTCAGGTTGGATTCGTTTTTCCGGCGATCATTGAACCGGTTCCGGGGAGAGGAATGGCCCCGGATCTTTGGGGCGGCTCAGTCGAGGACGGGACGGATCCTCCACACCTTTGGCGGATAACCGCGCTTTCCTGGTCGCCAGATACTCCGTCAGGGAAGGCAGCTTAAGATAGGCGACGGCTTCAAGAATGTCTTGGCGTTCCTGGGCGTCGGTGGTTTGGGCTGCCAGTTCCTGCAGTCTGGGAAGAACCGATCGATCTCCGAACTGGATGATCGCGTCCAGAGCGGCCTTGCGAACCAGCTGATGCGGGTTTTTCAGTTCGGCCATGATGCTTTCCCGCGAAGCCGCATCGTCCATCATCCCCAGAGATGCCAGTTCGGCCATGCGGTGACGCGCCTCTTTCTCTCTGACTGGATCGGACCAATTTGGCGTGTGGGCGGGGATTGCCGACTGGACAAGATTTGGCGAACTTTGAACGGTCCGCTCGGTTTGGGGTTTGTCCAGTTCGGTGGGCCCCGGTGGCGTGGAGGCCCCGGGAGGCGGTGGGATCGCCCCATCGATTGGACGCTCCCAATTCGAGATTCGCAGAAGAATTCCGATCCACACGCCGGCCGCCAGCAAGGTCGCCAGGATGACTTTAGGCCTCATGCGATCAGGGAGCCTGCGGACAGAATTCAATCCGGCCGCGGGAAAAGAGCGATCGCGCTCACTCGGTAAACGACACGGACTCCTTGCCGGTAAGCGTTCCCGTGACCACAGCGAAGCCCAGATCGCCAAAGGCCCCTTCGCCCGAGGCGGTATAAGTCATCGACGATGCATATTTGCCACTGGTAGTATCGGTTCTTGGCGAGTAAGTCGCGCTTTCCGAGTACTTGTAAGACACCATTCCGCCCAATAAGAAAGTATAGGGGCCTTCGATCGACATTTTCGCGTAGGTGTACCCCGTCTCACTGGCGCTGTAGGACGTATCCGTTTCTTTGCTGGTGCCGGCGTAGACCGAGTCTCCCTCCTCAATACTAAAGTAGTTTGAGACATCCAGCAAAACCTCTCCTCCCTTGCTGCGCACCTCGTAGGTTCCGTCACCGGGATTCAAATACAGGACCGCCCCGGTCGGCAAAGTGACTTCGGCGTCGGTGGCGATCATTTTCAGGATATCCTTGGTCGTGATCCTGATGGTCCGCATTGTGGACTTGTAGGAGCCAGGCTTGATCTCCTCGTCCTGCAAATCCTGTTGATAAGCAGTCAGTTTGATGTCGATAATGTCCGCGCTGGAGTTGCAGGCCAGCCATCCCATCAAAATTGCGGCCTGGCACGAACCCCATAGGGTCATCATGGTTATTCTTTTCATAGTCTTTATGGATATTGCAGCGGGGCATTCTCAGACACTCGAACGTATGGACGCGCCCGGTTTCCTGATGAGTTCCCCGATATTTGCACCGCTTATTATGGAGAAATTGCCAGCCACCCACCATCCCGAAAAATCGGGAGCCCGTCGTTTTCTTGACTCAAGGCCTTTCTTCTTAATCATTGCTTGACTTAGAAATTAAAATCCTATTCGTTATCCACCAATGCCTATCCGTCACCACGGTCCTGATCTTGCCCGACGGTTATGCTGCGGATCCGTGGGCAGGCTTCTTTTCCCTGCGCTCGCTTCAATAGCACCAGTCGTCTTCACATCGTGTTCACCGACTATGCCGCTCAGCACTGCTTCGGGAGCGGCGCCTGGAAATACGACAGGTGCGTCTGCCACGCCGTCCAGAGCGACGGTAAATGGACCTTCCGCACTGTGTTCAAACATGCCGAGCCCATCCACAAACAATTCGTCGAATCCAGTTTCGCCCTCGTCGACGGCCGACTCTTCGTCCTCTGCGAACAACGCCATGACACCTTCGGCCCCGCCCCGAAATACTGCATCCAACAAAGCGACTGCGTGCTGTGGTGGCTGGTCAGGTGAATGCTGGCTGGAGAATCGGGGCAGATAACAACAGAGCTTACCAATGATCCAGGCAACGGAACTACGACAGCAGCAGATGGGATTCTTATTGCTGACTTTTCTGGGCGTACTAGTTCCCAGTTTTACCTACGGAGCCGCAAACGGTGTGGAGGTGATCCGAGTGGGGGGATATCCGACTGGTGGCATCTCAAAGGGTGTCGCTGTGCGGGAGGCTTATGCTTACGTAGGAGCAGGGACTGCAGGCCTGCAAATTCTTGACGTAGCGAATCCGGGATCGCCGGTCTGGCTTGGCCAATCTCTCACGGACAGAAGTGCTGACCGAGTTGTTGTGGCTGGGCACAATGCCTACGTAGTAGAGACTGGTCTCAATCTCGGCAACCTAGCCGGCTTGGGCGTGATCAACGTGCACAACCCTAGGGCACCACTGCGGTTAAACGAGCATATCACCCCGGGGGTTGCCATGGACGTTGCGATCACTGGCAACTACGCTCTTGTCGCGGACTTGGGAGGCGGGCTCAGCGTGATCGACATAAGTAGTCCTGCATCGTTGCTCCACGTTGGTAGTGTTCGGACAATCGGATGGGCGACTGCCGTGGAGTGTTTAGGAAAATATGCCTACGTGGCATGCCAAGGCGACGGTCTCCAGATCATTGACATTGGCAATCCTGCGTTACCAGTAATTGTGGGAGCGTATGACACGTTAGGGACTGCATTAGGCGTTGCCGTAAGCGGCAATACCGCATTCTTGGCGGACGGCGAAGCAGGTCTTGACGTGATCGACATTAGCAACCCTGCATCGCCTGCTCGGCGGGGAGGCTGCGATACCAGCGGGAAAGCATATGACGTTGCCATCGCAGGACAGTACGTGGTCATAGCTGACTGGGATGCGGGAGTACAAATAATCAATGTGTGCAACCTCGCGGCACCTGTCCGTGTAGGGGGGTGTGACACTGGCGGCAAGGCACGTGGGATTGCCATCGCGGGTAACTACGTCTACGTGGCGGACTGGGACGCGGGACTTCAGATCATCAGAGTGACCCTCTCCAAGCCTGAATTCGTCGCAACGAACCTCGTTCTCTGCCTGAGCGAATCGGATCCGCGTCATCGCACTTTTTCAGTTACCACACAATACCCGGCTGGCACCTCGCTGGATTGGCATCTCGGTGATAGTCTTGTGCATAGTGGCGCGGAGTTCACACCACCGTTGGTTAGTGGAACCTTTATCTACACGGTTGTGGCCACGAGTTCAGGCCTGGGCTCAAGCGAGGCAGCTACAGTGACTTTGACCGTGGTGGAGACTCCGAAGCCGTTTGTGGTAGATCCGGTACGTATTATCGGGCGCTGCCTAGTGGGATCCGACCTTAGTCGTTTTGTGGTTACAAACCCGCCCACCAGAGGTCAACTGAGGTGGTACGACGGTGAGGTAGAGGTAGGGGTCGGGGCGACTTTTATTGTGCCGGTTGAAGGGGCCGGAACATACGCCTATGAGGTCAGGGCCATTAGTGAAGAGGGTTGTTTTGCTGAGGCGACTGCTGTGGTTCTCCGTGTTGTGGACAACGGTGTGATTTTTGGCGACCTGAAAGCGACCGGAGCGCAAGGACGACCATTTGAGTATCAGATAGAGGTTTGCGGTGGCGGTGGGCCGTTTGGAAACATCGACTTCTATGCTTCAGGCCTGCCCGAGGGGTTATCCCTTGACCAAAAGACAGGCGCGATATCGGGCATCCCTCTGGTGGCTGGAGAATTTGATGTTGAGCTTCGAAGCTACTACCACACCTTCGATATACGAGAACACCGTTGGGACACCAATATCCTGGGACTGACTCTCGTTAGTGGTGCCCCCAAGATTACGGGCAGCCTGGCAGCTTCTGGTAAGCAGGGGATGCCTTTCTTCTATGCCATCACCGCAACCAACAACCCCACAGGATTCCTAGAATCGGGGTTAACGCATGGCCTGTGGCTAAATCCTACGAACGGGGTAGTAACCGGGACGCCTCAGGTGAGTGGCGGTTTTAACGTCCAAATAACAGCGACCAATCGCTGGGGCTCAGATACCAGAACTCTGTCGCTGATCCTGACCAGCGGCGTGCCTTCGATCACTAGCGCGCTTGCCGCGAGCGGCAAACAGGGGGTGGCCTTTACCTATGCAATCGCTGCCAGCAACGAACCGACAGGGTTTGCGCAATCTGGATTGCCGCTCGGGCTTTCGTTGGATACGACCAGCGGGGTGATTTCCGGAATCCCGAAGGTTAGCGGCAGCTTCGCAGTCTCCATCACCGCCAGCAACCCGTGGGGGTCCGACACGAAGATGCTTGCGCTGGCCCTGGCAAGCGGCGTGCCTTCGATCACCAGCGCCCTCACTGCAAGCGGCAAGCAGGGTGCGACCTTCACCTATGCAATCGCCGCCAGTAACGAACCGACGGGGTTTGCGCAATCTGGATTGCCGCTCGGGCTTTCGTTGAATACGACCAGCGGGGTGATCTCCGGAATCCCGCAGATCAGCGGCAGCTTTGCCGTTTCTCTTACCGCCAGCAACCCGTGGGGGTCCGACACGAAGATACTTGCACTGGCCTTGGCAAGCGGCGTGCCTTCGATCACCAGCGCGCTTGCCGCCAGCGGCCAACAGGGGGTAGCCTTTACCTATGCAATCGCTGCCAGCAACGAACCGACGGGGTTTGCGCAGACTAGCCTGCCGGCCGGGCTTTCGTTGAACGGGACCAGTGGGGTGATCTCCGGAATCCCGCAGATCAGCGGCAACTTTGCCGTCTCTCTTACGGTTAGCAACCCGTGGGGGTCTGATACGAAGATTCTTACCCTCGTTCTGACCAGTGGTGTGCCGGTCATCACCGGCAGTTTGACAGCCAATGGAAAACAAGGCATCGCATTCAGCTATGCCGTCAGGGCGGACCACAATCCCACCGGCTTTGCCGCCGCCGATCTGCCCTCAGGATTGGAAATCGATGGCACGACCGGGGTGATATCAGGACGCCCCCTTGCGGGCGGGACGTTCAGCTCAACGATCACAGCCACGAACAACTACGGTGCCGACACACGCGCTCTTGTCATCACGGTGGCATCCTCGGTGCCTGTGATCACGAGCGTCACGACTGTTTCGGGTCAGGAAGGCCAAAGCTTCAGTTACACCATCCAAGCCACTGAATCGCCCACCGAGTTCGGAGCGGACGGGTTGCCGGCGGGGCTGAGTGTGACAGCGGGGACAGGCGCGATCTCGGGAAAGCCGATGTATGGCGGCAAGCAGGAGGTCGTCATTTGGGCGCGGAACGCGTGGGGGACGGGCAGCAATACGCTCGTTCTCAATTTGGCGTATGCTGCGATCGGCGGGCTTTCGATCGGGGATGTGACGAATTACTATTCCTCTCCGTATCTGGTTGATTTCGAGTTTTCGCTGCGGGACAACGATGATCCGATGGTTGGGCATGCGGTGGTGAGATCGTCCTCGGAGCTGAAGGTGGTTTGCCGGGAGGATGGGCGGAGTATCAGTCCGACCGAAACGGCGTTTGTGGTGGAGCCGAGAAACCGGAAGCAGCTCAAGAGCTACCTGGTGTTGGACTACACGGCGAGCATGCAGTTTGGGGCGCCAGACACCGATGGGGACGGGGTCTCCGATGCGATCGAGAACATGGAGGCTGCGGCCAAGACATTCATTAGCCAGCAGCCCGCGGAGTCCCAATATGGCGTCTACGAATTTCACCGGGAGGACCGCGCGCCCGTTCGCATTAGCCGGTTTACATCCGACAAGACCGCCTTGCGCGCTGCCATCGATGGCATTCTCGCCAAGGAGATCAAGTCATGGTTTGCCGGCAGCCGTTGCTGGGACGCGTTGGCGGCGGCTGTGAAAGAGTTCGGCCCGCCCAATCGGGACGAGCAGCGGTATGTGGTGTTTTTGTCCGACGGGCGGGACGAGTCAAGCACGAACGCCACTCCGGCACAGATCGTGACGGCGGCGCGGGAGCGGGGCGTGAAGCTTTATTGCGTGGCCTTTGGTTCCGAGATCGACACGGCAACGCTGCAGCTACTGACCGGTGAGACGCGGGGACGGTATTATGTGGCGAGCGGGGCTGGAGATCTTTCCGCGCAGTTTGCGCAGGTGGGAAAGGATCTCGACGGCCAGTATTTGCTTCGCTGGGCGACGCTAAAACAGGGGAGCGCGCCTTTTCGTCCCTCGTTCGAGGTGACGGTGGATGGCAAGACCGCGGCGTTCAACACGAACCTGGCTTTGCCCTCGCGGGTGCCGGACTATGTGCCGACCGAGAATGCCGGTGACCGCCTGGCCGGAGCGCTGCGTCTGGTGGCGGACGCAGACGAAAAGCCCAGGTCGGTCACTCTGCGGGCGGCGTATGTGCCGCGGTACATCCGGAATCTGCGGGTGCATTACCGGGCTAATTACCCGTGCACAACCCGTCTGCGGTCCGCCGCAACTGGGGAGATTCTGAATGGCTGGAACCTGAAGGAGAGTGAAGACGGTCAGGGAGGAAAATGGCTGGAGTTAACCAGTCCATCCCCAGCCGATCTGAAGACCAGCATCCGGTACGGAGCGATGGGCAACTTGGTGCGGTTTGACTTCACGGAGCTCCGGTCTGCACAGGACGCCTTCAGCGTATTCGAGGTGGACAATGCCATTTATTTGGAAACGGGCGGGCAGAGTTTTGCCCTGGAGAATGCGGGCCAGTTCATCACCGTGATGCAGCCCACGCCGCACGGCACGCCGCCGAACTGGCTGGCGGCGCATGCCTTTACCGGCGACCTAGCGGCAGCGGAGATGAGCGATCCAGACCGCGATGGCTTGCTGACGTGGCAGGAGTACCGGGCGGGGACGGACCCGCGCGACCAGGCATCCAGCCTCGTGATCCGGCCCGCCGGCCAGGGTGGGGCACCTTTCCATGTGGCCTTCTCCTCGGTGGCAGGCAAACACTACCGGGTGGAGGCGACCGTTGATTTTGGCGGTTGGCAGGTTGTCCAGGGCGGCTTAGTTGGCACGGGCGAGTCGATGGTCGTCACTGACACCCGCCCGTTGGCGGGGGCGCGTCAGGTGTATTACCGACTGGTGGTGGAGTGAGCAAAGTGCCCTGAATGCAATCCTTGTCCCATGCCTCTCCCCCGAGCTCTTGCGTCCCGGTCGGGACTCGTGATCCGGTCGTTCGGTCCCCCCAGCGATGAATCGCTGGGCTATGCTCTTCCGCCCTGCCGGGCTGGAGCGACGCTTCCAGGGATTCGGTCGTCGTGAATCGAGTTCAGGGATCGGTTGACGATGAATGTCCACCGCATGCCTGCGTGCGGGGACAGATCTTGAGATCAACGCATCGGCACAGACCGCGTTGCGGACTGCGACTTGTCCGTCTGGCAAAAACAATTCATCGGCAGGTGATGCCGCACGGCTCTTTTCGGTTTCGTTTATGGGAAAACGTGAAGAGACAGGCGCCGCCAATCAAACCGAGAATGTAAGTCGACGGTTCCGGAACGAAGTGCAAGGGCGGATTTTCCAAATCGACAAGGAAGGGTAGATAGGGTGGACCAAACCACCCGCTCGTTTTTTGAGTCCATTAAACACTTTCCATCGGCTGAAGATAGTTTTCAACCCATTGATACGCCATAAGAACAAATTGAATGTGAATAATAAACTGCTTTTAAACTTCAGTGGAGAAAGCCGGCTCACCTTGAGTCAATGGTCATTCCATTATGGCAAAGGTTCTCCCGCTCCTTCGACAAATATAGAATGCCGCCACAGTTCAGCCGGCAGCGGTGAGCGATGCTTGAGACAAGCCAACACGATAACAGAGATGGGAAGTCCCTCGGGAAAGGGATTTTTTCGAGCACTGCGACTCATTCGAATGAAGTGTTCCAGATGGTTTGCGATAGTCGCACCATCCCGAACGGCATTGGGGCCAAGCGTTTCAATGCTCTGGCATTCACCGTCATCGGCCAAACCTTGCCCTAGCACTTTCAGTCCCCAATCCTCCCGCGGAACCCAGCTCAGCAAGTCGATCGGTATGGCATCTCCCAGGGGTTTCCCTTCGTTGTCGATGCCGAGAACGATTTGTCTGTAATACAGCTCGATGAGTTGATTTCGTTGTTCAGTCGGGAGGCTGAAGCACCACTCCATAATGCAAAGCAACAACATTGAACTGTTATCGCAAAACTCAGGTGGCTTTTCTTCGGTAGCAATGGTCTCCAAAACTGTGCTGAGAGAGTTACCACCTTCCAGGAATGGCAAAGGTGTTGATCCGGCACGCCGCACCAGCAGACAATTTCGCAAGTGGTGAAGCCAGGTGAAAATGTCGTTCAAACGCCTCGACTGCCAAAAAGTTCTCCAAATGAGAAACAGTTCGATATGGTGGAGATCAAGCAGGGGTCGAAACGTTGCGGGATTCGCGTTGAGCAGGCGCGCAAGTCGGTTCGCCGCTTTTTGTATGGCTGCTTTCCGGCCGGTTCCTTCCGCGTTACCCTTCTGCGGCATCAGTTCCGCGTATGCTTGGGCGAGGATTCCAAGACGCGCGATATGCCAAAAGGCGACGACTGCCGCAACCACGCTGTCCACGTAACTGCCGGTATGATCGACTGCCAGACCGTCCTTGGTTGCCAATTCATCGCTGTGGACTTCGTAAAAGCGCTCCAACTCAGCGAGGTAGAAACCAACCCACATCTGAGACACTGCGACTCGGACACGTTCATTGGCAGAAGTCTGATGGACATGCCACGCGCAAAGCATTGCCCATTCCGCCAAGTCGATCCAACCGGTCTCTGAAGTGCGATTCTTGCCTCCTTGTTCGCGGAGAATGAGCAGTGCCACAGGTAGTAAACGAACCGTTCTTTCGTCCGCGTTTTCGGACAATACGTCCGCCAAGAAGCGCCGCCAATTGGGGACTAGCTGGCTTGTCCACTCGTCTGAGCCGTGGCGAAAATCGGCAAATTGCGAGCAGATGTAACTGAACAGGCTAAAAAGATGCTGTGGCACCAGCGACGGCGTCAGCAGTTTCTCTTTCACTTGTTCGACTAACCGGGTGAGATTCCATCGCTCGAATCTGAGCGGGACGTTGTCGCCGACCTTGGTCCCGAGCGCTTTTGTCTGACGCTCGAATAAATCGATGCCGGTCTGGTCCTCGTCTTTATTATAAGCGAGGATGACTCTTACTTCAGAAATATGCCTTAATCCGCTTGCCGCCAGGTCCGGAGCGGCCGCGCGTCGCAAGTCCCCATCGAAATCATTTTGCGTCCACGTGGAGTTACTGAGCGGCTCGTCCTTCAACACAAAAATCGTGAGGGCCTTGCCGTCACGCGATACGAATGCGGCATCAATGCCGAATTCAGCCTCGGTCTTGGTTTTTGAAATCTCCTCGGCCCCACCACGAAAGAACGGAAGACGATGCGGAATCAGATCCTCAGCCAAAGCCAAGTTATAAATGATCCAATCGAAACCAAACTTCGTGCCTTTCTTCTCCGCGCGGGTCCTTTCCGCCAGACTTCGGATGTAGTAAGTCAGGAAGGATGTTTTGACATCGGCATTCATCCGTCGGTTTCTGCTTCGGTCGTGTTGCTGAGTTCTCGGATCTTGACGGAGGCCTGATAGCGTCGGAGGCTCATTCCTTCTGGATCGATGAATTCCATGCGCGGCACCTCCATGGAACTGGAGAACTGCTGAAGACTCGATCTGTCACCCAATGTGCCCTCATGAAACACGCTCCATTGATTACCGTAAAGAAGCCTTACTTTACTGAAAAGCTTCATGAATACCGACATTTGTTCCGCGCCCTTTTCGACTGCGCGCGCAAAACGTCGGGCATTCAGATTCAGCGCTTGTCGAGCTCCTGCTACCGCCATTCCAGCAATTCCCGATTCCTTAACTCGCGTCAGTCGCTCAAAGTACGCTTCTCCCTCGTCAATTGCCTTCCGAAGAACAGGAAACTCGGTCGAGCGACGCTGAAATTCGTCGCGGCATCCGCCAGGATAATTCTGCAACTGGAGTGCAAGTTCGTTATGAAACTCGCGTTGCAGGGCGCTGCTCATGCGCTCGATTGGAGAGATCAGAAGAATGAGAAAGCGTGCGTTTGCCGCCGCGTGAAGGGGTGTGCGTTGTGATTCGTAAAAGGCCAAGGCCAGTCGGCGTTCCTCCAATCTAACAAGCAACTCATCCGGTAAAGTATTCAAATCGAGTTCGTCAAAAAGGAACAGGCCAAGTTTCCGGCAGGGAGCCGTTTCATCGAATACAAGTTGACCAACTGCGCCTGCGACCTCGCGTCCGCGCATTTCCGAAAGCAGCCACTCAAACTCGCGGCCTGTGTTCAGGACCTTAAGCCAGTTGGCGGCGTTGGCGCGCGCAAAGGCCAACAGAAAATTCGTGAAGGCAGCGAGGTCTCGCCTTAGCAACTCTACAAAGAAATGCTCAATCCGTTGCCAAATGCCTTTGTGTTTTGGCAGGACCGGCTGTACGGACAAAATCAGTTCAGAAGCGTCACTCGTGCTTTCCGATCGAAACTGCGCTGCGAAGTCAATGACATGGTACATCGCCGTAGGCGAAAGCGACGACGAGGCGTTGGCACGCAACCAAGCCATCCCAAAGTCGAAACAGTCTGGAGGAATGGACGGGCTGAGCAGAGATCGACAGACAATCCCGAAAGCCTGCTCGCCCTCCTCAATTGCTCCGGCGGAGATGCGTGAGATGAGCGCCTGAAGATCGGCTTTTTTCATCGTCCCGCGCCAAGCAGTTTGAATCCATGAGCGATTGTAGACCGCCCGCGGAGTCGGGGTCGCCGCACGCGAAAACTCGAGCTCAATTGCATCCAGGACATTCTGAAGATCCGAATTGGCGTTTAACGAACGAAGCGTGCCAAGGACATATGCGGCAACCAATATTTGCTTTTCATCGCGCGCTGCTTCCAAACACCGAAGAACCTCCACTGCAGTTCGGGGATGATGCTCGCAGTAGGCTTCCAGTGCTTTCCAAAAACCCCCTGATGCCAAATCGTTGCCTATTCTTTTGACCAAAGAAGGAAACCAATCAGCTGCGAACTGGGGCCGCAATTCTCGGCAGCGTAGCAGAGAACCTAAACAGTCGAGTGTTTGAAAAAATCCAGGATTGCCAACGCGTGGTAACGCTGCCAGCAATGTTTCACCTTTTTCAGAGTCGAGCTGTTCGATCGCACTGCTCAAAAACGCGCCCGCGAGGCTTGCTGAGGCTTCATTCCATCCGAGACGCATCTGCAAATCGTTGAGGCGTTCGAAAAACTCGACAGTTAGGGGAAGGCCGATCGGAAACAGAGCTCTGACAAGAGCTGCAACTCGTTCACGATCTGCGAGCGTTGCCTTGATTTCCATCTCGAGCGCGCTTTGGGATTCAGCGAGCCATTGCGATCTGCGCTGTTGCGGTTGACCACCGATCGTTTCCTTGATGGCATTTATCAGGAGCGGAGCCGATTTGTCCTGTCGCGCGCGGGAAGATCCGTCACCTTTGTTTCGTTCGCCGGCTAATCCGATGATCAAATCCTCGCGAAGCCGTTCCAAAATAAGCAACTTTTCCTCAAAGGGCAGCGCCTGGAGCTGCCGTCGCGTTCGGCGTTTGCTTTCGAAGGCTTTGCTGGTTTTGCGAGTCATGGGTCGCTGAGAAACTGCTGCCTGAATTGTTTCCACTTGTCGAGCAGTTGATGTTGGTTGAGAATTACCTCCAGCGCTTTCTGGTCAATCACATCTGCATCGAAGAACTGTAGAATTCTCGCTTTGTCTTTCGGGCGGCCCGTTTCGAGCGCGATCGCCAAAAGGTGTTCGGCGGTGAACACGAATGTGAGGACGCCTTCTATGTTTACCGGCCTTGACTGTGCGATAGCTTCTTCGACCAGCGGACCTGTTGGCGGCAGAAACTGAACAAGCCAATCTTCAACTTGGAGCGCCTCACCGACTGCGGTGTAACCCCGCTTCGTCAGATAGTCGTAAATCGGCCGTGGCGTAATGATCAAACTTCCGGCTTCAGGTTGAATCGCGACAAACACATCGACATCCATCGTCGGCATAGGCTCCAAATAGAACGTTGCGCCTACGGCCCCGCCGATTGCGTAGCGGCCAATCACCCCGGCTGCTTGCATGTCATTGATGACTTTAAGCGTCCGCGTGAGCTTCAGCGTGGCGCGTGGCAGTGCGGGACGTTTTTCAAAATATGATTCACGCAAGGCATTTACGTCCTCAGCACGGATTGAAAGTATTTGGTCTGCACCGGCGGTTTTTCGATGATTCTGTTCTTGTGCCATATCGCTTCATCAAAGAGTAATGGGTACAACTGCAATTTTAAAGGCAAATACGTGTTTGCTTCAGGTTTCCAAATAATTGATTTGGTTCTGAGGACTCCTGCTGACAGATGATGTAACGAGCCGAAAAACAAAGACTATTCACTTTTTGTTTCTTGTGCTCTTTCGTGGCAAAAATCAGCGCCGGATGTCGATCCGCCGCCCTTTTCCATTCCAATCTGTGTGATCTGTGTCATCTGCGGTAAAAAAAGTGAGAGACGTTTTGCAGGATTGAAGCGGGTACGACATCATGCCCAATATGGCCGGTCGAATTGATCTGAACCTCTGGTTAAAATCAACAGCTATCGCTGCGATCCTATGGCCCCTGACACAGGGGCAGGCCCAGCCGCAGCCGGCGGGTGTCCCGTGGGATAATTACAGTGACACCTGGGTGGCGACCGATGCCCTGGGCCGTTCTTTGCCGAGCCTGCAAGAGGCAGGGCCGCCGCGCGCGGATCGGACGGTGGGGATTTTTTATTTTCTTTGGCATGGCGCGCATATCCAGGGCGGTCCTTACGATGTGACGCGCATTTTGGCGAAAGACCCGGAGGCGATGCGGAAGCCGGAGAGTCCGTTATGGGGGCCGTTGCATGCGCCGCATCATTGGGGCGAGTCGATCTTTGGCTATTATCTGACGCGCGACGCGTCTGTGCTGCGAAAGCACGCGCAGATGCTATCGGATGCCGGCGTGGATGTGGTGATCTTCGATGTGACCAATCAGGTTACGTATCGGGAGGACTACATGGAATTGCTGCGGGTCTGGAGCGAGTGCAGGGCGCAGGGCAACCAGACGCCGGACGTGGCCTTTTTGACGCCGTTTTGGGATCCCGCGAAGGTGGCGAGAGAGCTTTGGCGCGATCTTTACGGGCCTGGATTGTACCGCGACCTGTGGTTCATGTGGGAAGGCCGTCCCTTATTGCTGGCGGATGCCGAACTGCTCGGGGCGCACGCCGATTTTGCCCGGCAAGATGTCCCGGCCGAGCTCAAACCGGGCAAGACGTTGGGGCAGGTCTTCACGACGGACAAGGGCTTCATCAAAGTGGGCGGGCGTTTTCCCACATGGAACACCTCGGGATCGGGCGTGACTTTGGCCCTGTATCGCGGGGGGCCTGGCGGGGAACAAATCGCCTCGGAACGATTTGAGAATGTGGCGGACAACGCCTGGCTGATGCTGCGGTTGAACAGAGTGGCGGCGGCGGGCACTTATTATCTGGAAGCCTCGGCGCCGAAGGGCAAGGTGGGGTGGTGGAGTCATAGCCAGGATCAGCAGCCCAACGGGCAGGCGATGGCGATGAGCGAAAAGGCGAATGGCGATCGCACGTTGCGCCTCGCGTTTGGCGATGCCGAGTCGGAGCGGATCCGCGAGTTCTTTACATTTCGCAAACCGCAGCCCGACTATTTCCAGGGGCCGATCCGATCGAACATGTGGAGTTGGCTCGAAGTATTTCCGCAGCATGTCTTCCGGAATGAACGCGGCCAAAAAGAGCAGATGTCGGTGGGCGTGGCGCAAAACGCGGTGGGAAACCGGCTGGGCTCGATGAGCGAGAGTGAGGCGAAGGGGCGCAGCTGGCGCCAGGGTTCCCGTGACCAACGTCCGGGGGCGGTCCTGCGCGGCCTGAATTTTCAGGAACAATGGGAGCATGCGCTTCAGCAGGATCCGCAGTTCATTTTTGTGACCGGCTGGAACGAATGGATTGCCGGGCGGTTCAATGAATTTAATGGCGTGAAGCTCCCGGTGATGTTTGTGGATCAATTCGATCAGGAACACAGCCGGGATATTGAACCGATGACGGGCGGTCACGGCGACAATTACTATTATCAACTGGTGGCCAATATCCGGCGTTACAAAGGAGCGCGCCCAATGCGCGCCGTGGAACCGGCCCGTATCCGAATCGACGGGCGATTTGAGGATTGGCGGGGAGTGGAACCGGAGTTTCGGGATACCATGGGTGATCCGGTGAAGCGAGAGCACCGGGGATGGGATCCGAAGGTGATGTATCGGAACGAAAGCGGCCGGAACGACATTGTGAGCGCGAAAATGAGCTGGGACAAACGCCGCCTGTTTTGCCAGGTTCGAACGCGCGAGGAGATGTCGTCCCCCGGCAGCGGCCGATGGATGATGCTGTTCCTGGATGTCGATGGCTGCGCGACCAACGGCTGGCTGGGGTATGATTATGTGGCGAACCTGGATAAGGTCGGAATGCTGCAGCGCCACACCGGGCCGGGGTTCCGTTGGACGCCGGTTCGCACCGTGCCGGAGATGCATAAGGGGAATGATTTGGAAATGTCGATTCCCTGGAAGACTCTGGGTTTGGATGGGCCGCCGGTCGCTGTGGATTTCAAGTGGGCCGATCATCCGCGGTTAACCGGGGACTGGAGTGATTTCACGCTGAACGGTGATGCGGCACCGAATGATCGGTTTAACTATCGGGCCTGGCTATCGGGAGGCTGAGGATTGGAGTCGGCCGGGCTTGAACCCGCTCAGGGGGCGGATGCCGAGCTTAAGGGCAGGGGAGTTGGGGGCGAGATCGAATCGGCCTTGTTCCCAGTTGGGGATTTCCGGATCGACGATGGTGACGCCGCTCGGAGGCTTGGTTTGACTGCGTCTCTGGGTGTAATCCCGGAGGGTGATCCATTCGATTTTGTCGTTCGCGCTAAAGAAGAGGTTTCCGGACCAATTGGTGACGGCCGCGGGATTTTCGATGCGGATTGTGCCGGTGGCCAGGAGGATGTTTTTCTCGACGGTGAATCCGGCGGAGCGCGGAAAAGTCCATTTGGCATCTCCCGGGACCAGGAAGAAATTGTTGCGGATGACATTATTGGTGGCCATATGATTATGCGAGGGCCAGCCCACGCGCCAGGCGATGTTTTCCTCGACGCGGCATCCCTGGCAGCGTTCATCAAGGTAATAGGCTGAAGCGCCGTATCCGCCGGCATCGACGATATCGCGGGCGAGGTTGCGTCGGACGAGGCAGTTCCTGCCGGCGAACAGGTAGATGGCCGCGCCGTCATGGAGGACGTTCATGCAGTCATAAATCAGGTTGTTTTCGATGACATTGCCTTCGCCGCCGTAGTTGATGGCGGAATAGGAGCAGTCGTGAATTTCGTTGTGGGCGACGCGGTCCCGGCGTCCGCCGCGGTAGATGCCGATGGCGCTTGGGTAGATGCGTCCGATGCCATGGACGTGGTTATTATAGATGACGCAGTTGGTGCCGCCCACATAGATGCCGCCGGCGCCGCAGTCATTGATCTCGCAGTCCTGGACGCGGGTGCCGAAGTCGGGGGTACGAGCGAGGATGCCGTGTCCGGCCACCCGGTTAATTTTCAGGCCGAGGAGGCTGCATTGTTCGGTGTAAGCGAGGGTGATTGCGCCGTCAAAACGATCGGCCGCAAAGCCGCCGGTTTGGAGCGGGGCCGTGGTGACTGCCAGGGAGAGACCCTTCAACGTGATGGTTTTGACTTTGGCGTCCGGCCGGCCCTGAAGTCGGATGATGGTCTGACGCGTGGGCGCGATCACGGGGACTTTTGCCATGTCCTGTCCTGGTTTCGGCCAGTAGACCAGGCGGTTGCTGGCGCGATCATGGTACCATTGGCCGGGTTCGGTCATGCCTTCGCGCAGGTTCCAGAGGACATATTTCTTAACCCCAAACGCTCCGGGCGGATGACCGGGCTCGGGATTGAGACGCAGGAGACGAGCCGCCGGATCATGGGCCGCCAGCCCGACACGGGATTCGTCCCACATGTGGTAGACGGTGATTTCCGCGTTGGAAAGGCTGAGCCAATCTCCGAGCTGACCGGGGGGATAACGCAGTTGGGTCAGCTCATCAGGGGTGGGTTGACGTTTCCAGCCTCCCCCGGTGGTGCTCATCCAGGGCACCGCGAAATCCGAAGCGTGCGCCAGAAAGTCCTTTGCCGGGAACCGGGCGGGTGGCATCCACTGGCCATCGACCTCGAGCATTCGAATCTGCCATTGGCCCGGTTCGGTTTCTTCCGGCGGGATTCCTGGGATTCCGGGAAAGCTGGGCAAGTCCGATGCCTGCCAGTGTTCACCCTCGGGGCGCCATTGGGTGAGGCTTTGTCCACCAAACAGGAGGGGGCGTTCACCGGGCGCTGCGGTGATGTAAAGGCCGGAATCGGGGGGTTCCAGGAGGAGATGGACGTTATAAAAATGTCCTCCTCGCACAATGATACGTTTTGGCTGGCCTGGTTGAGCCTGCCGGGTGGCATCCCGAGCGCGGATCAGGGTGGCAAACGGTTTCTCTTTGGAGCCTGGATTCTGATCGTTTCCATCAGGAGCGACATAGGCCTCGAGGACTGTCGCGGAGCGGGCGGGGGGCAAGCCCAAGGCGAGGCATGACAACGCCATGGATACGAACAGAGGCAATGGGCTCATAGACCGCGATTGGCGCGGGTCATTGTATCCGCCAGTTTCTGATAAAGGACTTCGTGGTTAAAGGGTTTTTGGACAAAGCCGGCCAAATTTTGGTCTTTAAACTCGGCCATGGCATCTGGTTCGTTATAACCGCTCATCAAGAGAACGGGGATATCCTGGCGGATGGCCTGAAGTTCTTTGTGGGTGCGAACACCGTCCATTCTGGGCATGGTATAATCGAGGAGAATGGCATCGATTTCCCGGTGTTTTTCGCGGAACTGGGCGATGCCGGCCTCTCCTGAACTGGCCAGGAGGGTTTTTAGGCCGATCGTTTCGAGGATGCTGGCGGCCACGGTGAGAACGGTTTCTTCGTCGTCGATGACCAGGACGGTGCCATGGAGGAGCGGGCCGGTGCAGGGGACGGGGGGCGGAGCATAAGCGGGCAAGAGGATTTGAATCGTCGTGCCGTGTCCCAACTGGCTTTGAACGCGGAGGGCACCCTGGTAACCGCGGGTGATGCCTTGGACCGCGGCCAAACCCAGGCCGCGCCCGGCAAATTTCGTGCTGAAGAACGGATCGAAGATGCGACTGATGTTTTCCGGATTCATCCCGCAGCCATTATCGCTGACCTCGACTACCACGTAATTGCCCTCGTTCAAGCTGGAGACCAGGATATAGTCCGTGAACGACTCCCGGCGCAGGAACAGGCAGGCGGTGCTGACCGTGATGGTGCCGCCCTGATCTCCGAGGGCTTCCGAGGCATTGACGACAAGATTAATCAGGACTTGGCGGATTTGGGAGGGATCGGCTGAGATCACCGGAATATTCGGGGTCAAGTGGAGGGTGAGGATGGCCTTCTTGCTGATCTGGCTTTGAAGCATCGATTCGGAATCCAGGATGACCTGGTTCAAGTCGAGTTGCTGCTCGAAAAAACGGCCTTTGCCGGCGAAGGCGAGCATCTGTTTGCACAAGTCGGCGGCGCGCAGGGAAGAGTCTTCGATTCGTTTGAGATACTGGGAGAGATTGCCTGTCGGGGGAACCTCGGCTCGTGACAAGCTCGCATTACCCAGGATGCTGGTCAGAATATTGTTGAAATCATGGGCAATTCCGCCGGCGAGAACACCGATGCTCTCCAGCCTGCGGGCTTCCTGGAGCCGACGTTCCATGAGTTCTCTTTCGGTTTCTGCTTTCTTCCGATCCGTGATATCCAAGGTAATCCCAATCAGGCGGAGAGGACGGCCGTCTTCATCGTAGATGGCCTGTCCTTTGCCTTGAATCCAATGGATGGATCCATCAGGCCAGATGGCGCGAAAATCCAGTTCATAATCGCGCTTCAATTCCACGGCCTCGGTGACGGCCCGGCTCAATTGGCTGCGATCCTCCGGGTGGATATGAGTGAGAAAGGCATTGAAGGTCTTGTGGGTCGCCTCGATTGGCAGTCCCAGATTCGAATCGCGGCTTTCGGAGATGGTAACGGTATCGGTGGACAGATCCCATTCCCAGACCCCCATGCCGCCGGCGCGCATGGCCAGACGGAGGCGGGCCTCGCTTTCTTTGAGGGCGAGTTCGGAATTTTTGCGATCGGTGATGTCCAGGGCGACCCACCAGCTTTTCCAGCCGGGGATGGGAACATTTTTGGAGACATTCTTGATGGCGACCGTCCGCAAGGCGCCGTCTTTGCATCGAATCTCGCATTCATGTTCCAGCCACGCCTGAAGTTCGGCCCCGTTTTGGGACAATAACCAGTCGCGATCCTCGGGATGATGAAACAGGCGCGCGAACAGCGTTTCGTTGCCAATGGCTTCATCGACCCGATAACCGGTCAGGTATTCACATTCCCGGTTCCAGGAGACGATGCGTCTGCGTTCGTCCAGGGCGACGACCATCACGGGTATGTTTTCGAAGACCCATCGCAGCCGTTCTTCGCTGGCCAGGAGGACTTCGAGTGCTTTTTGGGTCGAGAGTCCCCCAGGGAACCTGGCATGGGAAGGTTCGGGTGCGGTTGGGATCACCGTCGGCTGAGGGGCGGGCGGCGAGGGGAGGGCCTCATGGGCGGCCGCTTCGGGGCGGGGCGGGTTGGGTCCTAATTCGATGGCGTGAGCCAAGAAGCCAACCGTGTTATCTTCTAAGTCCATCCAGGGCGAAACCAGGGTGTGGCACGATCGGTATCCCCCATCCGATCCCCGTAACCGCAGAAAATGACTGAACTCACGGTGGGAACCCATGATGTGAATTTCGCGGAGGAAATCGGGCAGGTCAGAGGGATGGATAGCATGATGCCAGCCGTGTCGGAGAGGTTGGTCGGGGTTTTGACCGGTGACCTGGCACCAGCGCGGATTGGCATAGACGCACTCGCCTTGTTTATCGAGAACCCAAAAGGGAAAAGGCAGTTGAACTCCCTGTTCCGCAGGGAATTGAGATGATTCTTTTGGCATGCTCATACCCAACCTGCTTGTCGGCGCCTCTGCTGAAACGGACTTTCTTGAGCTCCTCGATGTGCAATCCGTCAGGCAAATCCGATGGATAGTATAAACCACCACCGCAGAGGGGTCAAAGGTTCCCTGAGAGATTTACGTTCCAGAAACCGGCTTGCGATGGGGAGGCGTGATTGCCATAGTGGTTGGGGCTTATGGAGTGCCGCTTGTGAGAATCTTGATTGCCATAACTGGCGCCAGCGGAGTCTTGTATGCGCAACGCTTGATCGATTGCATCGATCCGCAGCGCTATGAGCTGCACCTGGTGCTGAGCGCCTACGCCCCATCGGTGGTGGAGGCCGAACTGCCTGGGGGACTTGTCCTCCCCGCAGGTATGCGGGTGCACGATCGAGGGTCCATGAATGTTTCGTTTGCCAGTGGCTCCAATCCGCCTGATGCCATGGTGGTGATCCCTTGCAGCATGGGCACATTGGGGCGAATTGCCCACGGATTAAGCGATGATCTCATTTCAAGGGCGGCAGATGTGGTATTGAAAGAACGCCGCAAATTGATCCTGGTGCCGCGGGAGACTCCATATAACCTACTGCATATCAGGAATATGGAGATTATGCTCCTGTCGGGGGCGATTCTTTTGCCCGCCAACCCCTCGTTTTATGCCCGGCCTGTTTCTGTCCATGACGTGGTCGACAGCGTCGTGGCCCGGGTGCTGGATCACCTGGGGGTTCCTCACACCTTGGGAACGCGCTGGCAGGCCGAGCTTGATTAGCTGAAGGAAAGATTCTCCATGGCAACCCATGCTGCGATTCCGATGCGACCAGTGATTTGGATGATCCAGTTGTTGCGGCGATGGGGTGGTTTCGTTCGATTTTCCCACACGGTGTTTGCGCTGCCGTTTGCGATGGCCTCGATGGCGGTTGCGGCGCGCGAACATCGGGGGTGGCCGGGTTGGCGTGTTTTTTTGCTCGTCTTGGCGGCCATGGTGATGGCGCGGACCTGTGCCATGGCCTTTAACCGGATTATGGACCGCGAGTTTGATCGGGCGAATCCGCGCACGGCCATGCGTGATTTGCCTGCAGGACGCATCTCCTTGTTCAGCGCTTGGACCTTGTGCGTGGCGAGTGGCAGCGCATTTATCGGGGTCAGTTATGCCATCAACTCGGTCTGTTTTTGGTTGTCGCCTTTGGCGTTACTGATCGTCTGTTTTTATTCTTTGACCAAGAGATTTACGGATTTTACGCATTTCTATCTGGGGGCGGCGCTGGCGCTGGCGCCGTTGGGGGCCTGGCTGGCAGTGCGTGGACGATTGGATTTTGAGCCGGTCCTGTTGGGTATCATCGTCGTTTGCTGGCTGGTGGGATTCGATATCATCTACGCCATTCAGGACTACGAATTTGACCGGAGACACGGGCTCCACTCGCTAGTTGTTCGTTGGGGGGTGCAAAATGCCCTGGTTTTTTCATTCTTGGTCCACATGATCATGTGGGGTTTGTTGTTCGCCTTGGGTTTGCTTTTGCGTTTTCGGGTGGCATACTTGAGTGGCCTGATGCTGATACTGGCTTGTCTGGTGTTGGAACACTGGCTGGCAAGAAAGCGCAGCTTGAAGTGGATCAACGTCGCCTTTTTCCGTCTTAACGCTGTGATCAGCGTGGTATTCTTGATTGTGGTGCTGGCTGAAGTGGTTTTTCCCGGCTTCCGCGTTGTTCGATGAATCCAATTTGGCAGAGCATGGGCATGCAAGACCTCGCCGAGCGAGTCGAGGCCGGAGAGCGTCTTTCCAAGGTGGATGGTTGCAGGCTGTTTGAGATCAGGGATTTAAACGTATTGGGATCACTCGCCAGCCGGATCAACCGGCAAAAAAACCGGGGCCGGGTCAGTTATATTTTGAACCGGTATATCAACTACTCCAATTATTGCATCCTCAGCTGCCAATTTTGCGCGTTTGCCCGCAAAAAACGCAATGGGGACGGTTTCGAACTCAGCATCGAGGAGATGATCCAGAAGGCGCGGGAAGCCCTCCGCTGCGGGATGACCGAACTGCATATTGTGGGCGGTCTGCATCCTTCCTTGCCCTTCAGTTATTACACCGATTTTCTACGCGCGCTCAAGCGCTTGGATTCCCGTCTGCAGCTGAAGTGTTTTACCGCCATTGAAATCCTGCATCTGGCCTGGTTGGCGCGTCGGAACGTTCCAGAGACCCTGGGAGCGTTGAGGGAGGCCGGACTCGATTGCCTGACGGGCGGTGGGGCGGAAGTTTTTAATCCCGAGGTCCGCAAGCAGATAGCTGTGGGCAAGGAAACGGCCGAGGAATACCTCGATGTTCATCGTTGCTGGCATCAGCTGGGAGGTAAGAGCACCTGCACCCTGTTGTACGGGCACGTGGAATCGCTGGCGGATCGCGTGGATCACCTGCGCCGGCTCCGGGAATTGCAGGATGAGACCGGAGGTTTTGTGGGATTTATCCCCTTGCCCTATCATCCGAACAACAACCGTTTGCCGGTTCAATGGGGGCCCACGGCCTATGACACCTTGCGGACGATTGCCGTCAGCCGCCTGTTTCTGGACAACATCACTCACCTGACCGCCTACTGGGTGGGATTAGGGTTGCGGTTGGCGCAAGTGGCCTTGAGTTATGGCGCTGACGATCTCCATGGCACAATCCACGAAGAGCATATCTTTCATATGGCAGGCGCCCAATCGCCGATGCTGCAGGATGAGGCCGCCATGATTCGGGCGATTCAAGACGCTGGATTCATTGCCGTGCAACGAGACACGTTTTACCAACCCATCAAAGAGGCCGGTGTGTTGCCCGAATCCGAGGCCCGCCATGACGGGGCCTTGCCCCAAGAGACTGGACAGAACAAGACTTCCTTGTGAGACGGGATTTAACATCATGACTACAGGCATCCCTTCAACGAATCGGTCGCTTCGATTGGCGCCCGCCGAATCCGCCGAGGATTTGGCCCAGAGGTACGCGCGTGAAAAACGAATCGTCAGCGGAGAGCAGGAGAGGCGGCTGGAGGTTGAGCCTTCGCGATTTCGCATCGGGTCGCCTCCCTATCTGAACGTGGCGCCGTTGATCCGGGGACTGGAAGACAAAGTCCTCTACGCGGTGCCTTCCGAACTGGCGCGGATGCTGCATCAAGGAGAACTGGACGCGGCCTTGTTGAGTGTTTCCGAGGCTTTGCTCCGGGATGAATACGACATTCTGGATGGCATCGCCATCGCATCCTTGGGCGAGGTCAAAAGCGTTCTGCTGGCGCACCGCCGGCCCTTGGATCAGATTCGAGAGGTTTACTGCGACCCGGCCTCGCTCTGCAGCGTCAACCTCCTCCGAGTGCTGTTCGCCGAGCGCAGGATCGGCGCCGAGTTCAAGGCGCTGCGTTCCTACGATCCGGCGACGTTGCCGGATGAGGTGCTGCTGATTGGCGACCGCGCGCTGGATCTTGCCCTTGGGCCCACCGAACACCAGATCTGGGATCTCGGGGCCGCTTGGTATGAGATGACCCAGCTGCCGTTTGTCCACGCCGTTTGGGTGTTGCGACGCGGTCAAGATACGCGTGACCTAATCCGGATCCTGCGTGAAGCCCGCGATTTCGGAATGGACACCCTGGATTATCTGGTGGAATCCCGGACCGAATACACCCGCGATTTTCGTCGAGACTACCTGGGCTGGCACATTCATTATCATCTGGGCATGGATGAAAAGCGCGGGTTGGCCCGTTTCACGGATCTATTGCGTCGTCACACGCCCGGGCCGGTGCATGATCCGCGGTTTGTGGCCTGAAGAATCGAGTCTGTTTTGACTCACCGGAGAAGATGACTATAGTTAAGCCCGTAAAAATGCGAACATCCAAGTCACTGGAAAATCGTTCAACCGCTGAATTTATGAAAAAACAACTAAGGCTATTGACATTTGGCGCATTGTGCGGTGGCAGTCTCCTCGCTGCCGCCGTGAATGCTCAGACTGAGATCGAGGGTTTCGAGTATGCCTCCGATGATGAACTCCTGGCGATGTGGCTGCCCAGTGGAAATGCGATGATCAGCGTGTCGGATGCCGTGTCGCCGCAGTCTTCCGGCATGATCTGCATGAAGGTCGAGTTCAATTTCCCGTCGATCCAATGGGCCACCGAGACCGTGCGCGGCTCGGATCTCGGTGCGGTTTTGTCCATTGCTTCCGAGCAATATCTTTCGTTCCGGCTCAAGGGCGATCCCGCCTTTGCGGCCGCCGATTTCCGCAACCTCTATCTCTATGCGTATGACGAGGACGGCAACTTTGGACGTTGGGGCAAAGCCGCCCCCACAACTGATGACTGGCAGATCGTTAACTTCAAAGCCAGCGGCATCGAGAAACCCTGGGATTCCACCGCGCTTCCGGACTTAAGCCGGATCATTCGGTTTGCCTTCTTCCAATATGGCAGCGAGGCGGCCATTGAACCCTATACGGCAACCATCTATGTGGACGACCTGATGGTGCGTGATACGCCGTTGATCGATGTCATTCCTCCGGCGCCGCCTCGGGAATTGATCGATGACTTCGAGGGATACGCGGACACGACGGCCCTGCAGGCCTTTTATGCCTATCAAACAAGCCCGGCGGCCACTGTGGCCACCGCATCTTTGGAAACCCCGGCGCCTCAAGGCAGCAAAGCATTAAAGCTGGCCATCGACTTCGCCCCAGGCCAGTATCCGTGGGGTAGCGTCCGTTCCCCCGTCGTGGCCCCGTTTTCGTTCCCCACCAATGCGGTTGTCTCGGTGCGTTTCAAAGGGGATCCCGCCTTGGCCGGTGTCGCCGACAATGACACAACCTTCTGGCTCTCCTTCTATGACAAGACCGGCGCCGGCATCAATTTCATCACAGGCGGCGCCCCCGTGGTGACCGGCGAGTGGACCACGCTGCAGGCCCGGCTCGAGGATTTCGGCGATACCTCGACCGTTGACGTCGGCAATCTCGTTCAGTGGCGGATTTTGGTCCAGGGCTGGATGGGAATTCCGGAGCAAGCCGGAACCTCGGCCGCCTTCTACATCGATGACATTCGGATCGCGGTCCCAACGGCGGAACCGCCGATTTTATCCATGAACCGGGAGGCAGCCGGTCTCAAGTTAATCATGGATCGGCTGGTTCCTGGCAAGGCCTATGAACTACGGTCTTCGGCGGATCTGGCGCAATGGGGCGCGGTGACTGTGATCCATGCGACATCGGCATCGGCGACATGGGATGTGCCAGCGGGCCAGAACCAGGCATTCTATCTTCTCGTTGAAAAAGCTCCTTGAATTGCCATTTGTTCTTGGGATCAATCCTGGGCTCCGCCCCAAAGCGGGGCCCTGCTATCCAAAGCGTCATCAGACCCCCATGCCGATCCGGTGTTGGATCGATGCGGTGATCGGGTGGGCCAGCAAATATCACAGAATTCTCCTACGGACCGCATGGCTTGGACTGGTCCTGACGTCAGGCAACGTTCTTGCCGCAGACGACGGGCTAAGGATTAGCGTGTATGCGACCGCCGGAGATGTTTTGCGTTATCTCAACACTGCGGAGAATCGGCTGAAGGTCGAACAAGTGCTTGCGCCCCTCGGTGTTTCCCGCTTGTTTCTGGAAGGGCGCCGAGGGGGTGAATATGTCCCCCCCAATCGGCTGAGGGAGGCGCGCGTTTTTTGGGAGGAGCGCGGCATTGAATGCGCCGGGGGTATTGCCACCGTGCCGGGGCAGCAGTTCGGGGTTCGTCAAACGGGGGGGCTGGATTGGCTGAACTGGGAGAGCGGCAAAACTCGATCGGATATTACCCGGTTCTTTTTGGAGAACGCGGTGACCTTCGACACCTTAATGGTCGATGATTTTTTCTGCACCGGGGACGTGTCCCCCGAATCTGTCCGGCTTCGAGGGGCGCGTTCCTGGGGAGAATATCGAAGAGACCTCTTGGTTTCTTTGATCGATCCGATAATGCAGGAGCCGGCTCGCAAGATTCGCTCGAATGTTCGCCTGATAATCAAATTCCCGCAGTGGTATGATCGATTCGAGCTGTTTGGATACGATCCGGTGCGGATGTCATCCCGTTTCGACCAAGTATGGGTTGGCACCGAGGTTCGCAATCCAAGGACCCGGAGGATGGGATATGTCCAACCCACGGAAGGTTATATGAACTTCCGATGGCTTCAGTCGATCGCGGGCGACAAGGTCGTGGGCGCTTGGTTTGATCACATCGAGTGCGGCGCACAGCATTATCTCGATCAGGCCTGTCAGAGCGTGCTGGCCGGCGCTCGGGAACTGACCTTGTTTCACTTGGGCGATCTGATGGAGGGGCATCCGGGCGATGCGCTGCTGGCGGCGCAGCTGCCGAGGCTCCGGCAATTGGCGGGTCGCGTCCGGAACTCATCCCGGCAAGGGATTGCGTTCTACAAGCCTCCGAACGGTCCTGCCGGGGAGAACATGTATTTGGCGGATTACCTGGGAATGATCGGCCTGCCGGTTCTGCCGGTTGCGCAGTATCCGTCCGAGTCCAGGGTCGCTTTTCTGCCGGCCCAAGCGGCAGCGGATCCGGAAATTGTCGATCGAATGAGCCGGCACTTGATCCAAGGCGCCACCTTGATTGTTACGCCGGCTTTCATCCGAATGGCAGGTCTGGGGGCCAGTGAACTGGCGGGGGTTCAGGTCGGAGTATCCTCCCTTCCGGTCGAGGCTACGGCATTCAAGGCCGGTTCCAGATCGGTGCCGTTCGCTGTGCCTCTGGAACTGGATGCCACCCTGACACCGGTCGAAGCCTCCGTCCGCTTGTGGGCCAACATGGATCAAACCAGACTTCCCCTCCTGACCGTTCGCCGGACAGGCCGAGGCCAGGTGTTTGTTATGAATACGCGCACTTTTTCGGAGCAGGATTTTCTTGATTCCGATGAATGGCTGCTGGCTCCGAAGCCGCGGGGGCTTCCGGCCATTCCTTCGGAACTTGGGGACATTCTGCGTGCCGCCTGGCTCAAGCCGTTGAACGTCAGTCTTAAGAGCCCGTCGGGTGTGGCGCTTTGCCTTTTTGGCTCCAACCGTTTTCTCCACAATTTTACCGATCAAATTGTTCGGCTGCGTTTGGATGGCGATTGGTTGCAGATCAATCCCAATCAATGGCTGTGGCGGGATTGATGGGATGCGCAACAATCCTGTCGCGTTAGGGCGAAGAAGTCTGACCATGTTGGACGCAATGACGGGCGACCTCGGTCAAAACCGCTCGGTGTTGTCTGTGTGCTGTGGTTAAAACAGTTTCTTCTCAACCCTGATATCATGGATGATACGGAGAGGCCCCACCGTCCCTGACTTCCACGATGTCAACGATAGAGTGCAGCCACGCCGGGCCCGTGGTGCTCGATGGTCAACCGGGGTGGCAGTTTTCCCACCAGACAGGTCTGAGGCTGAACGTCGCTAGCGTTTGGCGCCTGAGGATGAGGCGGGGCGGGAGGGAGCCGGGCGGGATGCAATGGCATTAAAGCCTTTGGTGAGTAGTTCAGAGGCCTTGGCATCACGCAATTTTCGGTCCACGCTGCCCAGGACAATGGCGATGACGCGTTGTCCATTACGCTGGGCGGTGACCGCAATCGAGAAACCCGCGGCGGAATAGTAGCCGGTCTTGAGTCCATCGCATCCCTCGACCTGGGCCATGAGATGGTTGTGGGTGCGCATGAGAACCATTTTCGAGCCGGCATTTGGACGGAAAGGCCGCTCGCGGGTGGAGGTATACCGGAGTGTTTCGGGGTGTTTCAACAGTTCGCGGCAGAGCAGGGCAAAATCCCGGGCGGTGGTTACATCGGGTTTTTGGCCGGGGCCCGGAGGCAAGCCGTGCACCGACGAGAAGGTCGTTTGATTCATTCCGAGTTCCCGGGCGCGTTGGTTCATGAGCTGGACAAAGGCATCACAGGAGCCGGCCACCTTTTCGGCGAGGGCCACAGCGGCATCGTTGGCGGATTGAATCATCAGGGCGTAGAGGAGTTCTTCTACCGGGAAGACCTCCTTTTCGGCCAGCCAAACCTGAGATCCGCCGGTCTGAGAGGCTCGGGTGCTGGTGACGACCTGGTCTTGAAGCGAGAGCTGGCCCTGCTTGATTTTTTCAAGGATAATGAGCAGATCCATCAGCTTGAGAACGCTGGCAGGATGGCCTTTGGCATCGGCCTTGTCCTCAAAGAGGACTTGGCCGGTTTGGGCGTCGATGACGATGGCGCCCAGATAGGGATTTTGAGCGATGGAAGGTTTAGGGGCCGGCTTGGGCGCGGTCGAGCGGGCGGGGGTTTTGGCATTTCGAGAGTTTGGCGTGGCGGCCAGCGCGGATGGAACCACCAACAGGATGAGAGCCAGGAAAGCAGCCAGGCAGCAGGTGATGACAGATCTTTTCATTTTGGAGCGGCAGTTTCTTTAAGTGTCGCGTTGATGTCCAGTCCGAAGCGGCGGATTCTGCACTTGAACAGGACGTGAGTGGCCGATTAGCCTCGATAGGTTCCAGATGCGCCGGATCGGAATGGATTTCCGGCAAGCACCGGGGCTTAACCAGATGCAAATCTATGTCGACGCACGAAGCTTTTCGTTTTCGATCCCTGGTCGAACTCCAACAGCGTTTGGATCAGACCGGATTGGATCTCGGGGTGAGTCAGGATTTAAGCGCGCTCTTTGAGTCGGTGCGTTTGGGCGCGGTGGTTTTACCCAATCGCCTGACGGTGCTGCCCATGGAGGGCTGCGATGGCACAGCGGACGGGGCTCCGGGTGAACTGACCTTTCGGCGGTACCGTCGATTTGCCGCCGGAGGGGCGGGATTACTCTGGTTCGAGGCCACCGCTGTGGTTGAGGAAGGCAGGGCTAATCCAAGGCAGCTTTGGCTGCGCAAGGGGAATGTGGCCGCTTTCACCCGTTTGGTCGAGCAAGCCCGGGAGGCTGCCCGGGAAGCGTTGGGACCTGAACATCGGCCGTTTCTTGTGGTTCAATTGACCCATTCCGGCCGCTACAGCCGGCCGGGACGCGCGCCAAGGCCCATCATCGCGCATCATTCGCCCTTTTTAGATCCCATCCATCAGTTGCGGCCGGATTATCCGCTGATTACGGACGATGACCTGGAGCGTTTGGAGGATGCTTATGTGGCCGCTGCCCGGTGCGCCTATCAGGCCGGTTTCGATGCCGTCGATATCAAGGCCTGTCACCGCTATCTGATCTCTGAACTTCACGCTTCCTTTACCCGGCCGGGAAGATACGGAGGGACGTTTGAGAACCGGACTCGGTTCTTCCGAAACGTCATCCTGAAGATCAAGGAATCGGTTCCGGAAATTCAGGTGACTTCGCGCCTGAACGCCTTCGACGCGATGCCATTTCCCTACGGATTCGGAGTCAGCCAGGAGGATCCGGCAAAGCCGGATTTGAAAGAACCGTTGGAGTTGGTGCGGTTTCTGCGATCCATCGGCGCGCCGGTGGTCAATATCACGATTGGAAATCCGTATTACAACCCCCACGTGAACCGGCCGTATGATATCCCGGTTGCCGGGGCGGAGGTGCCATCGGAATCGCCCCTGGAAGGGGTGAATCGGTTTGTGCAAGTGGTAAGGTCGATCCAGGAAGCTTCGATGGGATTTCCGGTGGTTGGCGGTGGGTATTCCTGGTTGCGGCATTTTTTTCCTCATGTGGCGGCGGCCAACATTCGGAAGGGCTGGGTATCGCTGGTTGGTGTTGGACGCATGGCTTTTGCATACCCCGACTTCGCCCGTGATCTTAAAGAGAAGGGGAGGTTGGATGAACACCGGGTTTGTGTGGCTTGTTCGGCCTGTACTCAGATCATGCGTGACGGCGGGCGTTCCGGATGCGTTCCACGAGATGCGGAGGTGTACGAACCGATCTATCGGGAGGGGCGATCTCAAGCCCTGGATTCCATCATCCAGATGGCCAAGACCTGCCGTCAGTGCAGTGATCCGACTTGTGTGGGGCACTGTCCAGCGCAGGTCAATATTCCGAGGTTTGTGGAGCAGATCGCAGCAGGACGGTTTCGGGAGGCCTATAACACGATCAAGCAAGCCAATGTGTTGGCGGCAACCTGCGGTTATGTCTGCCCGGCCGAAACCCTCTGTGAAGCGGGTTGCATTAATCGGCATTATACGGCTCCTGTCCCCATTCGGCATCTGCAACGTTGGGTCAGCCAGAAAGCCTTGGAAGAAGGATGGTCTGGAGAATCGCTGAACCGTCAGCCTGGAAATGGGGTGAAAATGGCTGTTCTGGGGGGCGGACCCGCCGGAGTTGCCGCCGCTTTGCATCTCGCCGCCATGGGTTATGAGGTGACTATGTTCGATCGAGCTGAATCCCTGCCGGGAGGCATAGCTCGCGCCACAATTCCTGAAGAACGATTACCAGTTCAGGTCATTCAACGGGAGCTCGAACAATTGCTCCGGTCCGACGATCGAGTTCGATTACGATTTGGGTTCGAGTTATCGGCGGAGAGAAGCCTGGATGCCATCCGTAAAGAAGGCTACACAGCCATACTTATCGCGCTGGGTCTGGGGTGTTCCTTAACGTTAAAGGCCGCGCATCAGCCAAAATCGGGTCGTTGGGGGGCCTTGGATTTGATACGCGAGGTGCGCCGGGGAACGAGATTGAGTGGCAGAATTCTTGTGTTGGGTGGGGGCAATACGGCCATTGACGCGGCTTTATGGGCGCAGAAAGCCGGCGCATCCGATGTCTCTATTATATATAGGCGTAGTTTTGCCGAAATGCCGGCTTGGCCTCATGAGAGAGACGAGGCGATTCGGGCGGGCATACATTTCCTGGCTTTAACGGCCCCGATGGATTATGAACTTGGGGAAAGGGGAGAGGTGACGGGATTGCGGGTAGTACGGACAGCACTTGGAGCCGTGGACGAGGATGGCCGTCGTCGGCCGGAGGTCTTGGCGGGATCCGAGCATGTGATTCCTGCCGATTGGATTATTGAGGCGCTTGGCCAGAGGATTGAGAGTGGTTTGTTTTCAGCCCTAAATGGCGTGGCGATCACGGATAAGGGATTAATCCAGGTCAATCCTGAGACGTTGGAGACGACCCGATCGGGAGTATTTGCGGCGGGCGATATCATCAATGGCGGCGCGACGGTGGTTCAAGCGGTTGCTGAAGGGACTCGGGCCGCGCGTCATATGGATCAATGGTCGAGAGCAAGCCGTCCGCAGGAGGGAGGTTAGGATGCGGTTGTTGATCACGCCGAAAACGGCGGGATTGGATGGAGAATAGCCCGGGTGCAGATCGAAAAGTCCCGAGATTGAGACTTGACTGCAATATCCGGGAATTCTATCTTGATCATAACGGAATCAAATTGCTGGTTTGCGATCAGCGCGGTGAAGTCGGAGAGTGATCTGCCGACTTTTTTATTCCCCTATTGGGGGGGCATTAATATGAACGCTGAATTTTTAGCTGTCGTCGAGTTTTGGGAGCGGGAGAAAGGCATCAGTAAGGATGTCCTGTTGGCGGCCGTCCAGGAAGCCTTGGTGTCGGCGGCAAAGAAGGCCGTGGGTCCCGCTCGCAATTTGCGTTGTGCCATCGATCCCCGAAATGGCGATATCAAGGCGTTCGCCCAGTTGATGGTCGTTGACAAGGTATCGTCAAAGCACGATGAGATTTCGTTAACGGAAGCCAAGGCGATCAAGCCGGATGCCCAACTGGGAGAGGAATTGGAGAAGGAAGTTACCCCGGCCAACTTTGGACGGATTGCCTCTCAATACGCCAAACAAGCCCTGATGCAGCATATACGAAGGGCTGAAAAGGACTTGATCTTTGCCGAGTTCAAGGATCGGACTGGGGACATAGTCAGCGGGGTGGTTCGGCGATTCGAGCGATCGGATGTTACGATTGACCTGGGCAGGTATGAGGCGCTGTTGCCGAATCGGGAACGCGTTCCGATTGAGGAGTATCAAGTTGGCGAACGTCTGCGGTGTTATGTGAAAGCGGTGGAAAACACGGCCCATGGCCCGGAGATCATCTTATCGCGGGCAGATCCCCAGTTTGTGGCCAAGTTGTTTCAACTGGAAGTCTCCGAGATTAACGACGGCACCATCGAGATCAAAGCAATTGCGCGCGAACCGGGTTACCGAACCAAGATTGCCGTCTATTCGCGTGACGAGAAAGTGGATCCGGTGGGGGCCTGCGTTGGCCTGAGGGGTCAGCGCGTAAAAAACATCGTGCGCGAGCTGAACAACGAAAAGGTTGACATCATCAAGTGGGATCCGAACATCAGGATCTTTATCGCCAACGCATTGAATCCGGCGCAATTGAAGTCTTTTGAAATTGACGAGGTCAATCGACGTGCCACGATCCTGGTGAGTGAAGACCAGTTGTCCTTGGCCATTGGCAAACGGGGGCAAAACGCCCGGCTGACATCCAAATTGACGGGTTGGCAGGTGGACATCGAAGTTGAGGCGGTGGCCAAGATTGGATTTGCGGAGCAGGTGGCGCAGGCGGTGCAATCCCTGGCGTCCATTCCCGGGATCACTGAGGCCCAGGCCGATGTTTTGGTGCATGCGGGATTTGTTTCTTTGGAAGACTTGTTACAGACGGAAGTGGATGACCTGGCTTCGATCCCGCAGATTGGAGATCAGGCAGCCGCAGTACTGGAGGCGGTGAGAAGTGAGGCGGCCAATCGCAAGATTGCGATTGGCTAGAACGCGCTCATTTTGGGAGCGAGCGACTTCGGGGGTGAATGAGAGGTCGCGGTGGTTTCTTAAGTATAAATTAATATGCCCGTTCGGATTTACGACATTGCCAAGAAATATGGAATCCCCAGCAAGGAGATCATTGCCAAGGCTAAGGATCTGCACATAGCCGGCGCGCGGGTTCCCTCAAGTTCGCTGGACAAGATCACCGCCGAGTATTTCGAACAGCAACTGGAACAGCAATATGGGTATAAACCCGTGGATCTATTGGCCCCCAAGGCCAAGGGAGAAGCTGTTGAAGCTCCCGCCGTGCCCGCGGATGTTACGGCCGCCGAGATCCCACAGGAACCGCCCGTAAGTCCTCCTGAGCTGTCGGTTGAAACGCCGGTTGTTATGCCAGCCGTGGAGGTGGTTGCGCCGCCCCCGCCTGTCACCGAACCTCCGCCGGTCGCGGAACCGCCTCCGGCGCCAGCAGTTGAACCGGCTCCTCCACCGGCGCCTGAGCCTCCTCCAATCCAAGTGATTTCTCCTCCACCAGAGGAAGCGGTGCCAGCCCCGGTCATTATTGAAGAGTCTTCTGCGGTGATTCCGGAGGCGCCGCTCGAGCCTGTCGTCGCAGCCCCGGTTGAAATTATTAAGGCCGAGCCGGCTGTCGTGGAGCAGGCCAAGGCGCCTACAGAGGAGATACCGGCTCCGGTGACTGCCATTGTTCCTCCTCCGCCCCCGCAGCCTCCGCTGCCGCCTCCCCCCCCCAAGGTGGGTGACAAGGTCGGTTTTATTCAACTTCCTCCCAGGCCTGGTCCGCGTGTCTCGGACAAATCGGGAGGAGCCAAAACGCCGGCTCGTCCTTTGGCGCGGCCCGAGCCTGTGCGAGGGCGTCAGGATCGCCGCGAGACGAAACCCGGCCAGGGTGCGAGTCGATTTGGCGGCTCACCGGGCGGAGGCGCGCGGCCTGGGTTGGCGCCTTTCGTATCACGGCCTGGGGCGCCGCGGCCAGCGGTTGGCAAACCCGAAGGGGCGGCGGCCTCCGATTTTGTTCCGCCCGCCGCAGGCACCTTGATTACGATGAAACCCCCGATCATCGTCCGGCAACTGGCGGAGCTGTTGAAGCGGAAACCGTTCCAGCTGATTGCCGATTTGATGGAACTGGGAGTATTCTCCAACGTCAACCAGACGATCGATGAGGCGGTCGCCCAACGGTTGTGCGCCAAGCACGGTTTCCGGTTTGAATTGGAACGAAGGGAACGCGGAGCGGGTCTCGTCCATGCTCCTGTTCGTCGGGTGGAAGTGGATATCGATGACAAACCCGAGGATCTGAAACCCCGTCCGCCTGTGGTCACCATTATGGGACACGTTGACCACGGCAAGACCACGTTGCTGGATACCATCCGGAAGTCCGATGTTGCCGCTGGCGAGGCGGGAGGCATCACTCAGCATATCGGGGCCTACACGATTTCCATACCGCATCCCGAGCGTCCGCAGGAACTGCAGCAGATCACTTTTCTGGATACGCCGGGTCATGCGGCTTTCAGCGCCATGCGCGCGCGGGGGGCCAATGTCACCGATATTGTGATCCTGGTGGTGGCGGCGAATGACGGAGTGATGCCGCAGACCGTCGAAGCCATCAACCACGCCAAGGCCGCCAAGGTCACCATCATGGTGGCCGTGAACAAGACGGATCATCCCAACGCCAACCCCATGCGGGTGCGGCAGCAGATGCAGGAGCAGGGCTTGGTTTGCGAGGAATGGGGGGGCAGCGTGATCTTCCAGGATGTGTCCGCATTAACCAAGCAAGGGGTCGACAAGCTTTTGGAATTGCTCGTGCTCCAGGCGGAGGTCATGGAGCTGAAGGCGAATTTTAATCGGCGAGCCAAAGGGAATGTGATTGAATCCGGATTGGAGCCCGGGGGGCCGACGGCGACGGTGCTTGTGCGCAAGGGCACCTTGCGAGTGGGAGATATGATCATTTGCGGGCCTTTTTGGGGCAAGGCCCGGGCCTTGATCAACGAGGAGGGCAAACGCCTGAAGGAGGCCGGACCCTCGGTGGCGGTCAAGCTGCTTGGACTGAACGGGGTTCCCGAAGCCGGTCTTGAATTCAGCGTGGTGGAGAATGAAAAGGCCGCGCGCGAACTCGCCGAGCAACGCGCCCTGGAAGCCAAGGAATCCATGACCATGGAACGTCGCCCTAAGGTCACCTTGGAAAACCTTTTTGCCACCCTGTCGGCCGACTCCGCCAAAATCCTGAAAGTCGTTGTGAAAGGCGACACTCAGGGCTCGGTCGAGGCCATTGCGGATGCTCTCAAGAAGATCGAGTCGACCAAGGTATCCCTGGAGATTGTCCACAGCGCGGTGGGGACCATCACCGAGTCGGATGTCATTTTGGCTTCCGCATCCAAGGCCATTATTCTGGGATTCCATACGCGGGTCGACAGCAGCGCCGCCGAAACGGCGAAGCGTGAGGGGGTCCAGATCAAGCTGTATTCGATCATTTACGAGTTGATTGACGAGGTCAAACTCGCCATGGCGGGTTTGTTGGAGCCTATCGTCAAAGAGGTCGTTTTGGGATCAGCCGAGGTGCGTCAGTTGTTCCAGCTCTCCAAAGGGGGAGTGGTGGCCGGGTGCATGGTCAACAACGGGCGTGTGCTGCGTGGCCGGTGCCGCGTGATGCGCCGGAAGTCGGCGGTCTACGAAGGGACCATGCAATCCCTGCGGCGTTTTCAGGACGAGGTCAATGAAGTCCGATCCGGCCTGGAATGCGGCATTCGAATTGATGGATTCAGCGACTTCCAGCCTGGCGATCTGATCGAGTGTTATTCGCTCGAAAAGGTTGCCCAGAAGCTGTAGGCCAAGCCCGAAGGTTGCTATGAGATCGCGCAGAATGGAGCGGATCAACGAACTGCTCAAGCGGGTGATCGGCGAGTCGCTCCGCCGCGAGTTTCCCCTCCAGGAGGCCGGGCTGCTGTCGGTGCACAGCGTCGAAGTATCGGGCGATCTGCATCTTGCCACGGTCTTTGTCACCCTGTTTGGCAACGCCGAACAACAGAAAAAAGCGATGGCCTGGCTGGCCAAAGAGCGCAAACGCATCCAGGCGGCGGTGGCCGACGCGGTGGTTTTGAAGAACACACCCCAGCTGCATTTCAAGCTGGATGAATCCATTACCCGAGGCAATCGGGTTCTGGAGATCATGGCCGAGTTGGAGCAATCCGACTCGGATTCATGAAATCCCGTTCTCAAATTGTGCCGCGCATTCTGGACGTGTTGCGCCGGAGCAAGACAGTTGCCCTGGTCAGTCACGTGCGGCCGGATGGGGACAGTATCGGATCCCAGCTCGCGTTGGCCGAGGCATTGGATCGGGCCGGCAAGTCTGTGGTCTGTTGGAACGAAGATCCGATTCCAGCCAAATTGGCGTTTTTGGACCGGAGAGGAGTGATTCAATCCCCATGTTCCGACAAACGGTTTGATTGTGTCGTGGCCTTGGATGCCGCCAGCCTGGAGCGGTTGGGTTCCGTGGCTGACCGGATTCGGGACCGATCCATCCTGATCAATATCGATCACCATATCAGCAACACCCGCTTTGGCGACATCAATTGGATTTCTCACCGGAATCCTTCCACAGGCGAGTTGGTCTTTCGGCTGTTGAAGGCGTCCAAGTGGCCGATCACCGCGACGATGGCGGATTGTTTGTTCACCGCGGTGTCCACCGATACAGGATCGTTTCAGTATCCGTCCACCCGGCCCGCCACCTATGCCGTGGCGGGAGAGTTGGTGAAACGCGGGGCAAACCTGGCTACCATCTGCCAGGAGGTTTACCAGTCCTTTCCCCTTTCCCGTGTGCGCCTGATCCAGCACACCCTGAATAATTTCAAATTGACCGACCACAACCGGATTGCGTATTTCTGGCTGCGTCCAGCGGACTACGCCCGGGCTCGCGCGGGGAGCGATGACAGCGAAGGATTGATCGATCACATCCGCGCCATCGAGCCGGTGGTTGTGGCCTGTCTTTTTGAACAGATGAAACCGAACCTGGTGCGAATCAGCATGCGCTCGAAGAACCCCCGGGTCGATGTCAATGAAATTGCCCGCCAGTTCAACGGAGGCGGTCATCCTGCCGCCGCCGGGGCGCGAATCGCCGGATCGCCCGAGGCGGTGCAACGGGCGGTGATCCGGGCTATCCGACAAGCGCTAAAGTCAGTTCCCATGAACCATGCAGACTCCTGATCCGCTCGATGGAGCGTTGTTAATTGACAAACCTGTAGGGCTGACCTCCCACGACGTGGTGGATGCCGTCCGCCGGCATTTCCAGCTGAAGAAGGTCGGGCATTGCGGGACATTGGATCCCAATGCCACCGGTCTGCTCGTCCTCGTTCTGGGGCGGGCCACCAAGCTCTCCGAGTCCCTGATGTCTGCCGACAAGGGATACGCCGGAACGATCAAGTTTGGAGAGACCACCGACAGCTATGACGCCGACGGACAGCTGGTGCATTCGCTGCCTGTGCCTCCCCTGACCCTCGAGGAACTCAATCAGGCCGCTGCCGGTTTTGTGGGAGATCTCATGCAGACGCCGCCCATGGTGTCGGCGGTCAAAAAAGATGGTGTTCCCCTTTACAAACTGGCCCGGAAAGGTCTCGAGGTTCCGCGCGAACCGCGTCTGATTCATATCTACCACTTCGTGTTTACTGGGTATCAGGAGCCGTTTGGGCATTTTGACATTCTCTGCACCAAAGGCACCTACGTGCGGAGCTTGGCCCACGAACTGGGCCAGAAGCTGGGATGCGGAGCCCATTTGGCCGCGCTGCGGCGCACCGAATCAGGCCCGCTGAAGGCGCGGGATGCCTCTCCCTTGGACCAAGTCCTGAGTTGGGATATCCGGGAACTCGAGCGGCGGATGATTCCATTCCGCCAACTGCTCGCCGCCCCTCCATGAAGATCATCTCGCGGGCTGAGGATTTCAATCCCCTGGGACGCCGTGTCTGTTTGGCCCTCGGTGTCTTTGATGGAGTGCACCTCGGGCATCAGCAGGTGATCCATCAAACGATTTCCGACGCCCGCCAGCACGATGGATACGCCGTCGTGGTGACTTTCGATCGTCATCCCAATACGGTGGTTCGTCCGGACAAGGCGCCTCGGATGATCTACCCGCTGGCGAAGCGGCTTCGGGTGATGGCCGAACTGGGATTGGATGCCGCGCTGGTTCTTCCATTCGACCACGCCCTGAGCCAGGTTTCGGCTGAGGAGTTTATGGGCCGTTTGTGCCGGGCCTGGGGGCAGGTCTACAGTGTGTCGGTCGGCGCCGGGTTTTGCTTTGGTTACCGGCGCCTGGGAAATCTGAACCTTTTGAAGAATCTTGGGCAGACTTACCACTTCATTGTCCACGGTCTGGCGCCCGTAAGCCTGGACTCCAAAACCATCAGCAGCACCCTGATTCGGGAGTCCATTCTTGCCGGCCACCTCGATCGCGCCGACCAGCTCCTGGGGCGGCCGTATACGCTGGGGGGAAGGGTCGTCCAGGGGGATCAGCTCGGCCGGCGGCTCGGTATTCCCACAGCCAACCTTGATGTTCGCGATCTGGTGCATCCTCCCAAGGGCGTGTATGCCGTGCAGACTGCCTTCCGCGATCGGCTCTACCTGGCGGTCCTGAATATCGGAGATCGGCCCACCATCCAGCATTCAGATTCCGTCCTTCGGGTTGAAGCTCACCTGCTCGATTTTTCGGGGGATTTGTATGGTCAGGAACTTGAAGTCGAATTCCTGGCCCGGATCCGAGACGAAAAACGTTTCGCGTCGTTGGACGCCTTGCAGGCACAGATCCAGCAGGACATTGCGATGGCGAAAAACTCGGTCTAGAGTCCATGCACGTTGGCTTGGTCAGTCATATCCAACGCTACTCGGTCCATGACGGGCCCGGGATCCGAACCACCGTTTTCCTGAAGGGCTGTCCCCTCCATTGCGCCTGGTGCCATAATCCGGAAAACATCTCATGCAGGATTGAACTCGTGGTCCATCGGGGACGTTGTGTCCGGTGCGGGGAGTGCGAGCGGGTGTGTCCTCGCGCCGCATTTCCAGAAAACAGGCGCCCGCATGGCACCGGATGGGGTGAGCCTGGAATGAATCTCCTATCCTCAACCTCGCCCAGCCCTGAGGAAGAAAACCCATGGGTTTGTGTCAGTTGCGGAGCCTGTGTGGATGCGTGCCCGACGGGAGCCCGGGAACTGCGTGGCCGTGAAATGACCGTTGCCGAATTGATGAAGCAGGTGCTGGCCGACCGGGTGTTTTTCGAGGAATCGAAGGGCGGGGTGACCTTTTCGGGGGGCGAGCCCTTGCGACAAAGTGATTTTTTACAGGCGGCCCTCGAGTCGTGTCGAGCGGAGGGACTGCCTGCGGCGGTGGACACGTGTGGCTATGCGCCGGAACAGGAGCTGCTCGCTGTGGCCCGGCTCACCGATTTGTTTTTGTACGATCTGAAGTTTATGAATGACGCCCGGCATAAGGAATACACGGGTGTTTCCAATGGCCTGATCTTGGAGAATTTACGGGCGCTGGCATGCTCCCACCCCAAAATCTGGTTGAGAGTCCCCGTCATTCCCGGCCTCAACGACTCCCCCGAAGAGATCGAGGCCATGGCCGAGTTCGTTCGCGGTTTTTCCGCGATAAAGCGAGTCTGTTTGCTGCCCTATCACCGCGCGGGCATTGGCAAGTTCCAGCAACTCGATCAGGACTATCGGTTGCCCGATCTGGCGCCTCCCGAGCCTGCCCATCTCGAGAGATTGCGGGAACGATTGGGTCAATTCGGACTTCGCGTCAGCATCGGGGGATGAACTGCCGGACCGATTTTGCACGCACTTCCAGCGCATTCAGGTGACATTTTGCCGCGGATCGCTATATTGGGACCATGACAGAACGTACTGCCAGATTGCGACGCCAAAGCCTGGAGGCCCGTCCCAGCATTTCTCCGGAACGAGCCGTCCTCTTGACTGAGTTCTATCAGGCCCACGAGGGTATGTTTTCCATTTCGGTGATGCGCGCCCGATCGTTTTTCCATCTCTGCCAGCGCAAGACTCTCCATCTGGGTGAAGACGAACTCATTGTCGGCGAACGCGGCCCGCGTCCGAAAGCCACCCCGACTTTTCCCGAACTGACCTGTCACAGTCTGGAAGACCTGGAGATCTTGAACAGTCGTCCCAAGACCCACTATGACGTCGACGCCGAATGCCTGCGGCTTTATCGTGAGAAAGTGATTCCATATTGGCGGGGCAGGTCTTTGCGGGATAAAATTTTCGCTGAACTCCCCGAGCCCTGGAAGGAAGCATATGCCGCCGGGCTGTTCACCGAGTTCATGGAACAGCGCGCCCCCGGTCACACGGTTCTGGACGACAAGATTTATGCCCGCGGCCTGCTTGATTTCAAGCAGGACATCACCACGGCGATCCAGCAATTGGACTTCCTGCACGATCCGCTGGCCTACGACAAACTGGAGACCCTCAAATCATTTGCCATTTCCTGCGATGCCGTGATCCTGTTTGCCGAGCGGCACGCGGCGTTGGCCCGCGAAATGGCGGCGAAGGAGAGTTCTCCAACACGCCGCGCCGAACTCGAGCGGATTGCCGAGGTTTGCTCCCGGGTGCCGGCTCACGCCCCGCGGAATTTCCATGAAGCCCTGCAATCCTATTGGTTTTGTCACCTGGCTGTTATCACCGAGCTTAACGGCTGGGACTCGTTCAATCCCGGGCATTTGGACCAGCATCTTCTGCCGTTCTACGAGCGCGGGCTGGCCGAGGGTTCTTTGAACCGAGAGCAGGCGCGCGAACTTCTCGAGTGTTTCTTTGTCAAGTTCAATAATCATCCCGCTCCTCCCAAGGTTGGGGTCACCGCCGCCGAAAGCGGAACCTACACCGATTTTGCCAACATCAATATCGGCGGCCTGCTGCGAGACGGATCCGACGGTTCGAACGAACTGTCCCACTTGCTGCTGGACATCGTGGAGGAAATGCACCTGCTTCAACCCAGCACCAACATCCAGCTCTCGCGCAAAAGCCCGGATCGCTTCCTCAAACACGCCCTTCGAGTCATCGGCAAAGGCTATGGTTTCCCCTCCATTTTCAACGCCGACGCCGTGGTCCAGGAACAGTTGCGACAAGGCAAAAGCCTCGAAGACGCCCGAGCCGGCGGATGCAGTGGCTGTGTCGAAGTCGGCGCATTCGGCAAGGAAGCCTATATCCTGACCGGTTATTTCAACATGGTCAAATGCCTGGAACTCGCCCTTCACGACGGGGGGGATCCCATGACGGGCAAGCAGCTGGGACCCCACACCGGCCGACTGGAATCGCTCAGCAGTTTTGAAGAGCTCTTTAAGGCCTGGCGAACGCAGTTTCGGCATGTGCTCGATATCAAGCTCGCAGGCAATCGGTTGATCGAACGCCTCTATGCCTCGCAGATGCCCGCCCCGTTCCTCAGCGTCCTCATCGATGACTGCATCAAAAACGGTCGCGATTACAATGCTGGCGGCGCGCGTTACAACAATACCTACGTTCAGTTCGTGGGACTCGGCAGCCTGACCGACAGCCTCGCCGCTCTCCAACAACACTGCTTTCCGTCCCCGGACAATCCCTCCGCTCCCTCGCTCCGCCTCTCCCAAATGGCCGATGCCCTTGATCGCGATTTCGAGGGCCATGAGATCCTCCGCCAACGGCTCCTGCATAAAACCGTCAAATACGGAAATGACAACGATGGGGCCGACCGGATCATGGTCCGCATCTTCAATACCTGTTTCGAGGAACTCGATGGCCGGCCCGACACCAAGGGCGGATGCTACCGGATCGAGATGCTGCCGACAACCTGCCACGTCTATTTTGGAAGCATGACCGGAGCCACGCCCGACGGACGCCATGCCCATCGTCCCTTGAGCGAGGGCATCAGTCCCGTCCAGGGCGCCGATCGACACGGGCCCACCGCCGTGTTCAAGAGTGCCGCCAAAATGGACCACCTCAAAGCCGGCGGGACGCTCCTGAACATGAAGTTTACTCCCGCCTTGTTCGACAGCGAGGAGGCCTTGGACAAATGGGCGCAATTAATCCGCGGTTACTTCAAAATGGACGGTCATCATGTCCAGTTCAACGTCGTCCGCGCCGAGGCCCTTCGGCAGGCGCAGGCGGCCCCCGAGGAACATCGGGATCTCATTGTCCGCGTGGCCGGCTACAGCGATTACTTCTGCGATTTGTCCGTTGATCTTCAGGAGGAAATCATTCAGCGGACCGAACACCAGGGCTTTTGATTCATTCGGGGTTCTCTTGCGCGCGCGCATTTGCGTTCCGGATTAGCTATCGCAAAACGGAGATCGATCGTATAAAATCGTTTTGTATGAAATCAATTCTGCCCTTTTTCTTGCTGTCCCTGTTGATCGTCGGATGCCAAACCCAGCCCTCCTCCAACAGGAAGGGAGCCGCCGAATCCCCTTTGGCCCACACCGTGTTTTTCACTTTGAATGACAACTCGGACGGCCAAAAGGCCCGGCTGGTTCGGGAATGCCAGACCTACCTCAAGAATCATCCGGGCGTGATTTACTTTGCCGCCGGTACTTTGGCCGACGACCTGCAGCGCTCCGTCAATGTGCGTGATTTCGATGTGTCGCTGCACCTGGTCTTCCGGAACAAAGCCTATCAGGATGCCTATCAGACCGCGGCGGCTCATCAGGAGTTCATCCAACGCAACCAGGCCAATTGGAAACAGGTGCGAGTTTTTGACTCCTACTTGCGATAGGTAGGGGCGCCGTTCCTGAGTTGTGCTGGCAGGATCATCTCCTCGTCGGTCTCATATACCTGAAACATATTCCGGTGGTGGTCTATACAACGATCAGCGATCAAGATGTCGTGACGGGGACGCGTATTCCCCAGTTTCGACCTCAAGAAATTCGAAGGCCGGGCTCACCCATTCTCGGCAGAACTCAGACAAGAACTCCTCGAACGCCTCAAAGTCGACCCATGAACCTGGACATACTTGAAAATCGGAAACCGGAGGAATTGCGTGATTACCTCGAATTCCTGCTTTGGCATTACCGCGTGGTTGACGCCTTCTGGTTTCTCTATCTGGCCGAGGAATACGGCCAGCCGGCAGCGGAGAAGTTAAACGAACGCGTCTGGGGAAAGGTGTCCGCCATGGCCGCCAAAGACCTGGTTTCCCGGTTCAAAATCGAGGAGAAAGGCCTCGCCGGATTCGTCCAGGCCCTGCGCTGGTTTCCCTGGTGCATCCTGGTCGGTTACCAGATTCACGAAACAAAAGATGAAGTCGTCATCACCGTGCCGCATTGTCCCACGCAGGAGACCCGATTGAAGCGCGGCCTGGGCGAATACGTGTGTCGAGAGATGCACCGCGCCGAGTTCACCAGCTTCGCCCGGACCATTGATCCCCGCATCGAGGTGACCTGCGATTTCGCCCCCCCGGATCCCCATCCGCCCGAACTCTATTGCCGATGGCGATTCCGGATTGCCGCGGAACCTCGCCTCGAATGAATCGGGGTCACATCTCACAATTATACAATTCAGGCCGTTGATTCATTCGCGCCTGCTCAGGGCGATCTTGTGCCAATCGCCGTTCGTAGCGTTTGTCGTGGGTCGCAAAGACCCCGTAACTCCGCAAGTCCACCCCCCTCGGCCAGTTCCGCCAGTTTCAGACCGCACAACCGCCGTTTCAAACACAGCGCCCTATTCCGTCCCGTGGAACGTTCTCTTCTTGCGCGTTCATGTGAATAACATGGGATAGCCGAAGTAGAAGTATGTCGCACGAGGGCGAGCAGCTTGTTCGCAGCCAAGGCTTGATGCGTAAGAAAGCGGGATGACTCAGAGTTCGCGCAGCGCTTTTGCGATGGGGAGGCGGGCGCTTCGGATGGCGGGGAGGAGTCCGCCCAGGAATCCGATGGCGGCGGCGTAGAGCACCCCGCGCAACATCAACGCCGGGGTGACCTGGAAGGAAAACGCGACCTGGCTGAAGCTCTGCCAGTTGATGGTCGAAGCCTGGTAACCGTTGAAGGCGGTAAAGGCGATAATCCCCCCCCCCAGTCCGCCGGCGATGGCGACGATCAGCGATTCGAGAAGGATCGAAGCCACCACGGGGCTGGTGCCGAAACCGAGGGCGCGCAAGGTGGCAATCTCCCGTGTGCGCGATGCCACGGCGGTATACATCGTGTTGAGCGCTCCAAAGACCGCCCCCAAGGCCATCATGCTGGCAATGAGCACGCCCAATCCGGACACGAGGCGGTAGATCAATTGAGATTGTTCTTCGAAGTATTCGGTCTGCCGTAAGACCTTCGTCTGAACGCGGGGATCAGCTGTGAGGGTGTCTTTGAATTCCTCGAAGGCATCCGGAGAAGTGAGACGGACCCAGACGGATTGATAGGTGGTGCCGCGACGATAGGCCGCCTGCAGGCCGCGGGCATCGGTCCAGATCTCGGATTCTGCGATGCTGCCGTTCGCGGAGAAGATGCCGACCACGGTCCAGTCGGCCTGCCCAATTCTCACCCGGGCTCCCAGATCCAGTCCGCTGAATTGGGTGCTGGCGCCGCGTCCCGCGATGATTTCATTTTTACCCGGCTCGAAGGCCCTGCCTTCGAGGAACCGCAGGTTTTCCCGCACCCGGAACGCGGCGGGTTCCACGCCCCGGAAGGGCACGTTGGCATCGGTGCCGGACGAACGTTTGGGCAGGTTTATGATCACAAACAGTTCCGCCGACGCCAGGGGGCCTTCGGGGGTGCGGGCGATTCCGGGCGCATCGGCGATCACACGGACTTCCTCCTGGCTGAGGCCGCTGGTCATTTCGCTGTCCGAACCGCTGCGGAAAACCAGGGCGGCGCCCGGATCGCCGGATTGGGTCATGACTTGGCGGAAACCCTGGGCGATGGATAACACTCCGATCAGGACCGCGACAACGCCCGCGATGCCGAGGGCGGCGGCGGCCACCGAACCTTTGCGCTGAGGGATGGTCTGAAGGCCGAACCCCACCACGGTGGCGACCTGGGTAATCCAGTTCAAGAGCGTATTCATTGTGTCTAGGCAATCCGGCTATTCATACCAGGCGCAGGGCAGGGGTCTTTCACATGCGTCGCAGGGCCTCGGCAATGTTCATGCGCATGGCCCGCCAGGCCGGAAACAAGCCTGTGAAGATTCCAAGGCCGACAGCCAGTCCGGCTCCGATCCAAAGATCGCCCGTTGGCAGGTAGAACATGGGCAATGCTCCTCGGGTCGGATCTCCCATGGCGGTCATCAGCACCGCAAAAAGGAGGCCGAGCCCGCCCCCCAGCCCGCTAAGAACCAGGGCCTCAATCAGGATGAGGCACAGGAGTTGGGGATTCGAGAAGCCGAGGGCCTTGAGCACGCCCAGTTCCTCGGTGCGTTCGTGGACGGCCTGGGACATCGTGTTGCCCACCACAAGCAGGATGGTGAAGAACACCGCGCTCATGATCGAGATCATGATGGCCTGGATATCGCCGATTTGTTTGGCAAAGCCTGAGACAAAAGCGCCTTCGGCTTCGGCCTTGGTTTCGGCCGGAGAATTGGCGAACTCATCGTCAATCCGGCGGGCGATGGCGGTGGATTGTTCCGGGTCTTTGATCTTGATGATATACCAGCCGACTTCCCCTTTGCCGAATGCCCGGGCTTCGTCGAAGTAATCGTAGCGAAAGAAGAACTGGGTGGTATCGGTGCCTTTCTTGGCGCCATCGTAGATGCCGACCAGATCGTATTCCCAGGTCCGTTTGTCGCCTTCCTGACGCCAGATGGTCGCCTGGAGCGGGATCCGATCGCCCACCTTCCAACCGTATTTTTTGGCCAGTTGCCGGCCCGCAATCGCGCCCGTTCGGGTCTTCAACCAAGCGTTTTTCTCCGCCTCGGTCAGGATGAATTCCGGATAGACCTTGAGAAATTCCTCGGGAACGACCGGCATTTGGGGGAAGAAATTCCGGGCGGAATCCTGGTATAAACCGTTGAACCAAGTGGCATGAGTGACGGCTTCAATTCCGGGAATTTGGGCGATGCGTTGTTGATAACTGACCGGGAGGGTTTGGACAATGGTCACCCGGTGGCGGACAATCAAACGGTCGGCGCCGGCCATGCTCACACCCGCGTTGAAGGCTTCCTCGATTGCGGAGAGATAGCCGAACAGCAGAAAGGCCACCAGGATCGATAACAAGGTCAGAATCGTCCGCGTTTTCTTGCGGAACAACCCGTTCCAAATCAGGGGAAGGAATTTCATTCGGGCATGTCCTGGCTGAGCTGGCCTTTGTTCAGATATAACGTCCGCGTCGCCCGATGCGAAGCATGAGGATCGTGCGTCACCATGATAATGGTTTTTCCGTGTTCCCGGTTCAAGGCCTGAAGCAAGGCCAGGATGTCATCGCCCGATTGCCGGTCGAGGTCGCCCGTCGGCTCATCGCAAAGGAGCAAGGTGGGATCTGTGACGATGGCGCGGGCGATGCCGACGCGCTGCTGTTCTCCTCCCGAGAGCTGCCTCGGATAGTGGCGAGCGCGATGGCTAAGGCCGACCACCTTCAGAGCCGCCTCGACATGCTGGCGGCGCTCGGACTTGGACAGGTGAGTGAGCAACAGGGGCAGGTCAACATTTTTTTCCGCGGTCAGGGTGGGCAGCAAATTGTAGAGCTGAAAAACCAATCCGACATGGTGCGCCCGCCAGCCGGCCAGTTGGCGGTCTGAGAGCTGATCGATGCGCTGGCTGTTCACGGCCACCGATCCCTGTGTGGGCCGATCCAAACCGCCGATCAGGTTCAGCAATGTGGTCTTTCCCGATCCGGACGGCCCCATCAAGGCCAAGAATTCCCCCGGGGTGACCTCGAGGTTGAGATTGCGTAGGATGTGAATCTCCTCGGATCCCCGACGGAAGATCTTCTCGACATCCTTAACCTGGACCAGGGGCTGAGCGGTGGTGTTCATTATTTCATTTCTTTGACGCGATCGCCGGATCTAAGGCTGGCGTGGCCTTCCAGGACAACGCGTTCGCCCGCCGCCAAGCCGGCGGCAATCTGAACCTCATCGCCGGTCATTTGACCGATCTTCACGGCCCGCTTTTCGATCCGGCCGTCCTTGACCACCCAGACGAAATCGCGATCTCCATTTCGAAGGATGGCGGATTTGGCCACGACGATGCCATGGGCGGATTCGGAGGCGGATGCCGCCGGCTCCGAGGAACCTTGGAAGGCGACTTTCACTCCCATATCGGGAAGGATTCGGGGATCAAGCCGGTCGATGCCGATGCGCACTTTGACCGTGGCTTTCTGGCGGTCGGCGGCGGGGATGATGGCGATCACCCGGCAGGGGATTTTCCAGTCCGGATACGAATCGAGAACCGCCTGCACGCGCTGTCCCGTCACCACCCGTCCGAGAAAACTTTCACTGACATCGACTTCAATTTCCAGCGAGGCCATGTCGACAATCGTGCAGATCCCGGTCCGGGTGTAACCGCCGCCGGCGGATATCGGGGAGATCATCTCGCCGGGCTGGGCGTTCTTCGAGATGACGATCCCGGTGAACGGAGCCCGAATGATGGCGTCGTCGATCTGTTGTTGCCAGACCGCGGATTGACGGATGGCGGCCCGGACTTCGCTCTCCTGGCGGGCCAGCCGCGCCTCCAGCGTTTTGACTTCGGATTCCGCCCGATCCTGTTCGGCGACGCTGGCGATTTGGTTCCGGCCCAGTTCAACGATCCGGCGCAGCTCTTTTTGGGCCTGATCCAAAAGGGCGCGCGTCTCGGCGATTGACTTTTGGACCACTTCGACGCGGGCGTTCTCCAAATCGAGATTCACTCTCATGTTGGCGTCGTCCAGGCGGGCCAGGATTTGGTTTTCTTCGACCTTCAGGCCTTCTTCGACCAACACCTCGAGGACCTTGCCGGTCATCTTCGAGGAGACCGTGGCTTGCCGCCGGGCGGTCACATAGCCCGAAGCATTGAGAACCGTCTGGTTCCGATCGGTGGCGATTTCACGGACGGCGCCGGTGCGCACCGCGCTGGTTTTCGGCCATCGCAACCATCCGATCACCCCCCCGGCTAGCAGCACCAGGACGAATAGGAGAATCAGGCCGAGTGTCCCCCGGCTGCGATGCCGTGTCGTCTGGCGGTCGATGCGCAGGGAATTCAGCGCGGCTTTATCGGGTCCGATTTCCATCGCTTTGGATTGAATTGGGATTGCGTCCGTGTTCGGGAATTCATCACTCACAAAATCGGTTCGTCAAGATCCAAAAAAACCGACTTGCGACTGCTCCGGCTCGCCGGGGGCCAGCGGAGGGTGTATGAATAGGCCGCATGGATCCTTTTTGGCATGGGTTTTGGCCTCAGGGCAAGTTCCTGGGGGTGGAATGGCATTTTTGGAAGATCGTGGGGTGGCTGGGGAACTGCGTGTTTTTCTCGCGGTTCATGGTGCAATGGTATGTGACGGAGAAACGCAAACAGGTTGTCATCCCGGTGGCGTTCTGGTGGCTGAGTCTGACCGGCGCCCTGTTGCTTTTTTCTTATGCGGTTTACCAGAGGGACTCGGTATTCATTTTTGCCTACGCGTTTACCTGGATCCCCTACGTTCGCAACCTCATCATTCATCATCGCCACCAGGAGTCCCTCGGCGAGTGTGGCCAGTGTCACGCCAAGACGCCGGCCCATGCCCGGTTTTGCCCCGCCTGCGGAGCCTCGATCGAATGGAGGACCGCCTGACGGCGATGCGCCTCAATCCTGGTTCGAGGCATGCGGCGAACCGGCTTGGCGCTGTGAGCGGGCTCGCTGTCCCCCAACTCCATCGATGCGAGGTTTAGATTCAAAGCATTCTGATCTGCTCGAACCCTATCCGGCAGGTCAAGATCTGTTGCCAGATTTACTTGGCGGGCGTCGATGCAGGCAGGATGGAAGGCGGATTGGATTCCTGCCGAATGTAACGGGATAACACCGGGGTGAAATCGGGATGGGTCTTGCTGTAATCCTTGAGCCGCGACAGAAACTCGTTCATGGCGGGCGCGCTGTTTTTTTCGTATTCGCTGACAACGTTTCCCAGTTCGACGGCCTGGGTGCGGACCAGTCTGAGTTGGCGGAGCATGAAGAGGTTGAAGCTGCCGCTCAGGATCAGCAGGACGATCAACAGAGCGAGGAATTGGGTGCGCAGAGTCGCGACGGCCCGCTGCAGGGCCGCGATGTCAGTGGATTCGTTCGGCTTGTCCACGAGGAGCGGGTTGGATTCCGGGGAGGGGGTATTCGGGATATTCATAGGGAGCCAATCACTTGACAGATTTGGGAGCCGCGGGGGAGGAGGTGGTTTGCGGCCTGGGCGTTGGATTTTGCAGGACAGGGACGATCGCCGGATTCTTCTTGCTATATTCCATGGTGTCGTTCACCAGGGCCTGGAAGATGGAGGTGTTTTTGGTGATCTGGTTCCGGACGACACTGAGTCCCTGAACGCGCCCCAGGTAACGGCCGAACTGAAAGGAAAACCATAGGGAAGCGACAGCGTTGACAATCAGCAAGGCCATCAGGATGCCGATCAGTGCATTTTTGTTCATAGATGGCGAGCATCCTAATGCCGATAGGCGGAAAGGCCAAGGTATTTCTGACGCCTGGAGTCGTTCTTTCTTGATTGCGCCGAAGCAAAACCGCATCTTGTGCGCTGTTTGTTTTCAACAGAATAGCAAGATGACAGAAGATGCTTCAAACAGGCGTGTAATTGTAATCGACGATAATCCGGCTATTCACGAGGATTTCGTCAAGATCCTCTGTGGATCCTTGATACAAAAGCCCAATTTGGACGAGTTTGAAGCGGCTTTGTTTGGAGACACCGCCAAGGAGTCGGGACCGCCCGTATTCGAGGTGAAATCCGCTCATCAGGGCCAGGAAGGATTGGCGTTGGTGGAGCAAGCTTTAGGCCGGGGACAACCTTTTGCGCTTGCGTTTGTTGACATGCGGATGCCGCCGGGTTGGGATGGTTTGGAGACCATCACCCACCTTTGGCAGTCGGATCCGGCCTTGCAGGTTGTGATATGCACCGCCTATTCGGATTATTCCTGGGACGAAATGACCAGAAAACTGGGGCATCCGGATAAACTCCTGATCCTGAAGAAGCCCTTTGATCACATCGAGGTTCTGCAATTGGCGAATGCCCTGACCGAAAAGTGGCACTTGGCCCGGCAGGCCCGGCTGCAGATGGACCAACTCGAGTCGAGGGTCGCCGAGCGAACGCGGCAACTGCAGGCCGAGGTCGACCAGAGAAAGCGGGCCGAGGCCGAGGCCTGGCGGGCCAAAGAAGCCGCCGAGTCGGCTGACCGGGCAAAAAGTCTGTTTCTCGCCAACATGAGTCACGAGATCCGGACCCCCATGAATGGAATCATTGGCATGACCAACCTGATGTTGGATACGCCCATGACAGCCGAGCAACGGGACTTTGCCGACACGGTGCGCCAGAGCGCAGAGTCCCTGCTCACGATTCTCAATGACATCCTCGATTTCTCCAAGATCGAGGCCGACAAGCTCACGCTCGAAACCGTGGATTTTGACCTCAGAGAAGCCATGGAGAGCGTCCTGGATTTGATGGCGGAACGGGCCTATGGCAAGGGAATCGAGCTCGGTTTGCTTGTCCGTGACGATGTCGTTACCCAGCTTCGCGGAGACCCGGTCCGGATTCGCCAGATTGTCATGAATCTGGTCGGAAACGCCATCAAGTTTACCGCGAAAGGCGAGGTTTTTGTCGAGGTCACAAAAGTCTCGGAAGACGACGTCTCGGTGGAGGTCTGTGTGCGGGTGAGGGACACCGGTATCGGCATCCGGCCCGAGGACCAGGCTCGATTGTTCCAGCCATTTACGCAGGCGGACATGTCCACAACCCGCAAATACGGCGGCACCGGCCTGGGACTGGCGATTTGCCGGCAACTGGTCGTCAAAATGGGCGGAAAGATCGGAGTTGAGAGTGTTTACGGACAGGGTGCGACCTTCTGGTTTGGACTGCGATTGGAACGTCAGCTACGTTCCAGGCAAACACATTTTGGCGATCGGGCCAGTCTCCTGGGCATCCGGGTGCTGGTGGTCGATGACAATGCGACGAACCGAACCATTTTGCGTTATCAACTGCAACATTGGGGGATGAAGCAGGTGGACAGCGTGGCGACCGCCGAAGAGGCCTTGAGCGTCTTGAGGCGCGCGGCAGCCCGGGGTGAACCCTGCCAGTTGGCTATCCTCGATTACCAAATGCCTGAAATGGACGGTCTGATGCTGGCTCGTGCCATCAAGTCCGATCGGGCGATCGCCGAAACCCGGCTCGTGCTGCTGACCTCGATGTGCCAACGCTTCGATCCGGAGGAAATCCGAAGTGCCGGGATTGAGGCCTCGTTGATCAAACCGATCAAGCAGAGTCAATTGCAGCAAGCCCTGATCCAGGTGGTGTTGGCCTCGGCTGGACCGGGGGCTCCCGCCCCCAAGGGGGCGATCAGACCGGAGTCGCATCCGTGCCCCGTGCCTCTCCATCGCCAGATCCGCATCCTCGTCGCGGAAGACAATCCCGTCTCCCAAAAGGTCGCCGAGCGTCAACTGCGCAAACTCGGGTACTGCCCCGATTTGGTGGACAATGGAGTCGAGGCGCTTCAGGCCGCGAAGCTCGGTCATTACGATCTGATCTTCATGGATTGCCTGATGCCCGAAATGGACGGTTTTACCGCCACTCGACACATCCGCGGCGAACAACAACACGGCCAGTTGCGCAGCCGGCGTCATCCCATTCGCATTATCGCCATGACGGCCAACGCCATGCAAGGAGATCGCGAAAAGTGCCTCGAGGCAGGGATGGATGATTACATCACCAAGCCGGTGCATATGGAGGAGCTCCAGCGGGCTTTGGAGAGAAACCTGCGTGTCATGGAGCACACATGCGTCAATTAATCCTGCGCTGGGGACCGATCCTGTTTCTCGCGAGGCCCATGGCCCGCGTTCCCTCGGGCTCGATCATTGGCCGGTTGCTCCTGGCAGTATGCGGCATCGGGCTGCTGGCCGGCATCGACGGCGCGCCTTTGAAGATTCAGGCGGCGGTTGCGGATGCCAAAACGCCGGCAGCCATTCCGGCAACGCTCGTGACCAGCACCCGGCCCCTGCGGGAATTGGTCGGACAGGACACTGCCGGCCAATGCCAAGTGGATCTCTCCGGCATTGTGACTTATGTCAGCCGGCAACATCGCTGCCTGGTCTTGCAGGATCCGGAGGGAGCGGTGCGCCTCGAACTGAATCCCGATCGCCATGCCGTCAGTGTGGGAGACCAGATCAGGATCGAGGGGATCTGCAATTTCTGGCAGGGCAGGGCTGTGGTCGATATTGTGCCCTTGATCAACCACGACGGCCTGCATGGGGCCTCGGAACAATCGGCCCGCGTTTACCTGCCGGCGGGACGAAGCCAAATTCGGGTGGCTTACTTCGAGAAAACCGGCGACGAAACCCTGCAGTTTTCCTACGAAGGGCCGGGTGTGAGCAAACAGCCTGTTCCACCTGAGGTTCTGTTTTGCACGGCGGACTCCGGCCATCTCCAGCCAGGGCTCAAGTATCAGTATTATGAGGGCAGCTGGAACGAGATGCCTGACTTCAGCCAATTCATCCCAGTGAAAACGGGTGTAACGCCCAACATCGATCTGGGCCAGCGCGCAAGCGATGACGGTTTTGGCTTTCAGTTCAGCGGCTGGATCGACCTGCCCCGCGCGGGCTGGCACACTTTCTTCCTGACATCGGATGACGGCAGCCAGCTGTTTTTAAACGAGCACCCGGTCCGGCTATCGGTGATCGGGCGCGCTCAAATGCCGGAGCCTGTCCGACTGACGCTGGGCCAGCCTTTGGGGACTGAGCTGGAACATCGTTGGGCTGAGATCGAGGGCGAGGTGGGGTTTGTGGCCGAGCACCAGGGAGCGCTGCATCTCGAATTGATGGGCGGCGGGGAACGGATGCTGGCCGAGGTGGCCAACGTCACGCTCGATCATATGCCCAATCTGCTGCGCAGCCGTGTCCGCGTATGGGGCACGGTGCGAGCAGTGGACACCCTTTCAGCCAGACGAGTGCCCGGCGGTCTTCAGACGGTGGGCCGGGGAATGATTCGCCTGCTGGAGATCTCACCGGGGGTGTGGAATTCCTTTCCGTTGACAACGATCAGCAATGTCATCGAGAGAATCCAAACGGGTTCCGCTCAAGGATGGCACCATCTTCAAGGCACGCTGACGGAGGACTCTCTGGAATCCGAATGGACGCTGACCGACGAGTCTGGCGCCATTCCTGTTCTGTTACTGGAAGGCCATCGTCCGACGCCAGGCGTCCGGGCGCATCTGCTGGGGCGTGTCAGAGCGATGGGGACAGGGGCGGTCGTCTATGATGCGTTTCACCAGCAAATGATCGAACAGGGAACCGAGGAGCAATCCGACAAGCTTCCGGTTCTCACGACACTGGAACAGGTCCAGGGAGTGAGTTCGACGGAGGCGGCGCGTCAGTACCCGGTCAAAATTCGCTGCGTGATGACCTTCGTCGACGGCTATTCTTTTGTCCAAGACAAGACCCGTGGGATCTGCCTCCAAGGCTGGGCATCCGATCGTTCTCCGGAATTCGGCGGGCATTATGAGATCGAAGGGGTGACGGATCCGGGCGGTTATGCGCCCATGCTGGTCCCCCGCAAGGTGACTTATCTGGGACCGGGAATGCTCCCCGAACCAGGCCGTCCCTCCTGGGACCAGCTGGTTTCCGGCAGCCAGGATTCCCAGTACATCGAGGTTCGGGGTGTCGTAACGGCCATTCACGACAACACGCTGGAGGTGGCCATTCAGGGAGGGCGCGTGCCGGTGCAGGTCCATAACGCCGATCCGGCGTCCTTGACGCCCCTGGTGGACGCGATTGTGCGGGCGCGCGGGTGTTGCAGCACCGAGTATAACCAGAAACGGCAATTCACAGGCGTGATCCTCCACCTGCACTCCGCGGCTTTCTTGAGCGTCGATGAACCGGCCCCGGCCGATCCCTTCGTCCTTCCGACGCAATCCATCGAGCAGTTGACGCGGTTTAACACCCAGGGAGGACTCGTTCGGCGAGTCAAGGTCGGCGGTCTTGTGACTCATCGCCGACGCGATTTGTTTTTTCTCACCGACGGCACAAATGGAATGCGGTTTTTTCCCAGGAGCAAGGCCGATCTTTATGTGGGCGATCGCGTTGAACTGGTGGGTTTTCCCGACAAAGGTTATTCATCCGCGGTGCTGCGCGAAACCGCCACGCGCAAAGCGGGAACCCAGGCGCTTCCTCCGCCAGTCGATGCGGCGCCGATCCAGCTGTTGACCGGCGAGTTGGATGCCACCCGCGTTTGTCTTCAGGCGGCCTTGATCAAAAAAACAACCAACGAAACCGATCTGGTCCTCGAACTCCAGGGCGAAGACTACCGTTTTTTGGCCCGCATGGAGATCCAGCGCGGCGAATTGGATTCCTTGCGCCCCGGAAGCCTGCTGAGTTTGACTGGTATCTGCGCGGGCCAATCCGCAGGCGGCCGGCCGGGGGACCGCTTGGATTCGTTCGAGCTCTGGCTGAATTCTCCGGAAGATGTCGTCGTGCTCGAGAGCCCGCCCCGCTGGGGATTGCGCGATGCGTTGTGGCTGGCGGGTTTCTTGGGGATTCTGGTCGTGCTGGCCGTCTTCTGGATCAACATGTTGCGGCATCGCGTCGATCGGCGCACCGCCGAGCTCAAGGAGGAAGTGGACCACCATAAAACCACCTTGGCGAGGCTGGCAGCGGAAATCGAAGAGAGAAAACGGATCGAAGAGGAGGTGGAGAAGGCCAACAAACAACTGGTGGACGCCTCGCGCAAATCCGGCATGGCCGAGATCGCCACCGGCGTCCTCCATAACGTCGGCAACGTCTTGAACAGCGTCAATGTCTCCGTGAACCTTTTAACCGACAAGATCAAGCGTTCCCGAATCGCCGGCCTGGGCAAGTTGGTCGAGCTGTTCGATCAGCATGCCAACAACCTGGCCGCCTTTCTGACCGAGCATTCCGCGGGCCGTCAGGTCCCCGAGTATTTGCGAAAACTGAACGATCACCTCAAAACCGAGCAACAGGAACATCTGGCCGAACTCGATACCCTGGGACGGAACGTGGACCACATCAAACAGATCGTGGTCATGCAACAGGGCTATGCCAAAAATGCGGGGTTCTACGAGCGGATGTCTCCGATAGATGTGGTCGAGGACGCCCTGAAAATCCATGCGGGAGCCTTTCTTCGCCACGATGTCAAGGTGATCAAGGAATACGGCGTGGTTCCACCCTTCCTGGTCGATAAACACAAGGTCTTGCAGATCCTGGTCAATCTGTTCAGCAACGCGAAATACGCTTGCGATGAAAGCGGGCAGACCGAAAAACGGATCACCGTCCGGGTGCAAATGAACGGCTCGAACATGGTTCGGATCGAGGCCGAGGACAACGGCGTGGGGATTCCTCCGGAGAATCTGAGCCGGATTTTCACGCATGGATTCACAACCAAGAAGAAAGGGCACGGCTTTGGCCTCCACAGCTGCGCCCTGGCCGCCCGGGAAATGGGGGGAAACCTGGTCGCCCGAAGCGAAGGCCCGGGCCGCGGCGCTTGCTTTACCTTGGAGATCCCCATCAAGGTCTGAATACACCAAAACCAGCGTGTACCTGGCACCTCTTAAGCCCATGAAAACCCTGCCACATCAACAGAATCGGCGTCAGTTCCTCAAGTCCGTCGGCCTGGCGGCCGGCACCGCAGCCTGGATGGGATCGGTTCCTGTCCTCAGCCAGCAGGCGTCCGCCGCCGTCCGCAAGATTCCGTTGGGTTTCGACAACTTTTCCCTGCGGTCGATGGGATGGAAAGCCGGCCGGTTTCTGGAGTATGCGGCCGGCCAAAAGCTGGATGTGATGTTTTTCTCGGATCTGGATGTGTTTGAAAGCCACGAAGACGGCTATCTGCGTGAACTGAAGGCCAGAGCGGATGGTTTTGGGCTTCGGATCCATGTGGGGACTTACAGCATCTGTCCGACCTCGAAATCCCTTCGGAAAGAGCATTCGCCACCAGAGGACCATCTCCGATTGGCGATTCGGGTGGCGCATGGCTTGGGCTCGCCGGTGGTGCGTTGTGTGTTGGGCAATGGAGAAGACCGTAAAGTGGAAGGCGGGATCGAGCGCCAGATTGAGAACACGGTAAAGGTCTTGAAGCAGGTTCGGTCCCAGGCCGTGGATGCCGGAATCAAGATCGCCGTCGAAAACCATGCCGGCGATATGCAGGCCTGGGAACTGGTTACGCTCATCGATGCGGCAGGCCGGGATTACGTCGGGGCCACCCTGGATTCCGGCAATGCGGCCTGGACCCTCGAGGATCCTCTTGTCAACCTGGAAATCCTCGGGCCCCATGCGGTGACCACCGGGATTCGAGACACGGCCGTCTGGGAAACCCCCGAGGGCGCCCATGCCCAATGGGCCGCCATGGGTGAGGGAAATGTCAATTGGAAATCGTATGTCCAGCGGTTTGGGGAGCTATGTCCGGGAGTTCCCTTCGTTCTGGAAATCATTTCGGAATATGGCCGTTCGCTGCCCTTTTTGCGTGATGATTTCTGGGCGCCATTCCCGCGGGTTCGAGCGCGTGAGTTTGCCCGGTTTGTGGCGTTCGCCCGTCAAGGCAAGCCCAAGGCCGCCTTTCAGGTTCCCGCGGGGCAGGACCGCAAGGCGGCGGAACGGGAATTCGCCCAATCGGAACTCGAACGCAGCCTGAGGTTTTGCCGGGAGGCATTGGGCTTGGGACTGAAGTGAAGATAGGCGCGACCGAACGGGTGTATCAGGGATTGGTCGGAGGGATGAGGACGGAGCCGCCTTCATCGTGAAGCCACTGGATGGCGTATTGGACCAGTTCGGGGCCGTTTTGGAGCCGCAACTTGTGTTTCAGATTGGCCCGGTAAACCTCGATGGTCTTAATGCTGAGATGGAGTTTGTCCGCAATCTGTCGCGTCGAGAAACCGCATCCCAGGAAACGCAACACCTCGATCTCACGATCGCTGAGCCGATCGATGCCGAATCGCTTGTCTTGGGTCCCGCCTTCAATCAGGCCCTGCAGCATTTTGACCTTCATGGGTTCGCTGAGGAAGATGCCGCCCTGGATCACGCTCCTTAATGCGGTCAGAATCACTTCGCTGGCCTCTTGCTTCATGATATAACCGCTGGCGCCCGCCCGGAGCGCTCGTTCGGCAAACGTGGTTTCCGGATGCATGGACAAGACCAAAACCGGGACGTCGGGTAGTTCGACCCTCAACTGTTTGATCAACTCCAATCCACTGCTATTTTGCAGGACCAGATCGAGCACAATGACGTCGGGGTGCTCTTTGACAATGAGATCGCATGTGCCGGGCTGCCCGCTGGATTCACCGCAAACGATCAGATCGGACTCCTGGTTGATCATGCTGGTTAGTCCCCGCCGGATCAGGGGGTGGTCATCGACCAGGAACACCCGGGAGCGCCCGGCGGAAAGCACCGAACGAACGGAAGCATTGGATGGTTTTAGATTTCGCCTGGATTTTCGGGCAACGTGCCGTGGATGGCTTTTGGGATGCATAGTTGGGGCTTATTGCGCTAGGGCATCGAAGGAAAATTGGGAACGGAACAACGGACCAATGTTCCCCCGGACGGGGGGGGGTGGAGGTCGAGAGTTCCCCCCAGGACGCGCGCCCGGAACGCCATTGTTCGCAATCCCAATCCCCGGCGTTGGCTGACGTCGCTGGGGAGCCCCAGACCGTTGTCGGCGATTTCGAGGATGAGGTTTCCGGCGTCGTTGCGAAGGCTCAGGTCGATCTGGCGGGGTTGGGCGTGTTTGATGGCGTTGTTGACCGCTTCCTGGGCCAGATAGTAGAGGTGCACCGCGATGTAATCCTCGTGGATCAGGACAGGTTGGTTGCAGACAAATCGGCAAGGCACATTGAACACCTGGGTCACGTTGTCGGCCAGTTCCCGCAGCGCATGCATCAGACCCTCGGCCGCCGGTTCCAAAGGACTCAATCCGCGCGCCAGACCGCTGGCCTGCCCGGTGATTTGGTTGGCCAGGTTCTCGATTTCTTCGGCCTGGGCGGTTTCGGGCCGGCCGGACGCGGCAAGTTGCTGGCGCAGCGCCTTGCTGAGAAACGCCAGCGCGACCAGGTTTTGACCGAGGGAATCATGAAAATCCTGTCCCAGACGGCGGCGTTCTTTTTGGCAAACTTCGAGGATTTCCTGTTCCAGACGCCGGGTATCGCTGATGTCACGGACGATGGCGCAGGCCTTGTCTTGGGCATACGCGACAATCCGGGCCTCGTAATGCCGGGTTTCGCCTCCGACAACCAGGTTGTATTCCTGAACCTGGATCTGGTTGGTCACCAGCGCCTGGTGGATGTTCTGCAGGAACTTGTCTGCCAGCGAGCGAGGTAGCAACTCCGATACCTTCCGGTCCAGAAACTGCTCGGGAGTCAAGAGCATCTGTTCGCTGTTCGCGGCGTGGAAATCCAGGAATCGCCCCTCGCGATCGAGGATGAACATGAGGTCAGGCATCGCTTTCAGAAGGGCCCGAAGGCGCGCTTCGCTTTCCCGCAAGGCGTTTTCCATTTCCTTGCGCTGCGTGATCACCTGGGTGAGTCCCAGAACCTCGGTGATCTGGCCGCTCTCATCCTTCAAGGGAACCAGGCGCGTGTCGATCCAATGCGTTTGGCCCGCCATCACGATTTGTTCCTCGATCATGGGCGCCGGTTGCTGGTTGATCACGAGCCGCACATTTTCCCTGTGGATGGCGGCAATTTCGGGAGGAAAAATATCCTCTTGACGCCTGCCGACGAGGGCCTCCGGACTCTCCCCCGCCATCAACGATGCCGTGCGATTTACGAAACGCAGATTTCCCTCGCGATCCGTGATGAAGATGGCGTCAGGCGACGATTCGGTCAGTTGGCGATAACGTTCCTCGCTCCGCTGGATGCTGGCCTGGATCCGCGTCCGCTCCTGGATATCCATTGCCAGTCGGCGATTCAGATCCTCCAATTGGGCCGTGCGTTCGCGGACCCGGAGTTCAAGTTCATCGTTCAGGAGTTGCAGGGTTTCCTGGGCAGACTTGCGTTCCCGGATTTCTTCTTGCAGTCGTTTGACTGTGAAATCGAGGTCGGATGCGGGGGCTTGGACCCGCTGTTCCGGGTCTTTTGCTGTCGGCGGGGAAAAAGGAGGGGCGGTGAGACGATCGTGTGATTCGGCCTTTTCGGATGAGGCTGGCCGAGGAAAGCCTGTCGAATCGGGTTGGAGAGAGATGTCCATGGAAGAGGGAAATTACAGAGTGTTCACCGGAGCGGCGGGGAGCCTTTGTTTCAAAAGCTCGATGAGGGTATGGGCCTGTTCTCCCAGTCCGTTCAGCGTGAATTGCACCACTGCGATCGGATCCACGATCGCAAAAAGCGACGTCACATCAAGCAGACTGTATTCCAGTGGGCTCATGCGGCACAGGGGGCGAGCACGGCTTCTTTCATGCCGTGAATGATTTTTTTGTCGCTTGGACAAATAGTGGCCAGCACGCCGCCCAATTTAGCGCGCATTGCCTCCCTTTCACCAGTCAGAAAATAATAGGGACAGAGCCTGACTCGTCCCTCCAGGGGGTGAACCCGGCTGTCGCCCGGATCGAACCATTCCACCCGGACGGCCTTGGGCTTATGGTATCGCTGAAGCACGTAAGGCGAACGGGGAAACGACTCGAGGGCATGATCGACTGCGGCAGCCCAATCTGCCTGCGAGAGATCACCGCCGAAATGGACCCCCCGCGATCCCCACGCCAGTTCGGAGAATCCCGAGATCTTAAGAATCAACTCCCTTTGGCGTTGGGATAGCACTTTAAGCTGGCGCCAGTCGGTCAGGTCCAAGCCGGGAATGGCCGCATGAGGGGGCAGGGGACTCGGATCCAACAGCCAACTTTGGGGGACGATTTGTGTCAGGCGGCTGAAAAACCGGGCTCCCAGTTCGCGATGCCAGAATCCGCTCAGGTTCTTGTTCCAGAGCAATGCCAAGAGCATCTTTTCCTCGAGCCAGGTCTTGGGCGGAGGGGTTAAGCGGATTCGACCGTTCTGGGCGGCATCGAGGACACCGGCTGCGCACGGGATATTGGCCAGGTCAAAAAGCTCGAAAAACCGATAGACCGCCGCCCCTTTTTCGCAAGGGAACGGAGAACCGTCTTCGACACGAAAGCGGGAAGGATCCAGTTGGCCCGCCAGCCATTCCATTTCGGGCCGATACATGCCTGCTTCGGCGGAAACCACGATGCGCACGGGGGATGCATCCCCGAAGATGCCAGCAAAGCCTTCGAGCATGCCGCGATCGCCTCCAATGATTTCCTCCGCTGCGGCTTCCGTTTGGAGTGGGTTCGGTTGCGGAGACTCGGGAGTGATTTGGTTTATTGCTTTTTCGTGCTGAATCAGTTTCGAGTAAGCCTCATTCAGCCAGGCGGTTAATCCGATGCCTCCCGGGACGCTGTCCAATTCGACCAATTTCAGCCCGGCATCGGTGAGCAGGAGATCGGGACGGATCACGCGGGGTATCTCTTGCCTGAAGGCGGGGTGCCTGGCCTGCGCCAGAAGTTCCGAAGGCTTGCCCAGATCCAACCAGCGAGAAATCCATGGCGGTTCCTTGCCGGCAACACTCTGACGGTATAACAGGTCGGCGCCGCGATAGAATTGCAGCAACATGCGACCCAGATCCCGCAGTTCTTCGATCTGGGCCGGTTCAAGACGATAGGGAGCCGTGGCGATCCGCCATTCGGTTCCCGCAAAAAGCCCCTTCGATGGCAGGCGATCCACAACAAATTTCGCGCGTTGTCCGGCTCTGGAAGTATCCATGGCCATTCGAGGCCCATTTAAAAAGGATGTCCGCGAGCCGTCGAGCAGCATTTTCTGATTGGCGTCGCCAGATCACTTTTGTGTATGCTCTCCCCCGCTTTGGACAAAACGTTTTAATGAAGGCATGAAAGTCACACTGAACTGGCTTAAGAAATACGTCGATTTTAACGGCTCGCCGGAGGAACTCGCCGAGCGGTTGACGATGATTGGGATCGAGGTCGAGGGCATTCACAAGGTTGGCGGAGCTTTTGAAGGCGTGGTCGTGGGCCAAGTCCTGACGCTGGACAAACATCCGAACGCCGATAAGCTCTCCGTCTGCCGCGTGGCCGACGGGACTGGCGATCGGATCATTGTCTGCGGCGCCAAGAATTTTCAGGTGGGCGATAAAGTCCCACTGGCCTTGCCCGGCTGCAGCCTGCCCGCCGGTCCCGGCCAGGAGCCTTTTGTGATCAAGGTCGGCAAAATCCGCGGAGTTGAATCGCACGGCATGATGTGTTCCCCGAAGGAACTCGGTTTGGCCGAGGACGCCAGTGGTCTGATGATTCTGCCGCCCGACACCCGGGTGGGACAGCCCTTTGCCGAGTTCCAAGGTCTCAGCGCCGGGGACGTGGTGTTTGATCTCGAGATCACGCCCAACCGGCCGGATCTCACCAGTGTCATCGGCATTGCCCGCGAAGTGGCCGCCGTCACCGGTCAATCGCTTCGCTGGCCCTCGCTCGAGCCTTCTGCGGTTCTGGAAGATCCCGCCCTCCCTCCGATCGACCAGTGCGTGGGCGTCCGAATCGAGGATCCCGACCTCTGTCCCCGTTATTCCGCGCGATTGGTCCGCGGAGTCAAGATCGGCCCCAGTCCCGCCTGGCTTCGCGAGCTCCTCGAACACGTCGGCTTGCGAAGCATCAACAATGTCGTGGATGTCACCAATTTCGTCATGCTCGAGGTCGGACAGCCGTTGCACGCCTTCGATTACCGGCTGCTTTCTGCCGCCCCGGGAGCATCCAGCCCCACCATTGTCGTGCGGCGGGCCGAGATCAACGAGAAGTTCACCACCCTCGACGGGCAAGAACGTCCGTTGACCGATGCCATGCTGATGATTGCCGATGAAACCAAGGCCGTGGCCTTGGCCGGAATCATGGGCGGGCTCAACAGCGAAATCCAGGAGCAAACCGCCGATGTCCTTATCGAAAGCGCCTGTTTCAAACCCCAAAGCATCCGCATGACCTCGCGTCGCCTGGAATTGAAATCCGACGCCTCCTATCGTTTCGAGCGGGGATCCGATGTCGGCATCTGCGACTGGGCCAGCCAGCGCGCGGCCCAACTCATCATCCAAACCGCCGGCGGCCGCCTGGCCCCCGGTGTGGTCGATGCCTACCCGGGAAATGCCGTTTCCCGCAGAATTACGCTCCGTTTTGATCGCACCAACCAGCTCCTGGGCGTGAGCATTCCGGCAAACGAACAGACTGAATACCTCAAACGGCTCGAGTTGCGGCCCGTTCCAGAGACTGAATTGCCCGCTCAAACGGAAGGTGCGGACGCGTCTCGCGCCACCTTTCAGATCCCGACCTTCCGCGTGGACCTCAAACGCGAGGTGGACCTGATCGAGGAAGTGGGCCGCCTGTTCGGCGTGGACCGCATTCCTCCAACGCTTGCCCTGGGCACGGTCGGATCCAACGAATACGATCGTATCCACGATCAACTGTCCGAAGCGCGGCGTTTGCTGATCAGTCTGGGACTCTGCGAGGCCCAGGGGCAAACCCTCGTTCCCCAACAAGCCGCCAGCCTGGCGACCCCCGCCTCCGTCGCCCTCCAGAATCCGCTTAGCGGCGATATGGATGTCCTGCGCCCCAGCTTGCTCCCCGGCCTGCTGGATTCTTTGCAGCATAACCTCAATCGAAAGAACCAGGACGTCGCCTTGTTCGAGATCGGACGTGTTTTTGCGCCGGATCCGGAGGGCCCAAAGGAAAAACGACGTCTTGCCATTGTCCTGACCGGGCGACGTCAACCTCAGTTCTGGAGTGGCGAAGACCGAAATGCCACGATGGACATTTTCGATCTTAAGGGATTGCTCGAGGTTTTCTTTGATCAATTCGGCGCGAAAGGCCTCCTCTGGGAGAAACAGACCGCCGAAAGCGCCCTCTTCGCCGAATGGGCGGTCTTGCGCTGGGGCAAGGATAAGGCGGGCGAAGTCGGCCAGTTGACCCCGAAACTGGCGCGTCAGTACGATCTACGCGATGCCGGATTCCTGGCCGAGCTCGACCTGGACCTCCTCATGGCCCGCCGCAACGCCAGCCGCCAGCTCAAGCCGCTCCCCCCGCATCCGTCCATTCGCCGCGACGCCGCCTTGCTGGCGCCGGAAAGCCTGCTCCACGAATCGGTCCTCGCCGCGGTCAAGAAAGCAAAACCGCAAAGCCTAGAACAGGTCGATCTCTTCGATGTCTTCCGCGGAAAAAACGTCCCGGCCGGACAGAAAAGCCTGGCTTACGCGTTTGTCTACCGTCACTCGGAACGCACCCTCACCGATGCCGAGGTCAACCAGACGCACCAACGTTTGATGGAAGCCCTGCAGAAGACGCTCGGTGTGACCGTTAGGGAATCCTGAGCCGCTGTCGAGGAATCCATTGCCCGGGGCCAGCGTTGGCTTGGACCTTACAGCCCCCATCGGGGATGCTCGACCCAAGCCGCCTTGGCCCCAGCCAAAATCCCTCGCCGCAGCACCCCTTGTAATTTTCAAACAGGCTCTGACCGGCTTCAACGTTACAATGCATGCGGGTAACCGCAAAATCGCTCAGACGCGCAGATCTGAAACCTGTGCGCATCGAACCTGGTCGCCATCGTCATTCTGAGCCTGTGGACTTTCCTCCTCAACCTCCGATACGGATGGGCCAGGTCATAAGCACGCAAAACAAGAGGGATGGATTACCCGTTGGATGTCTTTGCTTCAGGGGATCGGCATTTCGTTAATTTTTTTTGATTGGAGTATTGACTATTCCGAAGCGCGGGATTATCTGGAGGTAAATCAAGGCCAGGTCGTATGAGGAGGGCGTGTTCTCCATGGTCTGAGGGATTTCTTTCAAAGGGAAACTGTGCCTCCTGGTCGACCCAAGGTTTGTAATCTTTGCCAAAGGAGGGATGTTTATGATTTCTTTGGATACGCTCAAAAGCGCCGCCGAGGAAAATGACACGGCTGCGCAATTCAACCTGGCTGTTCACTACCTGACGTGTGCTTCCACGGATTATAGCAGCGGGGAGGCCCTTCATTGGATGCAGCGCGCTGCCGAGCGGGGGCATCCGCAAGCCCAGGTGGAGTTGGGCAAGCTCTACATGGGAAGTCCCGGGGTCGCCCCTGACCTGGTTGAGGCCTATCGCTGGATCGAGACCGCCTATGTGCATCACGTCGAAAAGGTTGCTTGTGAACCCTCGCCGGATTTCCACGATAGCGAACTGGCCCTCCAGAATCTGTCCGAACTGAAACGCTGGCTGTCACTCCAGATGACCCTGGATCAAATCATCGAGGGCCAGCGTCGGGCGATCTCTTTCCTCAGCAAAATGAAGGACTGGCTCTAACGAAGCGCTACCTCAAGCCGACTCGTCGCACGAGGTTCTTTTTTGGAACGTTGACCCTTTGAAACGGTTGGAGGCAGCGCTTCATTAGAGGATGTTCCGCTTCGCGGAACCGCAGGAATCGTCATTGCAGAGCAAGCGATCGTCGTGACTCGCAACCCGTAGGCGGCCCATCTTTTCCGCGCACGCTCGCCCACACTATGGCGATGCGGGGATAGCGCACCTCGGAGCCAAGAGGTCCGGAGTTGCTGCCCAGGGCCTGGTTCTTGGCCCAAGCCAACAGGGGCAGTACTTGCAGATTGCAGGTTGAGTCCCGATTGCCTAACCTCGATTCCATTCAAGATAAGACCAAACAGACAGAATTTATGAAACACATGCTTATCCACGCGCACACTTTGGATCGGAAGATTGATGCCTGTTTTGCCCGTCGATCCCTTTCCAGAGAGACAAATTCGGCAGTTTGGCACGGGCGGGCGCGCCGTTTTGCGGCCGCAATTGCATTGGCTTTTGTCGCGCAGACCGGAATCGCCGACGATTTTATGGGACAATACAAAGGCACTTTTTTTCCCGATAGCGCCGTGAAGCTCGAAGCAACCGCCAAGGTCGTGGCCGAAGGCGATGGCTATTACCGCATCGTCGTGAACGCGCCAGGAAAAGAAGGATATGATGGGGCCTCCGTGGAAATTTATGGCCGGCAGTTTGGACCGGAGGTGGGGCTTTTTGGCCGTGCGGGAGGATATCATTGGAACGGGAACATCAGGAACGGGACACTGACCGCCAATTCCGATTACGGACAATCCTTCCGATTGAGCAAGATCGAGAGCAAATCCCCGAAAGCAGGATTGACCCCTCCCGAGGGGGCCGTGGTCCTGCTGGCATTCGGATCGGATCAAGCGCCCGATTTGAGTCAGTGGACCAATCGCGAATGGAAAGCCCTCGACAAAGGCATCATGCAATGCACGCCCGGCAAGGGAGAAAACCGGACCCAACGCGAGTTCGGCCGCATCGAGCATTTGCACATCGAGTTCCGGCTGCCGCTGGAACCCGGGAACCGCGGCCAGGGACGGGCCAACAGCGGGGTCTATTTGGCCGATCAATATGAGGTGCAAGTGTTGGATTCGTTTGGGCTGACCCATACCTCGGGTGACTGCGGAGGGCTGTACGGAATCGCCCGGGCCCGGGTCAACGCCTCGTTGCCCCCCGAGACCTGGCAGACCTACGATATCACGTTTCAACCGGCCAGGTTGGACAACGACGGCAAGACGCTGGAACAGCCCAAGATCACTGTCCTCCACAATGGCGTCACCATTCATGAAAATCAGGAGATTCCCAGCAAAACCCACCGGCTCAAAGGTCCGCTCCAACTCCAGGACCACGGGCATCCCATCCAATTCCGAAACATTTGGGTGGTCGAAGGGAAGTGATCGCTCACGGGAGTTTGCGATCGGCTTCGCGTCCCGACACCGGAAGTTGGGATGGATTCGCCGGTCTTTTGTCCTGGGAATCGAATCCGCCGTCATGGTTGCAGTCGCGCTGACGGCCCTGGCGGCGCCGAGCCGATCACTGGATCCGGCCAGTGCCGCTTTGTTGCAGCGTTCGTTTGCCCAGGGCCGCGAGTATTTTGTCCTTCGGAGCGGGCGGGCCAAGTTGATCGCGCAAGCCGATCAGTTCGATCTCGCCCCCGCGTTTTGCTATCTGCTCTTTGATGCGGAAGACAATCGCCAATCCGCCCGCAAGGAGCGCGCCTTCAATTTCACCGGCGGGCAGGGCTTCCTCGACAGCGCCCTCGAAGTCGAACTGGGCGACTTTCCTTTCACGGCCCTAGGACATCAGACTCGGACGCGATGGACGACGGAGGAAGGCATCCCCGCGGCTGAAGCCGTCTGGTGGTCGGGTGGATTGCGTGTTACGGAGAAACTCCTGGCGCTGGGTCATGATGGATTGTTTCTGCGGAGGATTGAGCTGGCGTCGGTCAATCTTGGTGGGGCCGAGAGTGTGAAGTTGCGTCTGCGCCTGCCCCCGGGGAAGAGTGGTGTGCGCCAAGGTTGGCTGCTCCAGGAAGGGGAAGGCTGCCGAATCGGATTAGGCGCTGTGGGCGAGTGGTCCCTGCACGCCGTCCCTCAAAAGAACTGCATCGAAATCGGCCCCTTGACTGTGGCGCCGTCAACGTCGGTGAGGATCGATACCTTGCTGCTCGTGCAGATGCCATCCCGTGACGAAGCCAACGGGTCGTGGTCGCCCTTATCCATCGGCCAGCGATCCCAGGTCGAGGCGCGCGTGTCATCGGATCGGGCGATCTGGATCGAACCGATCAGCCAGCCGAAAACGGCCCTGAATTGGGCCCGCCCGAGCCAGCCTGCTGACAGGTCGATGGCGAGCATCCTCGTGGGCTACAGCGAGCCGTTGCGCTACCGAATTTTTGGCGCGGGCACAAACCGGTTCACACTGGTTTTTGGCGTGTGCGAAGGGTATCATCAGGAAACCGGCCAGCGCATTCTTGCGATGGATATCGAGAATCGCCCGCGCAAGATTGTCGATCCGATTGCCGAGGCCGGCCAGAACGTTCCTTTGCTCTTTGCGCTGAATGCTCAGGACGAAGATGCGGATGGCTTTATTGATATCAATATCGCCGCCGCCGAGATGGCAAAGGATAAAAACCCGATTCTGAATGCGCTCTGGGTTTTCAAGGGGAACACACCGCCGCTCGAAGACGTCTTGACCGGAAGCCAAAACCTGAGCGCAGCCGCGTTCATTCACGCGCGGCAACCGCAAACCACTCCATTGGGTGAACTGCTTCCGGCGCTCGAGTTGGGTGGCGTCCTGGCACGAACCCGCGCCTGGTGGGCAGTTGCATCCTCGATCGATACCGATGATCTCGTCGTTCAGGACCTCTTTGACAAGGCGCGGTTTGGTTTGCCCGCGATGGTGGCGGACAACGGCGTGATGGACGCCGGCATATTCGAATACGGAGCCCAATGGGTGCGCGACACTTCCAACACGCTGTTGGGCCTGCTTCATGCCGGTCACTTCGAACAGGTTCGGCGAGGATTGGCCTATCTTCTGGAGCGGATGGTCAACGCCGAAGGCAACACCATGATCGCCGGGAGTTATGATGATCCCGACCGCGAGCAGTTCGATCAGATGGGCGAACTGATCCATGTTCTCAAAGCTTATCGCGACTGGACGGGGGATGATTCGCTGATCCGCGAACATCGGATCAAACTCCTGGCGATGATTGAGCGGCCGCTGCGGCCGGAGTTCAGGGACGGCACAGGCATGGTCCACAACCGCCGCGAGTTTTGGGAACGCACCCTCGATGATGCTTACGAACTGGCCTATCAGACTTACGTCATTCTCGGTTTGCGGGACGCCGCCGCGCTGGCGGAACCGCTGGGCGCCACCGATCGCGCCAGCCCCTGGAAGGCCGAAGCCGACCGCATTCAGGAGGCGATGCTCAACCATCCCACGCGCGCCCTGGTGGCTGAGGGACACCTCATCAAGCGCCGATCCGTGAATGGCGAGCGTGTCCAGGTCATCCGTTTTCCCCCGGCCGCGCCGGACGTGCCTCTCCAAACCGAGAGGGTCAACCTGGCCGAACCGGACGCCACGATGGCCTTGCCGATCGCATTTCGGCTGATTGACGGGCTATCCCCCCTGGCCCGCAACACACTCGATGAAATTGAAAAGCTCTGGAACGCGCGCTGGTTCGGCGGCGGTTATGAACGTTACCATTCCAGTGGCCAGTGCGATCAACCAGGCCCCTGGCCGTTTGCGAGCTGCTTCATCCTGCGCGGACAGCACGAAGCTCGCATGTATGACCGCAGCCGCCGCACTCTCGAGTGGCTCAACACCGTTCAGGGCGGCCGCACCGGCGCTTGGTTCGAGGAGATACCGCTCGTGCGATCACAAGCTCCAACGGCCGGGATCATTCCATGGACCTCCGGGGAAATCAGCCTCTTCATCGTCCGCCACCTGCTCGGCGCGCGATTCGAGGGACAGACGCTGGTTTTAAGCCCATCCCCGTATCCCGGCAGCCCGCCCGTGCGCGCCGACCTGCGTTTTAGGAGCGGCCGCCTCAAACTGGAATTACCGGGGCCGGGTCCTTTTCGGCGCGCCGTCGTGAACGGCCAATTCCAAGTCCCTGATGCCAGGGGCGCCATTCGTCTGCCCTCGGATTTTGCCGGGGGCACGATCCGATTCCAGACCGGGCAATGAGATTAATAACGACCGCGATTATGCGATCAGGATTGTGGTCCGTCGCTCTGGATCCAGAGCTCGGCCATTTTTTTCTTCAAGGGAACGGTCGAGTTGGTTGGTGAGGTCAAGTACTTTTCAAGTCCCCTGAACAACCGATCGGCAGCGTCGATATACAATTGGTCGGCAGCTTGCTGCGAGGGAGGTGGCAACGGTTTGATGAGGCCGCACTGCCGCATTTCGGCGCGAAGCTGGGAGGTCCGGATGCACTGCATGGCCAGCCGGGCGTGAGCGGTCTCGTAAGCATGGCCCAATCCCGCTCGCCCTGCGGCATTTATAAATCGCTCCAGGCGCCCGAGCATCGCGTTGAAGTTTGTGGAGCCCATTGGCATGCGAGATGAATCGGGTGCTGAAATCACAGGCCGAGAGCGCTTGTTGCTGCCGGGAAATCCTGAGCGATCCAAGCCTTTGCCCAGGGTGATCTCCACTCGAGCTCTTGGTGGAGTTTTGTCATAGGGCAAGAACACCGAAGTGGCATTGAAGGTCTTCCATCGCAGGCCATTCATCTTCACGCGGGTGATCGGGCCTTGTCCTATGGCGCTGATGAGCACCTGTTTGGTTCCAAACCGGACCGGATCCAGTTGATCCATGTGGACCAAGGTATCGGGTAGATGGGGGACAAGCGTGAGGCCGACGGCGTCGTAGCGATATTCAAAGAGCCCTCGAAGGAACGCAGCGGCAGGGCCCAGCGTGTCGTAGCAAAGGTTCACCGGCTGGTTTGGCTGGTAGACCTGGCTGCCCCGATGCGTCAGGGGATTATCCATCCGGAATTTCTCCGCAAAAGTGTGCAGCCGCCGGATGGACCGGCGTGCGTCTTCGAATTTGCCCAGTCGGTAATAGGCCAGAATCATCCGCGCCTCGCAGGTAGACCAGTGACCGCCGTTCACCCACGTCCCATAGCTCCAGAGCCCCACCGGTTCCTCGTAGAGGTCGTCATAAGATGGATAATTGGGCAAGATGAAATCATAAGGGCGCAGCTCCGGGATGGCTTCGATCTTTTCCATGATGCGCTCTGCCTGGGCATCGTCCACAACACGGAAAGCGATGGCGTCGTGGTTGGGTGACGCCTCAAAGTAGCCATGGATTGCCGAGCCAAAAACGCCGTGCTTCACGCCGTCCGGATCCAGGGACCGAATGAAATAGCCCTCGTCCGTGGCTAGTCGCTGCAATCCGGTTTTTGCGGTATCGCGCAGACGGACGTAGTCTGCTTCTTGCGAGGTTCGACCTGCGAGTTTCTCCAGTTCGATCAGCCGGTCCAGGGCCGCAATATACGTAATGCTCAGCCCTGTTAGGTATGATTTGTCATAGCTGCCGTCGGGCTTTTTCCAACCGGCAAAGCTGGGAGCCAGGAGATTGGCGGCTGGGCCGGCAAAAAAGAGGTTGTTCTTCGGGTCTCGGCGGGACTCGATGAAACGGGCACAGCGCTCGAGTTTGGGCAGGTATTTCCCGATCATTGCCGCATCACGGCTGATCAGGAGCGATTCGCTTTGCAGCAGCAGTCCCGCGGCCGTGAATTCCATGCCCCAGTCATGAATTGCGGTGCGACCATCCCCCTGCTTATAGATGATAAAACCGGGCCGCGCGGCATCACAGAGACAACCATCCGGCGCGATCCAATCAAACGGCGCCGCCGCTCCCACCCGCTTCCCGTCGCCCATTTGGTCGAACCAAAGGTCGTGTGAGTTCTGCAGAAACGTGGTCAGGGGTTCCTGTAGGAATGGCAGAATGCTGTACGTTGTTCCATAGGAGTTTTGGATCCACCAGGCATCCCAGGTCGGGCCTTCCACGAAGCCGTTCCACTTCGGTTCGTAGAGCATGGTGAGATTCTGAAGCTCCGGATCCGGTTCGAACATCCGCCGCGAGATTTCCAGGAACCGGAGATGCTCGATGTCTCCCACGCCGCGGTAATGTTTCCCTGCGAAGGTATCCAAAGCAGGCTTGGCGAGTGACACGATGGGAGGACTATGAATGACACAGAACACGCCAACACTGCCGACAAAGGTCCGAAACAGACTGGAAATCATACGAACAAGTGTAATGCCGCCAGTGGAATAAGGAATCCAGAAAACAGGGCTTCCAATTGAATGCCTGGTAGCCGAGATGAAAACAACGCCACGAGCCGGCAATGCGGCCCGGACGATCTTCAGGGAACCTGATCGGGCGCCAGACGGTCGCACCATGCCTGACATCAGGCCAAGCTATTATCGGGGCCGGGTGGCTGGAGGGACATATTTACGGTGCCAATAGAAGAACCACAGGTCCTCAAGACGCGCCAGTTCGACGTGGCCATCATAGCACGCGATGTTGATTGCCCCCGGAAGCCTCTGGCCGGCAGGCACCGAGCGGGGCGCCGACCTGGCGCTATTCGGGCCATGCCGGGCGATGGTGTATCGGCCCATCCCACCCGCCGGCCCGTCTCCCAGATACAGATTGCGAGCCGGGGCGTTGTTCGTGTCCGGCCAGGCGTCCACCCACATGGAATCCCCAAAGACCGGTGTGCGCGAGGGATTCTGGATGCCCTGTTCTCCTCCGAATTCGTGGTCGGCCGCACTGACGCCGGAGTAGAGCCACGAGTTGAAAGCGTAGCCTCCCTGATAGCCATTGGCAGCATTGGTGCGCCAAAGCCACGTCTCGTCAGCGGTTCCATAATCCGGATTCAGGGTGTGCCGCGCAATCCGCTTGCGAGGTTCCGGAGCTGAAGGACAGTAGCGCACCTGGTGGACATTGGCATGGTTTCGGATCAGGATGGCCATCCACAAGTCGCGCTCCTGAGTATAGGGCAGGGTTTTTCCATAATCATTGAAATACATGAAATTGGCCAAACCCATCTGCTTGAGGTTACTCGCGCAACGGATCTGCTGGCCCTTAAGTTTCGCCCTCGAAAGCGAGGGCAACAACATGCCCGCCAGAATGGCAATGATCGCGATCACAACCAGGAGTTCGATCAATGTAAACGCGCCGGAAACGCGGGGGGTAAGGTGAGGGACAGAATCCGAAAGCCAAGCCATTTTATGTTCTCTCATAGCTGGGGGGTCTTTTGTTCTTCAGAACAAGCCTACATGCAATAACAGGCCGCTGCAAGCCACGGCCCGAGTTATCCTCAGCTTGTTCACAACGGCCGGGCCGCCATTCGGCTCGAACACCGCGGCATCGAGGATTGGAGCCTGGAACCGAATCTGCGCCTTCAGTGTCCGCCGACAACCGTGTGCCCGCATCGACGCAGGTCCTCGGTCAGATCTTTCTCCATTTGGACCGCAGCCTCGAAGGGCATTGGATTCAGGTGGGCGTATAGCTCTGGCAAAAGCCGGATGCCAAAACGTTTCACGAAAGACGACGCTTTATCTCCCTTTTTATGATTGGCAAAGCGTTCTTCAGGAGTCAGACCCGTCATCCCCACGTAGAAACAGGGCTTCTCCGAGTCAGCCTCCGGATTGAGCCGACGAACCTTGCGAGACCGGCGGATCGCGCCCGAAAGCAGCACCACATAGACACTATGATGATCCTGAGCGGGCTGATAGCCGGGACGAAGCCGCTTGAGTGTTCGCCGCTTCATGGAGTTTATGCACGTTCAGATGACACAAGTGGCGACTTCGGCACCAGCCAGGTGCCCGCCAGGCGATCCTGCAGACTTCGGTCCGGAAGCAGTGCCGACACCGTCGCTAGAGCGCCTGCCAGGCCCATGCCCGCCAGGAGCGCCCCCTGGAAGCTCATCCACGGCGCCACGTGTGGCATTCCAATCGGGAACAGCCGATTCGGTCGAAATGAATTTCGCATCCCGCGTCGTTGCACGCTCCTGACAGATCACTGCGGGGATGCGCGTCTCTCGCGCCCGGCGGGAGGCGAAAACCCCTTGCGACGAAACACCAGCCAATTGAGAGACACCACCCTAGGTCGTGTGGCCCAAGATCAGATTGAGCAGAGGTTTGGCGTCGCGGAAATCGGGGATGACGAGGTCCGCACCGACACCGAAGAGGCGTTGGCGCTTCCATTCGTCCATTTGGCCGGAACCATTGTGGGCTTCGTCGCTCGCGACGGCTACAGCCAGGCCGCCGACCTCCTTGGTGTTCTCAATCTCGACATAGCCATCACCGAAGGAGAGCAGTTGGGCGCCTGGGATCTGGTTTTCACGGAGGATACGGTCGATGACCATTTTCTTCGAGAAATTCTGGTAATGATCAAGAGCTCCATAGATGTGAGGGCCGAAGTAGGGGGTAAGTTCGAGGAGTTCGGCCTCCTGCTTGACGTATTGTTCATCGGTGCCGCTGGCCAGGAAGAGAGGCAGATTGCGCGCGCGGAGCAGATCGAGGAGTGGCCGGGCGCCAAACACCAGCAGGTCATCGGGCTGAAGCCGGCCGGTCTGGAGTCCTTCGATGCGATGCTGGATCCGTTGGTTCAGGCGGCGGAGGTATTCGTGTTTGTACCCCAAGGGCTCCTGGGGGATTCCTCCACGCTCCTTGACGCGCTCGGCGAACTGAATCATCTGATAGATGGTCTGTTTGCCGTTCAGGCGCATCATGTCTTCCCAGAGCATCTCGCGCACCTCCGGCTCGGTATCCCCGGGCACGCGGGGCAGCATTTCCTGGAACATAGGCAGCATGACCTCAGGCCAGCCCTGGCGGATGAGCGAGAGCGTGCCGTCGAAATCGAACAGCACATGGCTGATGGCGGCCTTCGAGGAGAACCCAGGCCGGACCTCGATCTTGCCGGCGAAATCATTGAGCATCGACATAGGGTGGAATTCAGCCACGGCCGGGACGTTTTGCCAATCTCCAAACCAATCGGGAAGGAATGGTCACGGCCTTGAAGTCATGATAACATCCTGGTTGTATGACGTCCGAGCTATCCCGCCATGCGTTAGCGGCCTCGTCGATCGCCAGTGGCGCCTCCGGAACCCCGGTCGCCGCCTCGACCGAAGTGCGGCAGCTGATCCAGAACATTTCCCGCGCCTTCCTGGGAAAGGAAGAGGTGGTCCAACGCGCCGTTTTGGCGCTGATCGCCGGAGGACACGTGCTGATTGAGGATGTGCCCGGCTTGGGCAAGACCCTGTTGGCCAAGGCCATTTCCCGGTCGCTGGCCGCGGATTTCAAACGGATTCAGTTTACCGCCGATCTGTTGCCTTCCGATATTACCGGTGTCACCGTTTATTCACCGGAACGCCACGAGTTTTCCTTTCGTCGCGGACCGGTTTTTACCAATGTGCTGCTGGGAGACGAGATCAACCGGGCCACGCCTCGCACCCAATCGAGCTTGTTGGAGGCGATGGAGGAGCGCCATGTAACGGTGGATGGAGTGGTGCATGTGATGGAATCGCCATTTTTTGTTCTGGCCACCCAGAATCCGATCGAACTCGAGGGCACCTATCCGCTTCCGTTCGCGCAGATGGACCGCTTCATGATCCGTCTCAGCGTGGGCTATCTGGATCGGACGGCCGAGATCCAGATGCTTCGGGAACAGCAGAAACGGGATCCTTTGGAATGCGTGGCGCCGGTGATGGATTGCTACGCCCTGACGCGGCTGCAGGCGCTGGTGCGGGAAGTGCGTCTGGAGGATTCCCTGGCTGGATATCTGGTGGACCTGGTCCAGGCAACGCGCAAGACCGATTCCCTGGAATACGGCGCCAGCCCTCGCGGCAGTCTCGATATCCAGTCATTCAGCCAGGCGTTGGCGTTATTGACCGGTCGCGAATACGTCTTGCCTGACGATATCAAACAGGCAGCCCGGCTGGTGCTGCCTCATCGGTTGATCTATCGCAAAGGCGGACGTTCCGCCACCTTGAGCGCGCACGCCGTGATTGATCATATCGTGGATTCGGTGCCTGTCCCTGTATAAACAGCCGTGAACCTGTCTCCCTCGGATTTGCAGATCCTTTGTTCCCGGCAGGCGGGCACCAAGCCATTGCCATTTCCCGTCGCATCAAGATCATCCTGCCAACTCCACAGCAGGTCCAGGGTTCGGCTTACGCGCACCGGTGTGCTTTTCCTGCTGGCCATGGTTGGACTGTATCTCGCTTCCATAACATCGCAGTCCGGGCTTTTGTTATTTTTGATTGGCCTATTGGGCGGCTGCTTTGGGGTCAACGCCTGGATGGCCTGGCGATGCCTCGGAGCCATGAAACTGACGGCTCCGAGCGGTGCTCTTCTTGCCGAGAGAGAAAAGCTGACGCAGCCCTGGACTCTTTTGAACACGGGGCGGAGCGCAGCGGGGCTGGTGCGGTTCGAGCATCCCCAGGGCATGCTTTTCCAGGTCGGGTTGATCAAGCCGGGCGAGTCTTTTCATGCCGTTCCCGAAATCGTTTTTGCCAGGCGCGGGGTCTATCCTGTGGGAACGGTGTCGATGAGCACGGCCTTTCCGTTTGGCCTGGTGCGTTGGTCCAGACCGCTTGAACAGGCGGGTGAATGGGTGATTTGTCCAGCGATTTATCCCGTGGACGCCCCCCGAGCCGGTGGTTACGATTCCATGGTTGGAGGCAGACATCCAGGAACCCGGCGCACGACATTCGGGTCGCGTTTTGCAGGGGTTCGGCCGCGTCAGCCCGGCGATCCGCTCAAGCAGATTCACTGGAAGAGCAGCGCGAAGGGCCTGGGGTTGATGGTGAAAACTTACGATGAGGACCTCTCGGGGCGGGTGGCTCTGGGGGTGGATTGCAGCGAGGGGACGGATAGCAAGCGCCTGGATGACTGTCTTCGGGCCGCCGGTTCCCTGGCCTTCGCGGCTCTCGACGAGGGCCATCATGTGGAATGGATTGACCTGGCTTCCCGCACGGTTTGGCTCATTCCCCCATTTGATGATGGACAGGCGCTTCTCGAGTGCCTGGCCCGAATGAAGGGCAGCCCGGATTGTTTGACCGATGCCAGCCTTCAGGATGCTCTGGGCAGGATCAGCGGCAGAAGCGCCGTCTGCCTGGTCCTGACCGAGTGCAATGCGGCCGTCTATCATGCCATCCAGATCCTCAGTCAGAAAAACCGCTCGATCACCCTCGCGCTGCCCCGAGGATATCCTGGGATCGGTCTTCCCGAAAAAGTGCGAATCGCCGGCTACACCGCCACGGAGTTGGAGTGGATTACATGAAAAGCGCGCAAAACCGTCTCATCATGTTGGGACTGGTTTGCCAGGGGCTGACATGGGACACCTGGCTGCTGCCCTTTTTCTATTTCCTGCTTTGGCTTGCGGCTCTGACATTGCCGCGTCGTCCGCTGCGTTTGCCCGGTCTGGTGGAGGCTCTGGCGCTTGTGGCGGGAAGCCTGGCGGCTACCGTCATCGGCCAGGCATGGGATCGAAACACCCACTTTGCCATTGGCCATGGATTGGCCTGTATCCAACTCGTCCGGCTGTTGCGTCCGCTCGATTTGCGGGAGCAGAAATTCTCCTTGCTCATCGCCTGTTTCCACCTGGCGGTTGGCTGCACGTTTTTGCTGGACTATCGTTTTTTGCTCATCTTGTGTGCCACGCTGGTTTGGTTGCCCCGAAGCTTGCTGGAATTGGAGGCGGCCTCTTTTGTGACGGTGACGCCATCGGTTTCGCCTGGAAATCCGGAAGCGTATCGATCGTCCGTATCCGCCTGGGGATTCGGCTGCATCGGGTTGATCATGCTCGGCTTTTTCCTGGTTTTTCCCCGGGGTTTGATCCCGGCTCAATTCCGGATTCCCATGGGACGCGTCGGTTCCGAAGGATCATTGCTCGATGCGGTGTTGGATCCGCGTCTTGGCGGGCGCGCCCAATCCGGACGAATCTTGTTTCAAGTGCAAGCCGAAAGCCTGGGTTACCTCCGATGTCACGCCCTGACCGAGTTTGACGGGCGCACCTGGCAGTCGGCGCCCAGATCCTGGCGACCCTGGCAGAGTCGTCATGGCCAAAAACATCAATCCGTTCAATACCGTCGGGTCCAGGTCAAGAATCCGTTGCTGCTGGGCCGGGTCCTCCCTGTGGATGGTCCAGTCGTCCATCTGCAAGGCAACTTTTTTGATCGACCCTTTGAATCGGGCCACGGTATGGTGACCGCGGAGACCTGGTGGAAAACCGCCCATAACCATTACGAATACTGGATCCTGACCAACGCCGTCCCGGAAATCCTGCCTCAAAGGTTTCAGACGGCCTTAACGCGGCATCCTCCCGTCTCTCCGCGTCTCCAATCCTGGCTGCAAAAGCGCTTGGGATCGATCGAGAATTCCTATGAGCGCGCCAGGTACCTGGAGCGAATGTTTCAATTGGAATTCTCCTATGAACTTGGCGCGCCATCCTTGAGCCGTCTTTCGCCGCTCGAGGATTTTCTGTTCAATCAACGCAGCGGTCACTGCGAGCGTTTTGCCTCGGCCCTCGCCTTGCTGCTCCGGATGAATGGAATTCCCACCCGTGTGATCTTGGGTTACCTCCCTCACGGTCGGAATTGGATTTCAGGATGGCATGACATCCGCGCCCGCGACGCGCATGCGTGGACGGAGGCATGGTTCCCGGACCGGGGCTGGGTGCTTTTTGACGGCACTCCGGCCGCCACATTATCCGAGCCGCCCGCCTGGCTGGATTGGCTCGAAGAACTGGATTCAGCCTGGTATGGTTATGTCATTGGCTTCGATGCTGCCAGCCAATCGGAGCTTGCCACTGTAGTGATATCCAGCCTGGGTCAGTCTCTCCAAGGGCTTCGTTTGCATGCCAGGACTGCGATGGTCGTTGGTCTTGGGGTGGTGATCATCCTCTCGGGATGGACTATCATCCGATGCAATCGCGGGGATCGGGGTGGCGCAGGAGAACGCGGAACTTCCCAGGTCTATGCCAATCATGCTTACGGCAGGATGCTCCGCGCCTTGGCGCGGGAACAGGTGCTGCGTCAACCCAGCCAAACCCCCCTGGAATTTCTTGCCATCCTGCCCGAGCATTTCCGGGATGCTCAATCCGATATCGAACTAGTTACGCGGGCGTTCTGTGAGGCAAAATATGGCCGGCAAGAACTTTCCCCGGATCGACTCCGCGCCGTCGACGATGCCCTGAAACGCATTCTATCCCGGAGAGCTCCCAAACCAACGCGCCCCTAACGGCCAAGGGAGTAAGCAATCAGTTCCAATGTTTGATTTCATCAGACTCATGGTGTTCCGGGCTGACGGCTTTATACACGACGTCATAAATACTTGCGTATGCGCAATTATTTATGACGTCGTGTAAAGTTGCGAGTGGATCCCCTAATCGGTTCGTGGATTCGTGTTCTTGTGGCCGGACCACGCCCGGATGCGGGCGGCCTCGGCCTGCGGGATGCCGAGGGAGATCAAAAATTCATGATGCGCCTCTGGGGCGCGCCGCTCGAATTCGGCATGCCAGCATTCCATGGCGCGGTCATCCAGACCGGCTGTGCGAAGCATTTCGATCCACATCTTCTTGTCGATCGAGGGCGGGCATTGGCCGGATACGATCCGGTTGAGCATGTTGGCCAGGAGACGCTGCTTAGTTTTGAGGTCGAGAATTCCCTGGGCGGTTTCAGCCATTCGCTTTTTCAGAATCGCGGCACTGGGTTTGCCTCGGGAGGAGAGAAACAAACGGATGTCATCGAGGGTAAGCCCGGCCTGTCGAAACTGGCAGATCTGACTCAGGCGCCGCTGGTCTTTTGCCGTGTAGATCCGGTATCCTGCCGCTGTCCGACCCGAAGGACGCAGCAGTCCAATGCGGTCATAGTATAACAGGGCGCTGCGGGATAGGCCGAAAGCGCGACCCAGTGCGGAGATCGTGCAGGATTTTGTCTCGAGCATCCTTTGCCTTTCAGCGGGTTTCTCGAAGTGCATTCAAGGCGCCGGGTGGCTCGTGGAGAGCCACCCGGCCTTGCATTACGTCCGGCTTTGAGCCCGGATTTTTTCAATCTCGGGCGACGGCAGCCCGAGCCATTCCAAAAAACCCTGGTGTGCTTTGGGATGCCGGGTTTCGAAGAGTTTATGCCATTTCATCATGGTTGCATCGTCCAGGCCAATCTCCCGGAAGAGGGCAACCCACTCGTTTACGGTCACATGTTCTTTCATGGATTGATTCATTTATGGTTACACGTTTATTTCGTGTCATGGCCATGACCGGGCCAATCTAAAGTGTGAAGCTATAGACGGGTCAATAGGCCGCCGCAAAAAAATTTCTCAGACTTTGTTCTAACGAAGCAGCGCCTTAAACCGACCCGTCGCGAGAAGTTCTGTCATAAGGCCTCGACCCATGGGGTTGATTTGAGGCGCAGCTTCATTAGATCATGTCGGGCCTCGCCAGCGAGCCAAATCCTCACCGGCACAATCTGAATTTATTTATGCACCGACCCTAAGCCTTTTTGAAGATCCTAATCGTCCAGTTCGGCCTTGACCGCCCATTCGGGGTAGGGCGTGTCAGGCCCTTTCATGGCGCGCCACAGAATCCGATTCAGGACATCCTCGGGGCAACGATCGACTTCATCCAGCGGCAATTGGGCCGAAATCATGGCGTCTTCTCGCAGGCGACGGTCCGTAATGGTTTTCGGGTTCGGATTGGTTGCATCCAGAGGGACCCTGTTCGTCACGCTAAGGAAAGGCGTGAAGTCCGGGGTGTCCGTGAAGCAATCGCGCATGGGCGTGGCGGTGGCATCCATTTGGTTCATCGGAGGAAGGCCGAGCATCAGTTCCAGGGTGCGGATGACGCTGGTCTGATTGTATTGGGTGCTGATGGTTTGACGGCGTTTCGTGTAGGGACTGGCCACGTAGCAGGTGGTGCGGTAACCGCTGACATGATCCCAACCGGCCTGGGGATCGTCCTCGATGGCGAACAGGCAGGTCTCAGGCCAGAATCGACTGCGGCTCAGCGCCTCAACCACCTGCCCAAGCGCCAGGTCGTTGTCCGCCACTTGCGCCCCAGGCGTCGGCGATGTGCCCCGCGTGCCGCCCGTGTGATCGTTCGGCAGGAAAAGGATGATAAGATTGGGAAGGTCCCCCTTGGATTCGTATGCCCGCAAATCCTGGATGAACCGGGCCGCGCGCATCACATCCGGCACGTTAAGGTCCCAACCGACGGTATCGGTGGCGCTATGTGGACGGAGGCTCTTGATGCCCGCCCGGGAGGCGAGCCGGGTTAGGTTGCTGCCCGTGGTGTGGTCCTGCCAGAAATCCTGCCATGTGGGTTTGTCTTTATGACCGGCCCGGTCTTTCCAGTGGGCCTCCGATATCATCCATTCGCCGTAATTACGAAACGTTTTTCCATGCGCCAGCGCGTTGTCCCAAATAAAACCGGACGAAGCCCAGGCCAGCGCGTCAAGGCCGTCCTCGCTCTTGCCGCCGGGATAGCTGCGCGGGAAACTCGAGGTCAGCTGCCGTTCCATGTAGGCATTGGCGATGGCGCTGTCGGTCCATTGGTGCCCATCCGCGCTGACAATGCCGGCGCAATAGGTGTTGTCGAGCAGGACAAATTCGCGGGCCATTTTGTGCTGGTTGGGCGTGTAGAGCTCGCCAAAGGTGCAGAGGGCTGGGCTCCCATTGCCCTCCGGCATGTCGCCCAGGATTTGATCGTAGGTGCGGTTTTCCTTGATCACATAGATCACGTGCTTGAACACGCTCGGTTCGCCCACCCGCTCAGGCACGGGACGCGGCGGCTGGCCCGGACGCGGCGGGAGCGCGGATTCAGCCAGCCTGTCGTAACTCATGTTTCGCCGCGCGATCCGTGTCATCGCGGTGAGGGCCTGTTTCGACGGGATGGGTACCAGCGAAAGGGTGCCGTAGTAATCCTTCGAACTGGACTTCACTGGCCCCCCCCGGGGAACTACCCTGCCGGATCCGATGCCTTTGATGTTGGCAATACAGAGCGACCGGCCCGCCCGATCGAGAACGACCGCGCCGGGAAACCAACCGACCGGGATCAGCCCCGTCACTTTTGAGGCGTTATGCCGGGGATCGAACCTAATCACGGCCACGGCATTCTGCGTGCCGTTGCATACGAACAGCTGCCGGCCTCGCCGATCGAAAGCCACGGCGTTCGGTTGCGCGCCAAACAGGTCGGCCGGCGTCTGGCGCGTCCAGATTTTTTCCACGACCTGATCCGTCGTCGTGTCCACCACACTTAACGTGTCGCTGCCGGTGTTCGCCACGACGAGATAACGGAAATCCGGCGAGACCGCCATCGCCGAGGCGTGTTGCTCAACGAGGATTTCGGTTTTCACCACGCCCCCGTCCAGATCAATCACCGTCACCGATCCTTCGCTGGCGATCTGCCGGGCGGGATCCACCCGCACCTGGGTGCCCTGGCCCGCTGAGGCTGTAACATCGCCCTTGCCCGGACGCCGCCCTCCCTGGTTGCTGACATAGGCCTTGCCCGGCGCCAGCACGACATCATACGGAGCTACGCCCGTTTCCCAGGAACGTATCACCCGGCCGGTCGCCGTATCCAACTCATGCAGCCGGTTCCCCAGGCTCGCTGCCACGTAAAGCCGATGGCCGTCGGCTGACACCGCCAGCCCGGCCGGAATCTCGGTTTTCGGTTTGGGGGTCCTTGCGTCAGGCAGCAAAAAGGCCATCGGAGATCCCGCATGCCCTTTTTCGTCCACCGGGAACACAAGGATCCGTCCACTGGCATCGGCAAGATAAAGCGCCCGGCCGTCCGGCGAAAACACCAGACCCGTCAAACTCATGCGAGGGGCCGCCAAATTGGTGGCCGCGACCGTATTCGTCTCCCGCGGCTGGATCACCTGGTTGGTTGCGGCAGCGAGCGAGACACTTTGCCGTATCCGCCCGGTTCTCGGATCAATCAGCACCAGCTTGTTGGTCTTGCCTGCTAGCGCCAATCGCCGTCCGTCCGGACTCAGCGCCATCGCCTGAGGACGCATGCCCGGCAGTTCCACTTGCCAGCCCGCGGGGGTCAGGAGTTGACCCGTGGGCAGCCGATAACGGTTCGCCGCCACCCGTCCCACCGCGTCCGGAGGCGCTAAAAAAACCTGCGAGCCCTTGGCCAGGATCGTTCCCGCAATCAAAAGCGCGGCCAGGACGAATCCCACCCACAACGTTCGGCGTCGATTCTTAACAGCATTCATCCCGCGATTTCTTATGCCCTCCCGACGCGATCGTCCATCCCGAAATCCGGAATATTCCGTCAGGCCTCCCCTCCGACGCCCCGGTCCCAGGACTTAGAGCCTGTTTGAAAATTACAAGGGGTGCTGCGGCGAGGGATTTTGGCTGGGGCCAAGGCGGCTTGGGCCGAGCATCCCCGATGGGGGCAGTAAGGTCCAAGCCGCCTTGGCCCCGGTCAAAAGACCCGCCGCAGAAATGTAAAAATTAGTTATAAATAATACTTTACAAAAAGTAGTAGATAAATATATAAATAAATTATAAACGAACATATAAACCATTCACAACAGGAGGAGATCACTATGAAACCGATGATAATGGGGCTGGGGATTCTGGTCGCGGCGCAGGTGCAGGCGCAATTGGTGAGCTATAGTTTCACCGGCGCCGAGGGCGGCGAGGCGTCCTTCGGGCCCGACGCGCAGCCGGCTGGGGCCTGGGCGGCGCCCATGACCCGGGGATCCGGCCTGAGCTCCAGCGCGAGCGCCAACACGTTCAGCGCCTCGAACTGGTCTGTCGGAGGGCGGGACGACACGGATTACTTTTCTTTCAGCATTCAGCCGGAGGTTTCCATGAGCCTGAGCCTGACCCGGCTGGTGCTGGACGAACGGCGATCTGGGACAGGCATCCGGGACTGGTGTGTGCGGTCAAGCCTGGATGGTTTTGCGGCGGATCTGAGTCAATTCGCGGTGCCGGACAGCACGGCCACACGCGCGGACCAAACCACGCTCCTGGGCAGTTCATTCGCCCATCTGACCTCGGATGTCGAGTTCCGGATCTATGGATACAATTCTGAAAGCGCCGGGGGGACGTGGCGCCTCGATAATGTCGAACTCTATGGCAGCGTCAGCCCGGTCCCTGAACCCGCCGAATACGCCTCCGTTTTTGGGGCGGCCCTTGTGGTTTTTGCCTGCTTCGATCGGGTGAAGCGGCAGCGCGAAGGGGCGACCCGGAATCATAATTCCCTTAAGGAATCGATTTGATCCCCCCTCGAAGGTAAGCTCGCATTATCAACTTGCGCCCATTTTTCGACGTAAGACCACAAGAGTCGGGGGCAGCCTAAAAAGGCGAGCCCCCGGCTGCTGCTAAAGCATCATTCAATTCTGGTCGTTCCCCCGATGCTATTTTTTTTGGTCATCAGTCAAAAACAAAAAACCTGCCCCGAGGAGGCGGGGCAGGTTGAGGGGATTCTGTCGGGTTTACTTGCGGGAAGCCACCGTCTGGGACTTGCCCTTGGACGTGGTATCGGTGGAGCCCGTCTTGGCGGCCTGGTCTGTTTTGCCTTGCAGCGGACAACAGGCTTTGACCTGCTGCTGGGCCGGACACGAGGCCTTGGCTTGTTGCTGGGCGGGGCAGCCGGCTTTAGCCTGGGCACAGGCCTCAGACTTGGCTGCCGGGCAACCTTGGGCCTGGGCCTTGCTACATCCCTCGCCGCCGGCGAACACAGCCGGGGCAGCCAACAGTGCGGTCATCGCCAAACAAACAATCAGTTTTTTCATAGTCAGTATTTCAGGTTAATGTTCTCGTTCGCTAATTGCAGCGTAACGTCGTGCATTGGACCCGCCTTGTCAAAAAAAATTCAAAAGAAATCTAATTATCAGGAAAAGGAAATCTTACAACCTGTCATGAGTTCATCCCAGAGGCCAGGGGAAGCCCCTGCACCGTGCATGCGACGGGCTGAAAACGGATCCGTCCGGGCTTGGTTTGAGGCAGGGCCTTGTTAGGATTGGAAGGCTTTGCGCAAGAGGGCGATACTTTTGGCGACGCCCTGATCCGGGTCTTCCTTGCCTTCGAACTCAAGCGAAACATAGCCGCGGTAGTTGGCCTTGCGGAGGATGCTGGCGATGCGGGGGTAATCGAGGTCGAGGGTGTACCACTCGCCGCCGCCGAAGTAGGTCTTGGCCTGGACGAACACGGTTTTATCGGCGATGGCTTCGAGTTTTTCGTAGGGGTTTTCGAGAAAATTCCCGGTATCCATGAGCAATCCGAGCCAGGGGGAATTGACGGCTTTATGGATGCGGAGCATGCCGGCGGGACTATTCGTGAGGCCCCAATGGTTTTCGAGGGCCATCACGACGCCGCATTCCTGGGCCTTGGGCAGGCATTGCTCGATGCACTCAATACACCAGCCGAAGGCGTCGTCCTCGGTATAACCGGGGATGGCCGGTTCGATGCCCCGGAGTTCCATGAGTTTGTCGAAGGATTCGACGGTGCGCCAACGTCCGGAGTTCAGGCGGATGGTCGGGATGCCCAATTGGTAGGCGAGATCGAGACAATACCGGGTGTGGATGACGTGTTGTTTGCGGACGGCGGGATCCGGGGAGACAAAATTCTGGTGGATAGAGAGGCAGATGAGGTTGATGCCGTTGAGGAAGGCGTGTCTTTTGATTTTCTGGAGGGCGGCGCGATCTTCGCTTTCGAGCTGTTGGTGGAGGATATCGACGGCTTCGATTTCGAGGGCTGCGGCTTTGTCGATGACCGTCTCGATGGGAGTCTTGGGGGGGCGGAAGTGCCAGTAGGAATAGGTTGAGACCGCAAGTTTGACGCGTCCCGGGCGGGCAGGGGAAGCGCTGTCAGCCGCCCAGGAGGTGGCGAGGCCCGCGGCCCCGGCAAGGGTGGAGGCAACGAAAGTTCGGCGTGATTGGTTCATGGTATTCGGAGCCTACCATTTTTTAGGGATCAATCAATCGAAGTTTCTTGGCCGATAGCACTCGGTAACAATCCGGGAGATCGAACTGTTTCAGAACCCCGGGCAGGAACGTCGAGAGAGGCCAGGCATAAAATTCCGATTCGGCGATGGATTGGTATGAGTTCAAGGCGTTCTTGAGGGTCACCTCGACCACGGTGTCCGAGAGCACCGCGGCAAAAGCGGCTGGCAGGGCGCCCCAGCCTTTGCCGGCCAGGTGGATTTCGCTGTGGCCACAGGTCCGCAGCCAATCCAACACGCGAAGGACATCATAGGTCTTCTGGCCCAGATAGGGTCGATCCAGCATCAGGCAATGGATCGCATAAAAATAGTCGCTGCCATAGGGATCCAGGAAGGTATTGAAACCGCAGGTATTTGGCCGCGACTCGCCGATGCCGCGCGCATCGCAGGCATAAAAGACGGATGCGGGTTCCGCCTCGATCAACTGGCGGGGCAGGATTTCCTCGCGCAATTCCGCATCGCTCGATTGATGGGACACATAGAGGATGGCGCGGGGCGGTCCCTTGGGGGGGCGCGCTTCCAGCGGTTCGGTCGACAGCCGATAGACCAGGGCAAAGATTCCAGGTTCGGTTTCGACGGCATAGGTCGTGGAGCGGGGCAGGGGATATTGGCGCGAGGGCAGGTTTCGGAGGATCCGGTAATCGGGCGTTTGGGTTGGACGCGGGAGTTTCAGACTATGCTCCAGGGCTTGGCGGAGGGCGTCGTAGCCGAGTTCAGAGCGTTGTTTTGCGAAGTTCAACGAGGTCTCGCGGGTAAACGAGAAGACGGTTCGAGATTTGAGTTCGGCGACCTGGCCCTTGGGCGCGCACCGGAGTGTTTCATCTTTCTCCAGCGTCAATTCGGGTTCCGATTGCCGATCGGAAATCCCGGTGATGCGATTGAACCATCGGTACATGGCCTCTCGATTCTCCTGGGAGTAGCCATGAGCCGTGGGGCCGGCGAAAAAGGCCAGATGATCCGCGGCGCCGAGCTTTTCGTAGAGGTCCTTGAGTCGGACATGGGCCTCCTCGGTGCCCCGGATATCAAAGAAATCCTTTTCTTTACCAAGGATGAGCACCGGTTTGGGGGCCATGGCCGCCAGGAAATCCTCGTGATCGAGTATTAGGGCCAGCGCGCGAGGCGGGCACTGTTCGGTATCGGCGGGCAGTTCATTTTCCAGGTTGCGGCGGAAGGTTGTCACGAAGCAACTGGGGGCGGCCATGGTCCATCGGGATTCCACGCCGCACAGCCAGGTGGTCAGAGTGCCGCCGCCGGAGTTGCCTGTGATCCCCAGATGGCGCGGATCCACCTCCGGACGCGTCAGTAAATAGTCCAGGGCCCGGATGCCGTCCCAGGCGCGCCACGCCCCCAGGAACTCGCCGACGAGAAACTGCTGGTTGCCAGCGTGGAGATGTTCCCGCACGCCAACGCCGACACGCGAGCGGAGCTGTGCATCGGGATACTGAAGCCGTTCGCCTTGTCCTAGGGGATCAAAGATGAGGACCACGTAACCCATCCGGGCGAGCGCCTGCGAGAAAGACTGGTAGGCCTCGCTGGCTTTGCCGTTGTCCGAGTGACCGCAGGTGGCCACCACTCCCGGCAGCGGAAATTGCCGGCCCTTCGGGACATACAGGTTGCCGGTGACGAGCAGGTCGGGCCGGCTTTCAAAGATGACCTTCTCGATCCGGTAGGCATCCCGTTCCACGACGCCGGTGATCCGAGGGTTCAGGGGTGTTTTTTCGGGGAACGGACCGAAGCAGCGCATGATCCTTTCTCGGACCGAGGCGGCATAAGCCTCGGCGTCGGCTCGGGTTTTGATGGCGGCCTTCGCCTGTCGATTGGCGGCTTCGCAACGCCGCACTTCAGCGACCAGGTAATCCTGGATCATTCGAGGAAAACGGTTGAGGGGAGACAAGGGAGTCGCGGGGGCCTCGGAGGCAAACAGGGGAGTGAGCACACGCCACTCAGCCAGGGGGATCGCGCAGAGGCTGAGCGTTGAGATTTTGAGCAGGTTGCGGCGCGTGATGACGGCGGAGTCTCGGAAGGGGATCGGGCTGGCATTCATCTTATCGTCAATAAAAGACCCGAAATCCAAAGAAGTCCACACCAATACTGGCTTCCGAAAACCGCAAATAAAATTCCTCAACCGCTAATGAACACTAATAAACGCTAGCCGGGACTGATTCTTGCTCCCCGATTACGCGCCGATCGGTGGATGAGGGGCAGACGGTGGTAGCCGAGGAATTGGGAGTGGAGGTGCGTGTTTGCGGGATCGGCATCGGGAGTCGAGAAAAGGGGTCAGTCCCGATTATTGTAGAAATGATTTGTTTGTTATTGGCGCGGTGGCATTCTTGGCCCCATGCCGCGCAAGCTGAGAGTCCAGTATCCGGACGCGATCTATCACGTCAACCGGGGTGACCGTCGCGAACCCATCTGCAAGGACGGTCAGGATCGTGAGTGTTTTATCCGGACCCTTGCCGAAGCTGCTGGGAAGACTGGATGGCAGGTTCAAGGCCGGGGGTCAGGGCCGGGGGTCAGTCCCGGCTATTGGTGAGTTTCTTCAGGCAATTTGCCGCCGTGTGCCGACATCCCATCTTCAACCGCTCCGCAATCCATTCCAGCGTCATCACCGTCTGGCTTCTGAGCCGAGCCGCGATCCATGTCTTCTCGGCGTCGGTCTTGCGCCGCGCGGCCAAATCCTGTTCTGACCATCCCCGCTTTTCCAGTTCCTCCTCCACGATCCGTTCCGCCTTCCTCACGTCTGTCTCCCGCTTTTCCTCCCCGCCGTGATGCTCCCCCATCCCTCCTTCCATCATTTCCAACAACCGTCCACGCAGCACCGCTCCGCCTAAGAACCACCCGCGTCTTACCCGTTTCCACTCCACCGCCTCTCCCTTCCCGCGCCGTTCCTCCATCGCCTCGGCAAAGCGCCGGCGGCCTGCCGCGTTGTCCTGTCCGATGCCCATCTCTCCCAGCAACCGATCCACCCGCAACCACGCCCAACGCGACCGCTTCAAATACTCCGGATAACTGCTCCACGCATACCCCTCCAGCGGGGCGTCCTTCTTGATCAACTTGGCCCGCACCGGGTTCAGATGCACGTAGTCGCACACCGTCCGCAGGTATCCGTTTCCACTGCCGTCCACGATCAACGCCTTGTAGCGCCCGCTGAACAGGTGCCCATAGACCTTGTGCCGACGGTTGAACCGCGCGGTATAGGTTCCCAGGAACCACTTCATGCCCGCTACCAGATTCCCCTGCGGCGTCTCCACCACCAAATGGAAATGATTGGGCATCAGACAATACGCATGAACCTGCCCGCCAGTCTTCCCAGCCGCTTCGGCAAGGGTCCGGATAAAACACTCACGATCCTGGTCGTCCTTGAAGATGGGTTCGCGACGGTCACCCCGGTTCATGACGTGATAGATCGCGCCCGGATACTGGACTCTCAGCTTGCGCGGCATGGGGCCAAGAATGCCATCGCGCCAATAACAAACAAGCCATTTCTACAATAACCGGGACTGACCCCTTTTTCGAAGCGGACCGGCGTCGTAAGCCAAACATTGCCAAAGATGGCCATATCGCGTATCTTGTCTCCCATGATGACGCAGACCTTGAACGTGAATCTGACCGCTGAGCTCCGGCGTTATATTAAGGAGCAGGTGCGGTCCGGGCGGTACCAGAACGAGAACGAAGTCGTTCGGGATGCCGTTCGCCAGATGCAGGAGCGCGAGATTGAGCAGTACGAGCACGTATTCGGAAACTATCCCGATGCGCCGCGAGGGGAACCGACAGAGGAAGACGATGCGGCTATGAAGGCTGCCATTGAGCGCCATCGTGGCAGGAGGTCAACCACGCCGGCGGCATGACTACGGTTGTCCTCGACACCAATACCGTCGTTAGTGCCATCTTCTGGCCCCGAAGCACGGCGCGTCGTTGCCTGGCGGGATTGGCGCGACGATGGTATGCGGTGGGCGTTTCCTCCGAAGTTTTCACCGAATACGAAGCGGTCGTCGCCGAGTTCCAACCTCGTTTTCCGGCCTGCAACAGCGCTGGCGCGTTGGCTTGGCTGCGCCTGAAAGCAGACTGGGTCGAGCCAATCCCGTTGGGCAAGGGCCGGAGCCGTGACCCGAAGGATGATCCGTTTCTGGCCTGCGCCCTGGCGGTGCGCGCCAAGTTAGTGGTTAGCCGTGACCAAGATTTGCTCGTGTTGGGCAAGCCCTTTGGGATCGAGATCATCACCCCGGCACGCTTTCTGGCCTGGCTCCGGGAAAACCGGCGGCCAGGTGCCTTATTAGGATGAGCCTCCAAAATATGGAATTTCTGGGGGACAGTCCTGAAGTCCTCACTTTCCTTTCATCCGGTCAGCATAGATAGCCGGCCGGATCGAATAGTCATCTGTGAATTGAGATTCAGCCAACAGGATGCCTCCGATTTTATTCGCGTTGATTGGCATTAACTCGCGTTTCGATTATGTGATCGGCAAACGGCAGGTTCTGTGTTATGCATTCTCGCGATCCCCTCGAAGAACCATGCGTATGAAAACAAAAGAGGCCTTGATGACTCCAAACCTGTCGGTATGCGGCTGTTGTCCCATGAGCCGCCGGTCTTTTCTGGAGAAGAGCGGCACAACTTGTGCGGCCGCGTTGGGTGCCTGGGCGATTCCGCGTGTGTTTGGCGCTTCGTCCCCGGCTGACCGGCTCCGGATTCGAATTGTCTACGTGCTGTTCGGCGCCAAACAGCCGCGCCCCACGTGGCCTCATATCGGGTATGATTTCGTGCCGGTCATGAACCGCCTCGAGGCGGCTTTGGCCAACCAATGCCCGGAATTCGAGTTTGTGACGTCGATGGCAAGCACGGAGGAGGAAGCCGGCAAGATCCTGAAGGAAGACGAGACGACCCGTGTTGACGGATACCTGGCCATTCAAATGAACAACTGGCCGCGTGTCGTCCAGACCCTCGCGGCTTCCGGCAAACCGGTGCTGTACGCCGACTTCACGTACGCGGGCACGGGCGGTTTCCTGACCTACAACGCGGCCTTGTTGCGGATGCGGTCCACGAACGTGGGATTTGTTTCCTCGTCTGAACCCCAGGACTTAATTGATGCGGTGAAGTGTTTCGAGGTCGTCCGACAGGGGCTCCCGGCGGTGGAGTTCGTCGCGGCAACCTCGCGCTCGAGGGAACAACGCACCCCGAAGGCCGGCGACCGCGACCGCGCTGCCGATCCTCTCCGGTGTCTTCCCATTGCTGACTGTGTGAACCGGCTTAAGGAATCGAAGATCCTTGCCATTCGCGATCAAAAAGGCGGCCCGGCCACCGAGATTATGGGCATCCCCGTTGTTTACGTCCCGTTTGCCGAACTGAACGATCTGGCGCAAACGGCCAGCCGGGATGAAGCGCGCGACTGGGCGGATCGATGGGAAAAAGGGGCCCAACGCATCGAGGGCGTCCCGCGGGAAACGATCGAGAAATCGGCGGCGATGTACCTGGGCCAGAAGGCGCTGATGAAGAAGCACGGCGCCAACGCTATCACCATCAATTGTCTGGGGGGTTTTTATGGCAATCATATCAGCGCCTATCCGTGCCTGGGCTTCTGCCAGTTGGTCGATGATGGCCTGGTCGGGGCGTGCGAATGCGATGTTCGGTCTACGGCGACCATGGTCGCAATCACCACCCTGACTCAAGGCCGGCCCGGTTATATCTCCGATCCGGTCATGGACACCTCGAAGCGCGAGATCATTTACGCCCATTGCGTGGCGCCGACCAAGGTTTTCGGGCCCACGGGCCCGGCCAATCCCTACCAAATATTGACCCATTCCGAGGATCGTCAGGGGGCCTCGATACGGTCAATCCTGCCGACGGGGTATCTCACCACATCCCTCCAGTTCGAACCGAAACGGAAGGAAATCCTGTTTCATCAGGCCATGGCGGTGGGGAATGATTCGAACGATCGCGCGTGTCGCACCAAGCTCCGCGCGCAGCCGTTGGGCGATTTTGAGAAGCTTTTTACGATGTGGGATGTCTGGGGCTGGCATCGGGTCACGTTCTATGGCGACCTCCAAGAACCGGTTGCCGCGTTGGCGGATGCCGTCGGCTGGAAGGTCGTGACAGAAACCTGAGAGGCCGGGCGGCAGATCTTTCCTGCGCATACTTCGTTGCTCGTTCCTCACACATCACTGGGGATATGCTCGTCGCTCGCGCCTTGTTTGCGCGGAAGTCTGCAAAAAGGCTTTCCTTCGGTTCCCGGGAGGGCCAAGATGGGACTCGTTGTTAAAGGATCCCTATGAACACTGAGCGCTCTCGAGACGATTTCGGCAAAGCATTTACCCTGATTGAACTCCTGGTTGTGATTGCCATCATTGCGATCCTGGCGGGCATGCTGTTGCCGGCCCTGTCGCAGGCGAAGGAGACGGCCATTCGCGCGCGTTGCGTCAGCAACTACCGCCAGCTTGGTCTCGCGGTCCATATGTATGCCAGCGACTGTTCGGATTTCATGCCGCACCCCGGTTGGGGCAACGATTATCACTGCTGGCTGTATAAACCGGTTGGTGGACAGCCGCCGGCGCTGAACCTGACCAATCTCGACAAGGGGCACGGGACCGGATTGCTTTGGCCGCTTATCCACAATTACCAGGTTTACTACTGTCCGAAAGACAAGACCAACGCCGCGGCCAATCCCTACTACTCGAAGCGCCAGAACAAGTTCTCGACCTATATCATGAATGGCGCGGTGAACGGGTATGGCGCGCTGAATGGGAGATCGCACAAGATATCGGCCTTTAATCCGGTCGCCTACATGATGTGGGAGCCGGACGAGCCGAACTACTACAAGTATTATCCGGGCCAGAGTTGCTACAACGATGCCAGCAGTTATCCCTCGCAGGGCGAAGGCTTGGGCCGGTTGCATGGGAGGAAGGGCGGCAGCATGCTATCGTTCGACGGACATGTCGATATCATGAGTTACGAAAAGTTCAATCAGGAGCGTCTCCGAATGCCAGGGCTGTTGCATTGTGTGCCGGGGAGTTTGACGGGGGATTAGGCTTGATCGGGGGGCCGCATGCCGGGCGCGGAGATCACCGGGATATTCCGGGAGGGACGGTTTCATGGCTGTTCCGTCTGTTGCGTTGAGAGCCGATGACCGCGAATCCTTTACCACCCCGGGGTCGCGGCGCCGGCGGCAATCCGCCGAACCGATTTGCCTTGCTGCACTATGAGCGTGATCGGGATGCTGATCTCGAAGATCCCACCGCGCCTCGGACTCAGTTTCTGCGGGATCACACCCGGACTGTCATTACCCGCAACAACAGTCCCGATATACCGTTCACATTCAGTTTGAATCCCTATCGGGGATGTGAACACGGGTGCGCCTACTGTTTCGCGCGTCCCACCCACGAGTATCTGGGATTCTCCGCGGGGCTCGATTTCGAGAGCCGGATCCTGGTGAAGGAAGAAGCCCCGCAGTTATTGAGACGGGAACTACGTTCGCCTCGCTGGCAACCCCAGACGCTGGCTCTGAGCGGCGTGACCGATGCCTATCAGCCTATCGAACGAAAACTGCAACTGACACGCCGGTGTTTGGCGGTTCTGGCCGAGTGCCGAAATCCGGTCAATCTGGTGACGAAAAACCATCTGGTTACCCGGGACCAGGATGTATTGGCCGAGCTCAACCGGCACCATGCGGTGTCGGTTGGTTTATCGATTACCTCGCTCGACGCGAACCTGATTCGGCGGCTGGAACCTCGCAGTTCCTCGCCGAGTATGCGTTTGGAGGCCATCGAAATCCTTGCGGGCGCCGGGATTCCGGTGGGCGTCATGGTGGCCCCCATCATTCCGGGTCTCACCGACCAGGAAATCCCCGCCATCCTGAAAGCCGCGGCCCGAGCCGGCGCCTCGTGGGCCGGCATGGAAATCGTTCGGCTGCCGATGGCCGTGGCTCCGCTCTTCGAGGCCTGGCTCACCGTGCACGAGCCGTTGCGAAAGGAGAAAATCCTGGACCGAATCCGATCGATTCGCGGCGGCCGGCTCAATGATCCGCGCTTCGGTTACCGGCTGTCTGGCGAGGGCAATTGGGCCCAACAGATTGGCGATTTGTTTCGAGTGGTCTGCCGGAAGACCGGGTTGCGGAACGAAGGCCCGGTGTTGAATAGGAGGGCCTTCAGGCGTCCATCCAACGGACAACTGGAATTGTTTCAGACCCCATGAACTTACGACGGACCGTCCTATTGGCGCTGCTTTGCTCGACACTCCTCTCGATGGCCGCGGTGCCCTGGGCGCCATCGCTGTATCTGGGGAACAGCGGTTACTGGCCGAAACGGGTTGCGGTGACCATCACGAACCGCTCGAGCACGCCGGTGATCGGCGAACCACTCGGGCTTGCGCTTCCCGGTCTGGCCGGCGCCCGGGTGGAATCACTCCGGGTGACCCGTGCCGATGGAGTGGAACTGCTCTTCGAGTTGTTGGATGCGCGCAAGTTATCCAAACGGACGGGTTCCCTTGCCTCAGACGACCGATTGCTTGTCCCGGTGGAATGCCCAGCAGGCTCGGCTGCGACGTTGCTCGTGTATGCGGGAAACGCGGAGGCATGGGCCGTGCCCGATTTTCTCTCCTCGAAATGGGTTGGCCGGGTTCTCGATCCGGATCGGGCGGGGCTGGGGGTGACCGTTGGTCCCGTGGAGCGATTTCAGATCAGGCCTCCGTCAGGCCTAAGAATCCGGCAGGGCCGGGATTGGCGGAATCGGGCCGAAGTGCGCGTGCGTCATTTTGACGAGCAAGCGAACTCGACGGCCTTGGTGCGAGTGAATCTGCGACAGGCCCTGGCCCGCCTGCCGGGAGTCGGATTGGATTCCGAGGCGCGCGTCGCCTCCAGCGATGGGACCGATCTGGCCTCGTATATGCTGGGACAAGGTAGCGTGCTTTTGTTTCCAGCCCGGCTGCCTGCTGGAAGCGAGGAGTTGTTCCAGATCCCCGAAACGATTGGCTGGGCTGGTACTCGGAGGAAATCCGAGTCAAACCGGGCGCGCTCTATTTTCTGAGCGGTTGGCTGAGCGCAAGCCGGTTGCGGAGTTGGGCCACTCTGCATGCCCACTTCCATGATGGCGAAGGCGGTTTGACGCGGAGCGGCGCCATGGTGGGCACTCAACCCACAGTGAGCGGCGACTCCGGCTGGGTCAATTCGCAAGGCTTTTTTCGGGCGCCTCCCGATGCGGCAACCCTCCAGATTCACTTGACGATGAACACGCAAGGAACATTGCGCCACGACGGCATTGTCCTCTGTGAGGTGCTCGACGGGGAGTGGGTCCGCGTGCACACCGCCGATGTTCCCGAATGGTGCCGCAAGCTGCCCCAGGGGGCTCCGGCCACCGACGGCTGGAGTGGTTGGTGGCCGGATCCGCTGGCGCCAGGATCGAACACGGTCCTCACACCGGGCCAGACCCGGCCGCTCTGGTTCACCATTCATGCACCCAAACAGGCCGAGCCCGGCCTTTACCGGGCCGAAATCACCCTGAGTCAAAACACTCGGGAAATTTACAGAATCCTCTGAAGGTAAAGGTCTTGCCCTTCGCATTGCCCGATCAAGGGCGTCTCCGTGCCATTCTGGATTTCCGGTTTGGGCCAGGCGGTGTTTTTGACAGCGGGGTGGTTACCCAGGAGGATCATCGACGGTGGCTGCGGTTCATCGCCGAGCACCGCCTGGGCATCAATGAAATCCATCCGCCACCGCAATTCGACTACCGAGATGGCAAGGTAACGATGGGGTTGAGTTTTGGGGTTTGGCCTGGTGGACCTACAATCCCTGGCAGGTGGGCTGGCACCAGTTCATCCGTCAAAGCGATGAAGGAAAAAAATTCTACTGGATCCGTTACCCCGACGGCGATGGTTACCTGGCTTATCCCGGAAAACCAGTGGGAGTGAACGGCCCCGTCAGCACCATCCGCCTCGAGCAAATCCGCCAAGGCTTGCAGGACTACGAAGCTCTCTTGCTGCTGACCGAGCTCGTGGTGAAAGCCAGGGAGTCCGGATGTTCCGTCCGCGCCGCTGAACGCGCTCTGGCCGCAGCCAGGGACCTCGTCGGCATTCCCAATGCCGGTGGCTTGCGTTCGACAGAAATCCTGCCCGATCCGGATCGGGTGCCGGCCATTCGCAAAACCGTCAATAAAGCGCTGGTCGATTTTGGAGTTGGTCATTGGGATTTGATGAGACGATAAAAACGTGAGATTTGGTCAACCGGCAGTGTGACCTGCAACTGGTCGCCTGTCTCGACAGCCGGTTCGGTGACATTCTCCCATGGCGACGATGGGCCTTGCAGGGAGCGGGTTTGCTGCAAGCGGAATCCTTCCAATGCCGAGGACCATGAAAGGACAATAAAAGGCGGCGAATTAACAATCTGCAAGACCGGCGGGTCTTCTGCCTCGAGGCCCAAGCTGCCTGGGGCTTCGTCGCTCGGGGCTGATAAGACGCCATTTGGATCTCGGGCCACCACCGTGTAATAATAGGGGACCCTCGGATTTGCCAACCGGTCCGCAAAGGCCGTTTCGAGCGTGCTGCCCACCAGTTCATAATCACGACCGGCCGTTGTGGAACGATAAATCAAATACAACGCCGGTTCGGCCATCGCCGACGCCGACCAGGTCATATGGATCTGTCCCGTGCTGTCATCGCCGTAAGCCACCAAATCCTGCGGCTCAGGCACCTGGCCTAATGCCAAAGAGGCCGTATTGTTTGATTCGTCGGACTCAGCCACGACATTTTCCTGATCCACCACCACAGTGATGTCACGCAATCCCGCCTGGCGGACTGCATAGGCAGCCGACACCGCGATCGACGCGCCAAAAGGGAGGGTCGCACTCACGGTCTCTTGAGCGAAGGGAGTCTCTCCTCGCTGCCAGGGGCCGTCGTAAAACTTGACCGTAAACCGGGACGATGCCGCGATCGCCTTGAAGCCGGTATTGCGCACGGCCGCCGTAACCGTGATCGTTTCGCCATGACCGGGATGCGGATTTGAGAATTGAATGGTTTCAGGTTGTATCGACAAGTCCATTTGATTGGGGAACCGCATTTGGGCAAGAACGGAGCCGTCGGGTTGCGCAGTTACCGGCACAAGACTCACCGACCCCAGCGGCGATGCCGTTAATGAACGGGCCTCCAGGGGCCTCTGGACTGCGGGAAGTTTGACGTTGACCACGAAACTCTCCGCGGAACGCTCATCGATCGCAAGGGCAATTTTCCAGTTGGTTTGATTGTCGTGCGTCAGGTAATCCTGACTCCATTCCAGCGAGCGGTTGTTCAAGTCCGCCACGGCCAGGGCCAGATCCCCATCCGAGTGTTCTTCTGTGTCATCCCCGAATCGCCGGAACATCACCAGGGCTTGATTTTCCCGATTGATTGCAACGACCGGCGCTTCCGCGTAGGTATTGCGGCCAATAGGCGCCACAGCCCAACTTCCGAATCGTTGGTAAGCCGCCCAGAGGGTGCTGCGATTGCCCACACCGCTGCTGAGGTTGCCCGACGGATCGACGGGAGGAACGGTGAACACCACCAGGGGTTGTTGTTGGCGGTCCACGGCGATCGCGGGCGCAAAAGCGCCTTCGGGATGGTCCGGTATAACCTCCGGAATGGACCACGAGCGCCCGTCCCATTGGGCCAGCATCAATTGACGATCGTTCCGGGTGGTCAAGTTTCCATCCTGGTCGCGCATCCATACCGCCCAGGCCTTGCCCGTGGGGTCAAATTGCAGATCCAACTGACAATCCAGGAAGCTTGAACTGATAGTGATTGGCAGCGGATCGCTCCAGGATCTCCCGTCAAACAACGAGTAAACCTGGGAGACCGAAACGTCGTCTCCCGCCCGAAACCAACTCGCCATCATCTTGCCCGAGTTGGGATGAGAGGCAATCACCGGGTTGCAGTCGCCAATGTCGTCCTCGGTTATCGCCCTGGCTTCCGACCACGCCGAGCCGTCCCAAACCGAAAACCAAATCTCTTGATCGGTCAGTGAGGTCGGTTGCCCGGCCAGAATGCGGTCGATGGGAACCTTATTCTGTGCCCATATCGCTACGGCACGGTCGTATCCCAAAAAGGCGAGCTTGGGTTCAATGACCAACGCCGGAGTTTGAGTCACCTTTTGTGGGGGACCCCAGCTTTGACCATCAAAATAGCTCGAATAAACCCAAGGAATCGATTGTTCGCTGATTGCAGCCTCGTCATCGGCCCAAACTGAAATCGCTTGTCCGATTCCGTTGACTGCCAGAGAAGGGGCGTTGTTGATATAAATCTCGGGCTCGGCCATCCCCCATTCTGCAGCGGCGGCCAGCTGGGTTGGAGCCGTGCACTCCCCCGGCCAATACCAGGGACCGAAATTCTTTTTCCCGTTTAGTCCTGGCACGCAGCTCACGCTGCCCTTCACCTGCGCTGACACGGACACGCAGGGGGTGTCAAAGCCGGCCTTGGCCGACGGAGCGCTCTGGTATTTTACCGGCAGGTGGACCTTGGCCGTGCCGGAGACATTGGCCTCAGCCGAGCATCCGATTCCGAACGCGCCCGCCTTGGCGATGAAATGCCCTCCGACCGTCGCGCTGACGTAGGGGGTGAGGTTCATGGTCAGGGCCAGGTCCTTCAGAATCTTCGAAGCGACATCGGCCCCGACCGCGAGGGTCAAATCGACATACAAATCCCAGCCTGCGGCAATCTCCTGCCAGCAGTCGCACGGCACAGCAGGAATGCAGCAAGGTGGAATGGGAATTTCCACTTCCAGGATGCCCGTGGCCAGGGGGTGACGCCAAATCGTGTATTTGCCCAGATTCTTTTGAGCTAACGCAGTCGGATCGATCCGGTAGTAATCCACCGAGCCGGCTTTGGTCAAAACGGGTTTATAGGGCAGGGACTGGTTCAGGACTTTCTGGCCAAGCAGTTTCACGTCGGCTTTCAAATTGGCTTTCATTGCCCCAGGACTGAGCTTGGCCCCCGAACCGGTCACCGGGGTCATGAATGTCTCCTGGAATTGCGGCACGCTGACCCCCACTTGATTGGCAAACTTGATGATCTCCAGGTCGATGTCCGGCAAAGGCAGGGTGGCTGCGGGATTAGGCAGTTGCGCGTTCAGAATGTAAATGAGCTTGCCCGATCCGGAAATGACCTTGACCGGCCGCTCTGTCGCGGGGTTGTAAATCCGTTTCACCCAGTTGTTGAACCATCGGTGGTTCAGATCGATCATGCGAATCGTGTAGACTCGACCAGTTCCGGCTTGACCGGCGATGTAGGGCGTCACACGCAATACCAAGTCCCCTGGGGGAAAGGAGCTGACGTTCCAATCCAAGAATCCTGGATTGCTGGTATACGCCGGAAAATTCAACGCGGGCTCGGCGCCATACACGGGATCCATTTGCGGCTTGGTTGTTTTGTGAACGGTCTTGCCTTGCGCATCGATCACCTCGAACACCACTTGGCGATCGGCTTCCGGAGCGCTGGAGGGGAACTGCACCTCCGCCCAGAACCGCACATAAACCGGCACGCTGTCCGGAGGCAAACAGGGAAACGAGGCAATCAGACCGCTGCTCTTGGCGTTCTGTTGGTCGCTGACCAGAACGGGATAAGACGATTCCACAACGCCCAAGGGGAGGGCAACCGCCCCCACAAAACTTACGATGGCCGGCGCGGGAGTTGGACTCGGCTTCGCCACCACCTTCGCGCCCGAACTTAAACTTCCAGCGACAACGGAGACCGCCGTCTCTTCGAAGTAATGCCCGTCCGTGCGCGCCAACAAGGAATACACGCCCGGTTTTAAGTCCCGAAAGGAGTATTGACCCAGATTGTCCGTTATGGCGCTGCCCGAAGGCGCTCCCTGGGAATCGAGCAAACGCACCTCCGCCCCGCTAACCGGCAGATTCAGACGGCCCCCGCTGAGGATCTGACCGGATACCGCCCCCGGCGGGGTCGGTATAACCGTGAATGCCGCTGAGGCAAGGTCCAATCCAATGGATTTCAACGGAATCACGTGGACCGTTGCCACACCGGGTTGCGCATCCCCAGGAACCACAAGCCTGATACTGTAGAAACCCTGGGAATCCACCGGTTGCTCCAGCAGTCCACGAGCCGTGCGTCCATCGTTCCAGAAAACCCGGATCCCTGTCGAGCCGACCGCCACTTGGCCCCGGATATAAAACTCACTGCCGGCGATTCCGGTGTTGGGGATCAAGGTCAGGCCCGGCAATATTCCTTGAGCCGCCGAGCTGTGGGAATAGGCGATCCCTATCCCCATCAGGAGCGGTCGGGCGAGATACCGCAACAAAAGCCGGCGGTTTTTAGAAAAGGAAAACCATCGAGAGGCATGCGCGCGAGTTGTCATACAGGATAAGATAAAATAAAAATGAAAATTAAAATTGCTAAGTAGAAACCAAGCGCCTCTATCCTGGGAAAGTCAATAGGCAAAGCCGGGAATCCTTGACTTGGGTCAAACTTTCATCGGTTCTGTCCTTGAACATTGCGAAAGCGAGATCGTGCGCCACGGCATTGAACTGGTTCAGCGCGAGGTGGCGCGCGAGAAATACTCCAAGTATCGCGACGGCTCCCTCGCCAAATGCCACAAGCAAATGAAACAAGATGAGCAATTGGTCAATGGGGCTGACAGAATGGATTGGGAAACGCTGGTTCGTTGTGATTTCATCTGGCGAAGATATGGGGACTCGCAGAGCTCGTCCCTCCGAGGTTCATGGTCCCAATACGCGTGTAACAGCAGGTCGAGGTCCCCCATGAACCCGCTATCCTCCCCCCCTACAAGTCTCCCTCCTAATCTTCATCTTAATCTTAATCATCCTGCCCATGAACCAGCTAGGGTCGCCGCCCGTGAGCGCTTGCCGCAGCGTGGC